>Ga0163159_1002151_pt1 | contig 16872 bp, 20 predicted proteins | sample BioMet9_FD_108702 | JGI IMG/M metagenome (GOLD analysis project Ga0163159, IMG submission 108702) | Microbial communities from bioreactor (seeded with sewage sludge) at Lawrence Berkeley National Lab, California, USA - Biofuel... | ecosystem: Engineered > Bioreactor > Anaerobic > Unclassified ... | reverse complement strand
TGAAATTACAGGAAAAAGAGATCCGGCGTCTTAAGAAAGAAAATGATTTTCTGGAGGAAGCCAGCGCTTTTTTCGCCGCGAGCCGTCTGAAGTCAGTAAAAACCAAAGAATGAAATTTATTGCAATCAAGACTGAAGATGGCATACTTAAAGGAAATATCCGCTTTTACTGCTCGATACTTCATGTTACCCGGCAGGGCTTCTATAAATATCTATCTGTAAAGGATCGTCCCTGGAAGTATCAGCCATTAGTGGATGCCATGATGGCCGTCTGTGCAGAAGACGGATACAATGACACTTATGGCAGGATCCGCATGTACCAAGCCCTGAGTCTCAAAAAACCTGATGGCGTTCCTATCCCTAGTGAAAGCACGGTATATCAGGTTATGTCGAAAATTGGCTTAACTCATCGTCCATGCAGAAAGCCAAATGGAATCACCAAGGCAGATCGGGAAGCTCGCAAATCGGATGATTTGTTGAAGCGTCATTTCAAGGCGGTAACGCCTCTTACAAAATGCATTACGGATATGACCGAAATAAAGGCTGCCGATGGGAAGCTGTACGTTTCTGCCATTTTCGACTGTTTTGATTCTGTCGTTCTTGGCCTGGCCATGGATACCAATATGAACGCATCACTGTGCGTACAAACCTTGGATAATTCTATGATGACATATCCAGGCCTGAAAGGTGCTATCCTGCATTCTGACCGTGGTGCGCAGTACACCAGTCAGCAATACCGTGATGCTATTGCCCAGCATAAGATTCTTCAGAGCATGAACAGTGCTGGCGGCCGTTGCCATGATAATGCCCGCTGTGAAAGCATGTGGGCTCGGATGAAATCGGAGCTGCTCTATAACCGCTACAACACAAAGAAGATGCTCGTAGAAGAACTCAAAGTACTAATTTGGCGGTATTTCATTAGCTACTGGAATAATCGACGGATTTGCTCTGCTAACGGAGGGTATCCTCCAATGCTTAAACGGCAAGACTATTATTCTTCTTTAAAGAAGATAGCCTGAGTGTGGAAAGCCCTTGTGGAAAAAGTGTCAACCAATATTGACAATATCATAATAAAGGGACGCATGGTTTTGGTAAGAGGCTGCATTGCCAATGACCATTACGAGGATGAGCAGAAAACCATCCATAGGAAAACAATCATAAAAGCCAGTATGGTCGAATTCTTGGACTCTCGCAAGAATCCTTCGGGACATTCCGCTGAAGCAGCCAACAACGTGCATCAGGCAGCTATTCCTGAAGTTGACGCGGAAATATCTGCTGCGTCTATTCCTGACGAAGAGATTCCATTTTGACAATGAAAGGGTGTAGTATTTTGGAAGATCAGATTCAAGCTTGCCAGCCGGATCCGGCTGAGCACCAGAAGCATGATGAGAAACTTGCTTCAAAACAGGAGAAATTCAAAGACCTGGCAACTAAGAGGACCAATGAAATATGCCATCGGATCCAGCTGCTTGGCAAACTGGCCAATCGCAATTCGTACGCATATGACGACCCGCAGATCAAACTCATTTTTACAACACTTGAAGAACAGCTTCATTTAGCACAAGAAAAATTTCAGGCTGCTGATGAAATGCAGAAGTCCTTCATAAAATTATGAAATGACAAATTTTCCCGGAAGCGCTGTATCAACACAAGTAGATACAGCGCTTTCAGGTGATAAAATTATGGGGATATGATTCAATGTTCTGTTAATCGTTATAGAGCGTTTGTTTTATGGTAAAATAGAAATACTATGGCCATTTCAGCAAAAAATGAAAAAATAGGTTCGTTGTAAAATGAAGTTGAACATCTAATAATTCAAAAATATCCATAGTGCATTGACTTATGGTAGAATAGAAGTTCTCACACACACTATTCAAAGGAGTCATCACACTATGGACACCCCAAATTCTACCACAAATGAAGCTGCACGTAAATCCGGTAAGCATCTTACGCTTGATGAGCGTGGCATAATCCAGGCTTTGCGGCGCGAAGGCAAATCACTCCGGGCTATAGCCGAGGTCATCGGATGCGTCCACACCACAGTCATGTATGAGCTGCGACGCGGTACGCCTGCCAGAACACATGCTAAGGGGCGCGCCCCTGTCTATGCCGCCAAGCGCGGTCAGAAGGCGTATGAGACGCACAGAGCCAATAGCCGCAAGCCTTGCAAAATCATGAATGGACATTGCGATCCATTCATCCGTTGGACTATTGACCAAGTCCGTAAAGAACATTGGTCGTTGGATGCTTGTGCCGGATACGCCAAGGCCAAAGAGCTCTACTCTCCCCAAGACATGGTCTGTACCAAAACGCTCTACAACATGATTCACTCTCAGCAGCTCCCTATCTCGCTCTTCGAGCTTCCTCAGGTGCTAAGCCGTAAGCAGCATAGGCAATGGAACAGGAAGAATAAACGTATGATGGGGCGCAGCATCGAGGAACGTCCGCAAGAGATTGCTGAGCGCAAGGATATTGGACATTGGGAAGCTGATACGGTCGTGGGCAAGCGCAACGGTAAGGAAGCTGTTGTGTTCACACTTGTAGAGCGCGTTACGCGCAACTACATTGCCGTAAAGATCTCTGGCCGTAATCGTTGCGGAACTGCTGAAGCTATTGAACAATTATACGAGGTGTATGGTGACAAGTTCAGCCAGGTCTTTAAGACCATTACAGCTGACAACGGCCCAGAATTTGAGGACCTTTCCAGCGTCGAGGAATGGGGTACCGACGTTTACTTCACTCATCCCTACAGTTCATGGGAGCGCGGTTCCAACGAACGTCACAACGGAATGCTGAGGGAGTTTATCCCTAAAGGCGCTTCTATTGAGAACTACGATGCAGGCGATATACTTCATTTTGCTGACACCATGAACCATTGCCCGAGGCGTATCCTCGGCTACCAGACATCGCAGGAACTCTTTGATGACTTCCTCGATAAAGTCTATGCTAATTGAGAATTATTATGAGTTAAAGCTTTGTTCAACTTGCACTTGCAATTTAGGAAATGAAAAAATATATGTAATCACTTTATAGTGATTTTAGCAGATTGGACACCAGAAAAACCAATAGAAGTCAAGAATAGTGTCGGTTGCAACACAGATAACGCAACAACGGAATAGATTTATATGAAGGATATAAATCTATTCCGTTGTTGACATATGTACAAAATATAGTATAATGAAAAAAGATATATGTCAATAATAATCAAGGTGATAAAATGGCAAGACCAGTAAAGAAGAAAAAGATTTGTTCCTTACCCACGTTTCAAGAATTTCATTGCGTAGAAGCTATGCAAGACATGCCGATGATTTATATGCCATTAGAAGAGTTCGAGGCGATCCGTCTCATGGATTATTTTAGTATGGATCAAACGGAATGTGCGAAGCAGATGGGAGTTGCTAGAACGACGGTTCAGTCGCTCTATCAAGCCGCTCGGAAGCGGTTGGCAGCTTGTCTGATTGAGGGACGACCACTGAAAATTACCGGTGGAGAATATGAAGTTTGCAAAGAGGACGGAGATTGTTGTCATAATCAAGATGGCAATTCTTTGTGTCCTTATAGGAAGAAAGGAAGTAATAATATGAAAGTAGCAGTAACGTACGACAATGGCCAGATTTTTCAGCATTTTGGCAAGACAAGTGAATTTAAAGTGTTTACAATTGAGGATAATAAAGTGGTCAGAGCTGAAGTTATCAACACAAATGGTCAAGGACATGGTGCTCTGGCGGGTTTACTTCAACAGCAGGATATTGATACGCTAATTTGTGGTGGTATCGGCGCGGGCGCTCAGAATGCTCTGGCAACAGCAGGCATCACGCTGTATGGTGGATGTAATGGTGATGTAGACGAAGCAGTAGAAGCTTTGCTGGTAGGTAAGCTTGACTATAATCCGGCTGTACATTGTGATCATCATGGTCACGAACATGGTGGAGAAGGGCAGACCTGTGGCACTCATGGGTGTCACTAACATTGTTTTCAGTGTACCTTTTAGTATGTGTGAGATTTAGGAGGCTGGAAGAATGGAAGAAGATTGTAATCATGATTGCAACTCATGTGGGACAACCTGCAATGCAGATATAAGAAAAAAGGACATGCATGAAGCACCTAATGAGCTTAGTGATATTCGTCATGTTATTGCTGTTGTCAGTGGTAAAGGTGGTGTAGGTAAGTCCCTAGTAACAGGTCTTCTCGCTGAATCTATGTCCAGAAAAGGATTTCACGTGGGTATCATGGATGCAGATATCACGGGACCATCTATTCCGAAGATGTTTGGAGTAACAGCTGAAATATGCGGCGGTGAACTGGGAGCATATCCTGTGACAACAGGTGGTGGCATCGATATTGTCAGCATGAATCTGCTATTAGAAAATGGTAGCGATCCTGTTATTTGGAGAGGGCCGATTCTTAGTGGTGTTGTCAAGCAATTCTGGCATGATTTTATCTGGAATGATATCGATTATATGTTTATTGATATGCCGCCAGGAACCGGTGATGTTCCGCTTACGGTTATGCAGTCAATCAAACTGGATGGTATTGTTATTGTTACAAGCCCGCAGGAACTGGTCTCTATGATTGTAGAAAAAGCAGTCAAGATGGCATCAGCGTTGAAGATTCCCATACTGGGAGTAGTCGAAAATATGAGTTATTTTCAGTGTCCGGACTGTGGAAAACAGCATGAAATTTTTGGCAGGAGTCATTTACAAGAGATTGTGGCACGTTATAATCTGGATATCCTTGGTCGGATTCCTATCGATCCTGTACTGGCTGCAGAATGCGATGTTGGACAGGTAGAAACGTTAGAGAATGTGTATTTACAGGATGCTGCAGAAAAGATTGTGAAACTGTTAAATAAAGAATAATTGTTATTGTATAAACAAATAAGAGGGTGTGACAAATTGTGAAAGCATTTTGTCACACCCTCTTATTTGTTTATTTGATTTGTATTTTTATCGTTTATGCGGCATTTTTAAGCAAAGCTTTCTATCTCTTTGTGGTGGTTAATTATCTTATCGTTATTTTTAGAGGATAGTAGAAATATAATCGAAAATAAGTTGAAGACATTCATAGCCTTAAGGCTTAATTTATTGACATATAACATTAAAACAAATAGAATGAGAATATAAGATATATGTCATTAACTAAAGGAGGAATTATGATGCTGGGAAGAGACGGAATGGGTTCAATGAGAGGTAAGCAGATAGGGTGTAAAAGACGCCATAAAGGTTGTTTTGAGGTTGGTTACAGAAGACGAATGGTTCAGAACCAGAGGGGGAAGATGGAGGTGAACGCATTGCCTGCTGTTGACGTTATAAAATGTATAGGCTGTGGGAAGTGCGTTCGTGTATGTCCAACCGACAATATTGTGCTCTATGGACAAAAGGCGCAGATCGGTTCAAATTGTCAGCACTGTGGTGCGTGTCTGTCTGTCTGCCCAGCTGGCGCGATTGCGCTTGTATAAATTCTATCAGGAGAAATTATTGTGATGAAACAGACGGAACCTATAGATGAAATATGGAAAGAATGTTTGGGTTGGGCATTGGAAAAAGATGCTTATTTTTCTCAGCAGTATCAGTTGGCGGGATTAGGACAAGAGCCTTGTGATATTAATGATTTGTTCCGGTTGCCGGAATATGAAATTTCGAGATTCAAGCGTCCTTTTGAATGCTTGAATCTGCCCTTGAGTAGCGTCGATCGATGGATTGGAAAAACTGCTTATTTGACAGAAGAATTTGATATTTGGAAAGTCTGTGCGCAGAATTGGCTTTCCTCCTGTGGCATACATCGTGCGTCGGTAGTGCTTGTGGCGGATGGTTTTTATGGAATGGGAGCAGCTTGGGGAATTTTGGAAGGGATACGGTCTATTGGTGCTGTTGCTATGACTAGTGGCGCTGCACCATGGGAAATTATCGATGAGTATGGAATAACTGCTTGTGTGCTAACAGCGGATTTATTGGAACAATGGATCGCTGGTGGTTGGAGAGCGGGGGGGTGTCGGCAAATTTTCTGCCTGACCAGTGGATTGGATACGGTTCAACGTGACCGATGGCAAGGGGTATTAGGAATTCCTATTTATCGCCAGCTTGGGATGGAAGGCATACAGGATTCTGTAATTTTTTGGGAAGACCAAGTAAAAAATGGGTATCATTATTTGCCGCAATATTATTTGCCGGAGCTTATCGAAGATTCGCATGGATTCTGTGGGAATTTGCTATTGACTGCATTGCAGCGTCGTAGTACGACAGCAATTCGTGTATGTACTGGCTGGAAAGTGGATTTGAGTCGTTGCCAATCGCAAAGTACGTTGCAGTTATATTAATGGCGAATTGTCAAGCTAAGTGCAACACCTTTGAAAAATAGACTTCATATGGTGTTCTGTAACCAAGGCACTTTCTAGGACGAAGATTCAGTTCGTGGAATTTCCATTGAATGTAATCCTCTGGGGGATTCGTGATCTCTTTCCCCTTCTCTAAATACTCCCTCAGAAGCCCGTTGGTGTTCTCATTGGTTCCATATTTCTACGGTTGGTGCGGAGCGGGAAAATAAAATGGCACATGATTTAACTCTTCACTGAGCTGAACATGCTTCGAAAAGTATTTGCCTCGATCCGGCGTGGCCGATAGGTGTGGTTGTCTCCAGAGAGATTCTCCTATTACTTGGTTTACGGCAGCAGCGGTTTTGTGCTTTGCCTTGCTTTCCTATTACAGTATCTGGTGCTAAATCTTGACATAGCACCAAGTTGTTAGTTAGTGAAGTTATGCAATAAACCGATTTGATTTGCAGATAAAAAGATATTGACATATGACAAAAATTAGATATAATAGACATATGTTATAAATATTGGAGGTGGTTGTAATGCCCACAAGAGATGGAAAAGGACCTGATAGCAACAGTGGAGGTGGTGTAAAGAAGAATGGGCAGGGAAGTGGAGTACGGTGTGGTAACGGTTTGAGGAGAGGGGCTTGTGCATTAAAAGCAGGAAACGGTTTTTGCGGCGGGAATGGTACAAAATACCCAGTGGAAAATGAAACCTGCCGAAACCGAGGCCGGATCTGAGTTCTGAAAAAAATGCCGGAAAAGGAAATGTTCTTGTATGGTCGGACGGTTATGAGGATAAACTGCAATGGTAAGACCAAGAAAATGGTGGTAGGTATGTTTTGGGTTCGTAAGAGACTGTTTTGGACCGATGAATGGTGCTATAAACGTGACGATTGAGAGATCATTCGCTTAATTGATGGAGAAAATTTTACACAGGAAAAATGTGTTGGGGCGAATACAGATTAAAATAAGGAGGAATAAAGGATGAAGATAGCAATGCCGGTCAATGATAAATCAATGAAAGCAAGTATTAGTGATACCTTTGGTCGTACGCAGTTTTTTTTGATTTATAATACGGAAAGCAAGGATTGTCTCTATGTTGATAATTCGGCGGCGGCTAGTCAGGGTGGGGCTGGGATTAAGGCTGCGCAATTGGTGATCGATCATAAGGTGGAGGCTTTGCTCACACCTCAGTGCGGCGAAAATGCAGTCAAAGTATTGCAACCGGGCGGGGTCAGAATTTATAAGACGACCTATATATCTGTGATGGATAATATCGTAGCTTTTTCAAAAGGCGAATTGGCATTGATTGATCATATATATGGGGGAGGCCAAGGCGGTTTTCATGGCGGACACGGAGGTCGGTAACATGAGAGTTGCTGTACTGAGCGGTAAGGGCGGTACCGGGAAAACGCTGGTTTCCGTAAATCTTGCTGCCGTAGCCGGGGATTCCGTTTACGTTGATTGTGATGTTGAGGAACCCAATGGACATCTTTTTTTTAGGCCGAAGGTCTTTGGCTCAGAACAGGTTATGGTCAAAATTCCGGTAGTTGATGCGACTCGCTGCACGGGCTGCCGGGGCTGTGTTGATTTTTGCAAATTTAATGCATTGGCGTATATTCAAGAGCAGGTAGTTGTTTTTGATGAAATGTGTCATTCCTGCGGAGGCTGCGTACTCCTTTGTCCGGAACATGCATTGACGGAAAGAGAAAAAATAATTGGTGAAATTCAATACGGGTTTTCTCGAGAAACAATGGTGGCTACTGGGATTCTCAATCCTGGTGAAGCGTCAGGAATTCCAATTATAAAAAAAATGTTGGCATATGCGAAAGCTGTAGGGGATGCGCCTATGTTCATTGATTGCCCTCCTGGCAGTGCCTGCATCGTTATGGAAAGCATCCAGGACGCTGACTATTGCATCCTGGTGGCAGAGCCGACGTTGTTTGGGGTGCATAATCTTGCTATGGTTTATGAACTGGTAGATTTATTCAAAAAGCCATATGGTGTCGTTTTGAATAAATGTCTGTCAGAGGAAAATCCAGCAGAAATCTTTTGTCGTCAACAGGGAATAAAAATTTTGGGAAGCATCCCTTTTGATGCGGAACTTGGTACGATGAATTCGAATGCCTGCATTGCAGCCCGGGAGTCGCTTGTGTACCGGGAGATGTTTTCTTCATTGCTTCAGACAGTTTTGGGGGAGGTGCGAAATGAAACAATTGCTGATTCTTAGCGGTAAAGGTGGTACTGGTAAGACGACAATTGCCAGTGCTTTTATTAAGCTGGCTCAGGCTCAGGCTTGTGCGGATTGCGATGTTGATGCCCCTAATCTTCATTTGATTTTGCAACGTACGGAAGAGCCTGAACGGTACAATTATTACGGTTTGTCGAAAGCTGTGATTGATAGTCAGCTTTGCATTTTCTGCGATTTATGTCGGATCAATTGTCGCTTTGGTGCCATACAGTCTGGAAAAGCATATACGATTGATAGTTTTGCATGTGAAGGTTGTGGTGTTTGTGTCTCTGTTTGTCCAGTGCAGGCGATTGCTTTACAGCCAGCGGTTGCTGGTGAACGGTTGTTCTATAGCAAGCAGAGCATTTTTTCGACAGCCCGACTCCAGATGGGGAGCGGAACGTCTGGGAAGTTAGTCACGGAAGTAAAAAAACAAATGCAGCAATCGTCGATCACTGATGGTCTGGCTGTGATCGACGGATCACCGGGCATCGGCTGTCCGGTGATTGCTTCGCTGAGCGGTGTTGATATGGTACTGATTGTTGTTGAACCGTCGATATCGGGAATCAGCGATATGGAACGCATCATTCAGACGGCGCAGCAGTTTCAAATTCGGATTATTGTCTGTATCAATAAATACGATATAAATTTGGAAAATACGAAAAAGATTGAAAAATTTTGCCATGATAAGGTGCTTTGTTTTGCCGGACGAATACCGTTTGACCCCGAGGTGATAAAAGCGATTAATCTTGCCCAGTCGATTGTTGACAGGGATTGCCCAAGCAGCCGGGCGGTGAAAGATGTTTTTGCAGTAGTGCAGCGTGAGCTGGAAAATAGTTGAGGTGGAACATGCAGATAAAAACCTTGGTTGAAAATACAACTGTGAGTAAACATTTGGCGGCTGTGCATGGGCTCTCTTTCTATATTGAAACAAAACAACATAAAATTTTGTTTGACTTGGGACCAGCTGATTTTTTTGAACGTAATGCATCCTGTCTGGGTGTAGATATTTCTGATGTGGATATTGTCGTGATTTCACACGGACATGTGGATCACGGTGGCGGCTTGAGACGATTTTTGGAATTGAATAAAAAAGCCATAATCTATGTGCAGCAGCAGGCGTTTCAAAACCATTTTTCCCGCCGATTGCCCACAGAAGTGGTTGCAATTGGCTTGGAAAAAGAATTATCAGCAAATAAAAGAATTTGTTTTGTTGATAAACAGGAAAAGTTGGACGATTCTTTAACGATTTTTGCAGATGTCGCGAGCGGACGGCTGCAGCCGGCCGATAACAAATTTCTGCTAATGGAATCTTGGTTAGGTCTAGTAGCAGATGATTTTGTGCATGAGCAGTATCTGGTCATTGGAGAAAAGGGCAAAACGTTTTTGCTGGCAGGTTGTGCGCATAAAGGGATACTTAATATTTTAAATCGATTTCATGAACGTATCGGGGGATATCCCGATGTGGTAATTAGTGGCTTTCACCTGCATAGCCAGTCGCGGCAAAGAAGTGAAGCACCGGAGAAAATTAGACAGCTTGGCGAAGCTTTGAGAAAGATTGGTAGCCAGTTTTATACTTGTCATTGCACCGGAATCGTGCCATATGAACAACTGAAAGCAGATCTCGGAGATCAGATCCATTATCTAGCTGCAGGCAGCCAGATAATAATCTGAGAAAATATGGATTGAAGAAGCGTGTTTAGGACAAGAAGGAATTTTGTCAATTGCATGTACAGATTAGCAAAATACGAGCACGAAATGAAGATGTTTTTCCTTAAATACAGAGGAGAGATAAATGCGCGAGAATTGTAACTAGAATTGCAACAGCGTGGAGATGAATGTGCAGACAGAAAAGAAGTCCATGCGGAGCCTTTAGAATAACCTTCAATGAACTGAATGAACCGAGCTGTATCAAAAATTTATTGTGGATGTGAACGGGAGGGGGGAAGCATTCATGGTCACCGTTCTTCTGGCAGTTAAAATAAAGTGGAAATGCTATCATATGGCGATTCTGGAGGCGGACGTGACGGGGCTGTCAATTCCTAAGACTTTGGTATAAAAAAGGAAAAATCGTTTCAGATGTTAAAAATGGAGTTATTTGAATGGGATTATTTTACTGATAATAATTAAATATTTGAAAAGTTGGAGGAGAAAAAATGAAAATTGCTGTAGCAAGTGAAAAGGATATCGTGACTGGGCATTTTGGATACTGCCTAAATTTTAATGTTTTCGATGTAGAGGGGGATAAAATTGTTCGGCAGGTATCGGTAGAGAATCCGGGGCATAAGCCGGGGTTCCTGCCAAATCTTCTCAACGATATGGGCGTGCAGGTTATTATTGCTGGTGGAATGGGACAAGGCGCGGTGGACATTTTCAATAAGAAGGGCATAGAGGTTATTACCGGTGCGTCCGGTAGTGCTGAAGCGGTGGTACATAGTTACCTGCAGAGGCAGCTTGTTTCAAGTGGATTGGTTTGTCATGAACATCAGCATCAGGATGAATGCGGTGGACATTAATATTGTCTGAATATAAAAAGATAAAAAGGACGATGTTTTTTGCAAGCAAAGATAGAGCCAGAAATCTTCGTAGGCTGTGAACAGTGTAGTATTGACTGCATGGGGCAATCAGTAATGATTGTGTTAGCTGTAGCGCCTGCGAGGCAGTATGGCCGGTGCTGTCTATTTTCTTATAATACATTTGGATGGTCTGGAATAAAGAAAAAACATATACTAGCAGCCATAAAAAGTATATGCCTTTATGGCTGCTGGTTATTACAATAGGGGAGAAGGTGAGTCAGGAATGAAAGCGGATGAAAAAGTTGCCGTAATGGCAATTGTTATTAATTTTATATTATTTTTAGTAAAATATATGACGGCAATTTTTTCCGGCAGTATTGCTCTAAAAGCAGAATCGTTTCACACATTTGCTGATTTAATTGCCTCCTTAACAGTGTTTGCTGGTTTAAAACTTGCCAAGAAAAAAAATCGATTCTTCCCTTATGGGTTATATAAAATAGAAAACATATTTTCGATTATTATTTCGTTGGTTATTTTTTATACGGGGTATGAAATCGTTTGGGAAGTGAAAAGCATGACATTTTCAACAATCGAACATTCCGGTTGGGCAATTTGTAGTTTGCTGTTTTCAATTCTGGTTACGTTTTTATTTTCGCAGTATGAAAAGAAAGTTGGGCAGGAGCTTAACTCACCTATACTTTTAGCAGATGCGGCACATATTCATATTGATGTATTGAGTAATTTTGTTGTTTTGTTATCTATAGTTTTGGGTTTATACGGGTATAATATACAACAATTAGCTGCTTTGATAGTCGTTTTGTTTATTGTTAAAACTGCTTGGGATATATTAACTGATGGGATTATGGTCCTGTTGGACGCTTCTGTTGATTCTGAAACTCTCAGCAAAGTGGAAACAATTATTATGAAAACAGCACAAGTTATTGAGTTGAAGTCTTTGATGGGACGAAATGCAGGGCCGTTTAAATTTATTGAGGCAAACATTGTTTTAAAAGAACATGATTTGGATAAGGCGCATTTCGTTGTGGATGGAATTGAATCGCGCATAAAAAATGCAATTAAAAATATAGATCGGGTTTTTATTCATTATGAGCCTGTGAAAAAAGAAGAAATTATCTATGCTGTTCCGTTGGCAGAAAATCAGAATCTACTCGGAGAGCATTTTGGGGAGTCTTCTAGTTTTTTGCTGGTAACATTTAAAAATGGTGAAAAAAAAGCCTGTAAACTAGAAGTTATTGGAAATCCGTGTTGTAAAAGTGAAAAAAGCAAAGGAATTTTAACCGCTGAATTTCTTATAGAAAAAATGATCGATAGCGTTTTTGTGAAAAATAGTTTCGGTAACAAAGGTCCAGTGTATGTTTTATCTGATGCTAATATTGAAATAATTGTTACCGATGCAGTAACGACTAGGCAGGCGTTTGAAAAAATAAATCTTAGTTTATAGATATCATTTTTATAGGAGCGGGGATATGTGCGAAAAAAAAAGATAGGCATTGGTTTGAGTGGTGGCGTTGATAGTGCTGTAACTGCTGCGTTGTTATGCCAGGCAGGCTATGAAGTGACGGCGGTAACGATGCTTCTTATAGATGCGGAAAATAAAAAGGCCTTAGAGAAAGCAAATAGTATGATTGAAGATGCTCGGCAAGTTGCCGACAGCCTTAGCATAAAGCACCATGTGATTGATTTGCGAGTATTGTTTAAGCAGTATGTGATTGATGAATTTATTGCAGCATATACAAAAGGGCAGACACCAAATCCTTGTATAAAATGTAATCAGCATATTAAATTTACGGCATTGCTTGCGTATTGCCAAAGGATTGGGATAGAAAAAATTGCGACGGGGCATTATGCGCAGATTTTGTGTGATTGTGCGACGGGTGAATACTCTTTATGGAAAGGAATCGATACGAAGAAGGATCAGTCATATGTTCTGTACTCATTGCCGCGAAAGTTGTTACCATCGATTTTGATGCCGCTGGGTAGGTATACAAAAAAAGAGGTAAGGGTAATGGCAGAAAAGTTTTGTTTGCCAATAGCAAAAAAAAGGGAGAGTCAGGATATTTGCTTTATCCCCGATAATAATTATAAAGCTTATTTGGCTGGGAAATTGTCACCGGATATTCAACTTGGCAATGTCGTCGATTTAAACGGGACTGTTTTAGGGAATCATCAGGGGATTCCTTTTTATACGATTGGACAGCGAAAAGGATTGGGCGTTGCCGTCGGAAAACCGATGTATGTCGTTCAGCTTAATACTGAGAAAAAACAAGTAGTCGTCGGCGAAGACAAAGATTTACTGAGCTATGGTTTATTTGCAGATGAAGTAAACTGGCAAGCTTTTCGTGTGTTGGAAGGTCCACTGGTTGTTACAGCTAAGATTCGTTATGGGGCAAGTCTTGTTCCGGTGCGCGTTGTTCCATGTAAGAAAAATGAGGTCAAGGTGCTATTTTGCGAACCACAGCGGGCTGTGACGCCGGGGCAGTCTATTGTGTTTTATCGAGGCGATTGTGTCCTGGGCGGCGCGCGGATAAAACAACCGATTTGTCAAGTCAAGGACCGGTTGTTAAAAAAGTTTCGAAAAGTGAACCTAAAAGAAAAAATGTGAAGAGTATGTGATGTTGTATAAATAAAGTTGACACCCTATCCTTAAGGAGTTCATATATAATAATCAGAGGATAAGGGGGAATGTAAAAATGCAAACAGGATAACAATACGACAGAGAATACAAGCTTCAAGCAGTAAAGTTATCTAAGAAAATTGGTCAGGCAAAAGCAGCGATAGAATTAGGAATACCTAAGAACACGTTTTATAGCTGGGTACGGGGTATCTGTCTTGGTAAATTGGATGTAGGTTCTGGAATGCAAACCTCATCGTTCATGCAGAAAGCCAAATGGAATCACCAAGGCAGATTGGGAAGCTCGCAAATCGGATGATTTGTTGAAGCGCCATTTCAAGGCGGCAACGCCTCTCACAAAATGCATTACGGATATGACCGAAATAAAGGCTGCTGAAGGGAAGCTGTACGTTTCTGTCATTTTCGATTGCCCTGATTCTGTCGTTCTCAGCTTGGCCATGGATACCAATATGAACGCATCACTATGCCTACAAACCTTGGATAATTCTATGATGACGTATCCAGGCCTGAAAGGTGCTATTCTGTATTCTGACCGGGGAGCGCAGTACACCAGTCAGCAATACCGTGATGCTATTGCTTAGCATAAGATTCTTCAGGGCATAAACAGTGCTGGCGGTTGATGCTATGATAATGCCCGCTGTGAGAGCATGTGGGCTCGGATGAAGTTGGAGCTGCTTTAGCTACAACAGCCCAAAGAAGATGCTCGTAGAACAGCTCAAAGTACTAATTGGGCGGTATTTCATTAGCTACTGGAATAATCGACGGATTTGCTCTGCCAACGGAGGATATTCTCCAATGGTTAAACGGCAAGAATATTATTTTTCTTTAAAGCAGATGGTCTAAGTGTTGAAAGCCCTTGTAGAAAAAGTGTCAACCAATATTGACAATATCAATGTGTCAGGAGCTGAAGGAAAAAACACCGCTCAAACAATGGCAGCAATGTTTGCACTGGACCAGTGAAAAGAATTAGGCGTTTTAAGCCCGATGTGTATAGGTTGAAGGATTGGCTTGGGAATGATCGGGTGGGTAATTACAGGCTATTATTGTATCATGACAAAACATTCATGGGAGTATATTGCCAAATTGGGGCGAATTCACGGGCTTTGATAGTTGATTTTTTGGTAGCGTTGGTTGCCACTGCAATCGATGCTGGAATATGACGGATGTTTTTCTGCCTGAGCGAGGGAATTGGCAGACCGCGCTCCGTGTTTCGATTTATCCCTAGCTTGGTTTGGCCGTAATCTGTGCGTCTGTAAGAATAGGTTCGCAAAAAGGTTTTTGAAAATGAAGAGAGGGGATTTATATGTATCAGAGGATATCCTGGAGACAGATGATCTCACTGCTAACTTTTTATTTGTTCATTTTTATGGTGTTGACGGGTATGGTACTTTATATCGTACCGCCGACAAGAATAGCCAATGAAATGCAATGGACATTGATGGGAATATCGAAAAACGAATATATCCGTATGCATACGATTCTGTCTTTTGCTTTTTGCGTGTCCGGTGTGCTGCACCTTTGGTACAATCGTTTTGTTCTTTGGAGATACTTGCTTGGCGGCGGGATGGCAACTCGTTGGAAGTTTGAATCTACGCTTGCGGTCGGAGTGCTACTGTTCGTTCTTTTTGCAGGATATTTCAATCTGCCGCCGGTACCCTCTATAATGTCCTGGGGGACATGGATGAAAGAGAGTTGGGGCGGTCCTGGTGGAGGTGGACAGAGTCTTTATCAGGGGAGAAAACATGTCCTTCTGCCGGGAGATTACATGCTGAGGCAGCGATAGGAGGGCTTTTGCCATGGCTGAACCGGTACTTAAAAAATTTTAGCGAGGAGATGATGACTTGTTTTGTGCGAAATGTAAGCAAAAAAAATGTTATGTGAAAGGCCAGAACTGCACGAATTTCACATCATCTGATATAGATGATGCTTATAGCGAGGATCGTTTAGCAATAATGAAGGCTGCTGCTTGCACAGAGGGGCGGTTTTACAATAATCTTACACGCTTGGAGGAAACAGTAGAATTTTGCAAGGCAATGAGATATCAAAAAATCGGTATTGCATTTTGTATCGGTTTGAGTGAAGAAGCAAAGCTGATAGACGAATACCTGGCAAAATTTTTTACGGTTCATTCGGTATGCTGTAAAGTCTGTGGTATTTCCAAGGATCATCTAGGACTTCAACAGATCAAGCCCGATACCCGGGAAACCATGTGCAATCCTTTGTTACAGGCGGAAATTCTCAAGCAAAATAACGTTGAATTCAGTGTGACGGTTGGGTTGTGTGTCGGCCATGATGCTCTGTTTACGAGAGCCTGCCAGATGCCGGTATCCTGCCTGGTTGCTAAGGACAGGGTGCTGGCCCACAATCCGCTCGGTGCAGTTTATTCGCGGTATTGGAGACGGAAACTGGGAATTCACCCGCAAGACCAGGTATGAGGCGTGTTGCATCGAGGGAATGAAAAAAGAAATTTAATTTATGGGGAAAGACAGAGAGGTATAAATATGTCAAAAGCAGTCGAATATCATAAGCAGGGATATAATTGTGCAGAATCTTTGATTAAGGCCGTTAACGATGTGAATGCGAAAAACATCCCAGTCGCATTAGGGTCGCCATTTGGGAGCGGGATGGGCGTTGGGGCGACATGTGGGGCGATTACTGGTGCCATGATTGCCATCGGGGCTATGCTTGGACGAGAAGAAGCGGCACAACCAAATAAAGCCCGCGCATGCGGCCAGATTTTTATGGAAAAAGTGAAAGAAACGTATGGAACCTATGAATGTCATGAGCTTAAAAAAAGGGGTGTTTCATGTGATGAGATTATAGCATTTACCGAAGGCCTGTTAACAGAAAAGGTATAAGCAATCTGGTAATATGTCAACCCCATAAAAGAAAAGATTTCAAAAGGATTACCAGAAAATGAGTGCACTTAATAAGACTTTTCTTTCAAATTTCAAAAAAGAAAAGTATGTTCGAAAATATTAAGCTTGGACTACTCTGTCAGAAGAGTAGAGCTGATGATTGGCCAGCAATCCAAAAATCAGTCGGACAAATTTTCGAGCGGTAAGAGCGAGTGCACGTTTATGCTGATGAATTTTTACTTCATCATATTTTTTCTGGTAGAATGCAGCGAATTCGCCGCAGTGATTCTTTACATGGCTG
>Ga0163159_1002148_pt1 | contig 16894 bp, 13 predicted proteins | sample BioMet9_FD_108702 | JGI IMG/M metagenome (GOLD analysis project Ga0163159, IMG submission 108702) | Microbial communities from bioreactor (seeded with sewage sludge) at Lawrence Berkeley National Lab, California, USA - Biofuel... | ecosystem: Engineered > Bioreactor > Anaerobic > Unclassified ... | reverse complement strand
GAGCTCTATTTTGTCTTTCAATCATTCGTGACGGCAATATTGCCAATAACTTGGTCGCATTCCGAAAATATTAAATTCTCAAGCAATTGAGAAAAACAAGCTTATCGGAGCGGACTCAACCTTCAATCATTTTTAAATGGATGGGAATGATTTCCATCATTTCCCATCCATAAATATAAGCTGTTATTATTTTTTACTTCCGGGGCGGAGGCTTCTCACAGCCTTCCCAGCCTGCCAGAGTTCAGAATCTCTCATTTCCTTAAGCTCTTCATTAAGGCTGTCCTTATAATTAACACTGCTGAGAGAATCGATAACCCGTTTTGTTTCTTTGCCAGTCTTTACGCTTTGATACAAATCATTGAAAACAGGTAAAGTAGCTTCACGGAATTTATGTCTCCAGTCTAAGGCTCCTCTTTGAGCTGTTGCGCTGCAGTTGCTGTACATCCAGTCCATACCGTTTTGATCAACCAATCGGATCAAACTCTGGGTAAGTTCCTCAACGGTTTCATTGAAAGCTTCTGATGGACTGTGTCCATGATCACGAAGTACTTTATATTGGGCCTCGATGATCCCTGCCAAAGCGCCCATCAATACCCCACGTTCGCCGGTAAGGTCTGAATAAACTTCTTTTTCGAAAGTTGTCGGGAAAAGATACCCTGAACCGATAGCAATACCTAAAGCAAGGGTACGTTCTTCAGCTCTTCCGGTAAAATCCTGAAATACTGCAAAGCTTGAGTTGATTCCAGTCCCTGCGAGGAAGTTTGTACGAACGCTTGCGCCTGATCCTTTAGGTGCAACCATGATGACATCAATGTCTGCCGGAGGAATAACGTTGGTCTGTTCCTTGTAGGTGATTGAAAAACCGTGTGAAAAATAGAGAGCATCTCCCTTATTCAGACACTTTTTGAGCTCAGGCCAAATAATTCTCTGGGCTGCATCAGAAACAAGATATTGAATAATTGTTCCTTTCTTAGCAGCTTCTGCAACAGGGAAAAGAGTTTCACCAGGAACCCAGCCGTCCTTTATTGCTTTTTCCCAATCAGCTTTAAACTCGGGAGCCTGCCCGATAATTACTTTAAAACCGTTGTCGCGCATGTTCATTGCCTGCGCCGGTCCTTGAACGCCATAACCAATGATGGCAATGGTCTCGTTCTTTAGAACTTCTCTTGCCTTTGATACCGGGAACTCTTCACGTGTGACAACGTTTTCTTCAACGCCGCCAAAATTAATCTTTGCCATTTTTAAAATTAATTAGATTAAATGATACTTAACTAAACGTATTCAAATTTTGAATATTATAACATTTTTATTGCTTCCATCTTTTCGAACAGGGTATCCCGTTCCTTTAAAAATTCCGACAACCGTTCAATGGGCGATCTCGTGATTGCAACTCTGCCTGAACGTACAAACTGAAGTACCCCAAACTGATACAAACCATCAAAGAGCTCCTGAGTCTCTTCTTTGTGACCAGTCTTCTCAATCACGGTATATTCGTGAGTGATTTCCAGAATCCTTGCATTATACTGTCTGATCAGTTTTTCAATCTGATCGCTTTTCATAAGTGCTTCTGTAGGAACTTTATAAAGAGCTATTTCCTGAAAAATCATTTCATCATTGGTGTAATAAAATGCCTTCAATACCTCTATATGCTTTTCAATCTGTTTGACAATATTGATTACTTTCTCCTCTTCCTCGTTTACTACAATAGTGAATTTGGAAATTCCCTTCAAAGCCGATTCTGAAACAGTGAGACTTTCAATGTTCACTTTCCGTCTTGTAAAAATGATGGTGATACGGTTAAGTAATCCAATATGATTTTCACTATAAGCTGTAATGATGTATTCCTGTTTCATGTTATTTATTTTATATCCCTGGTATAGTGAATTTTAATTGTCTTCATTCGCAGTAAGAATGATATCGGAAACAGAAGCCCCCGCCGGAACCATTGGGAAAACATTATCTTCCTTTTCAATCATTACTTCAAGCAGATAGGGTCCATCCGATTTCAGCATATTCTTTAAGGCACTATCGAGCTCTTCCCTTTTCTGAACCGCACATCCTTCAATTCCGTATGCACCCGCGAGTTTTACAAAATCAGGGCTTATTATTTCAGTAAAAGAATACCGCCGGTCAAAGAATAATTCCTGCCATTGGCGGACCATCCCCAAAAACCGGTTATTTAGCACCACAATCTTTACCGGCAGTTTCTCCTGGGCAATTGTCCCCAGTTCCTGCACAGTCATCTGGATTCCTCCATCCCCGCAGAAAAGAACCACCTCGCGATCAGGAGCTCCGAATTTTGCCCCGATGGAAGCTGGCAGTCCGAATCCCATGGTACCAAGTCCTCCTGATGTCACCCAGCTGCGGGTATTGATAAACTTTGAATACCTGGCGGCAAACATTTGATTTTGCCCCACATCCGTGACAACAACAGCATTGTTATTCGTCAGATCTGAAACCTTCCTGACAACTTCTGCCATTGTTAATCCAGGCTTTTTAGGATTCAGCTCTTTATCGATAACCTTTTCTTTCTCAATTTCTATAGCCAGCTGAAATTCCTTTAACCACTCAGGATGTTTCTGTTCTTCAACCAATCGGATCAACAAACGGAGAATCCATTTGGCATCACCCAATAAGGCAACATCCGTTTTAATATTCTTATCAATCTCAGAAGGATCAATTTCAATATGTATTACTTTGGCCTGGCGAGCATAGGTTTTTATACTTCCTGTAACCCGGTCGTCAAAACGCATTCCGATTGCGATCAGCACATCACATTCATTGGTTTTGATATTGGGGCCATAATTTCCATGCATTCCCAACATCCCGACATTCAAAGGATGATCTGTTGGCAAAGCCGACAATCCAAGCAAGGTCCCTGCCGCAGGGATTCCGGTCTTTTCAATAAAATGAGCCAATTCATTTTCAGCTCCTGACAGGACAATTCCCTGCCCATAAAGCAGAAATGGCTTCCTGGCATTATTGATCAGATCAGCTGCTTCTCTTAACGATTTCTTATCTGTCCGGTAATCATCCACATAAGAACGGATGTTGCTGCATTTGGTATAGGAATACTTCATTTTAGCAAACTGTGCATCCTTGGTCAAATCCAATACCACAGGGCCCGGACGTCCGCTGGAGGCAATATAGAACGCCTTGGCAATGGCTTCCGGAATTTCCTCAGCATTGGTAATCTGATAATTCCATTTGGTCACCGGCATCGTAATCCCTACCACATCCGATTCCTGGAAAGCATCCGTACCTAAAAGACCGGAAACGACCTGTCCGGTAATACAGACCAAAGGAGTGGAATCCATGAGAGCATCAGCAATCCCGGTAATCAGGTTGGTGGCGCCAGGTCCCGAGGTGGCTATGCATACACCCACTTTCCCGGAGACCCTTGCATATCCCTGTGCTGCATGCACAGCGCCCTGTTCATGCCGCGTCAGAACATGTTTCAACTTATGCCTGTAATCGTATAAGGCATCATAAACGGGCATAATTGCACCTCCCGGATATCCGAAAATAGTATCAACCCCCTCTTCTATCAACGAGCGGATGATCGCCTCCGAACCTGTGATCTCGATCCTCTCCTCTTCCATGCTTATCTTTTTATTTGCGTTCGCTCCAGTCATTAGTCCTTGATAACAGAATCAGTCAAAAGCTAATTGTTTCAGGGTTCCAGGGTTTCAAAGTTTCAAAACATTCCTTTTCCCCAATCTCCAATTCGTAATTCCTAATTCGTAATTCCTAATTATTCAATGATTCTAACTCCTCCTTTATCTGCAGAAGATACTAAATTTGCATAAGCTCTCAAAGCCTTACTGATATTTCTGTCTCTGTTTTGAGGAGTAAAAGCTTTTTTACCTCTGGACTCTTCGGCTTTCCTCCGATTCTCCAGCTCCGATTCTGTAACCTTGAGTTCAATGCTGCGTCGGGGGATATCGATCTCGATCAGATCTCCATCCTTAATAAGAGCTATCTCACCACCGCCTGCAGCTTCGGGAGAAACATGTCCGATTGACAATCCCGAGGTACCGCCCGAAAAACGTCCGTCAGTCAGAAGTGCACATGCTTTATCGAGTTTTGCAGATTTCAGATAGGAGGTCGGATAAAGCATTTCCTGCATTCCGGGTCCGCCTTTAGGACCTTCATAACGGATTACAACTACGTCGCCTGGCTTTACCTTTTGATCAAGTATTCCATCACAGGACTCTTCCTGTGACTCAAAAACACGTGCAGTACCTTTAAAATTCAGGATAGATGCATCTACTCCGGCTGTCTTTATAATACAACCACTACGGGCTATGTTTCCAAAGAGTACTGCAATCCCGCCATCTTTGGTATAAGCGTTTTCAATACTACGGACACACCCCTGTTTACGATCTTTGTCCAATTCTCTGAAATAAGTTTCCTGTGATCCCAATTGCAGGTTTCTTCCTATATTCCCGGGTGCAGAGCTATATATCTTTGTTGCCTCCTCACTTGCACAAGGATTCATAATATCCCATTTTTCAATGGCCTCTCCAAGAGTAGAATCATCAACCCTGGGAACATTGGTATTCAACAACTCTGCCTTTGCAAGTTCTCCCATGATCCCCATGATTCCTCCCGCACGATTGACATCCTGAACATGATAGCTTGAATTAGGAGCTACCTTACAGATGCAAGGCACTTTTTTGGAAAGGGAATCGATATCCTTCATGGTAAAATCGACGCCAGCTTCGTGAGCAACAGCCAGGAGATGAAGAACCGTATTTGTAGAACCGCCCATGGCTATATCCAGCGTCATGGCATTCATAAAAGCATCACGGGTGGCAATACTTTTGGGCAATACCTTATCATTGCCATTCTGATAATAATCATAAGTGATCTTTACTATTTGACGGGCAGCCTTTTCAAATAATTTCCGGCGATTCAGGTGCGTGGCAACAATCGTTCCGTTACCCGGAAGAGAAAGCCCGATTGCTTCAGTCAGACAGTTCATCGAATTGGCAGTAAACATCCCGGAACAGGAACCGCAGGTTGGACATGCATCCCTTTCAACTTCCGAAAGCAGATCATCACTCACCGAATTATCTGCAGCCATAACCATGGCGTCAATCAAATCATATTTTTTACCGCGTATAATTCCCGCTTCCATCGGACCACCAGAAACAAAGATTGTGGGCACGTTAAGTCTCATGGAAGCCATCAACATTCCGGGAGTAATTTTATCGCAGTTAGAAATACAGATCATGGCATCGGCCCTGTGAGCATTCATCATGTACTCCACGCTGTCGGCTATCAAATCACGCGAGGGAAGCGAATAGAGCATTCCGTCATGTCCCATGGCAATTCCATCATCGATGGCAATGGTATCAAATTCAGCTGCAAAACAACCCTGATCTTCAATCATCTTTTTCACCATCTGCCCTATTTCATGCAAATGGACATGTCCGGGAACAAACTGGGTAAAAGAATTCACCACCGCGATAACCGGTTTATCCATCTGATTTTCCTTCATTCCATTGGCTCTCCAAAGACTCCTGGCTCCTGCCATCCGACGTCCCTGAGTTGTTGTTGCACTCCTTAATTGATTCTTCATTTTGACTTAGTTATTAAAAAAAAACCTTTCTCTGTTTTGAGAAAGGTTTTTATATGTTTTTAATAAGCAATAACACCCTTCCTCACCCGGCATAGACGAGAATTAGAACCACGAGGACTAGAATGTTAATTGACAATTTCATGCTTTATTGCTCAAAGTTTATTTGCTTTGCTGAATAATCGTGCGACAAAAATAAATATAATAGTTTTAACACAAAATAAAATTGAAAAAAATTTAAGTAAATTCTGGATAAAATGAAAAAATTAATGTCCAATTAATATCACTTTGTGAATTTTAAAATAAAATATACAAAAATTAAAATAAATTTACAACTGAAGGGTGTTCCATGAGATTTCTAATAAGCAAGTCACAAATCATTCAAAACAGCCCGTAGATTTTATTCAAAGATTCCAATAAAGGCCTTTCTGCATCCAGATTTTCAGAGAATTTATTAAATCATTTTTTACTTCTGCTGTTCTTAAGGTTTGATTGCCAAATTCCCCATCTGGCATACTTTGCATCATATCCTCTATTGTCTGGATATTTTCCACTTCATCTGAACGGTTTGTTTTCCAATACAATCCATTTTCCATCCAAAACTGTAATATTTCAGGAATAGGTTCATCTTTAACACTTATTACAGGTAAAGAAAAATCATTTTTCTCCTGGTGGGCGATTACGTTAGAAGAAGAATAGGGTTCTTTTGCTGAAACAATACCATATACTGATAAAGATACAATAAAGAGAAAGGCCAATAATCCGCTTTTCAGAATTAAATTTTTTGTTTTCATCTCTTTTAATTTTTTATTCCAACTAATTGATTCTAACTAAACAATGTCTCATTAAAACTTCGAGCACATTCAGAACCGGAAAATATTTCCTCCATCCGGAACATTAGCGACATACTATGAACAGAAATGTTCGTAGTATAGCAAAGAGAAAAATATCGCGACATTCTTAATCAGGAACGAATAAAAAATTAAGCCTTAATTCTTTTACCTTTAAGACTATAAAAATTATAAAAGGTTTAAAATGTTTTGTTTATCAACCCCGTCTTCTGAAAATTTCCGGTTAAGAAGATCAGTCCGGCCCACAGTTGGTTCAGGTTCTAATCATGATCGGGAGGTATCATCTCCGGGGTTTGTGTATGGTTGCTGTATGGTTTGTGTATGGTTCCTGTATCAAATCATACAGAAACATTACACAAACATTATCGTATGGTTACACGAACCCCGGTTGAAAGGCGGTGTAGATGAAGCTCAGAATGGAATCAGCAAGCTCGTTTATAGATAGTATCGATCAAAAAAATGGCAATCTGACCCAAAGCTGGCCCCGTTGTGCATTTTTACGTTTATAGGGTGTTTTTCAGGCTGACAGGTTTAGGCCGACCGCCCGAAATCAAGGCTGGGAATAAGATAACAGAGAGTTCCGGTAAATAGACACGGATTTTTTATTCCGACCTGGCATCATTATAAAGGCAGAACCCGGCAAATGAATTTGTGAAATAATCTAATCGTTTAGGATTCAGGATTCCCCATTCAATTCGTCCTTTAAAAATTTGGCCGTATAAGAGACGTTCCTTTTGACAATCTCCTCGGGTGTCCCGGTACAAAGGACAAATCCACCTTCTTTCCCGCCCTCGGGGCCAATATCAATAATGTGATCTGCCATCTTAATCACATCCATGTTATGTTCGATGACAATCACAGTATTCCCCCTGTCAATTAATTTATTCAGTACTACCAACAAAACCCGGATATCTTCGAAATGAAGGCCCGTGGTTGGTTCATCCAATATATAAAGAGTCTTACCTGTATCCCGTTTGCTAAGTTCGGTCGCTAATTTAACCCTTTGAGATTCCCCTCCCGAGAGAGTGGTTGAAGACTGCCCAAGGGTAATATAACCGAGACCAACCTCCTTCAGGGTTTTCAGTTTATGCAAGATAGATGGAATATTTTCAAAAAAATCCACTGACTGATTAATGGTCATATCAAGCACATCGCTGATGGATTTTCCTTTAAAACGGACTTCCAGTGTTTCCCGGTTGTAGCGTTTCCCGTTACATTTATCGCAATGGACGTACACATCGGGAAGAAAATTCATCTCGATCAGCTTCATCCCGGCACCCTGACACTCCTCACATCTCCCGCCTTTTACATTAAATGAGAACCTTCCGGGTTTATACCCCCTGATCTTTGATTCAGGTAAAAGAGTGAAAAGATTACGGATTTCCGAGAACACCCCCGTGTAAGTAACCGGATTTGAACGCGGCGTTCTTCCGATAGGAGATTGATCAACCTCAACGACTTTATCAATATTTTCGATCCCTTTTATGGTTTTGTAAGATAAAGGATCATCCAACGATTTATAGAAATGCTGACTCAGTATCGGCTGCAGAGTTTCGTTGATCAAGGTCGATTTCCCGCTTCCTGAAACCCCGGTAACACAGATAAATTTCCCCAGCGGGAATTCTACATCGATGTTTTTCAGGTTATTGCCCGAAGCTCCTTCAATGATGATTGATTTTCCATTGCCCTTACGGCGCTTCAGCGGTACCTCAATTTTCTTCTTTTTGGTAAGATACTGCGAGGTAAGAGTATCTTTTTCCATAACTTCTTCGGGTAATCCTGCTGCAATAACTTCTCCTCCGTTTACCCCGGCACGGGGGCCCATATCGATCAAATAATCAGCAGTAAGCATCATATCGCGGTCATGTTCAACGACAATCACCGAATTACCGCTGTCACGCAATTTCTGTAAAGAATGAATCAATCGCAGATTATCCCGATGATGCAGCCCGATACTGGGTTCATCCAAAATATAGAGTACGTTGACTAACTGAGAACCAATTTGGGTCGCAAGACGGTTTCGCTGAGATTCTCCTCCGGATAAGGTACCTGACTGACGATCCAGTGAAAGATAATTCAACCCCACATCAATAAGGAATTTAAGTCGTGTCCTTATTTCTTTTATTATTTCTGTGGCAATTAAGGCCTGTCTCTTGCTCAACCTGGATTCAAGATCATCAAAGAACTGGACTAACTCACCAATGTCCATCTTTGATAATTCCGCAATATTTTTCCCGTCAATAAAAAAATGAAGGGGTTCTTTCTGTAATCGCTGTCCACGACACTCCGGACAAAGACAGGTTTTATGAAACTGATCTGCCCACTTTTGAGCAGACCTTGAAGAATTTTCTGTTTTCTGATTAATAATATATTTGACAATACCCTCATAAGTCATCATATAATCCACTGAACTGCCAAGAGGAGAATTCTTCATCTGGATTCTTTCACTTGTTCCATAAAGTATCGTATTCATCATCTCATCAGGTATCTTTCCGACAGGAGTCTTCAACGTACAACCATATTTCTGACCAATAGCTTCAATCTGCCAGAATATCAGTGTATTTTTATAAGGGCCGAGGGGCGCAATTCCTCCCCTGGCTATTGAGAGAGAAGGATCAGGGAGTAATTTTTCAACATCAATTTCATTAATCTCACCCAGCCCATTGCATTTTGGACAGGCTCCTTGTGGAGAATTAAAAGAAAAACTATGCGGAGCAGGATCGTTGTAAGATATGCCGGTAGTTGGACACATCAGATGCCTGGAATAAAAACGGATATTCCCTGAATCCACCTCGAGAATCTGCAAAATCCCCTGCCCATGTTTCATGGCAATGTCCAGGGAATCCCGTAAACGTTTTCTATCTGATTCCCCAATGACCATCTTGTCAATCACAATTTCAATGTTGTGATTTTTATAGCGGTCAACTTTGAAACCATGGGTCAGCTCTTTAATTTCCCCGTCTACCCTTGCATATAGAAAACCTTTTTTCTTGATTTGCTCAAATAGTTCACGATAATGGCCCTTCCGGCCCCTTACGACAGGAGCTAAAATCATCGTTCGTTTCCCGCTGAAATTTTCCAGAATTAAAGTGAGTATCTGATCATCAGTATACTTAACCATTTTCTCACCCGTATTGTAAGAATAAGCCTCTCCTGCACGGGCAAAAAGCAATCTGAAAAAATCATATATTTCAGTGACGGTCCCGACCGTTGACCTGGGATTTTTATTCGTGGTTTTCTGCTCAATCGAAATAACAGGACTTAATCCTGTTATTTCGTCCACATCAGGGCGTTCCACATTCCCAAGAAAACTCCTGGCATAGGCAGAAAACGTTTCGATATAGCGTCGCTGTCCTTCCGCATAAATAGTGTCAAAAGCAAGGGAAGATTTTCCACTTCCGCTCAAACCGGTAATGACAGTTAATTTATTGCGGGGTATCTCAACATCTATATTTTTAAGATTATGTACTCTTGCACCTCTGACTGTAATTTTTTCCTCTCCCTCCATCAAATCAGCATTCTCCTTTCAAAAACCTCGTTCCAAACCAGGTTAATTATTGTTACTATATTCACGATAACCCGGTTGAGGAATTTTAATTAAATACTTTTTGTTCTTAGGATTTTTAAGTTCAGGTTGTCTCAGCCATGGATTAAAATATCTCAAAATCTTATAATTGATGTGCTGAGAATGGGCAAAACTGACCAGGTTAGATATAGATCCCCTGATTTCTACACATTTAGTGGGAATGATCGGGTATTTATCTTTCTCTTCAACACGAAAGCCATACTTTTCGGGATTATTCATTACCAATTTTAGCGCCAGAATGCGGAAAATATACCGGCCCGTTTCTTCGTTCAATGATAAATCATAATAATTTTTGCTGTCCTGGACTTCAATCTGCCGGTCTATTCCATTCATCCCGGCATTATACGAAGCCGCCACCATGGTCCAGTTGCCGTATCTCCGGTAAGATTCGTTCAGATAATTGCAGGCTGCCTGTGTTGCTTTCTCAATATTGAACCTTTCATCCACTTCATTATTTATTTCCAGTCCGTTTGCCAGTCCAGCCCCTTTCATGAATTGCCATATCCCCAATGCCCCTACCGGCGACATTGCCTTATCAACAAAATTACTCTCAGCCATTGCCAGGTATTTAAAATCATTGGGAATGCTATTCTTTTTTAGAATAGGCTCAATAATCTGGAAATAACGGGGAAGTTTTTTTAAAAGAAGCAAAGTCTGCGAATGGAAGTTTGCACATACCAATAACTCCCTGTCAAGCGACTCTCTGACATCAAAATTCTCCAACGGCACCTGCTCACCGGCAAAACTGATTTTATCGGGTAATTGTGGCGGTGTGAAATAAAAATCTGGTTGCAGATTTTGAGAACTAACCGGTTCCCCTTGCTTCTGGGCAGATGAGTTATGTAAAAATACACATCCACTTATGAAAGATAATATAATGATTGAAACGAAAATCAGGGTCTTATTCTTAAACATCTTCTTAAGAAACAATTAATTACTGTAATTGGAAGTGATTTTATTCCAAACCTCAAAGGTAATCATTTCCTATTCCATTTCAAATCACTCGTTAAGCGTTTAATTGAATGAATAAGTTACTCCTGTATATAATCCGGCCTGATATGGTTTAAAATTAAAGGAAGAATTGGAACTCAGTGAATTGATATAATGTTTTAAATGAGGTTCTATTGTGATCGTGACTCTTTTTCCCAAATCACACCCCATTTCCAGGCCTAATTCACCAGACCATGCCACATCGCGAATATTGCCGGTCTCACCATTTCCCCGGTTATCTGATAATTCTGCCTTATTACCCGTCAATAAATTGGCGGTAATCCCGCCGGTGACACCTAAATTAAATTTCTTATCTATAATCTTATAATTGACCAAAACCGGAACACCCAAATAACTAAGTTCCTGCTTTAACCGGGATTGAACCCCGTTCTGAGTATTGACAGTCTGATTGACATTCACTTTCCCGGAAGGTGAATAGATAACGGGAGATTGCCCTGAATAGGCTAAATTCATTATTTCCGTGCGTTGCTTGACGTGGCTTATGGTTAAGCCTGATCTTACTGATAACCTTTTCCCGACATTATATCCGGCAATGACTCCTGAGGAGAGAGTATTTTCTGCTTTGGTCTTTTGTCCTTCAATACTTTTTATTCCACTTGTAAATACAGGCCCAGCTTGAATATTTATACTCCACCTGTGTTTTACATCTTTCGGTTCCTGCTGGTGTGTATCAGGTCTATCTTTCTCTTCATCTGCCTTAGACCTTGTTTTATTATCAGCCATATCGTCTTTGGAAGAAAGCCACTTGGTAATTTTTTTCAAAATTTTCTCATCAGAATGAATATGAGAGAGAACTTCACTTTCAACGTCGAGAGAGATAGGCTCTTCACCTTCTGATTCATGAGAATTTTTTTTATCTGAAAAAGAATGTTTGGCCGCAAATGTCGCCATAGAAAAGGCCGAAGGTTTAAATTTCTTGGTAGAATCAACCCCAATATCCTTTAATTTTTGATCTGAGTGTACCGCTTTCTGGAATTTTGACGAAGAAATAACAGCTTGTGAAATAGAATGATTCGAATTATCAGGACTGGCCAACCACCATCCCGAAAGGAAAAGTGCCAGAACAGCAGCTGCAATAGCAATAACTGTGAATAGATTGCCTTTCTCTTTTCCTATGCTTATTTGCTTCTCAATATTATTCCAGATAAAGGCCGGCGGATCTTTTTCGTAATCCTTTAATTTCTCAAGAAACAATTGATCTATTTGTTTTTTATCACCTAACATAGAACAGTCGTAATAGTTTTTTTCTCTAATCCAAATTCCTCTATCACTCTTTTTTGCAAAATTATTCTGGCTCTTGATAAATTAGATTTAGAAGTTCCTTCAGAAATATTCATCATTTCGGCAATCTCCTGATGTGAATATCCTTCAATGACATATAAATTGAAAACCATCCGATATCGTGGCGGCAATTTCTGGATCATTTTTAATAAATCATTTGCCGAGATTCCCGAAATGGTATCGTCTGTCAACGAAATATCATCATAAATCATCATATCTTCTACAGGGTAGAGTTGATTCTTTTTCCTGAATTTCTCAAGCGCAGTATTTACCATAATACGCCTCATCCATCCTTCAAAAGATCCTTTAAATCCAAACTGCCCAATCTTTGTAAAAACCCTGACGAAACCTTCCTGAAGATTATCTTCAGCTTCGCAAGAATCTTTTGAATAGCGTAAACAAACTCCATACATCTTAGATGCATATCGCTTGTATAGCTCAGTCTGGGCTCGTCGATCCCCACTTATACATTTCTTGATATTATCCTCCAGGTCAGTCACATTCTTTACTTTAATTCTGTAAAAAATTACAACCCGAATTAACGTAATTTACAATAAAATAAAAATCTAAAATATGTTAAAGAACCTAAAAGAAACTTATCATTTTGGTAAGTCATTCCTCCGTTTTTTTGAACGGCTGAAAATTATTCTATATCTTTACATTAGATGGAAAAATAACCTTCAAGGGTTGCTTGTGTAAACTATCTTTTTATAATTTCATTTACTGAATGATATTTAATCCATTAAGCGATGAAAACCATAATCCTGACTTCAATAATTGCTGCTTCCCTGATTCTTTCAGGTTGCTCAAAACAGGAAAATAAGATCCCGGATGATATTGTTTTATCAGAAAAATCACTTCAGGTAATTAAATCAGACAATACATTCGGGTTTAAACTTTTCTCTGCTATTCCGGAAACTCATGATCAGAATATAATGATGTCTCCGCTCAGCATTTCAATGGCATTATCAATGGTATTGAATGGAGCCAATGGTGAAACCCAAACAGCCCTGTTGAATACTCTGGGTTTTGAACAATTGACACCTGCGGAAATAAATTCGATCTATCTCGACTTAATCACCGCTTTGAAAAAAGCTGATGATAAAGTTGTAATGAAAATTGCCAATTCTATATGGATCAGAAATGGATTCCCTGTACAGGAAAGTTTCACAAAGATTAATCATGATTTCTACGATGCAAGCATTACAAATCTTGACTTCAACCAAGCTGCCGTTAATACCATTAACGGTTGGGTAAATTCAAAAACAAATGGAAAAATTCCGACAATTCTGGAATCAATCTCTCCGGAAGAAATCATGTTTCTGATCAATGCGATTTATTTCAACGGGAAATGGCAAATTCAGTTTGATCCTTCAAAAACGACTAACAGTTCATTCAAATTGTCAGGGGGAGAAGAGATAATTGTTCCCATGATGAAATTAAAAGAGAAATTCGCCTGGTCACAACAAAACGGATATAAAGCCCTGAAGATGCCTTACGGCAGAGGCAAATTCGGAATGGTTATACTTCTTCCGGATGAAGGAACTTCACCGGAAAGCATCATTACACAACTTGACCAGGCCAAATGGGAATCACTGTTAACCTCACTGTCTTCTCCGTCTGAAATCGATGTATGGCTTCCTAAATTTGAATATTCCTGGGAAATGCAATTAAATCAAGCACTTACTTCTTTGGGAATGGGGATTGCATTTACCGACAAAGCCGATTTTTCAAAGATCAATCCTGACCATCAGTTGCTTATCACCAAGGTCAAGCATAAATCCTACATTAAGGTTAATGAGGAAGGTACCGAAGCGGCTGCCGTCACGTCTATTGGTGTCGGAGTGACAAGCATTCCTGTTAATCAGCCCGAATTCCATGTAACAAGGCCATTTTTCTATGCAATCACTGAAGAAGATACCGGCGCCATTCTATTCCTGGGTAAAGTCGAGAATCCTTTATGGAAAGATTGAGTTAATATCCACGCCCGAATACGGATACAGCTCTTATCCGGATCGGTGACTCAGGTTGAAATTAATAATCAGGAAGCAATATTCACATTGATTTGCAATACATTACAAGTAGATTAAGGAAAATTAAGAAGAATTCTGGATCCCGTTAGAAATATTTAATCTATTTTTATCCCGCTTATCGGACCGGGAATGTATAGACCCCATCGGAAGAATAAGAATCAAAAGAAAACATTAAAATAATTATAAAGCTGTAAAAGTCTTTATAAAAACAAAACTGAATGGGAGCATTTTTTCAAGAAATTATTGTCTGGTACATGGATCATGTTACCTACTGGGCTATTACTCTGATGATGGCTATTGAAAGTACTTTTATTCCTCTGCCTTCTGAAATTGTTATTCCCCCGGCAGCCTATAAAGCCGCAAACGGAGATTTAAATATTTTCCTGGTTATTTTATCAGGGACATTGGGGGCACTCTTAGGCGCCCTTTTTAATTACTACCTCGCCAAAATCCTGGGGAACAAACTCCTGATGCAGTTTGCCAGAACAAGAGTGGCTCATTTGTTGATGGTGAATCCTGCTACAATCGAAAAATCAAAAAGTTATTTTGAAAAACACGGTAAAATTTCTACCCTGATCGGCCGTCTTGTCCCTGGAATCAGACATCTGATTTCCATACCTGCTGGTTTGGCCAATATGAATATCAAGGATTTTGTTCTTTTCACAGTGATTGGTTCCCTGAGTTGGAATATTATTCTTGCTTCAATGGGTTATTTCTTCTATACCCAGAAAGAACTTCTCAATAAGTATTTCAGTCATATTTCCGTTGGATTACTGGTTTTAGGTTTAGGATATGTATCTTACCTGATTTATAAAGGGGTGAAAAATAAAAAGGCTAAAGCTGCAAAATCCTGATTTGATCAGACCAAAACAAAAAAACACTGACAATTTACAAAAGGTTTTTTATTCCCGACTCAGAAAATCAAGCTATTTAGCTAATCCGGAACCGACGCATTTTATGATGACCTGCTCCGAAAAATTTCAGCAGAACAGCTTTCATCTCACCACTTCTGAAATAAAGTGGTGAGAAAAAAACTATAGCTTTTCTACAAAGTCCTCTCGGTCTTGGAACCGAACCTCAAAATAGATAACTTGTGCTTTGAACCGGCGATCTGATCAAAGTCCGAGTAAATCATGGAAAATATATTCCATTACAAAGTATGGGCCGGGGTACTTTTTGAAATTTCAAATGGATGCTCACAGAGACACCGTATAGTAGATCAATTTTTTTACATAGTACCCCATTTAGATTGCCATAAAATAATTATTATGGAAAAAGAAGGGAAGATAAATGCTTCTGATGGGAGCGTTAAAAAGAAAAGGTACAGCCAATGTTTGCCTGTTTACAATTCTTTCGCAGGAGGTATAGATGTTGGGGATACTATGTTTGATGTAGCCGTAAGTGATGGTGCTGGTAATTTTGAAGTAAGAGAATACCAGACCTTTACCGAAGATACAGTTAGTCTTGTCAATTGGCTATTAAAAGAGGGGATTACCACAGTTGCGATGGAAGCTACGGGCGTGTACTGGTTAAATTTATACCTGATGTTGGAGGATGCTGGTATTGAGCCTTACCTTGTCAACGCAAAACATGTAAAGAACGTTACAGGTCGAAAAAAAGATGATACTGATGCTATTTGGTTGCAGAAGTTACACACTTGCGGCTTATTACAGAAGTGCTTTCAACCGGAGTCAGAAATGCGGGAGCTTAGAACCTATGTGCGTCAGCGTAAAAATCTGGTAAATATAAGTTCTGACAGCGTCCGTCGTATGCAAAAAGCATTGGAGTTGATGAACATAAAACTTCATACTGTGATAAGTGATATTTTGGGCAAAACAGGTCTTCAAATGGTTAATGCCATTCTAAATGGGGAACGGAACCCTGATGAGTTGATTAAGCTCAAAGATCCCCGAATAAAAGCAAGTGAAGAAGATATAAAAAAATCATTGACCGGCATGTGGAGGGATGAGTACCTGTTCATGCTAAAACAGGCATACGAAGAATACAGTTTTTACCAATCTCAAATCACCTCATGCGAGGAAAGGATAAAAGAACGGCTGCTTAAACAGGTTGTACAAATATTGGATGGAGACATCACCGACTTGCAATTAAAAAAAAATAAAAAGAAGAAGAACCAATTTGAATTCGAAATACGCCCCATGTTAAACATCATTGCAGGAGTTGATCTTTGTGAAATTGACGGTATCAGTGAGATATCAAGTCTTGAATTAATATCCGAAATAGGGACTGATATGAATAAGTGGATAAGCGGGAAGCACCTTTCAGCGTGGTGTAATGTGGCGCCTAATACCAAAATCACAGGAGGGAAAATCATTAGTAGCAAAATGCAGAAAAAGAAGAACTGGGCAGGCCAGACATTACGCATGGCTGCAAGTGGGTTATCAAGGAGTAAATCCCCCTTGGGAGATTATGCCCGCAAAATGAAATCCCGTCTAGGCAAAAAAGCAGGTGTTGTGGCCACTGCCCATAAGTTGGCATTAATAATTTATTCAATGATGAAAGAAAAGTTGCCATACAATCCCCAGAT
>Ga0163159_1002147_pt1 | contig 16901 bp, 18 predicted proteins | sample BioMet9_FD_108702 | JGI IMG/M metagenome (GOLD analysis project Ga0163159, IMG submission 108702) | Microbial communities from bioreactor (seeded with sewage sludge) at Lawrence Berkeley National Lab, California, USA - Biofuel... | ecosystem: Engineered > Bioreactor > Anaerobic > Unclassified ... | reverse complement strand
CTTCGATTCAGCAGGTCCGTCAAGGCGTCGTGTTCGCTGGAATACTTCATCTCGCTGACCAGATAATACTGGCTGCGGACAATGACGTTCTTTAGACGCGTCAAAAGAGTGGCAGGCTGAAATGGCTTGGAAACGAAATCCCAGGCGCCAAGGCTTAGCACCTTTTGTTCGGTGCTGTCATCTTTATCTCCCGTGATCGCAATCACCGGGACCGACGAGCGGGGCGTCTCCCTGAAACGTTCGAGAAATTCGTACCCATCCATCACCGGCATAACAATATCAAGCAGAATCGCTGCGATTTCCTTGTGCTCCTTCAGCCGCTCCAGCGCCGCAGCACCATTTTCCGCCTCAAGTACCTTGTATTCGCCGGAAAGAAGAGTGACCAGGATTTGCCGGTTGATGTTCTGATCTTCTACAATTAAGACAGTCAGTTTCTCTTTTTCCATTCGTCTGCCTTCCCTTTTCAGTCTGTGCAGGTAAACAGCACTTATATTGTATTGGATGTTTCCAGAGGCAGCCTTATGCTTGCCTCTTTCGGACATAGGAGATGCTGCCGGCAGCCAGCGTCAGCCATTTCCATTTTGGAAATTCATCAGCGCTTCTATTTGTCGGATATACTTTTTAACGGTTTCTTCCGGGGTGAATAATTTATGCAGTGTCGTGTTTGTCAAAGCATATGCCACCTGTTCATGGATACCAATCAATGCCAGCATGATTGTATGCACATCGATCAGTTCATTTTCCATTGCCTGGCTTATAGAACCATCCGCAATGCCTGCGGCAAAGGCACCTTTCAGCCGATCCATCAGATATAGCCAATTCCCGGTCAGCTGTGCCGGGTTCTCTTCATTCGCTGTCCGGCTGAGAATGTGCTGCATCTGAACCGTGCAAAATACGGTATCGGCGTGTTCGATTGCCTCATTGAGGGATGCCGAAATAATAGATATAACCTGCTCAGCGCCAGTTTTGCTTTGATATTCCTTCGATCCGAAAAAATCTTTCATTTCTTCCAGTTCAAGAGCATAGTTTCTTTTTAATAACGAGACATACAGATCGTTTCTGGTATGAAAATAGTTCTGTATGGAGCGCAGTGTCAAGTCGGATGCCCGCGCAATCATTTCCATGGATGTATTTTCAATACCTTTTTCCGTAAATAACTCCATGGCCTGCTGAAGGACATTCTGAATATTCATCTGACGTACAATTTCATTAGCCATAACGAGCCTCGATTCATACATATTTCGTAAATTATGAAACATTGAGTAAAAAACAACTGTTTCCGACCTGGAACCAAAACAAATAACCCTTCGATTGTCCATATCAATCAATAATTTGCTTTAGTATATCATTTACATATATAAAACACAAGACTTACATCCGGCAATCCAAGACGACCTGGAGCAGCCTCTGTCAAGCCCTGTCAAAAGGAAAAAAAAGCCGCACGGCTTCAGGTTTTTTGAATAGTTGAAAAGGAAATCAGCTCTTGCTAAACAGAGGCGCACGACGTGCGGCCTTGAAACCGGCTGCTTTACAGCTGCGATGAAAACAACCAGCATCCCCAATATACAAAAGCGTGAATCATAGCTTCGGCACCGCCGTCCACCAAACGATAGCTTACCGGGTTTTCACGTTTCCAGACCGCATAAGCAAGACTGCAGCACACAATGTCAATGCGTTTTGCCGGCGTTCCGTTTGCCCGACGCCGAACAGGCCGCACTGATACCGCCGAACAGCACACCCGCCACCGGCCAGATGATCCAGCTGCGCTGCCAATCGTTGGTGATAAAGCTGTACGCCAGGTATGCCGCTATGACCAGCGGCCAGTAGACGGCGGCGATCCGCTGGGCGACACTGTTGCTCTTGTTTGCTATGGAGTAGTCGCCCTGCTGGAGCAGCCGGTCGAAGCTGCCCGTGCGCACGCCGGCCAGCACAAACAGCACTACCGCGGTGCCCACAGCCAGCAGCAGAACGCAGACCGCGGCAAAGATGAAAAGGTCGTCCAGTTCCAGCAGCGAGGAAAACAGCAGCGGCAAAACACCCAGGATGCACAGTACCGTGGCGATGATGCGATAGCGCAGAGCGATGGGCTCGAACCCGGCCTTCTGCTGGGCGACGAGGCCCTCCACGCCGTAGGCGGTCTCGAATATTTCCGTGTCCATGTATTCGAAGGGCTTGGTCCGCGCGCCGCAGGAGATGAAGATCGCCACGGCGCCGGCCACCAGCAGCAGGAGAACGCAGAGCCCGATGCCCGCCGCTGCGCCTTCCGTGATCGCCGCGCCCGGTCGGTCACTCAGCGCCGCCAGCAGCATCAGGCAAATCGGGGAAACGATACATAAAAACGTAGCCAATGCCATGGGACGGGCGTTGGCTTCGCTGGCGGCGAGAAAGCGGTTGGCCTCCTCCATGGAAACCGTGCGCACAGCACTGTCAGAAAACGCATCGCCAGTACTGTCGGCGGCGGTCTGTTCATCCTTCAGAAGATAATCTGTGGAAACGCCGAACAGGCGGCTCATCTGCAATACGCGCTCAAGATCCGGCACGCTCTGCGCGCCCTCCCATTTGGATACCGCCTGACGGGAGACATTCAGTTTTGCCGCAAGCTCCTCCTGCGACCAGCCGCTTTTTTTTCTGAGGTCTATGATTTTGTCTGCAAGAATCATATCGCAACTCCTTCTCTGCGGAGCGCGTGCCGAATGGCCTGCGCATCCCGGATTGATTTGTGCTCTCATCGTACCGGTTTTTGCCTTTGCATACCACCAAACGGGGCTGTCAATTTGTCAACCGACGGTTGCGGAAGCACTAAGTATATGGGGTTCCCATCTGCCTTCCCAGAGATTTCATTTTTTCACGATGATCCCGGGCAGCCTGTCTGTTTTCAATCACCATCCTAACTGTTTGGCAGTGATCCATCTCGGAACAGCTGCGCAGGTGTTAACCCCTTTTTGCCTGCGCATTTACGAATTTCGCATAACCATCGCAAAAGGGCATTTTCACGCCGTCAGTCCGGCAGCAGGCAATCCGTTTTGATTGATGTCATACATTCTTCTTTCGCAGCACAATAGAAATAAAATTCAAATACCGTCCTCCGCCGGCTTCCATTGCTTTGCGGTCGCCAATGGCATATTCATTTTCCTGTTTCAGCCAATCCGCCCAGACCTCCTCATTGCTTTCCATTTCCTCCACGGAAAGCACTTCTGCACCCTGGCAGCTGCTTACCATGCGCGTCCAGTAATTCACATCATGCATATATTCGAGCTGCTCCGGCGTCCAGGAAAGCAAAAGTTCCCCGGGCAGCTCTTCGTGGCAGTCATGTTTCATGCCGGGAATGGCAATATAGATCAAGCCGCCTTTTTTTACAAACGGAAGCAGCTTATCATCCAGATACTTTGCATCCCGGCCAAAGTAGTTGTAAGAATCGGTGCTGATGACAGCATCAAAAAAATCCTTTTCAAACGGCAATGCATCGGCATCGGCTTTGACCGGAATGATCTGCCCTTTCGGGACACCCATCTTGTCAAAAAAGGCCTGATTTTCAGCAGGGTCACTCCAAAGGTCAGCCGCATAGACCGTAAATCCGTATTCCTTCGCAAGGAAAAGGGATGTCAGCCCTTGTCCGCTGCCCAGATCACAAACGACTGCTCCTGCCGGAATTCGATTGCCGTGCAGGAGTTCTTCTTCCAGCTTGACTGGATTCGGCCCCATAATTTTAGTGATAAGCTCCGGTGTTTGATACTTCTGACTGAGAATATAGTTCATATAAAATGCTCTCCTCCCTTTTTACGATTCGTTTTGTTGCGAAGGGCAATACTCTTGAATTTCTGTTCCTTCGCGGCGAGACAGCTCTCGCTGTTTTCTGTGTAAGCGTTTTCCGTCCTGAGCTTCTGGTATGACATCCATTGCTGGCGCGAAGGAGTGCCGTTTTCCAACGCGGCGGCTGACATAGAAAATTGCTCTGTCAGACCATATCGTTTCATACCTGCGTTCCTATATTTCGTTTCCATTCCTCAGCTGCCTGATCCATATGCTCCTTCAAAGCGGCCGCGGCAGCTGATTTATCTTCGGCGCCGTCATAGATACTGTAAAAGAGAAACATCGGCGCATAAAACTCAATGGCTTTTTTCTGAGCATCTTCAATATCCCAGGACTTAAAAAGATCGGTGACATATCCAAGCGGTCCCGAAACAAGATATTGCTGATATAAGTTTTTCATTTCGATATTGCGATACTGCTCCAGCGTCAGCATTTTACGAAAGCAGCATGGGAAATCTTCATCCGTCCAGTAATGGAACTGCGTATAGCTGAAAGCAATCATTTGCTTCAATGATGCGCGTTTATATGCTTCTTCCATTTCAGCCAACGTTCCTTCCGGCAGCCCAAACCCCTGCGCGCGCGCTGCATCAAGCTGCTCCATGCGCACCACGATGCTGTCAAAAATATCGCGTTTATTTTTATAGTGCTTGTAAAGCGCACTCTTTGTCATTCCAAGTACACCTGCAATGTCACTGACCGAGACCGCTTCGTAGCCGTTCTGTGCAAACAGATGGAGCGCTGCGATCAAAATCTTCTCTTTGGTATCATTCATTATACACGCCTCCAAAAAAGTGATCGATCGTTCACCATCATTATAGTGAACGGCCGGTCACTTGTCAAGCAGATTGTTTTTCGTCAAAGTCTGCCCGACCCGTTTTATTCAGAATACATATCAGCCAATTTTCTCCTCTTCATGCCTGATCCTTTTGTGTGCACGTTACATTCAGCCTCCTTGCCCGGTGCCGAGATATCTGTGCCCGGTGCCTGCCTCGCTGCCTGCCCGGCTTGCTGCCGCCAGGCTGATATGCTCTGTAAAAAGAAGGGAACCCATGAAAGAGTTCGGAAGACACATAAGAAAAAGCGCGGCCGATACTAAAAAATCAGTAACAGCTACGCTTTTTTGACTGCTGGCGGAATGAGTCAACGTTCATTTTATTTACTTAGCTTCGCTTTGCTTTCGAGTGTCGCAAGCGTACAGCCGGAGATAAACAGAAGCGAAATCCATAGAATCATATTACCGGTGTCACCGGTCTGTGGCGAAACTCCCGCTGCCGCGATAACCGCGGTTTCTTTGTACCCGCAAACAGAACAAATGCGTTCTTTGCTGCCCGTTTCGGCTGCGGTCGCTCCCTTAGTTATCGTCCATTCGCCGTAGGTGTGCGCCGCTGTATCCGACTTTTCTCCACAGGCGCATTCATGCCAGTGATTTGTGCTGTCGGATTTCCACACGCTTGTATAACTATGCGTATGGATCGGATTTTCAGATTCTACGGTAAATGTATCTGTTGAAACATTTTTCCCGTTATAATCCGCGATCTTTACCGTATAGGTTTTTCCTTCTTCTAAATCGAAAACAGCATCAAGCGTTTTATGAAAGGAATTTTGAACCACATCTACTGTCGAAAAGAAGATTGGCTGGTTATTATAATCAAACACAATTACTTGTACTTGATCACTGGTGGTACAGCTGCCCGATACCGTTATTTTTGAGTCGGCAAATGTCACTTCATTCAGATCGGCAGCCAACGCCGGAACAGTAAACAGCATTACCATAACAAAAGTCAGAATGGCCATAACGGTTTTTTTCACATTAATCATTTGTCGTGCCTCCAAACTGGATGGTAATACCGCTTCCTATTCCGAACTCCACAGATGGCAGTGTTTCACTGTTATAGTCTATTGGACCATTTGTAAGAAATACGCTTGCGCTGTTTACACCTTCAATCGTATCGTTCAAATCCTTTCCGTACAGCTTAATTGGATTTTCACCATGCAGCTCTATGCTCCCAGAGTCATTATCATTAAGACTGTTCACAATCTCCTCATCGTCAATCTTCACCTGCTTATATCCGGCAACCACACCATCTTTATATAAAATCACCTGAAGATACGCGTCGAATATGTCATCGCTATGCATCTGATTATTATACAAATAAGCTTTGTTCATTACATATCCGGCTTCCAGCGTAGCGTTTCCGTCAGCTGTATTGAAGCCCAGGTCAATGGCCGTTCTTCTCACGCTAAGATCTTTCACAACCGAATTACCTTCCTGTAAGCCGATTGTCAGCCGAAGCGTTGTGGTTGTTTCGGTACTCAGCGGCGGCAGCGTAACGGCTGCCGTTCCGTTTTCATTTATCACGGAAGCAGCTCCTCCCTCAACATTGGTAATTCCAGCAACGCCAGGGCCTTCTGCTATTATTGTAGTTTCCGTGTTGCCAAAGAAAATGGAAACCGTACCGCTTTGCGCGTTTGTCAGTATCACATTGTCAATGGTTGCCGAGCCTAAGCTGTATGACATGCCTAATTGCGCTTCTGCTTTTACAAAGATCAGATTTGAAGTAATAACGTTTACCAGTTGATTAACATCTGTGTCTGGCGCGACCAAGTGGATTCCTGTCCTGCCGTAGTTTCGAAAATCAGAGGTAAAGACTGCCTTTTCATCACCATCATTTCCTTCAACACCTACAGAACGATTGATGAAATCACGATTTGTGATTCCTTCAATATCCAATCTTAATTCTGCATAGCTGCCCTCATCACATTGCATGCCATCAAAATATGGCTGTAACTCACCCTCAACCGTGCATGTTCTGGCATAGAATTCTACGTTGCCTGATGTCCAGCCATCCGGGATTAAAATGTTGCCGGCTGAATCTGAAATGACGTCGCCATCGATACCTTCAAATCTAGCTATTATGTCATACTGAACAAACGGAGGGGGTGATGAAGGCTCATTTGGTTCCGGATCGGGATTTTCACCTGGTTTCTGAAATGATATTCCGTCAATAATTATTATATTGCCGAGGCTTCTGAGTACATCAATTCCCCAGCGCTTACTTCCATCGCTTTCCGCTCCTGGCAAAATCTGCTGCGTGCCGTTGATTACGGCATTGCTGCCAACCTCATAACCTTCCGCGGGGATAAGCTCCAACAATACCTGTTCAAAATCCTCCCCCTCCAAATAATCATTTAGTTGAATCTGATTTGATGCTGTCTTATAGGTTCCATTCTGGCTCACTTTTACTCTTCCAATTGTATTTCCAGTACTGTCAGTAAAGATAAACTCATTGCCATTCGTGGAACTTGCGTTTCTCACCTCCAGCATCGGTCCGCCGGCAGCAAGGGCAGTTGCTGGTACGATAGCCGCTGCCATGCAAAACACCAATACAATTGATAAGAGTTGCTTTGTAAATGCTTGCTTCATAAGAGTTTACTCCCTTTCATACGTGGAAATCGTTTGCTGCCACCTTATTCGCTTGATTTTATTATACTAAACACTCATAATTATTATAGGAAGATTTCCGAAATGACCGTGTCACTTTGGAAATTTCAAATTATTGTCAATGTTTGATGATATTATTGAAACATTAAGCAAGCTGACCGAGGTGCAGTTATGGAATTTAAGGATATACTGAATGAATATATTCAAATGGTGGACTGCTCCGCAAAAGAACTTGCTGAGCAATCCGGCTTGTCAGCCGCGACGATCAGCCGTTTCCGTTCCGGCGGACGAAAGCCCGACGGCGATGGAGAACAACTGAAGCGTTTAGCAGAAGGTATTGAAAAGATCGCGAATAAAAAGGGCTTGTCCGATATAACGAATGAAGGGGTTATGTCTGCCTTTGAGAAAGTCTGTTCTCCCTTTGATTTGGAAAAATCGCGCAATAATTTTAATACGCTCATTTCCGTCTTTTCAATTAGCATTTCTGAATTATCCAGAGCATTAAACTATGATTCCTCTTATCTTTCCCGTATTCGCAGCGGACAGAGACGGCCTTCCAATCCGTGGGAGTTTTCAGAAGAAATCGCAAGATTTATTGTTCGTCATTACGATACAGAAAATGATTTAGCGGTTGCTGAAAAACTGATCGGCTGTGAAAAAAGTGATATAGATAACGAAAGTAAATATTTCAAAAAACTTATGGATTGGCTTACAAACGGTGAGGGAGAGCGCAGGGACTATATGTCTGACTTTCTTTCAAAGCTTAACGAATTTGATTTGAATGAATATATTAAGGCACTCCATTTTGATGAGTTCAAGGTTCCTACCGTTCCGTTTCAGCTGCCAACCTCCAGAAGCTATTTTGGACTTTCTGAAATGATGAACAGCGAATTGGATTTTTTGAAAGCTACCGTTCTGTCCAAATCGACCGAACCCGTGATTATGTACAGTGACATGCCGATGGAGGAAATGGCAAAAAACCCGGAGTTTCCGAAAAAATGGATGTTCGGAATGGCGATGATGCTGAAGAAGGGGCTGCACCTTAATCAGATACATAATATTGACCGTTCCTATGAAGACATGATGCTGGGACTGGAAAGCTGGATTCCAATGTATATGACCGGGCAGATTTCGCCGTATTATCTCACCAGCTCTCAGAGCGGCGTATTCTCTCATTTTATAAAGGTTTCAGGCACAGCCGCGCTTGTAGGTGAAGCAATAACAGGATTTCACAGCGACGGGAAATACTATCTGACCAAAAACAAGGATGAAGTAGCCTATTATAAAAAGCGTGCCGAGCAGCTACTGTCAAAAGCTCAGCCACTGATGGAAATATATCGCAGGGACTCTGAAAATGCTTATAATGCCTTTATGCGCTCAGATATGAATGTGTCGGGAAACCGCAGGGCGATTTTATCGTCATTGCCTCTATACACAATCAGTGACACATTGTTGAATCAGATATTGCAGGACAACCATGTTTCAGATGACGATGCAGGGCAGATATATGCTTGTGTCAGTCAACAGCGTGAGATGGCAAAAAACATAATGACTCACAGTATCATTACTGAGGAGCTGCCTGTAATTACCAGGGAGGACTTTGCGCAGCATCCCATGTCATTGTCACTGTTCGGTTTGTTCTATGAAACGGATATTCTGTATTCCTATGAAAACTATCTGGAACATTTGGTTTTAACGCGGCAATTTGAAAAAGAACATCCAAATTACAATATTAAAACGGTTGATTTTCACGCATTCAGAAATATACAGATTCTTATTCATGAGGGCAAATGGGTTGTTGTGTCCAAAAACAAGGCTCCCGCAATTCATTTTATCATTCGCCATCCAAAGATGAGAAACGCGATTGAAAATTTTATCGTTCCAGTGGCGGAGGAATAGATATTTACAAGCACAGGGAGGCGCTGAACTGCAGCGCTCTGCGAGCTGCCTTTTCGCCTAAAGCCGACGATACGGTGTGTGTGATCTTCTGGCCGCTGACATCCCGTCGCGGGAATCTTTCTGCACAGAGAATCCTTGATGTAATTACTTTCCATGACAGAATCGAAAATGGACTTGTAGCCAAGATTGATTTTTTATATAATTAAAAAATGAATAAATGTAATGTATTAACATTCTCTGCGAACTTTCCTTGTTTTTCACGGCTTTTCAAGCCTGTCCAACTGACCTAAGGAAAAACGAATAGGAGGTCGATCCGCCATGTTTAAAATTGCAGTCTGTGACGATGAGCAGCGTTATCTGCACGATGTGAATCGCCTGTTGGACGAATACGGCGCGGCGCACGGCATCGAACTGGTCGCGGCCGCTTTCTCACTGCCATTCGATTTGTCGGAGCGCGTCGAATCGGGTGCGGAATTTGACCTCTATCTGCTGGATGTATATATGCCCGGCATGACCGGCATCGAGCTTGCCGGACAGCTCCGACCGCATCGGCGGCGAGGTGGCGTCCCGACAGTGCTGCGCCTGCTTTTCCCCCCGGCGAAGCGTTGTGCAGCCACAGCGGGAATGCTGGTACTGCCGTTATGCGGATTTCCACTTAGACCGACCTATGGCGCTTGAGACCGGTATATGCCGATTCCCGGAGGTGCAGAGCAAATAAAAGTTATCCTTCTTTCCGGCCCGCGCCAGACCCCACCAAAAGAAAAAACCCCGATAGCCGCATGGCTTCGGGGTTTTTGATATTCTGACCGTATACTATCTCTTGCTGAACTGCGGCGCTCTACGAGCTGCCTTGAGGCCGTATTTCTTACGTTCTTTCATTCGCGGATCTCTTGTCAGGAAACCTGCTTTCTTGAGGGTTCCTCTGAATTCGGGATCTGCCTCAAGAAGTGCCCTTGAGATTCCGTGGCGGATAGCGCCTGCCTGTCCGGTATAGCCGCCTCCGTGTACGTTGACGAGAACGTCAAATTTATCTGCTGTCTCGGTGAGGGTAAGGGGCTGCCGGACAATTACTTTCAGTGTCTCGAGTCCGAAATACTCATCGATGCTTCTCTTGTTGATGGTGATATCACCTTTGCCCGGTACAAGATAGACTCTTGCAATGGATTTCTTTCTTCTTCCGGTTCCGTAATATTTTGTACTTGCCACTTTGCTTTCCTCCTTTCAGACCTAAAATGTCAGTGTCTCGGGTTTCTGAGCTGCCTGCTTGTGCTCAGGTCCCGCGTAGACGTGAAGCTTCTTGATCATACTGTTTCCTAAAGGTCCTTTGGGAAGCATGCCTTTAATGGCAAGCTCTACGACGGTTTCCGGTTTCTTGTTCATCATCTCGTCGAGGGTGGCTTCTTTCAGGCCGCCGACATATTCGGAATGACGGTAGTATTTCTTCTGCTCTCTCTTCTTGCCGGTAATTTTAACCTTTGCGGCATTTACAATAATGACGTTATCGCCTGTATCGATATGCGGAGTGAAAATGGGTTTGTTCTTCCCTCTCAGGATCTTGGCTGCTTCAGAAGCAAGGCGTCCAAGCACCATGCCGTCCGCGTCAATCACATACCATTTTCTGTCAACTTTATCTGGACTCGCCATATAAGTGTTCATTGGTATTTCCTCCTTGAAAAAACTTCTCTGCTGCTCTTTATCGAAACCGCTACTCCGGGGCTTGGTGTATGCGGGTTTCATCTATTGTCGCACTAAAACAGTATAAGCTATCACCATGCGGTATGTCAACTGTTTTTTATGATTCTTACTTATGATAAGGTTCTCCCTTAATAATCCGATATCCCCTGTAAATCTGCTCCAGCAGGATCACCCGCATCAGCTGGTGCGGAAACGTCATTCTGGAGAAGCTGACTTTAAAATCGGCGCGGTCCAGTACGTTCTGACCCAGTCCAAGCGAACCGCCGATTACATATACGATATGGCTTACCCCGCTGATTCCGAGTTCGTCGATCTGAGCGGCGAATTCTTCGGATGAAAGGGGCTTTCCATCGATCGTGAGAGCAATTACATAACTGTCGTCCGGTATTTTCTTCAGGAGCCGCTCGCCCTCTGTCTCTTTGATCTTCTCTTCCAGCGCTTTCCCGGCATTCTCCGGTGTCTTTTCATCCGCGGTCTCTTCGATATCGAGCCTGCAGTATCTGCTCAGACGTTTGCTGTACTCATCTATGGCTCCGCGAAGATATGATTCCTTTACTCTGCCGGCCGCCAGTACCGTTATCTGCATAAAACACTCCATTCCGATGTCCGCTGTCTTCTACTGGTATGTCATGATACCGCCAAAACCGCCGTAGCCGTACCGTTCCGCGACATCCTCAATGCCGTCGGCGATCTCCTTCCTTGTGTATCCGTTTTCTTCCAGAAAGTCATTTGGAAAAGCATTAATATAGTCATAGAATGAAAGCGCCAGCTTTAAAAAAGCCGGATTGTTTTCGTCAAGTGCCTCGTAAAGCCTGTTTTCCGCCTCGTTAATCTTTCCCTCGTCGGCCAGCTTTTTCAGAGTTTCAAGAAGTGAACTGCCTTCCGAAACTGTCTGTTCCGGCAGCACTTCTTCGTTCTCATTCGCATTCTTGATTCCGACAACCCGCATGATGGCGCGGACCATGTCCTGAATCTGACGCATCATATAGTCCTGATGAAAAGCCATGTTTATTCCTCCGTTTCATCATCATCCGGCAGGCTGCCGCGTCTCTTTTTCCAGTGCTGCTTAACCTCACCGTACCGGAAGCATGACGTCGTATGATCATTAACGATCCCGACCGCCTGCATAAAGGAATAGCAGATCGTCGTGCCTACAAAAGAAAAGCCTCGTTTCTTCATATCCCGGCTCATTTCGTCCGATAAATCCGTACTGGCAGGCACTTCCGAATCGGAAAGGCGGTGCCCGTCAATCGAAAATCCATCTGTAAAATGCCAGATGTATGCATCAAAGCTTCCGTATTCGTCACAGACACACAGAAACGCCCGCGCATTTTTCACAAGGGCGTCCAGCTTGCGCCTGTTCCGTATAATGCCGGAATTCTGCATGAGCCGTTCCATGTCTGCCTCGCTGTACGCGGCAATTTGTTCCGGATCAAACCCGGAAAAAGCCTGACGCATGTTTTCCCGCTTTTTTAGAATCGTGTTCCAGGAAAGTCCTGCCTGCTGTCCCTCCAGAATCAGAAATTCGAAAAGCTTCCGGTCATCGTGAACGGGGACGCACCATTCCTTGTCATGATACGCGATCGCTTCCGGTGTCACGGCCCATGCGCAGCGGTCCGGCGGATACTCGACGGACATCAGGGTAAGTCCGCACGCCGCGGCCGTCGGTCTCGCATATCCACGTTCTCTTCTGTCGAGAATCGCCGGAACCTCGGATACCGGATAAAAGCCCGTCCCGACACGCATCAGAACACCGGCGATCATACGTACCATGTTATACAGGAAACCATCGCCCGTGATCCGGATCGTAATTTCATCGTCCAGTTTCGTAATTTCAAGACATTCAATCGTCCGTATCGTCGTTTTAGCCTGTGACCGTGCGGCGCAGAAGCTTGCGAAATCATGCTTCCCGATCAGACACGCAGCACCTTCCCGCATCCGCCCGATATCAAGCTTTGGTCTGAAATAGCACGTGTACCGGCTGCGGAGCGGATCACGCGATTCCGCGTTCAGTATTTTATATTCGTATGTTTTTCGTGTTCTCCGGTATCTGGGATGAAAGTCGCACGGTACTTCTTCCGAATGCGTAACGACAATATCGCGCGGCAGCTTTTTATTCAGTGCATACGCTGCTTTTTCAGCCGGTATCTTTCCTTCGATATCGAATACTGCTACATTGCCGTGCGCGTGAACACCTGCATCAGTTCTGCTCGCGCCTTTTACCTTCTGATTTTCCTTGAATGTATCGCGGATCGCATCATTCAGCACGGCCTCTATCGTTCTGCCGTTCGGCTGAACCTGCCACCCGCAGTAATCTGTGCCGTCATACGCTACGGTTATTTTGATTCTTCTCATTGCCTCATTCCTTATTTCCGATCAGAAGATCCATAAGTGAAAATGCACCGTATTTCCGATTGTAATCACCGCGGCCAGATAAGCGGCTGTGACAGCATATGCGGTATAATCAGCACATCTGTAGGACAGCGGCTTCATCTTCGTCCGCCCGTCTCCGCCGTGATAGCAGCGTGCCTCCATCGCCATGGCCAGATCATTGGCGCGGCGGAAAGCCGATATAAAAAGCGGAACCAGAATCGGCACCATGGCACGGGCTCTCTGGAAGATGTTCCCGCTTTCCAGATCAGCACCGCGGGCCATCTGCGCTTTCATGATCTTATCCGTTTCTTCCATCAGAATCGGAATGAAACGAAGCGCGATTGACATCATCATGGCAATTTCATGAACCGGAACCTTGATTTTTGAAAGAGGCTTCAGCAGCTCCTCGAGACCGTCTGTCAATGCGTTCGGAGTCGTCGTAAGTGTCATGACGGAGGCTCCGATGATCAGGTACATCAGACGGATTGCCATAAATGCGGCTGTCCGCAGGCCCTGCTCTGTGATCGTAAGCTTCCAGAAATGTACAAGCGGTGTGCCCTGTGTCAGAAACAGATTAAATACGACCGTTATTAAAAGCAGGACAACGATCGCCTTCATGCCCTTGACCATAAAATGAATAGGGACACGTGACAGCAGGATGACTGCAATGAGAAAAGCCGTTGCCGCGGCATAGCAGATGATGTTGTTAAAAAGGAACAGGGAAACCAGATAGATCAACGTACAGACTATCTTTACACGCGGATCAAGCCGGTGCAGCAGCCCGGCAGCCGGATAATACTGTCCCAGCGTAATATCACGAAGCATCTTCCACTCCCATCACGCGGCATATTTCATCCGTCGCTTCTTCCATTGTCGTTATGTCAGGATCGACCGGCAGACCGCGGTCCCTCAGGGCATGCATAATGTACGTCACCTGCGGCGCCGCAAGTCCAAGATTTTCCAGTTCCCGGTATCTTCGGAACACCTCCCTCGGTGTTCCTTCACAGAAAAGCACCCCGTCACTCAGTACGACGATACGTTCCACATATTCCGCTACATCTTCCATGGAATGTGAAACGAGAACAACCGCCATCCCGGTCTTTTGGTGCAGGTCCCTGATCTGTCCCAGAATTTCATCTCTGCCGGACGGATCCAGACCGGCCGTCGGCTCATCCAGGATCAGTACTTTCGGGTGCATCGCTATCACACCCGCAATCGCGACTCTTCGCTTCTGCCCGCCGGAAAGCTCAAACGGCGAACTGTCATAAAACTCCTGCGGAACACCGGAAAGCAGCAGTGCCTCCCGCGCACGCTCTTCGCATTCTGCCGGTGAGAGCCCCTGATTCTTCGGTCCGAAGCAGACATCCTTCAGGACACTTTCTTCAAAAAGCTGATGTTCCGGGTACTGAAACACAAGGCCGACATTCTGCCGCAGTTCCCGCATGGAAAAATTCTCGCTGTAGATACTGACGCCATTGTACAGAATATCTCCCGATGAAGGCTTTACAAGACCATTCAGATGCTGAATCAGCGTAGACTTCCCGGATCCCGTATGTCCAATGATCCCCAGAAACTGGCCATCCGGTATTGTAAAAGAAATATTCTGCAGCGCATGTGCCTCAAAACATGTGCCCGCGCCATATGTATAATTTAAATTCCGGATTTCAATCGGCATACTGCCTCCACAAGTTCATCTTTTGTAAGAATGCCGGCAGGAATATCAAGCCCCCTCTTCCGCAGCTCATGTGCCAGCTTTGCTGCCTGCGGCACATCGAGGCCGTAACCTGCAAGCATTTCGACCTGACTGAATATTTCACGCGGCGTTCCATGCATCACAATACGGCCCTTGTCCATGACAAAGACCTTATCGGCTGAGATCACCTCATCCATATAGTGCGTAATCAGTATGACCGTGATGCCTTCATCCTTGTTCAGACGCTTCACGGTATCAATCACTTCACGACGCCCTGCCGGATCCAGCATGGCTGTCGGTTCATCGAGTACGATACATCTCGGCCGCATCGCCAGCACACCGGCAATCGCCACGCGCTGCTTCTGCCCGCCGGAAAGCTTGTTGGGAGAAGCATGACGGTACTTTGTCATCTCAACGGACTTAAGACTCTCATCAACGCGTCTCCAGATTTCCTTCGTAGGAATACCGATATTCTCCGGTCCGAAGCCAACATCTTCCTCCACAACCGTACCAATGATCTGGTTATCCGGATTCTGAAATACCATCCCTGCCGTCTGGCGGATCTCCCAGAGATTCGCCATATCCTTCGTATCCATGCCGCGAATCCAGATACTGCCGCCCGTAGGCAGAAGGATCGCGTTAATATGCTTGGCCAGCGTCGACTTGCCTGAGCCGTTATGGCCCAAAACAGCAATAAAATCTCCCGTCGCTATATCAAGATCAACAGAATCTACTGCGGTTTTGGAACCTGTAACCCGGCCCTCTTCGTCATGGATTTTATAATGATAGGACAGTTTATCCGCATGGATCATTTCCATTATCAGTAATTCCTTCTCCATTTGGCGATCGCGTTGTCGCCCATAATCTGGACATCATGAATCACGGCACCCAGCTCGCTTACCATCCTGTCGGTTTCAGAAGCAGAGCGGCATACTACAGACATGACAGGTCCGCCGCTGCGTGGCGACGCGCCCAGCACGATCGGATTTCCTGTCGTTTCCTTCGACGTAATTGTCAGAACGAAGCGCTTCTGGAACGCCTTGCAGAAATAGACAACTGCAAGTGCCAGAACGGCAAGACCTAATACTACAAGACCTCCGTTCGTACTGCTTTTGTACGTATAATAATCAACCGTCGAAGAACTGCTGAACAGAAAGATACTGAGAATGAACAGTATGACTGACGCTGATAAACGGCCAAAAGAGCTGATTCTACCATAATAACTGCTGACTCCGGTGATCCCGCCGATCGCGGCCTCCTGTGTCACACGGCTGTCATTGTCGCGGCCCTGGAAAATCACACGCTGATTCGTCACTGTCAGAAACGCATCCTTCTTATGCTGCAGAATACCTGCACACCGGTATGAGCGAATCGCTTTCTCGCCTTCCGCAAGGACCACATTGCCATTGTTCTGCTGCTGCGCGCGATAGTCCTGCTGTGCATTGGGCTGCTGCATGTTCGGCTGCTGCATGTTCGGCTGCTGCATGTTTGGCTGCTGCATATTTGGCTGCTGCATGTTTGGCTGCTGCATGTTTGGCTGCTGCGTGTCCGGCCGCGGTGTATCCGGCTGCTGAGCGGTAAATGGCTGTGCATCCGGCACCGGTGCAACAAATGGCTGTGCATCTGTCTGCTTTTCCTCTGTATCGGCCGGATGGAATGTGTTTTCTTCTGCGGGACTGCTGCCGTTTTCTGCGGCAATCTCCTCCGGTATATTTGTACTGTCCGGTGTTAACTCCGGTGCCGGTACTGGTTTGCTTCCGCTGTGTTTCACTGTTCTGCCGCACGCAGGGCAAATCTCTGCATCATCAGAGATCGGTGCGCCGCAGTATTCACAAAATGCCATATAAAAGGCCTCCTTCTGTATGTTGCTTCCATGAGATATACGGATTGCTACGCCGCTTTCAGCGGCTCCCGCAATCCTGAAAACACTCGGAATCCGCGGATTTGCAAAGCAAATCCACTACTTCCTTCCGTGCTTCCATGAGATAT
>Ga0163159_1002144_pt1 | contig 16937 bp, 10 predicted proteins | sample BioMet9_FD_108702 | JGI IMG/M metagenome (GOLD analysis project Ga0163159, IMG submission 108702) | Microbial communities from bioreactor (seeded with sewage sludge) at Lawrence Berkeley National Lab, California, USA - Biofuel... | ecosystem: Engineered > Bioreactor > Anaerobic > Unclassified ... | reverse complement strand
CGACGGCAGGCTCGCCGAGTGCTACTCCTCGGGCGGCTGGCTCGTGACCGCGGCCTTCTCGGGGGAGCTCCAGCGCTACCGCATCGACGACTGCTGCGGGGGCGTGCTCGGCGCGCACGCGGGAGCCTTCGAGCTCGGCGGGAGCCTCTACTACGGCAGCCCGTCCGCGGGGTACGTGGCGCGCAACACCAACGTCTTGCTGGATGGTACCTTCTACCATGCTGACAATGACGGCAGGCTCTCCGTGGTTGATACTGGCGGAAACTACTCTATGTGGGCAAAGGCGCAGGGCTATACCAGCAGCACGAACTATCTCATCCTCATAAACTGCAGCGACCATCTGGTTGGCGTTTACTATGGCGACTACATGAACTGGACGTGCATCCAGATGTATGCCTGCGGCAACGGCAAGGATTCCACCCCCACGGTCAAGGGCAGCTTCACCGTGAGCGGTAAGGGGTACTCCTTCGGATCTGGCTATACCTGCTATTACTACACGCAGTTCTACGGGGACTACCTGCTCCACTCCATACTCTATTATCAGAACTCCTGGACCGTGATGGACGGTCGCCTTGGCATGGGGGTAAGCCATGGGTGCGTGCGTCTTGCCGTAGAGAACGCCGAGTGGATCTACGACAACATCCCCTTGGGCACGAGGGTCATCTCCTACTAGACATAGACGACAGGCAAGACATCGTCGAGGGGAATTCGCGCGACTGCGCGGATTCCCCTCTTGCTTTTTCAAAGTAAGATTCACTTACGGATGAGAGAGTCAGCGTGGGATAGTCACCGACATGATGCAAAGTGCTGCCCTACAATACACTTCGTGTCCCGCATGAGACTATCTGATGATTCCGCATAATTCGAAGAGGTATAGCTTATGAGGCAAGGTGACCTATCATGCAGCCGCAACACGCGTGGGCGTAGTCGGCTTACGAGACGAGGCGTTCCTTTCCTGATTCTGACGATAGTGACGTCGTGCTGCCTTGGGATCTATATCGAGCTCTTTCATGACGCCGCGTGTCTTGGGAGGACGGGAGAGACGATAGGTCTACTTACCGGGCTTCTTCCCTCGGATTCCATGCTTCGAATTGCCAAGTACTTTATCCTCTCGTTTGTGGTGCTCTACGGTCTGAGCTGCATCCCCGGATTCTTCCATTGGGTTGTCCGCTATCGCGTGCTTATCGGTATAGGCATCGTGGCCGCGTGCGTCGTGCTAAAGATCAGCGGGTCATCCATTGCTCTCTGGGGGTCTGGCTACGAAGGTACGCTCTTTGGGATTCCACGCCCCATCAGGTCTGACGAATGGGCCGTATTCACGCCCTTCTCCTTCTCGCAGTCCGTCTCGGGTAACCAAGCCATCTCTTCTCTTCTTCGTGGCGGTAACACTGATGTGACCCTTGTGTATGGCCAGCCCTGCTGGGCAATCGCCACGCTCTATCGTCCCTTCCTCTGGGGCTATCTCTGTATGAGCCCAGAGCGGGGACTTGCCTTTTTCTGGACAGCAAGGCTCGTAGCCGTTTTTCTCGTGACCTTTGAGCTTGTCCGCCTTCTCTCCGAGGGCGATGACGTGCTCGCCTGCCTCGCGGCTATGTTGGTGACCTTCTCGCCGTTGGTTCAATGGTGGTTTGCGGTCAACGGAACCGCGGAGTTGCTCATCTTTGGCCAGGGGCTTGTTCTTTCGCTCGACAGGCTCCTAAGGGCGCGATCACGACCGTCGCGCCTTGGGTATGCGGCTCTTCTGAGCTGGTCTCTCTGCTGCTATGCCTTCATCCTCTATCCCTCGTGGCAGATTCCGTTTGTCTACGTTTTTGGTGGCTTGGGAATATGGGTGATTGTTCGTTGGATACGTGAGCAGGATGACAAGAAAACGATAAAGGCAAGCGTCCTGCAATCGACGCTTATGCTCGTCCCGTCGCTTGCACTTTTTGGCGGGCTTGCCGTTACGGCCGTGCTTGGGTCTTGGGATGTGCTCCAGTGCGTGACGGGAACGGTGTATCCGGGTTCGCGTCTTGAGACGGGCGGAGGGCTTTTCTCTCTACTGGCAAACACGACCACGACCCTCGTCTCTCCGATTAGTACGGATGCATACTCTCCCAACGTCTGCGGCGCCGCAACGTTTTTTGCCCTTTTTCCTTTGGGGCTCATCATGGCAGTGGTGATGGCCATCAGGCATAGGGACCTCGGTCTCATCTGCCTGCTGGTGCCGGGGGCAATACTGCTGATCTACGGGTTTTTTGGCTTTCCCGCCTGGCTCAGCAAAGTGACGCTTCTGAGTAACGTGCAGACGGGGCGGCTGCCCTTCCCTCTTGGGTATCTAGATGTCGTCATGCTCGTGCGTGCAATGGCCGTACGCCAATCGTGCGATGCGGTTCAGGCAACGCATGGTGCTGCGAAGCATTGTGATCGCGTGCTACCATCCATGGTTGCATCCCTAGCGTTCTCATCGGTACTTGTTATCGTTGCCTGCCTGACGGCTCCTGCGGCGATGGGGGGATGGCAGTGCCTGATAACCTTTACCGTGACGTTTGCCATGTCTTGGATGGTAACCATGCCCCGTCGCGCTGTCGAGCGCCTAAAGATTCAACGTGAGCAGTCGATGGCCATAGCGGCGAGCGTCGTCGTGCTGGCGGGATTCTGCGTAAACCCGGTACAACAGGGTGCGGCAGCTCTCACCAAGAGTAATCTAGCGACAACGATTCAAGAGGTTGTCTCCGATTCACCCGGGTCCATCTGGCTGAGTGATAACTCCGTATTTAGCCAATGCCTGGTTGCAAATGGGGCTTCGGCTATCAACAGCGTCAATACCTATCCAAACCTGGAGCTTTGGGCCTCTCTTGATCCCGATGGCTCATATTCAGACGTCTATAACCGCTATGCCTACATTGACTGTGCAATCGGGAGCGATACGAGTTTTGAATTAATTCAAGCGGATCATTTTTCCGTAACGCTTACTGTAGATGACATACGAGCGACAGGGGCAACGTATTGGCTATCCACCAAAGACCTTACGGCCTGGAATACCGATGACGTAAGCTTTGAGCCCATGGAGACGTCTGGGCCATATACGGTCTATAAGATTGAGCATGTTTCTTCATAGCCGGAGGCAGTGGGAGACATACATTCCAAGAACCTGAGGAGGGGTATTGAAAGAAGCAGCTCTATTTGGTCAGTTCCTGAAGTTCGGCGTGGTGGGAGCCATTGCCTTTGTTATTGACTTCGGCACAATGGTCGCGCTCCGCGAGCTACTGGGACTTGATCCCATCATTGCTGCGGCCATCTCGTTCTGCGTATCGGTGGTTTTCAACTACGTGGCATCTATGCGCTACGTATTTACCCGTCGAGATGACCTGTCAAGGCAGAAGGAGCTCATCGTTTTTGTGACCCTGTCCGTTATTGGCCTTGCGATAAACGAGCTGATAATGTGGCTGGGACAGGAGGCATTCGCTGCGGCTGGAATCGACTATGCCAATGGGCCCTATTATATGGGCGTGAAGATCCTTGCAACTGCAATCGTGATGTTATGGAACTTCTTCAGCAGGAAGAAGTGGCTTGACGCCAGCTAACCCGAGGCAACTCTGAGAAAATGGAGGCTTCTATTGCCGCTTTCTGAGTTCTTGCTCATGGGAGTATTCCGACATAACCTCTATCTCCCAAGTGCGCCTGCTGCCCTTCACGACGGTATCAAGAATGAGTCCGCAAATAAAGAGGAGCGCGGCAAGGCCGCAGAGTGACACCGCGACTATTGCGGATGGCAATCGAGGGACGAGACCCGTCTGGTTAAATTCGGATATAACGGGAAAGCCCACGCAAAGCCCGATCACAAGGAACATGAGCGCGAGAAGCGAAAAGAATCCGAGCGGCTTGTAGTCCTTGAACAGCGTTGCAATCATTCTGAGAACCTTGAGACCGTCAGACACCGTATTGAGCTTGGAGACGGACCCTTCCGGTCGATCGCGATAGTCAATGGGTACCTGAGTGATGCGCCAGTGCTTGTCCACGGCATGAATGGATAGTTCCGTCTCAATCTCAAAGCCAGGTGAGAGCACAGGAAGGGTCTTGGCGAAGGCGCGGGTAAAGCTCCTATAGCCAGTCATGACGTCACTGTACTCAAAGCCATAGAGCAGCTTGATGAGCCAGCGTACGAGATTGTTGCCGAGTCCGTGGAAGGCACGCTTGTTTTCCTCACCGTAGGTACCGTTCGTGAGGCGATCACCTACTACATGATCGGCCATACCCGAAAGGAGTGGTGCGAGCAGTTCATTCACGCTCTCTGCGGGGTAGGTATCATCGCCATCGACCATGACGTAGTAATCTGCATCGATGTCGCGCAGCATCTGTCGAACGACGTTGCCCTTACCCTGGCGAGGTTCAGATACGACAACGGCCCCATGTGAGATTGCTATCGCAGAAGTGTCATCTGATGAGTTGTTGTCATACACATAAATCGTTGCCGAGGGAAGCTCACGGTTAAAGTCATCGATGACCTTGCCAATCGTCAGAGCCTCGTTGTAACAAGGGATGAGCACGGCAATGGATGAGTTTGTTCTGGATATCATGTAACCCGATTCCCGAGGACGCGACTGCTTGAGTTCAAGTCGAGGCAAGTACTGGTAGCCGTCCGTCTCTAGAGATGGTAGTTGAACATGGCAGGTTCACTGTGAGCGAAATTGGGGTTGAAGTAGGGGTCGCCCTTCACGTAATACTCCGCCCAGTGATAATTCATATACGCAATCTCGCGATGGAATCGCATGCGCTTGGCTTCGCTGTTCTCGGCGCCGCGCGAGAGAGACTCGTAGTGATAGAGCTCCACCTCAGGGGTGTAGACGACAAGCTCTCCTAGCTCACGAATCTTAAGGCAATAGTCTATGTCATTGAAGGCGACGGTAAGCTCTTCGGTAAAGCCCCCGACGGCTTCAAATGAGTTTCGCTTTGTCATGAGACAGGCCGCGGTGACAGCGCTCAGATCTTGTTGCGAGTCCTGCATCGCAAAGTACCCCCATCTGTCGTGGGGAAGATTCTTGTTTAGATGACCCGCGCAAAGGCCTCCAATACAAACCCCTGCATGTTGGATCGTGTCATCTGGATAGAGGAGTCGAACCCCTACAATGCCAACGTCCTTTCGTGCGCACAGGCCAAGCATGACCTCAAGCCAGTCGGGGGTAATCACCTCTGTGTCATTGTTGAGAAGAAGCAGAAAGTCACCCTTCGCCTCTTCTGCTCCAAAGTTCATCAGCTTCGAGAAGTTGAACTCATGCTCCCACCGCTCAACGCGGACGGTAGTAGGGTGCTCTCTTATGAGAGAGTCGTAGTATTCAAAGGTCTTGCTGTCGGTGCTGTTGTTCTCGATGATCACGATTTCGTAGTTATCGTAGGTCGACTTGGCAAGAATCGACTGGATGCAGGTGTCGAGAACATCCGTGTAGTCCTTGGAAGGAATGATAATCGAGACAAGAGGGTGATCTTTGGGAACGTCATAGATGACTTTGTAGGAGAACGGCCTTCGAGACTGCGATACGGTCGCTGAAATGCCGAGACGGTCGAGATGCTCGCGTACGGCTCTTATCCCTGCATCGGTGGCATATGACTTGCTTCCTGCGTCTGCGGCTGTTGACGTGGCGCTCATTCGCCAATGGTAGAGCGGCATGGGGATGTGATTGACGTAGCGAGCCTTTTCTACCGCACGGAGAGTGAGGTTATGATCTTGGGCGCCGTCATATTCTGCGGTGTTGGGCTCGAGCTGATCAAGAAGCGACTTTCTAATCGTAAGCATATGGCAGATGTAGTTATTCCCTCGAAGAAGATCAAGGTTAAAGTCGGGTTTGAAGAACGGCTGCGCGAGAGAGCCGTTTGGCATCAGCTTGTCCTCATCACAGTAGATGAGATCTGTATCGATTCTATTATTGATGGCTCTGACATATTCGAAGAGGATATCGGGCTCAATCAGATCGTCGTGATCAAAGAAGCAGACGAAGTCACCGGTGGCCACTTCGATTCCTCGATTGGTGTTCTCGGAAATGCCAAGATTATCAGGGAGACTGACCACACGAATACGATGCTCTTTCTTGGAATACTGCGAAACAAGCTCAGAAAGCCCTTCGTCTTCTGGAGAGGCGTTTACAAGAATAAGCTCCCAGTTGTGATAGCTCTGTTCGATGACAGAGTCGGCCATGCTCCTAAAGAACAAACGGGGCGTCTTGTAAAGAGGGACAACGATGCTGAACTTTGGCTCAAAGCCAAAATGGATGCGATCCTGTTTGGAGAGCGTCGCGACATCAACTCTGTGGGCCTTGAACCAGTCCCTGTAGGCGTCGTCGTCCTGGGCACTTCTCATGACACTCGTCGTCTGTAGACGTAAATCGGCGAATACGGGTCCATCGAGAACCTCGAAGCTACCGAACGATGGATGATTTGCATCCTCAATCGTGAAGATGAGCCTTTCTATCTTATTAGGAATTCGCAGAGAGTACTGATACTCCCTGCGATACTTGTTTGTGGTGAAGGGGATGGTCTCCTTTGCATCGCCAAAGGCGATGAGGTTGATTGGAATGGCGCCGAGTGATGCGTCAAGACACTTGATTGATATCGCATTGTTATCTCGATAGGGCTCATGAACGGCTATGCGCAAGATTGCCTCGCTGCCATCCTCGATGCAATCGAGGAAGTCAATCGTGGCATTGTCATAGATGCCGACCTTGTCATAGTCACGAATCTCACGACAAAGTCGCTGGTTAAGCCTATAGTTCAGGCGTGACTCCCACTTGGCAGATGCAAAGCGAATGCGAAAGGAAGCGCACTCTCCTAATGACTTATCTGCCCGTAACTCAGTCAGAGTGATCTGACAGCTAGAGATGTCAAGCATGGGTACGACGACGACGAAGGCACGATCGGTACCCTTGTTGGTGTCAAGCTCGTAAAGGGAGCAGGGCACATCGTGTCCGTTGACTGCGTCTGCCGAGACGGTAACGGTGCTTGTCTCTGGAAGGGACGGGAGGATTATCTTAGTGAAGATTTTTCCACTTCCACGGCAGGTGCCAACCTCTTTGATTCTCATGCATCAGCTCCTCGCACTGTTTTCATTGCACGACAATGATACGTGGTGGTTGGTGTTGGAGCGTCTAGACCTAAGGGAGTGCATCAAACAACTGGATTCGTATCCCCGTTCAATAAACAGATGATAATGTCTGTGGTTTTCTCGCCAATATCACCCGTCGCGTCTATTCTTTGCAGTGTCAGGTTTGCGAGAGGCTCACTCTTCTCATATATGTCCGTGCGAGCGATGAGGTTCCACAATGTCAATGACAGGCGAGAAGACGGCACCGCCGGAGCCCCTTTCGGTCAAGCGGAACATACTTTTCAATACCGTTGGTAGCCTTACGTACCAAGGGTGTCTTTGGCTGACAACCGTTCTCGTCGTAACCTTGTCCAGCGGCTACACGGGCTCCGGCGTCCTTGCCTTGGCCATGACTGTCGGTAATATGTTCAACCCGATAGCCACCTACTCGATGAGGACGTTTCAGGTCTCGGATGTCAAGGGGACGTATTCTCAGGGTTGCTACGTTGGGTTTCGGCTGGTGACCACCGTCATTGGCCTCGCATTCATCATTCCCTACGCGATCGTCGTTGGCGGCAGTCCGGCAACGACGATTACCATCCTCCTCTACATGCTCTTTAAGATCGACGAGGCGTTTGCTGACGTTCTCTATGGTGTTGATCAGCGTGGTGAGCGCATGGACTACATCGGCATCTCTCAGTTCTTAAGAGGGGTGGCGCTGATCGTGCTCTTCTCCGGAGGGTTGATGACCTTCCACAGTCTTAACCTCGCCGTTCTTGGAATGTTCTTCGGAGGTCTTGCTGTAACGATCTTTTATGACATTCCCCATGCGTCTCGGATTGGCAGCATCCGGCCTAACATTGTGTCGAACACCGTCATGACGCTCCTGAAGAAATGTCTGCCCCTCGTCGTGTCAACCCTTCTCATCAGCATGGTCGTCTCGGTTGCTCGCCAGTACTTCAGCTGGGCTTGTGGGGTCGACCAGCTCGGGCTTTATGCCGCCGTCGCAACGCCCGCCGTGCTTATCCAGGCGCTCGCACGCTACCTCTACGCTCCTTCCCTGGTGCCTCTGGCAGAGAGATGGGAGTCGGAGGAGAACGGGGCATTTACTAAGTATCTTCTCAAGACCATACGCTTCATGGCGATTTTCATCGTGGTCATGGTCGTCGGACTCTCCCTTGTTGGGTCGCCAGTTCTCGTAAGAGTCTATGGGGAGAGCATCGCAGCGTATACGTACCTCTTCCCATGCGTGTTGATAAGCACGGGATTTATTGCGCTGATGTGGTTTCTCTCAGATGTGCTGGTCATATGTCGAGACATGCGCGGACTTCTCATTTCAAACATCATTGCATTTGCGTCATGCGCGCTGTTGATGATTCCTCTCGAGACGGCTTTTGGAATGAACGGAATCAATCTCGTCGTGATTGTCTCGATGACGATAGGGATCGTCGTGGCAGCATTCTTTCTTAGGAGAGCTATCGTGATGCGTTCTCTTAGAACGGATGGGAATGACCTGTCCTCGGGGCAATGCGACCTGAGGGTCTCCGTCCTCGTTCCGGTGTTCAACGCGGAGGATTATCTCGCAAGATGCATCGACAGCGTCCTTGCCCAAACCTACCAGAACTTCGAGATCATCGCTATTGACGATGGATCCTCTGATAGCTCGTCAGGCATGCTCGATGGCTATGCCAAGAGCGACCCTGGACGTTTTGTAGTCGAGCATCGTAAGAACGCGGGCGTCGCCGCGGCCCGTAATAGAGCCATAGAACTTGCGACGGGAGACTATATTACCTTTGTCGACAACGATGACTATCTAGATCCTGATTATCTCGAGTCGTTTGTTCGCGCCACGAGTGACGGTAAGGCAGACATCGTGTTGGGTGGCTATCGTAGGCCCGACGAGAACGGACGTGTTCGAACGCAGGGCTCTCCTGTTCCCGGAACCGAATGGGCTCCCTATGCGGTAGAGGCTGCCTGGGCAAAGCTCTATAGAACCGAGTTCGTGCGTTGTGGCGCGCTTGAGTTTTTGCCCGTGAACATCGGTGAGGACCTCTTCTTTACGCTTCCCGCCACCACGCTTTCGCGAAAGAGCGTGGTGATTCCATACTGCGGATACAACTGGTTCCTCAATCCGAACAGTGTTTCGAGCACGGCGCATCGCAGGTCCGAAGGTCTTCAGTTCGAGCAGGCCATTAATCAGATTCTTTCCCGCATGCGAGACGCGGGCACCGATTTTGACAAGGCTCTCAACAACTACGTGATCATCCGACTCGTCGTCTGGTTTCTCCTTTACACCGCACGGGGGGATGGGAGAGAGATGTCCCTTAACAATCTGCTTCGATATCGGGAGTGGCTGGACAAGAACCTGCCCGACTGGGAGAGTCGCGGATACACCTCTTTTACGAGACCAACCGGTGATGCGCTTCAGAATCGCATTGCCGTCTGGCTCTTTGCGCATCACCCTAAAACCTTTAGGCAGGTTCTTATAGCCTATGGTCGGAGGTAATCTCATGACGACATCTCATGCCTTTGCCATTTGTGCGTATGGGCAGTCACCCTACCTGCGTGAATGCATCGAATCTACCCTTAACCAGCAAGATGATGATGGCCACCCGGTTAAAAGCGAGGTCTTTATCGCCACGGCGACGCCAAGTGCCTGGCTTGATGGAATGGCCTCGGACTACGGGCTTGCGGTTATTGTTAATGATGGAGAGCACGGCATTGGCCAGGACTGGAACTTTGCCTATTTGCAGGCGTCGGCGGACTACGTCACGATCACCCATCAGGATGACATCTACTGTCCCGGCTATGCCTCTGCGGCAATCTCGGCACTTTCCCAGGCAAGCTCTTCTCTCATCTTCTTTAGCGACTACGGCGAGCTTCGCGCGGGCAAGAGAGTGGACGAGAACAAGTTGCTGAACACAAAAAGAAGGCTCCTTGCGCCCCTGAAGGACGGGAAGAACGCCGATAGCATCCCTCGGCGAAGGCGAGTTCTTTCGCTTGGCTCGCCCATTTGCTGTCCCTCGGTCACGTTCAACCGAAGGAACTGTCCCAACCCACCCTTCGAGGTCACGATGAAGTGCAGCTTGGATTGGGATACGTGGGAGCATCTTTCTCGACTTGAGGGGGGATTCTACTATTCCTCGAACATCCTCATGTACCATCGCATCCATGAGGATTCAGCGACCTCTTCCTATATAGAGGACAACACGAGGGCCAGCGAGGACCTCGAGCTGTTCCGTCGGTTCTGGCCAAAGCCCATTGCCAAGCTCATCTCGCGAGCATATTCATCGAGCGAGAAGAGCAACGACGTCTGACACAATGCACAAGCAGGACTTATCGGAGACTCTTACCGTGTGCTTTCAGGTAGGGGAGCGGACGTGAGTTTGCCCCAGCGGCTTGTTGGCCTAAAATAAATTCATATGCACCGAAATGCTTCTGTCCATTGAAGTATTTCATGAGAAGACAAGGACACCACTATGGTTGACTCATTCGCGCCTACCAACATCATCGTCACGGGTGGCTGTGGGTTCATAGGTTCGAACTTCGTGCACTACGTGGTGAATAACCATCCAGGCGTGCACGTGACCGTTCTCGACAAGCTCACCTATGCGGGCAATCCTGCCAACATTGCGGGCCTGCCCAAAGATCGTGTAGAGCTCGTCGTGGGCGACATCTGCGATGCCGAGCTTCTCGACCGCATTGTTCCCGGCCACGACGCCATCGTGCACTATGCGGCCGAGTCGCACAACGACAACTCCATCGCCAATCCCGAGCCCTTTGTCCAGACCAATGTCGTGGGAACCTATCGTCTGCTCGAGGCCTGCCGCAAGTACGATGTGCGCTTTCACCACGTTTCGACCGACGAGGTCTATGGCGACCTGGCGCTCGACGATCCACGGCGCTTCAGGCCGGATGACCCCTACAAGCCCAGCTCGCCCTATTCGTCATCCAAGGCCAGCTCGGACCTGCTCGTCCGCGCGTGGACCCGTACCTATGGCATGCGTACCACGATCTCCAACTGCTCCAACAACTATGGTCCCTATCAGCACATAGAGAAGTTCATCCCGCGCCAGATTACCAACATCCTCTGCGGCATTCGACCCAAGCTCTACGGTGATGGCCAGAATATTCGCGACTGGATTCACACCGAGGATCACTCTCGTGCCGTATGGGACATTCTCACCAAGGGCAGCATCGGCGAGACCTACCTCATCGGAGCCAACGGCGAGAGAAACAACATCGATGTGCTCCGTGCTATTCTCGAGCGCATGGGTCAGCCGACCGACGCCTTCGACTGGGTTCGCGATCGCCCCGGCCATGATCGTCGCTATGCCATCGACCCCACCAAACTCGAGGACGAGCTCGGTTGGAAGCCGGTTCACACCAGCTTCTCCGAGGGCCTCGACCAGACTATCGCTTGGTACGCCGAGCATGAGGACTGGTGGCGCGGCGCCAAGGACGCCACCGAGGCCAAGTATGCCAAGCAGGGGCAGTAAGAGATGTATCCGCATAGCGAAGATAAGCTTGGGCCAATCCTTGTTTTGTGTCTCATCTTGACGTCGAGAGATATGTAACGGCGCGCGACAGCGTCTCTGTCATACGAGGTTGTTCCAGCTTAGTAGTGAGGTGCTTGTTTGAATAACGCATGTGGGCGAGTGAAACATCTTAGGCGTTCAGCACAAGACGTGAGCTCACACCCTGTTGAGAGAACGCTGTTCGAGATTGTGGCCGCTTTCTTTGCGGCTTTCTATTTGGAGATGTATCTCGAAGCAATTATGCTTTTTCATACTGGGTCGTACTCCGGAATCCTCGATGGCACGAATCTACGCTTCGCATGCCTTAGGCTTGGCGTTCTCTTTCTCCTGCTCTTCGGCGTCCTTCATGCCGTCGTCGCCTGCCATCGCGTGGTTCTTCATGCCTTGTACCGTTTTAGATATCCAATCGTGATTGCATTACTGGTTGCAGGGGTTGCGCTGTCCCTCAGTGGAGCTTCGATTTGGTGCTATGCATTGACACTTCCTTCGTCCGACCAAGGTCTTATCTTTGGTATTCCACGTTCGATCAGAAGCGATGATTGGCTTGTTGATTCATCATTATTTTCATCACAGTCTGCCAGTGGTTTCTCTGAGATCTCCTCGATCATAGAGGGGGTCAACAATAACGTCAGCATCGGTTTTAACCTGCCCTCATGGAGTATCGTCGCTCTGCTCAGACCGTTCCAGTGGGGATATCTCATCTTGGGTTTTGCTCGTGGTCTGTCATTTTGCTGGTGTGTACGGCCTCTTGCGCTGTTCTTAATCACGTTTGAGTGCATGATGCTGTTCACGCGCAAGAACAAGTGGCTCAGCGCAACGGCGGCGATAGCGATAGGATTCTCACCGTTCGTGGAGTGGTGGGGTGGCTCGTTCTATTTCATGGTCTATGGGCAGGCTCTGGTGCTGTGTCTACATTACTTTCTGCGGCAGGAGAGCCACTGGAAAAAGCGCGGCCTCGGTCTTTTGCTAGCTTGGCTTTGCGGATGTTATGTCATGACCATGTATCCTGCTTGGATGGTTCCCTTTTTCTATCTCTTCGCGGGCATGGGGATTATTGACGTTATGTGGTTCGTGAGGGATGCGAAGCACGATGAGGGAGCACGTGCCCTCCTTATTAATAAGATTGATGTCCTCTGCCTACTTGGGTCGCTCGTTCTCGTAGCGGGAATAATCGGGGCCGGATTCCACTTTGTCCCCAGCGAGATTGCGAGAATGGCAGGTACGGTATATCCGGGAGAGCGTTTCTCGCTCGGCGGAGATGCGCTGCGGTACATCGGGTCAGCACCTTGGTCCCTCTTCTTTGCTGTCAACCCAAGTTCTCCGACGGTCAACTATTCGGAGTGTTCGGCCATCGTTGCTCTATTCCCTGCGGGGGCAGTCGCCTCGACCGCATACTGTATACGTAAGAAGAAGATTGACCCCGCAGTAATGATTCTGCTCATCCTCGAGGTAGCTACGTTTGTCTTTATGGTGTTTGGATTCCCGAGCTGGCTTTCGGCGATTACTCTCATGAGCAATGTGATTTCCACCCGGGCAATCGGCGAGCTTGGGTATCTCGACCTTTTCCTTCTCGTCTATGTTCTGGCGCGCTGTTCCGATGTAGATGTTCATGGCGTTGCCACCTCTAAGAGAAAGGTGTTTCTTGTTGGCGCATCGGCCCTTTTAAGCATGGGGTTCGTGGCGGTTGCACGCATGGTGGCGGGCATCGAGTTCAGGACGCTATATATGGTTCTGCTGTTCCTGCTCTTTGCCGGAATGATCTATTGCGTGCTTAGTAGGTTTGTCCTGTGCGACCGTCGATATGAAAAATGGCTCCTCGTGTTCTTTGTCGTAGGCGCCTTCCTGCCGGGAGTCTGTGTCAATCCCATACAGCAGGGCGTTGGGCCGCTGACTAACTCAGACCTATCGAATGCCGTAAAGGCCGTTCTCCAAGAGCCAGAAGCCAGTGACGATCAAAATGACAGGTGGATTGCGCTGGACTCGCTTGTCACACCCAATGTCTGCGTGGCAGCGGGAGCCAAGACCATAAACTGCACCAATGTCATCCCCAATCTTGAGCTATGGGAGACTGTGGATGAATCTGGCGAGTATTCCGACATCTATAACAGGTATGCGCACGTCAACGTTGTCTTGGGTAAGGGTAAGACTACGTTCTCTCTCGTGCAGGAGGACGTAATCAACGTGACTCTCTCATATGAGGACCTCGAAAAGCTCAGGGTTGGCTATATCGTTTCGTCAAAAAAGCTTACGAGCGAGAGTCCCGATGGCGGAATCAGTTTTGTGTCTGTCGGCAAAGGAGATGGATTCACCATCTATAGGGTCGAATACAATGATGCGACCTAGCGATGGCATTACTGCGTGCGCGTCCTACATATGCGGCGCATTACTGGCGGTGACATATGGTTTTTGGCAAGATGGTCTAATGCTCTAGAATGAACAACAGCAGCGCGGATGCTTTGCGGCTGCATTTTCCAATGCGTATGGACGGCATGTACGGGAGAAGGGCGTGGCATGGATTTCGCGAAGGACCTCAAGGTTACCGAGACGGGCATCGACGGTCTCAAGGTGCTTGACCTTACCGTTCACGACGATGGTCGCGGTTGGTTCAAGGAGAACTGGCAGCGCGCCAAGATGACGACTCTCGGTGTGCCTGACCTGCGCGTCGTTCAAAACAACATCTCGTTCAATGAACAGCGTGGCGTTACACGCGGCATCCATGCCGAACCTTGGGACAAGTTCATCTCCATCGCCTGCGGCTCCGTCTTTGGCGCATGGGTTGACCTTCGTGCGGGCAGCCAGACCTTCGGCCGGGTCTTTACCTGCACGCTCGACCCTTCCAAGGCCATCTTCGTGCCACGGGGCGTGGGCAACTCCTTCCAGGCGCTTGAGGATGGTACTGCCTATACCTATCTCGTAAACGCCCACTGGTCGGCCGAGCTTAAGAAGACCTACACCTTCGTGAACCTCGCCGATCCAGCGCTTGGCATCCAGTGGCCCATCCCGCTCGACCGGTGCGAACTCTCCGAGGCCGACCTGCGCCATCCCATGCTCGCCGACGTCGTTCCCATGGCACCCCGTCGCACGCTCGTCACGGGCTGCTACGGCCAGCTCGGCCGGGCGGTCAAGGCCTTGGCTGACGAGCGCGGCCTCTCGGGCTTTGACTACAACGACATCGATACCTTCGACTTCTCGGACGCCTCGGCCTACGACAAGATCGACTGGGACCTCTACGGTACCGTCATCAACTGCGGTGCCTATACGGCCGTCGACCGTGCGGAGACCCCCGAGGGCCGCACCACCTGCTGGAAGGCCAATGCGCTTGGCCCGGCTCTCCTCGCCCGCATCTGCGCGGAGCATGGCATCACGCTTGTGCACATCTCGTCGGACTACGTCTTGACGGCACTGCCGAGGAGCACACCGAGGAGGAGGCCTTCTCGCCGCTCTCCGTATACGGACAGGCCAAGGCTGCCGGTGACATCGCCGTCGCGGGCTGCCCCAGGCACTACATCGCTCGCTCGAGCTGGGTCATCGGCGACGGGCGCAACTTCGTCAAGACCATGGCGGCCCTCTCCGCTCGTTGTGCCGACGCATCGGACAAGCTCGACCAGGTGACGGTGGTGGACGACCAGCTCGGACGCCTCACCTTCACCGACCAGATGGCAGAGGGCATTCTCCATCTGCTCGACGCGCACGTTCCCTACGGCACCTATGACCTCACGGGTTCTGGTGCCATCAAGAACTGGCAGGAGATAGCCGCGCGCGTCTTCGATCTCACGAACGGTAACGCGGAGAAGGTCCTGCCTGTCTCCACGCAGGAGTACTATGCCACGGCCCAGGGTCCGATCGCTCCTCGACCGCACTTCTCGGCGCTCTCGCTCGATAAGATCGAGGCGACCGGCTTTTCCCCGCGCGACTGGGAGGAAGAGTTGGACGAGTACGTGAGGACCAAGCTCGACTAGAGGAGATGCGCCCAAGAAAGGATGGAGAGGGTGGACAGCCCAATCAACCTGGTACGACGGACGTACGGATTCGTGAAGAGGCATCTGGCTGCGCCAGGCGATCTGCCGGACTCGTTTCCGATTGACGCATGGACGGCCCCAAGCTACCCCGCGTGGTTTGGGCATCACTTGCGGAGCGAGTCGGAGCTCGTCGAGCAGCGTCACCGCGCCAGCAGCCTCGCCTATCGACCCTGCTTCTCGATCGTGGTGCCCCTCTATCGCACGCCGCTTGACTTTCTTGACGTCATGGCCGAGTCGGTTCTCTCGCAGACCTATGACAACCTCGAACTCGTTCTCGTGAACGCAAGCCCCGAGCGCGGTGAGCTTGCTGCCGCCGTGGATGCCCTGCGTGCTCGCGACGGGCGCGTGCGCGTGGTGACGCTCGACGCCAACCACGGCATCACCGAGAACACAAACCGTGGCATCGAGGCCGCCTCCGGCGACTTCTGCTGCTTTCTCGACCACGATGACTACATCGACCCCGACCTGCTCTTTGAATACGCCGGGGCGCTCAACGCGGATGGCACGATCGACGTACTCTACTGCGACGAGGACCTCGTGGAACAAGACCCCGATACGGGAGAGTTCCGGCACATGAACCCGCTCTTCAAGCCCCAATACTCGCCGGAGCTCCTGCTCTGCAAGAACTACGCCATCCACCTCATGACCATCCGCCGCTCGCTCATCGGGTCCATGCCCACGCCTGATGCCCGCTTTGACGGCTCTCAGGACTTCAACATGATCGCCTGGTGCACCGAGCATGCCCGCCACGTGCGCGGCGTGCAACGCGTGATGTACCACTGGCGGATAAGCACCAACTCCACCGCCACCAATCCCGATTCCAAGCCGTACAGCCTCCGCTCCTGCCGGCTGACCATCCAAGGGCAGCTCGAGCGCAGGGACATCGATGCGGACATCATAGGGTCGGGCATCTTCAACCTTCATGACCTATGGTTTCGCAACGTGTGCGGCAGCGTATCGGTCGTGGTGGACTGCAGCGACGACCCCAAGACCACGCGACAGTTCGTGGAGACCTTCTGCCAGTCCGATGCCTACGCCAACATGGAGCTCGTGCTCGTGGGCCGTACGGGTGCGCAAGCCTCCGAAGGAATTCCCGCCAGAGTACGTCTCGTGGACGCGTGCTCCGGCACCCGCTATGCTCGGCTCAATGCTGGGGCTGCAGCCGCCACAGGTGACTACCTGCTCTTTCTTGATGACCGCTGTCTCTTCATGACGCCAGAGCCCATCGAGCAGCTCGTGGGCATGTGCTCGATGGCGGGCGTGGGTGCCGTTGCCCCCAAGGTGCTCTACCGTGGTGGGGTCAACAAGTGCTATGGCGTGGCGGTT
>Ga0163159_1002137_pt1 | contig 16967 bp, 8 predicted proteins | sample BioMet9_FD_108702 | JGI IMG/M metagenome (GOLD analysis project Ga0163159, IMG submission 108702) | Microbial communities from bioreactor (seeded with sewage sludge) at Lawrence Berkeley National Lab, California, USA - Biofuel... | ecosystem: Engineered > Bioreactor > Anaerobic > Unclassified ... | reverse complement strand
TTGCCAGTGCCTGTTATTCCCTTTACTGCAAACGAGGTCGTAACTGTGTTGGTGAGGTCTGCGTCTCCCAGCATCAGCGTGCCACCTGTAGTCAGGTTGGGGCTGTCGCTCTCCGTAACCGCGCCTTTGTCGGCATTCCCGCTGTATGTGATGACAGGCGCGTCGTTCGTGCCTGTGATCGTTACCGTGACTGTTTGAGTATCGCTGTTGCCGGTCTGCCCAGAACTGTCGGTCGCTTTGACCGTGTAGGTAAGTATAAGTTGTTCGCCAGCCGCCAGGTAGTCAAAGGCTTCTCCGTGCGGGTCGAATGTCCAGTGTATTGTGCCCGTCTGAGCTCCTGTGCCAACTACGGTGGCTGAGTCTACCGACAGCATGTTTTTGAGTTCTGTATCTGTCGGCACTTTCCCCAGCGTTGTGCCTGTTGTTGACACGTCTGAGACTTCCGCGTTTACGGTGTTGGAGGCGTCGTAGTCCGTTACCGTCAGAGTGCCGGTCATGGTGCCGGTTGGCGCGTTTGGAGCAGTCTGTTCTGTCAGCGTGGTGGCAGCGTTGTCCGTCCCTGTTATCGTTATGACAGGCGCGTCGTTGACTCCGCTGACTGTCAGCGTCAGGGTCTGCGTCGATGTGCTGCTGCCAGCATCTTTGATGGTCAGGTCAAATGTGTCTGTTCCCGTTTCTCCGTTTGCCAGGCTGTCGGCTGCGGAACCGGCCGCATTGTTGAGCGTGTAGGTGTAGCTGCCGTCGCTGTTTATCGTCAGGGTCCCGTAGGTGCCAGTTATTTCAGTCCCGGTCCCCACGTTTGCACTGGCGCCGCCGTGGTGGGCGGCGTCTGTTACCTGCATGGTTGTGTAGGCCTGCCCGTTGTCCGCGTCCGTGTCCAGGGCTGTGATTACGCTGCCTGTTACTGCGTTGGACGCAGCGCTGTCGGCAAGTTCTGTTATTACGTTGCTGTCGCTGGTCAGCACCGGCAGGTCGTCGGTGCCGGTGATGGTTACGGTAACTGGATGCGTCGCCGCCGCTCCGCTGCTGTCGGTGGATTGGACTGTGTAGGTGAGGATCAGGGTCTCGCCTGCCGGCAGGAAGTTGAAGGCCTCTGCGTCTGAGTTGAAGCTCCAGTTTATCTGACCGCTGGTATGGGTGGCGTCGATGCTGCCGCTGGCCGCGAACATGTTTATCAGCGCTGCATCCGCCGGCAGCGGCCCTGCGTAGGTACCGCCCTTTGTTACGCTGTCGACTTTGACAGTCGAGACTGTGTTGCTTGCGTCTATGTCCAAAAGCGTCAATTTACCGCCGCCTTTCAGAGCTGAGTCTGTCTCCTTCAGCGGCGATGTGTCTTTGTCCGTGTCTGTCAATGTGATGACAGGCGCATCGTTCGTACCGTTTATCGTTACTATCAGCGTTTCGTTGACCGTCGCGCCATTCTCGTCTGTTACTGTTATGTTAAAAGCATCCGTCAATGTTTCGTTTACCGCCAGAGCCTGGACCGTTGTGTCGTCGTTGTCTACTGCATAGCTGTAGCTGCCGTCGGAGTTTATCGTCACTGCGCCATGGCTTCCGGTAACTGTATGTCCCACATTTCCAGCGCTGTCCTCAACCTTGGCAATAGTTAGAACGTGGTTGTTGTCCAAATCGCTGTCGTTAGTTAATACATTGCCTGTGATTGGTTCCGCAGTGTCTTCGGAAATAGCGTTCGTATCATTTACGGCAATCGGCGTGTCATTGGTGCCGTGGACTGCAATCGTTATGTTCTGCGTCGCCTCGCCGCCGCGGCCGTCGGAGACTGTGACGCTGAATACTTCGTCGTGAGTCTCGTTTCCTGCCAAAGCCTGAACGTTCACTGCACTGTTGTTCAACGTGTAAGTGTAGCTGCCATCCGCGTTGACGACCATGTCGCCGTAGGTACCATGGAGTGTCTGCCCGGTATTTTCAGCGCTGCCTTTGACCGCGATGATCGTGTGTGTATCAGTTGTATCCGGGTCCGTCGTGTGTCCGGTGATCACGTTGCCTGTCGCAGTCAGGGAATCTGTCGTAGAGGCTGTGTTCTCTGCGTCTTCCGTAACGTCGCCGGTAATGGCACTAACGACAGGCGTGTCGTTGGCACCGTTGACAGTAATTGTCAGAGTTTGTGTTGACGAGGTGCCGCCAGCGTTTGTAATGGTCACGTCGAAGATATCGGCGCCTTTTTCACCGGCGGCGAGTTTGTCGGCTGCGGAACCTGCCGCATTGTTGAGCATATATGTATAAGTGCCGTCGCTGCCAATTTTGAGCGTACCATATATACCTGTTATTTCGGTTCCTGTCACGCTTGTAGTGGAACCGGCGACAGATGAAGCTGTGCCTCCGGTCTTTGCCGCGCCGGTGACTATTACCACAGATGCCTGTCCATAATCTGGGTCTGTGTCATCAGCAGTGATAACGGTGCCATTCACGCTGTTTTGCGTAGTATCGTCAGACAGTTCTAAAATTTCGTTTACATCGCTGGTCAGCACCGGCAGGTCGTCGGTGCCGGTGATTGTTACAGTAACGGGAAGCGTCGTCGCCGCTCCGCTGCTGTCGGTGGATTGGACTGTATAAGTGAGGATCAGTGTCTCGCCTGCCGGCAGAAAGTTGAAGGCTTCTGCACCTGAGTTGAAGTTCCAGTCTATTTTACCAGCCGTGTTGGTGGCGTCGATGCTGCCGCCGGCCGTGAACATGCTTATCAGCGTTGCATCTGTCGGCAGCGGCCCTGTGTAGGTGCCGCCCTTTGTTACTCCGTTAACTTTTACCGTAGAGACTGTATCACTCACGTCTATGTCGGTCAGTGTAAGTGTACCATTGTTGTAAGTTAAAGTTGTGTCCGTTTCTGTCAATGATGAGGCGTCTTTGTCAGCGCCGGCGAGCGAAATGGCCGGCGTGTCGTTCGTGCCGGTGATGGTCACCGTGACTGTTTGAGTATCGCTGTCGCCGGTCTGCCCAGAACTGTCGGTCGCTTTGACTGTGTAGGTAAGTATAAGTTGTTCGCCAGCCGCCAGGTAGTCGAAAGCTTCTCCATGAGGATCAAATGTCCAGTGTATCGTACCGGTCTGGACACCCGCACTTATTACTTTGTCTGTATCAACCGACAGCATGATTTTGAGTTCCGTGTCCGTCGGCATGCGGCCAAGAGACGGCCCTGTAACTGACACTTCCGTAACTTCCGCACTGACTGTGTTGGATGTATCAACGTCCGAAATGGTCAGAGTACCTGTCGCTGTGCCAGGGGGCACACCCTGCGCAGTCTGTTCAGTGAGCGTGGCGGCAGTGCTGTCCGTCTCTGTTACTGTAATGTTTGGCGCGTCATTGGTACCTGCTATTGTCACCGTCACAGTCTGCCCGGCCTCGCCGCCGTTGTTGTCAGCAACTTTGACGTTATATTCCAGCACCAGCTTTTCGCCGTCAGCAAGGTAGTCAAAAGCTTCCGTACCTGAGTCGAACTTCCAGGTCACGGAACCGGCCGTTTTGCCTGCCTCCACAGCTATATCGTTGATGGTCAGCATGGCTTTGAGAGCTTCAAGCGACGGTGTTTGGGCAGTCGTAGTGCTGCCGTTGCCTATAAACAGTGATGTTATCTGTGCACTGACAGTATCGCTGGTGTCAACGTCAGTCACAGTAATGGTCTTTTCGTTGACGCCGGTTGGCATGGCGCCGGTGGTCTCTGTAAGCACTGTCTCGGCTCCGGCTCCGGCTGTGATCACAGGCACGTCGTTCGTACCTGTTATGGTGATGGTGACGTCCGACGTCTCAGTTGTGCTGCCGCCTTCGGTCGTGACTGTGTATGTGTAGCGGTCCGTTACCTGCTCTCCTTTGGCCAGGTGCTGCAGGTCCTGATTGGGCATGTAGGTGATAGTGCCGTCAGAATTTACTGTCGTGGTGCCGTATTCGCCGTTTGTGGAGGAGGTCACTTTCGCGTGAGGACCAAAGGTGTCGTGGCCGGGAGCCGCTGCGTCGCCGCGCTTGAGGACGTCGGTGACAACGAAGCTGTTATCTGCGGTGGTGTCAGTATCAGAATGGATATCTACGACCGGCCGCACGGTTACGTTTACGTCCGATTCATACGTTCTGCCGCCTTTGTCCGTATAGACCATGTGAATCGTATCGGCGCCGTTGTAATCCTCCGACGGAGTATAGGAGATAGTACCGTCGGCGTTGACTGTCACAGTGCCGTGCTGGGCGTTGTAGCTCTTTGGCGTCAGCTCTACCTTGTCCATATTACCGTAGTTTTCAAGCGGACTGATAGTCACGGAAGTGTCTTCGCTCGTTGCCGCTGAAGCGTCTGCAGGCACCGGACGTGGAATTATCGTTGTGCCGGTCCATGGCGTGCCCTCGTGCCCTTCGCCAACACCGCGGCCGGTGGCAAAAGGCGAAAGGGTGTCGGTTGCGCCTGACAGTTCCTCATATTGTGCTGCCTGTGTCATCTGCTGCTCACCTGCGACAGCCTGGCTGGCAGCAAAATGCACGCGCGGGTTTGCGGAGGCTCTGGATGCCAACTGTGTAGTCGCATTGACATCTCGTGAGTATTCCATATTATTGCTGCCACCGAAATTTATCCTCGGCAGCCTCACAAAGGTAGCGGCGTCGTTGTTGGAGACGAGGTTTTCGCTGTGGCTGACGGCCGCCTGTCCCAGCTCCCCACCCTGCCGGGCACTGGACTGGACTCCTTCGCCAACGTGCGGCACACGGATGGGAGCAATTCCTTCTGCTGAGGCGTATTGCGTGGAGGCATAGAACATAAATCCTTCGGCGCCTGCCATTGCCCTTGTGTTTGCTTTAAGTTCTGACGTGGCTCCGGTTGAGACGTTTTCGATTTGAATATCGCCGTCGCTGCCGGCAACGACTAAGTCTCCTTCCAGAATGATGTCGCCTACCGCGAGTTTGACCAGACTGCCGTCCTCTTTGCGAAGAACGACGTCGCCTTTGATTTTTATAATTTTGAATTCTTTAAGCGCCATCTAAATCACTCCGTTCGTCAGAACCTGTTTTAATTAGTGCTCGCGGAACGCGTTTTCTTTTGCGCGGAACAACGGCTTCAGACAGTAGGCGAGGATAGATTTCTTGCCTGTGACTATATCGACCTGAGCGACCATACCCACCACTATGGGGTTGTCTTTGCCGAAATTCGTCTTGTCGGTCTTGATCCTGACCGTGTAATAGGTGGCTCCGTTCTGGTCCGTGATGGTGTCGGGCCCTATCTCTACGACTTTTCCGTCCAGCCCGCCGTAGATTGCGTACTCATAAGCCGAAAATTTGACCACGACCATCTGCCCCGGACGCACAAAAGCCCTGTCTTTTGGCGAAAGTCTGGCCTCGACTATCAGTTCGTCCTTGTCAGGCACGATTTCCGCAATGGCCCCGCCCGGCATTACTACAGCGCCTAGTGTGTTGATCGTGAGGCGCTTGATGGTGCCGGTGATCGGCGAACGGACCGCCGCCTGCGAAACCTGGTCGGCGATCGCCTTGTTGCCCTGAGTGAGGCTGCTCAGCTCCTGCATGGTGGCGGAAAGTTCGCTGCGCCAGGCGTTGATATAGCGCAGTCTGATGTCGCGTCCGGAGCCGAGCGCCTCCTGAATGGAAGCGCGGGCCCTGGCAACCTGCGCCCTGGCCTGCTCCCGGTCGCCTTTGGCTCTGGCGGCCTCTTTCTGGAGGCGGATCACCTCTATCTCCGACGCCGCACCAGTCGCCAGCAGTTTCCTGGTAGCGCTGAGCTCGTTGTCGGCGAGTTCGCAGGCGCTTGAAAGCTGCGCGAGCCTCGCATTGGCCTCCACAAGCTCCTGGCGGCGCTGAGCCGCCTGTTCGCCTGCCACCGAAGCGTTGGAATTCATCTCGCCGAGGCTGGTGCTGTAGAGCAGACTCTCCTGCCTGACTATGTCCGGCGCCGCGGCCGCGACGTCGGCAGGCGGAGTAAAGGGAACTCCGCGGCTCAAGGCCTCGAGTCTGGCCTCTTTGGCGCGCAGGGCCATGATCCTGGCATTTTTCTCGCCCAGCGACGAATTAAAGCGCGTGGTGTCGATCTTCAGCAGCAGATCGCCTTTTTTGACCTTCTGCCGTTCTTTTACGAACAGCTCTTTGACAACACCGCCGTCGACCGCCTGCACGATCTGGGTGCCGGATGATGGCATGGCCTTGCCGGCGCCGCTGACGACTTCGTCCACATGGGCCAGGGCCATCCAGATCAGCAGCGCGATGGTGGCGGCCAGCACTACATAGATGATGGAGCGCGTCTTAATCGGCATCTCAGCCAGGCGCGCCCATTCGGCGTCGTCATCCCAGCTCTGCGGCTGAGGCTGTTTCGAGGTCAGAATTCTGGAGAAAACGCCGCCTGTCACTTTGCTGCCAGCGTTCTCCAGGGAGCCGATGAGTTTGCCTGTTTTTTCAAATTTTTCCTGATCCATTGGCGTGACCATCAGGCGCCCCTCCTTACCTGCCCCTGCTGCAGGGCCGCGATGACTTTATCCTTGGGGCCGTCGGCCACCACGCGGCCGCAGTCGATGACGATGATGCGCGAGACGAGCTCCAGCAGCGCAGCCCTGTGCGTGACCAGAATGACTGTTTTATCTTTGGAAATGGCCGCGATATTTTTGCAGACCTGGCCCTCATTAGCCGAATCCATCGAGGCGGTCGGCTCGTCGAGCACTAAAATGCTTGGGTTCTTGATGACCGCGCGCGCGATCGAAACGGCCTGCCTCTGTCCGGACGACAGATTGCAGCCGCGTTCGCCGACCTGCATGTCAAAACCTTTCGGGTGCAGGTTGGCGAAGGCATCCACGCCGCCGATGTGGGCCGCGCCCAGCATCTGCATATCTCCGGCCTGTGGATCGCCCAGCAGGATGTTCTCGCGCAGAGTGCCGAAGAAGAGCACCGACTCCTGAGGCACCACACCTACGCAGCGGCGCAGTTCCACCGGGTCGATCTGCCCTGAGTCGATGCCATCGATCAGGATAGAACCTTCCTGCGGCTGGTAGAGTTTGAGCAGCAGCTTTGTGATGGTCGTTTTGCCGGAACCGATGGAGCCGATAAAGGCCACTTTTTCGCCAGGCCGGATTGAGAACGAAACCGCAGACAGCGCAGGTTTCTCCTGACCTGGATACGTGAAGGTGACGTTCTTGAATTCCACGCCGCCGCCGATGAAGGGTCGGCTCACAAAGCTGGCCCCGTCCGGATGCTCCGTATCTTTGTTCATAATGTCGTCAAGGGCCGCCAGCGATCTGGCGGTGGAATAATACTGCATCAGCAGCCCTGCCACTCTGCTGACCGGAGCCATGGCGCGGGAGGAAAGCATATAAGCTGCGATCAGACTGCCCATACTGATGGTGTTGTCGCGGATGAGGTAGACGCCTATCACCATAGTGGCTATCGATACGGTGAGCTGCACCCACTGAGTCCAGTTGATGACGGAAGACGAAAGCAGCCGCAGCTTGACGTTGGTATCCTCCATAAAGCGCACGGTCTTCTCCCAGCGGCTCTGCATGCGGCCTTCAGCGCTCTGCGTCTTCAGAGTCTCCATGGCGATGAGGCTTTCGACGAGTGTGGAATTTTTGAGCGAAGCGGCCTTGTTGGTGGTGTCGGACAACTCGCGCATCTGTTTCTGGATGAGGACGGCGTGAAGCAGAATCAGAATGGCGGCAATGAAGAGCGGCACCGCCAGAGGCCAGGCGATAATGGCGATGACCGCGAAGAAAAACAGCGCAAAGGGCAGGTCCACATACGCGAAGACGGTTGCCGAGGAGATAAAATTCCTCACGCTGTCAAAACCCTGGATGCTGTTGACCATGGAGCCTGCCGTGGCAGGGCGCTGATCGCTCTTCATGCCCAGCACCTGCTCCATCATCTCACCTGAAAGCTTGCAGTTGGTCCTGGCGGCCGCCAGATCGACCAGATAGCCGCGCGACATCTGCAATAAAAAGTCCGCCGTGACCATGATGAAAACGCCGATTGCCATGACCCACAGAGAGTCGATGGCGTTGTTCGGCACGATCCTGTTGTAGACGTTCATTACGAATAAAGGCATGGCGAACGCGAACACGTTGCTCAGCACGGAGGCTATGATGATGTCGCGGTACAGCGGCCTTTGAGCAGAGACAGTGTCCCAGAACCAGTGTTTTTTCTGTTCTTTTTCGTGGCTGAAGCGGGAGCGTTCGTCGAACTTGAAAACGGGACGAACGTAAATGACATAGCCGGAATATTCGCCTGACAGGTCGTCGAAGGACACTTCCGTCTGTTCGCCCTGCATCTCCGGGAAAATTACCGCTGCGCGCCTCTCTTTCGCGTCTAACGACACGAGCACGCAGGAACGTGCGTTCTTGAGCAGCAGTATCGCCGGGCACAGCAGCGGATTGACCCCTTCAAACTGAGTCCTCACTATATGGCTGACAAGCCCTGCCTTCTCGGCCGCGCGGCTGAAACACGACGGAGTCAGCAGTCCGTTTTCAAGCGGCAGCCCCGACAGCACCGCGTCGGTGGAAACGCGCCTGCCGAGCAGACGGGCCAGCAACACAAGCGAAACTGCGAGAGAACCGCCGATAAAACGCTCTCCTCCGTTCGTCTGCCCTCCTGACTCCGTAATTCCGCCGTCGCCGTTCATGTGGCTATTTGCCGCCGGACGCCATCTGAGCCGCGATCGCGTCAACGTCTACGCCGACCTCGGCCGGCTCCGGCACGCCCTCCTTATAAACGCCGTAGCGGGCCAGAAGCTTGCCGGTCGTCGCCAGGTAGCTGGCCTTGGCTATCTTGAGGTCGAAGAGCGCGTTTGCGTAGGCGATATTGGCCTGGAAATATTCGTTCTCCACGTCCAGCAGGTCCAGCAGACTGCGGCGGCCTGCTTCAAACTGCTGCAGGTAGGCGGTCCTCATGCTGTCGGCAGAGGTTTTGTGCTGAAGCAGGTCTTTCAGCTGCTTCTGCAGCGACTGTATATCGTTGTAGGAAACCAGCACAGACTGGGTCACGTCGCGCCTGACCTTGTCCACCAGCGCGCCGGCCTGCTGCCAGTCTTCCGTCGCCTTGTTGAGATTCGCTTTGTCTATGCCTCCGTTGTAAAGGTTGTAGCGGAGTATCAGCTCGATGAAGGATTTGTCGCGGCGGCCCTCGTTGCCGTCGATGTCGTGTTCAAGGTTGACGCCGGCGCGAACGTCCAGCTTCGGCCTCATGCGCGAAGCCTGTTCCTGCACGTACCAGCGCATGGCCTCTTCGTTCTCCCTGTACGAAAAAAGCTGCGGGTTGCCGGACAGCGCGGCTTTGGCGCACTCCTCCTCCGAAGCTGGCAGGCTGAAATCCCTGTCGATGCTCTGATCGTCCTCGATCACCGCGTCTGGCTTCTCGCCTACGATGCGGACGTACTGAGCGGCTGTGTCGTGCAGGTTGCTCTTCTGCGTAAGCAGGTTGACGTTGGCAAGCGAGACGCGGCCCCTGGCCGTCTCAAGGTTGACCTTGCTTTCCAGCCCGCTCTTGGCTCTCTGTTCAACCTTGTCAAATATGACCTGATGCTTGGACAGATTCTCCTCGGCCATGCTCAGCAGAGTGCGGTAGCGCAGCACATCCTCATGGCTGCGGTAGGCGGCCAGCGCCGTCTGCTCGATGGAAGAGACCATGTCGAAGTATTTCATCTTTCTTGAGAAGCTGTAATGCCTCACCTGATTGCGCGTAAAAAGTCCGTCGTAAAGAGCCTGCGTGAGGGTAATGTAAGTTCCATCCGGCGTGTAGTTATGCAGATCCACCGCATCCCAGGCCTCACCGTCAAGCTCGTACTTGCCGACTGTGGCGTAGGCATCAAGCTTGGGCCTCATACCGCCTTTGGCAGCTTCCACGTCATAGCCGGACGAACGAAAAGCGTGCCATTTCGCCTGGATCTCGGGATTAGTGTCGATCGCCTTCGCGAGCGATTCCTTTACAGTCACAGCCTCGGCCTGTGATATTAACAGGCACACAAACAGCGCAATCGCAAGTACTTCTGTCGCTCTCCTACAGGTTATCATCCTTATCAATCAGGCTCCTTATACACATTTTATCTACAATAACATACATACCATATTAACACATTTTGCTGCTTTTTGTTATATTTTTTGGAATTAAACGCATAATAATTTGCTATATTGTTTTATTTATTATTCTAAAAACGGCAGTTTAGCAAATGTATTTTGTCTTTAAATTTTTATATTTGCCAGTTCAGTCTCTTGTTGGCTTGTCCAGTGCTGACTTGGCAATTAACATTTGAATCGTTTTTTATCGAGAACAGACAAATAACAGACAATCTGACATCGATAAAAGATAAATAATGATATGCAACTGAAACTATTACGTCACAGAGAGACCATCATGTCGCTAGTCCCGTTGTATCCTCCTGTTGTAACAGGTGGATACATATATATTAAAGTCGTATATAGCGTCGCTTTCCCCCTTAAGACAAAACGGTCAAAGCAAATAAGACTGCGGAGATCTTATAGCCGTTAGCCGGATTATCTCTGTCGCTATGATATATTCCTCCTATGGTGCTTTATTTTAAAAATTACGCCTGGTACGACAAAGGTCCCGAGCGCTCTGTGTTAATGAAAATATAAGCGCTGGGGATGCATCTGCATATTATCCAAAAGGATACCCTTTTGATATGAGAATTGAATTTAGTATAAAAAGGACTGGCCAGCTCTAATTTTTGCGAAGGGTTGACTTGTTTGCGAAAGAGTGATTTTTAACTGCGTTCAGCCAAATTATTCAGCCGTTGATGCGGAAGAGCGCATTGCCCCACTCGCCGCCGATGCCGACCCAGATGACGGTGGTCTCCGTGGCATCCTCGACAAGTTTGATGTAGTCCTGCGTCTCCCTAGGCAGAGAGAGGAAGTCGGTGCAGGCCGGCAGGTCTGCGTGCCAGCCGGGCAGCGTTTTGTAAACGGGCTCGGCCCTCATCAGTTCCTGCGCCGTAAGATCAGTGACGTCCTCGTGAGTCCTTCCGTCCACCTGGTAGGCGGTGCATACCTTGATCTCGTCGACGCCGGTCAGCACGTCCAGTTTTGTGAGCGCCAGCAGGTGTGCGCCGTTTTCGTGCGCCGCGTATCTGAGCGCCGGCAGATCAAGCCAGCCTATCCTGCGGCTCTCGCCAGTCACGTCGCTGAATTCGCCTCCGCGGCTGCGCAGAAAGGCAGCTACCGCGCCATCCATGCTGGTCACAAAGGGGCCGTCGTCCATTCTGGTGCTGTAGGCCTTGGCGACGCCAATCACGCGCGGGGCGGAGCTGAGCGTCAGTCCGGTACCGACGGCAGCGGCCGAGGACAACGTGCAGAGTGGAGAAAGACATGGATAAAAACCGCGGTTCGCATCGTTCAAAGCGCCTCCGCAGCCTTCGAACAGCACGCCGGCGTTTTTTCTGACCGCTTCCCGCACCACGGAAATCGGTTCGCCAATATAAGGCAGCAGCTGTTCTCCGCTTTTCATGCATTCGTCGAATTCGGCTTCCGCATCCAGCGGTTTTTCACCGTAGACATCTACAAGCAGTTCGTTATTCAAAGAGAGGCTGAGTTCGAGCTTTTCCCTCAGTCTGTCCGGCGTCAGCAGGTCTCCGGCCGTAATGCCGCAATATTTGTGTCTCTCGGCGGCAGCGGCGGCCAGCCCCGGCTCGCAGTGCGCGAAGCCGTATGACGGCGCATATCTGCTGCGTTCCAGCAGATCGATTTTTTTGTGATGGCTGAGGATCAGGGCGCAGGAGGAACTGATAGTGAGTCTGGCTTTGAACACGCCTGCTTCTTTGAGCATGCTGACCTCACCGGCAGTTTTCTCCAGGTCAATGGCAACGCCGCTGCAAATAAGACATTTCTTGCCGTCGTGGTGTATGCCGCATGGCAGGTAGCAGACGCGGTACTTTTCGCCGCCGGCCGTTACGCTGCGGCCGCCGTTGGAGCAGCCCTGAAAGCGAGCCACAACGCCAGCCCTGTTGGCCAGGAAGTCTATGATGCGGCCCTTGCCTTCGTTGCCCCACTGCAGGCCGACGACGATGTTGTTTTCGGAGCCTCTCATTCCGCCTTTTCAGTTCCCTTATGATGCGCGGAGGTGATTTTCACCAGCGTCGGCAGCGTCACCAGGCGCACGGGCAGGGATTTGTACTTTTTGTCGAGGCGCTCCAGGAAACGCACGGAGGCAGGCCTGAAATGGCATATTACGGCGGCAGATCCGCGGCGTTCGGCGATCTTGACGGCTTCGTCAAACTTCGCGGAGACGGCATCCGTGTCCGCCTCGTTGTCGAGGAACAGAGAATTCTGAGCGGCAGGCAGACCAAGCTCCTTCGCCATGCTGTATGCCACGCTTTCCGCGGAGGTACGGCTGTCGAAGAAGAGCAGGCGGCGCTGTCTGAGTATTTCGAGGACCGGTTCTATGAGCTCTTTTCTGGAGGTGGCCAGAGAACCGCGGTGGTTGCTGAGCCCAACTGCATTAGGCAGCTGGTCCAGACAGTCAGATGTGTTCTTGGCAATATCGGCGCTGGAAATGTCCTCACCTGCCAGATACGGGCCTCCGTCTTTGTCCGTGAGCGCCTGCATGGGGAGATGAAGTATGTAGGGCGCGCCCTTGACATCCGCGATGGCGGCCGTCTTGCCCGTATATTTACAGTTCGGCATGATGGCCCAGGTGAGAGGCAGATCGAGAGCCGCGACTCGTCTGGTGAGTTTCAGCTGATCGCCGCCGTCGTCGACTATGATCGCGAGCAGCGGCCGCCCCTCGTCATCGCTGACGTTTTCTGACGTTTCAGGCTGATCGGGAACGCTTTCCTGCTGTTTTTTGTCCTTGGCCTGCTTTGTCGGCTCGGAGGCCGATTTTTGAGCCGGAGGAAGCGCCGGTTTCTCCACTTCAGCCGGTTTTTCGGCCCGGAACGACGATTTCAGCTGAGCGACAACGGCAACGATTTTGTCTGACGCCGCCACCATTCCGCACGGCATGCTGCGCGGATAGAGCCGGCAGAGCACAAAGACCAGCGCGGCCGCTACTACGAGCAGAACGGCCAGTTTAAAAACATCCCCGGAACATCTGTCGTCGTGATAGTGCCGCGCCATGATCTGCCTTCTCTACTTTTTGCCTTTCATTTCGTTCCTGAGCACCGACAGAGCCCTCTGATACTGCTTGTCGTCCTTTTTGTTTTTCATCGGTTCGCCTGGCTGCACGATGTCAGGCTGGAGTCCCTTGTGGTCAAGGATGAAGCCTGACGGCGTGGCGTAGCGCGCAATTGTGATGTAGACGCCGGATTTGTCTGGCAGGTTGAACAGAGACTGCACGGAACCCTTGCCGAACGTCTTGGAACCGACGATCTTGCCGCGATGATGGTCCTTGATGGCGCCGGAAAGTATTTCCGCGGCGCTGGCGCTGCCCTCGTTGACGAGAACCGTTACGGGCAGTTTAGTAGCGCGTCCCGGCTCTGCATAATAGACTTCGTTGGCTTTGTCAAAACGTCCCTTGGTGCTGACTACCACGCCATTGCCTATAAAGCGCGAAGTGACGTCCACGCAGATGTTGAGCAGCCCGCCCGGGTTGTTGCGCAAGTCAAGCAGGATGCCGCTGGCCTTTTTGCTGGCAACTGTCTTCAGCGCGGCTTCCAGCTCCTGGTCGGTCTTCATGTTGAACTGGTTGATCTTAATGTAGGCGATGTTCTTGTCGACCATCTCCATGCGCACAGTCTTGATCTTGATCATCTCGCGGACGATCGTGAACGTGAGCAATTTGTCGACCTTTTTGCGGCGCACCGCGATCGTCACCGGCTTGCCGGCGGGACCGCGCAGCAGCTTCACGACTTCGTCGCTGTTCATGCCGACCACGACCTTGCCGTCCACCTTGAGGATCTCGTCGAGAGGCTTGAGTCCGGCACGATCGGCCGGCGTGCCCTCGATGGGGGCGATGACCGTCGTGCGGCCGTCTCTGTTGGTGATATAGATGCCGAGGCCGCCGTACTCGCCTTCCATCTCCAGATTTTCTTCCTCCAGAGCCTTGGGCGAGACATAGCGGGTGAACTGATCGCCGACAGACTCCACGATGCCCTTCACAGCCCCTTCGAACATCTTGGTGTCGTCGACCTTACCCTGTTTATCGCCGTCGACATGGTAAGTCGCCAGCGCAAGTTTGACCTGTTTGATGATAGCCAGCTGCTGTGCCGTGAACGGCATGCCCTGGGGCCAGTCCGCGCCTCTGGCCTGCGGGATCATGTAGATACCGGCTGTAACCAGAGCGCCTATCACTATTCCAATGAAAATGTCGCGAAATTTCTTCACAGCAACCACATACCTTTCTTTAAATCAAAACGGCGCAAAGCCGCGTATTTCGTTATCTGAGATACCTCATCGGGTCGACGGCATTGCCGTTGACGCGGACTTCAAAATGCAGATGGTTTCCGGTGGCAACACCGGTTGAGCCAACCCTGCCGATCTCCTGTCCTCTGTTCACCTTGGCGTCCTCGGTGCATTCTATGGACGAAAGGTGCGCGTAGACGGTGGTGAGATCGCCGCCGTGGTCAATGATGATGACCTGACCATAGCCGCGCATCCAGCCGGTATAAAGCACCTCTCCAGCGTCGGCCGCCAGCACCGGCGTGCCCTTGGGAGCGCCGATATCGACGCCAGTGTGCTTGGTCCTTGTCTTGAAGACCGGGTGCACCCTGATGCCAAAGGTGCTGTTGATGGTCCCGCGTCCCTGCAGAGGCCAGCCCAGAGCGCCGCCCTTATAGTAGACAGTCTCCTTGCGGCCCGGATGCTTGGCCTGGTTGAGACGCTTCTTCTCCGCTACCAGCTGTTTGACCTTGTTCTGCAGCTCCTGCGACGCGCGCAGGAATTCAGCCTGCTGGGCAAGATACAGGGCCTTGTCCTTACGGACTCTGGCCAGCAGCGCGTTGCGTTCGTCAGAGGCCGATTTGAGCTCCACGGTCTTGCTCCTAAGCTGTTTGCCCTGGCTTTCCAGCTGGACCTGCTGGCCGCGCAGGTTTTCCTGCATCTGCCTGAGCTTGTCGTGCTGGGTCTGCAGCTCGTTGATCATTTTCTGATCCTGCTCCGCTATTTTTGACAGCAGATGGGTTGTGGCCATGGCCTCCTCGGCGCCTTGTGCAGAAAGCAGCAGATTGAACTCCGTGATACCGCCAAACTTGTAGATGGATACGAGGCGGCTTTTCAGATAGCCCTGCACGCCCTTGATCCTGCGCTTGGTCACGACGATCTGCGAAGAAAGGTCGTTGATGTTGCCCTTGACCTTGGTGATATGCAGATTGACGATATTGACCCTCTGCTGCGTGACTGTGATTTTCTGGCTCAGATCCTCCAGCTGCCCTGTAACGATCTGCTCCTGTTTTCTTTTCTCGTTGATCTTTTGTTTGGTGGAGTTGATCTGGTCCTGAATCTTCTTATACTGCTGCTCCTGCTGCTTTATCTGCGCGTCAATCTCCGCCTGTGTGCGCGCAGCAGCCAAAGCCGGCGCGGCTGAAAAAATCGCCAGCAGCGCAGCGGCAAAGCAAAGCTTGCGGCAGACGGAAGCGCTGAAAAAAGACATCTCCGCTCTCCCGGCCTACAAAGGCCTGGATGCTTTGCGTATGAAGCTCTCGGCCGCCATGAGGCTCACAATGAGACTCACGGTGGTTCCGCAGCATACGAGCATGAACGCCAGTTTGCCGATCAGCACCGGCGATTCGACGAAGGGCAGGAACGGCAGCATGTCTTTCAGCTTTGTAATGGCTGAATAATAGGAACCGGCCAGCATCCCAGTAGCCAAAAGCGAGCCGGTGAGGCCCAGCATGATACCCTGAATGACAAAGGGCAGCGCTACATACGTTGAGGTGGCACCCACCATGAGCATCGCGCCGATCTCCGCCTCGCGGGAGTAAATGGCGATGCGGACCGTGTTGAAGAGCACCACGCCGCTGGCCGCGATCGCAACGAGCAGCATGATGATGGAAAATCTTTCGACAAAATCGGAAACACGTGTGAGCTTTTCAGCTATGCGGCCCGCAAAGATCACGTCGTCCACTTCATTCATGGCCACCAGCAGGCGCGCCGTTTCAGAGACGTGAGAGACCTTGTCGACCTTGATCTCGACGCTGGAGGGCAGAGGGTTCTCACCGAGCAGCGTGACGGCCTTGGCCTGAGCGCCGATCCTGGCCCTCAGTCTCTCGAGCGCCATATCCTTGGTGACCACCTTGGCCTCGCGCACGTTCGGCATCCTTCTGATCGCGCGCGCCACGGTTTCAAGATCCGTGCCGGGTTTCATATAAGCCTGGATGGTTAGCTGATTCTCCATCATGGCGACGATATTTCTGACGTTGAGGACGAAAAGCGTACTGGCACCGATGACATAAAAAACGGCCATGGCGGTGAGCACCGTCAGCAGGCTCATGCCCCAGTGGCGCGTGAGCAGTCTGAATCCATCCCTTATGGCGTATCTAACAGACGACATCAACTTTTTCGGAGCCCCCATTTTCTTCTTCCGCTGCGTTATCTGCGTTTTCCGCAACTTCCGCCGCGTTTGCTTCCTCTTTTGCTTCCTCTTCCGCCATTTCCTCTTCTTCATAACCGCCCTGGTCGTCGTCGCGGATGATAGAGCCCCTGCGTATTTCGATGACGCGGTGGCGGTAGTTATTGACGAGGTACTGGTTGTGCGTAGCCATCAGCACCGTGGTGCCTGCCGCGTTGATATCAAGCAGCAGCTGCATGATCTCGTCGGCGGTATGAGTGTCGAGGTTGCCTGTCGGTTCGTCAGCCAGCAGCAGCGCCGGTTCGTTGACGATAGCGCGCGCGATCACCAGCCTCTGCTGCTCGCCTCCCGACATCTGAGGCGGATACTGATTGCGCCTGCGCCAGATGCCAACGGTTTTGAGCACTTCGGTGACACGGCTGTTGATCTCCCGCGACGGAATTCCCATTACCTCAAGAACGAAGGCCACGTTTTCAAAAGCCGTCAGGTTCGGCAGCAGCAAAAAGTCCTGAAACACGACGCCTACATCACGTCTGTAT
>Ga0163159_1002132_pt1 | contig 17002 bp, 16 predicted proteins | sample BioMet9_FD_108702 | JGI IMG/M metagenome (GOLD analysis project Ga0163159, IMG submission 108702) | Microbial communities from bioreactor (seeded with sewage sludge) at Lawrence Berkeley National Lab, California, USA - Biofuel... | ecosystem: Engineered > Bioreactor > Anaerobic > Unclassified ... | reverse complement strand
CAATTACAAATAAATGATGTTTGTTGGCAAACTTTAGGATTGGCTCCATATCAGAAGATTGGCCGAACAAATGCACAGGAACAATTGCTTTTGTTTTTGGAGAAAATGCCTTCTCAATATTTTTTAATTCTATGTTAAACGTATCATAGTTAACATCTACCATCACCGGCGTTAGTCCAAGCAAACCAATAACTTCAGCCGTTGCAACATAGGTAAATGCTGGTACAATTACTTCATCTCCATGCTTTAAGCCCAATGCCATCAAAGCTATTTGCAAAGCATCTGTTCCATTCGCACAAGTGATTACGTGCTTAACATTTAGATATTTAGCAAGATTTTCAGAGAATTCTTTTACTTGAGGCCCGTTGATAAAAGCCGTGTCATCAATTATTTTTTGTATTGATGAATTTACTTTTGCTTTGATTTTCTCGTATTGACCGCGTAGGTCAACCATTTGCATTTTATTTGGCATAACTACATAAATAGCCTTATCACCTCGAACGCCTCTGCATAGTCACACCCAGCTTGTAACCCTCTAACCTTAGCGAGAGATCTTATGATATCAGAGTCTGAGTATTTTCTATGTTCTTGAGATTTATATTCTTGAATTGCAGCGACTTTAGCATTTAAATTGATTTCATCAAGTATAGAAAAGCACTGTATATCAAAGTGTATAATATTCCAACCTAATTCATAACCAAGAAGCGTTGTATTTTTAAAAGCTCTAATACTCTCTTGACTAATTACCTCATGGTCTTGATGAATATCATGTACGCTTGGGACCATAACCAAATCAAATGACCCTCTTTCTTTACCAATCCTAACTATATCTTCAAGAATGTCCTGCCTTACATAACTGAATTTTCTGACTTTGTAACGCAGTGTTATCACATCCCCACTCTTTATGCCCAATTTAGCGGTAGACAAGCGTACCTCTTTATCCAATATGTCCTTTGGAAAACCCTCAGGTACAGATTCCTCGCAAATGGAGAAAGCGACATATGTCACTTTACTTCCTTGATGTATTAATTTATTAACTGTTCCACCTGCTCCAAATTCCACGTCATCAGTATGTGGTGAAAGGACCAAAACATTTTTAAAATTAATGTCCATAATTATTTTTTAATTAAGGTTTTACCTGGATTACCAATAATAACCGTATTGGCATCAACATCACGAATAACAACTGCACCCAACCCTACCAGTGCCTTATCACCCACCTTAATCTGTTGCTTAATAGCGACATTTGGAGATATCCAACAATTTTTACCTATATGCACACCTCCTCCTAACATTGCATGCGCAATAATCAATGAGTTCTCTTCAATATGCACATTATGAGCAATATGTACAAGATTATCTACTTTGACGTTATCAGCTAAAAAGGTATCTTCCAGCGCGGCTCTATCAATCGTTGTGTTTGCTCCTATATACACATTATTACCAATAATCACTTTACCAAGATGAGGGAAATGAATAGGAATGCCTTTTTCATCATTCTCAAAACCAAAACCAGGCTGACCTATAACAACTCCTGACTTGACATAACAATCCGACCCTATTATAGTATCGTCCATTATCACCGTGTTGGGAAATATTTTTGTTCTATCTCCAATTACTACATTATCTCCTATAAAGCAATTCGCTCCGACATAAACGCCCTCGCCAATAATAGCTGATTCTGAAATAATTGCCGTCACATGAATCCCTGTATGTGAATGATCCTTAGAGTAAAACTTATTTAACACACGGATAAAGCTTAATCGAGGATCCTGCGAAACTATATAAGTACACTTTATCTTACCTTCATATTCTGGAACCACAATTGCAACAAACTTTTTAGGACAAGTATTCAATATATTTAAATACTCCTCCGAATACTTTTTCACAAAAATAACAGAACTATCCTTTATATCAGACAATGTAGCATATGATGTAATATTAAAATCACTACCATAGATTTTACAATTTAAAAACAAAGCTATATCAGAACTTTTCATAACATGTGTGCATTACCAACCAAAAGGATGTTTTGACAACGGCAGCTTTGCTAAAGGGTGATAATCACCCACCAATCCTACTGGTGTAGAATGTCTAATTTGTGAAACCATATTGATGCAATTCTCTGCCTCAGAAATTCTAAACCCTTTACCATTTAGAATATTTTCATAACTTTTAGTATGTAATTCAGTAAAACCTTTACTAAACTCAAACTCGTCACCATCTATCTTTATAGTCCTAAAAGTTTTCTTTTCCCCTTGAACAGCATTCTCCGGAAGTGTCTCTGCATTAATGCTTAAGAAGTAACGTACTCTAGCTCTTTCTAACTCTAAATATCCAGCAGCCCTATCAAAAGTCATTACATGTACAATACTTTTTTTAACAGGCCCAAAAATCCAAGACAACATATCATAAAAATGGACGCCAATATTAGTAGCAATTCCGCCGCTCTTATGGTCATCACCTTTCCAAGATGTATAATACCATTTGCCTCTAGATGTAATATAAGTTAAATCAACATCATATATTTTATCCTTTGGCCCATCCTCAACTTTCTTCTTAAGAGCTACAATTGAATCATGCAATCTTAATTGAAGAATTGTATATGCCTTATGACCTGTCTCTTTTTCCACATCTTCCAACGCTTTTAAGTTACAAGGATTTAAAACAAGAGGCTTTTCGCAAATCACATCCATATCATGTTCAAGTCCATATCGAATGAAGGCATCATGCGTATAATTTGGAGTACAAATTGACAGAATGTCCACTTTATCTTTAGTATTATGTGCTCTATCTATGTACCGTTCAAACAGTTCCTGTTCCGTAAAAAAAGACGCGTTTGGGAAAGAACTGTCAAGCCTGCCCACAGAATCAAATTTATCATAAGCTACAACAAGATTATTTCCCGTGTCTTCTATAGCCGTTAAATGTCTTGGTGCTATGTATCCCGCAACTCCAATAAGTGCAAAATTTTTCATATAAAATCAATCAAAAATATAGTTTAAAAAATTTTTAGCTAAAACCCCATACTCTAAATTGTCAAAAGCATATTTTCTTCCGTTTTCACCCATCTTAATCCTTTCCTCCTCAGACATGTTAGCAATTTTCATAATCGCTTTTGCTACTTCATGAGGATTTTCTGCTTCAACCCTAATTCCACAGCCTATGCTTTCAACTAATGATCCTGGCTCATCAACGGACTGAACTATTGGCTTTGAAGAAAACATATAATCCGTAAGTTTATTTGCAGAAGTGCCATATTTGTGTAAAACAGAATGCACACCACCGTAAAAAGCAATATCAAAATGGGATTCTAATGCTGGTATTAATTCCTTTCTGACAGGAGGCAGAAAAAAAACATTGTTCAACTTATTGTCTCTAACCATGTTCAATAATTCAGTCTTTTTCATGCCATCTCCCACCAATACAAAGGATATCTGTACGTCATCTTTTAAAATAATTGCCGCATCAATCAATGTGTTTAATGATCCCGACGCCGCAAAACCGCCGGCAAATCCCACAATTAGATTACCCTTTGACTTCAATTCATTAAATAAATTTTCATGCTCAAATGGCAATCTAAGTGATAATTTTTCCGTTGTCCATTCCTCACAATTAAAACCGTTGGGAACACAAGCAAATTTTCCTTCCACAAGGCCATGCTCTCTAAAATGCGATTCGGAATTCCATAATAAAGAGATAAGTTTATCACAATTTTTACAAGCCTTATTCTCTGCCATTTGCATTATAGCAATAAATGGATGATGTCTGCTGTAGCCCCCTATAACCATTGGAGATAGTGGCCAGATGTCATGCACCTCATAACACAGTTTGGCTCCAGTTCTCTTAGCAATATTTATAGCAGGGTAAATATCAAGAGGATATGTTGAAGATGCTATAACTACATCTGGCTTTACGATATTAGATAACCTTTTAGAATAATACCTTAGCCTAAACACAAAAAATAAAATATTAAGAATTCTTCTTGTCGAAGAATAATAAGCTGGGACCTTAATCCATGTGTACTTAATACCATCAATCATTTCACTTTGTAATGACTTGCCAATAAGCGGCTCACGCATTCTAAGATGTGAAAAAGAGGCAGCAATAATTGTTACTTTGTGACCAAGTTTAACCCATTCCTTTGCCAAGTAATACGGACGATACTCCATCCCATATTTTGGCGAGCCAGCATAATGATTAATGAGTAAAATATTCAATTATTTATATTTTAACAATTGTTTTACGGTTGGTTTTACATCACTCGCAAATTGCGAAAGAATATCCAATCAAGAGACTCTGTCTCTTACTGTAAACTTTTCCGTAAACGAACGACAAAATCGCTCAATATTTTCGATCATAGAGCCCTCAAAATCAAAATGTTTTGATACTTTAGCAGCAAACTTAATTCCCTCCCAATAAATAATAACAAGTATCATCATCATATACAAAATACTTTGCTTCATACACCGCCTTATTTTCATCAATTGCAACCAACAGTTTACATGCCTTATGAGCAACACATGCATCATTTAAACGATTCAACAACTCACGCTTAATTGGATAGCCCTATTTTGCCTAACAAAGGTCTGGTCAAGCAGTTTAATCATTACAGAAAATGGCATATCATCAACAACCCTTAAAATTTTACTAAGGCAAAAATTGCTGCCCCATTCCGATAGATGGTAAAAGCCTATTTTGTCGTTTAGAATCTGTACCAGAAAGAATAAAATAAATGAGCATAATATCATTTAAGGATATTCCCCAAAATATGGAATATTGAAATAAGCCAGATATCAGATAAACTAAAATATACGGAAATGTTTTGCGACTAAAATTAAAAAATGGTATAAAAAAATAAAAAAAACTTATTAACAAACCATTAGAGGCTAACGTCATTAAGTACGAATTATGCGCATGACAACTCTTGCCATCCCACATTATCCACAATTTTGATGATCCATTTCCACACAATGGGTGCGCTTTAAAGAAATTCCAAAATTGCGGATAAATGGAATCTCTGCCTGATGATATTAAACTTAAATCCACACTACTGCCATCGTATCCTCTAAGAAATTGGTATAATATCTTATCTTTCATAAAAAATAGCGCAAGAAAAACACTTAAGAGAAATACTATGGTAATTATTTTAGACTTATGGAATTCACTACAAACAAAATATACCATAAGAAATAGCGCACAAATAATGACGGTCCTATTAAACGTTATATACAGCCCCACCAAGATAAATAGAAAGATAATAGAAAAATATTTTCTGCTGAATTTTGACCGCTTACTAAATAATATCATAAGACCAAGCAAAATTTTTTCAGCAAATGCGCTAGAATTAGAAGAAAGACCCAAAACCCTTCTACCATACAAAAAAGAAGAACTAAACAAATCTTCTTGATCAGACGAAGTAAAAAATGAAGTTGTATCTGTGAGATATTCAGCAATGCCAATAAAAATCTCAAAAACAATCAGATACAATAACCATTTTAAAGTGTTATCATCAATGGAATTTGCTATCAAATAGGTTGGAATTAAAAAAATAGCATATGGAAAAGCAGCTAAAAAAGATCCGGAGTATTCATAGTGTATATTACCTGTTCCAAGAGCAAAGAAAAAATTTACAACGCTTAGCAAAGTGATGATCGCAAGTAATTTAAAAACAGCCGTTATTTCTATGCTCCTCTTTTTATATATTGAGTATGCAATAGCAATAAGAAACATTGGCATTACGCCAAAATAAAGGGTAGGAACAAATAATAATAATGCGTATATCATACTAAACTAAAAGCTTGTGAATACATATTTTCCAGTGTATATGATATTCTCTATCTGATAAGAGCAGTATAATAAGGTATGAAAGCAGTGCAATAGCTATTGCTGAATAAGCGGCACCTATGATCCCAAACGATGATACTAACAGATACGAAAGGCCAACGTTAATTAGCCCTAGTGAAAGAGTAACCATTGTTATTAAATATGTTTTTTTGCTAAAAAAAAGATAATTGACGTGTACCTTATAAAAGCCATTTATACTAGATGCTACGACCAACGGAATGATCAAATTCTTGGCAGATACATATTTTACGCCAAAAATTGGTACAAGTGAATAATAACCAACTAAAGATATAATTATAGTGAATAATAGTATTACAGCATAGTAAGCCATAGAAACCTTAACAATTGACAACTCGTTCTCTTCGTTAAAGCAAGAAAGTTTCTTATATAAAAATGGACCGAAAGCAAGATTTGTTGAATCAATAACTAGATTAAGTATCATAGCAAATGTTCCACCTATACCAAAAGATCCGGTAGCTTCAATGCTAATTAACGATGTAATTATTATTCTGCTATATGAATTAGATAGCCAACCTCCAATAACGTGAAGAGCTATTGGGACGCTCATCTTGATTGAATCTACAATGTACTTCCAACAGAAACCAAAACTAAAATAATCCTTTATTAAATAAACACATAATAAAGACATCATGGTATCACCGATCAAAACACCTATTGCCATACTTTGCCATGAAAAATGGAAACAAAAAATTAAAACTATAGCAATTCCATTGTTGAGTAATGCCGAAACTATAGATATTATTCCATATTTTTTTATTTTATCTTGATTCCTCCACAAACAAAGACAGGAATTAATTATTAAACGGGGGAAGGTCGATAATATAATTACAATGAGCCAAACTCTGGGGAATTTTAAAGAACGTGATAGAAAGTTCAAAAATGGAATTATTACAAGACATGTTGAGACAAAATATATGAATGTATAAAAGATAACATTCGTAAGGTATTTTTTAAATTCATCTCTTGGCAGCTTATAATAATTTATTGAAGTAGAGGTCTCTCCATTCAAAGTAAATATTGGCAAAGCAATTAAGTAAATTGTTTGGTAAAGAGTTAAGTATCCAATTTCTTCTCTTGAGAAAAAATGTGCAAGCAATATTAAAAGCAGAAATGGAATACATTTTTGTACTGCAGAAAAAAAAGTATACAACACCGCGTTTTTGGTAAACGTCGATTTTTTCGCATCTTTTAATATTTGGGTGATACGTAAATGCATAACTGCGATAACCGATTTCTGTCGAAAATAATTCTGAATAAACTAATAAAATCAAAAGATGACTTCAAAATAGAAATTGCAAAATTTACTTTGATAGATTATTTATTTTTTTTGGCACCATGCAGAATTTTGTGTTAAGTACTATCACTTTTAAGACCGATATAAGTCTTTCTTAAGTTACTGTTGTTCTTTCATGCAATCGCTGCAGAATAGACATGGAATGGCGTCCTGTGAGCTATCCCCTGGTGTGGCCGCATGTAATTGTACTTGTCCATGAATCTCATTATTCCACGATAAAGATCATGTCCGTTCTCTTCAGGAGACAGATAAATGTAGTTCCTTTTTATAGTTCTCCAAAATCTCTCTATCCAGATGTTGTCCAGACACCGTCTGCAACCATCCATGCTCATCGTTATCCCTGACGCCCTGCAGGCTTCCGCCCAGTCTCTACAAGTGAATTGACTTCCCTGATCTGAGTTGATGATCTCCGGACTGCCGTATTTTTCGACTGCTGATTGCAGGACCTCGATGCAGTTCGATGAGTCCAACGAATTGTGAAGCCCCCATCCAACGATGTATCTGCTATATACATCGATGATTGCTGTCAAATACATGAACCCCTTCCTCATCGGAACATATGTCAGGTCGATGCTCCATACCTGATTCGCATGATCTATGTTCATGTTCCTTAAAAGATACGGTTTTACGTACGAGGACTGTCCCAACCTGCTAAAACTTTTTTGCGGATATATGGCACTCAAACCTAAAAATCGCATCAAGCGGCGGACATGTCTGCGACCAATTTTGTGCCCTTGAAATCTGAGCCAGTCTGTCAAACCTATCACTCCTTCTCCAGGATGCTCCATATGTTCCATGTCCATTTCTTTCATGATCTGCAAATCCTCCTCACTGTTTCCTTTTGCCTTATAGTACAATTTTCCCTTGCTTACTCCAAGTATCTTACACTGATCGTTGATACTCAGAGAATTTTCAGGGGATATCAGTCGTTTGCGGGCATCGGTATCCCCAACTTCTCTGATGCTCGCTTCGCAAAATCCAACTTCATCTCCAACTTTCCAATCTTTTCATATAGAGCCTTCTCCGTCTTACTTCTCTCTTCATCTGACGCCTCTTTGCTTTCGAAAACCATCTTGGATTTCTCTATGAATTCTTTCTTCCACTTCGAAATTACCACAGGTGATACTTCATATTTCTTCGCCAATTCCGCCAGGGTCTCTCGTTCCCTTAATGCTTCCACTGATACGCGCGCCTTAAATTCGGCACTGAATTTTCTTCTTGTCTGTTTCATGTTTGTGTAAAGTTATTCCTTTTTATTGCAACTTATACACTGGTCTCTTTTCCGATAGTATTATAGTGTAAATGAAAAAAAGCGTTCTTCATCATGATAAAATTCTGTTCTCAAATATAGCTATAAACTGATTGAAGATAATGCCCTAGTTCCTGTAGGGGTGTATCCATTTTCGCTCCACTTCACTAATTGCCAGATAGACAGACTTTTTTACGGCGTCATCATTGGGATATGAAAGCTTGTTCTTTGTATATTTTCTTATTTTGCCGTTAAGATTCTTTATAATATTTGTGATATAGATGATCCTAATATGGTGAACAACATATGTTTGTATGGCTGTCTATGGAAATACGCTACTGATGGTCTCCGTAAATCCGTTCAGATTGTCCGTCATGTTATAAGGATATCTTCCACACCACGCGCCTTCAAATATCTGTCAGGACAGACATCCAGAATGAAGAGCTCTCAGACATGCCAAGCCATAAATCAAGAACCTGCTTATGTACCGTCTTATGTACCGTCTTATCCAATCCACACATAAGTATACTGTCTTGTTGAGTACCTTCCCGCCGTCTCTGACCTTGAAAACGATGCCATCTATCCACACTATCAGATACTGACGCTCCAACGGCCTATTCTGCTATTCCTGAGCCATTTGCATTACCCCTGTTGGTTATGACGGATATAACCGAACTTGATAGTGTTATATTATATATATCCCATTGCGGGGATTGCCGCTGTTGTTCCCCTCTACGCTATGCTTCTCGTAACCAAGATGCTCGTCCATCTCTGCCTGAAGCAGCTGCTCATAAAGGCGTGAATGCAAATCATTTAAAAACCGGTCAACATCCTCCTGACCATTGAGTGTTTTTTAAAAATCTTTTGTCAGAAGTCCTTCCGGGATTGTTTCTTCCTTCCTTTGCTTTTTCATTAATTGTGTCTTTTCCATTGTTTAATGCTTTAAAAATAATTTTTATTTTTTTATCGCATTCCCATTTACACAATTATCTGCATGGTGTCTATTTTTTAGCCATATTAAGTTCAATAAACAATAGAAATTTGGATCTTAGCATGCAATTCTTTTGAAAAACACGAATAATATTATTTCTAAGTTTTTGAACTCCCTATGCTTCTATTTTCTCCGGCTTTTTTGTTAATACTACTTCAAAAAAACTCCTTTAAACGACACATCAACTCCACACCACCAATAATCGAGTGAAGCAGATAATTAACGTGTACAGTAACAAAGCCATTAATGGCATTAATCTAGTTTAAACAGAATACATCTATTTTTTCATCTGATAGATATTTAAAAATATTTGTTAAGGATGGCGTTTAGTGCCTTGTTTACCAGTATATTGTGGTTAGAAGCATAACAATCCTCATTTCTTGTAGCAGACTTATTAGTCGACAAAGAATTATATATTCTTATATAGTCACCAGGTGTGTCAGCATAGAAAGCACCAAAATTTTCGTTTAGAACATCTCCATAATAATCATCTGAAATGCCATTAATATTCATAAAAAGATTACATTTATTGAAAAAATTTGCTTCCAAGCATGTAGTTGAATTTAAAGTAGAATGCAAATCACAATATTTAATGAAAGTATATATATTTCCATTTTGGATGCAAATGTTTTCGCTATTAATCCAGGCTTTATAATCTTTATTCCTTCTTGGTACATATATGAATAGCACTTTGCTCAAACTTGCAGCAACCTCATTTATGAAATCAAATAAAGCCTTCTCATTATCCTCTTGACCAGAAATAAGTATGATTGAAATAAATGTCCCTCTGTATTTCTCAAATGGATCTACTAGTTCCAAACTCAGATACCTTTCCAATATTGACGAGCCAACAACATATATGTCCGAAGCTCTGACGTATTTATCATTGTCAAACATGAAACAATTTTTCACAATATCACCATAAACCAAAATTGCATCTACATTATAAACGTCATTCTTTAATGTAGAATTATATGCATAATGAGACGAATTAATCACTCCATGTTGTAGCTCAATTACTTTAACACCATTCTTTTTCAGAGCTAATACGAAACCTAATTGAGTATATGGACACTCAATTGTGGCAAGACGTGGCCGATTGAGTTTCAGTATACAATTTAGTGCAAAATACTGAGACAAAAAAACACGAACGATCGACAGATAATTTAAGCTAGTCTTCGTTTTTTTCAAAATATCTATAATCAAACTTTCATTAACAATTTTGGGCCTAACAAGTCTTAAATATACATCTATGAATAACATCACAAAATAAAACACAGATATTCCAATCACATGTTCCCCTCGAGTATATTTTTTCCGTTTATGAAAACTCGGAAACACAGATTCTATCACTAAGCTATTAGGAAATTGCTCAATTATTGAGCCTGATACCCGATGATATGCGTGGTTCCCTATCATCCTCCTTGAATCAGCAGAATTAAATACCCACATATCACGCTTTAAAAATAATTTAAATGGGTTGTAGTATAAAAAACTCCTTGCTATCTTTATTATTTTTGAGATAGACAAATCCTGATGCTGAACAAAACCAATGCTCTTGCCATACATAGAATCGTATAAATATATCCGCAATACCCACCAGAGTGGAATATTATGGTACTTAATACTCTTGACGTCAATTGTTGACTCAATTTTTCTTAAAACCAAATTTTCCTCATTCATATTTTAAGTCCATCTACAGCGCAATAACAAGACTTCAATGATAGGTAACGATGTATGGAAAAACCATTTTTATTCATTCCTTCAGCATCAATATACCTTCCAACGTATATTTGATCACCATTATGATCACAGTCAGAACACCATATATAATCGCCTTTCCATAAGGCAGAATGTCGAACGAAATAGTATGCAAAAAAAGTGTAAGCACAAAGGATAGCTGTAGGAAACATAATATTATCCTTTTTCAATTCTCCGAAAGGGATTCCTCTAGAGGAATTAATAACATTCTTCCTAATCAGATACCATCTGTCCTCCAAACTTTTAGTGATAAATGTTTCATTAATGTACCAGTCTTGATTATAAAAGCACGGTTCAAAACTTAATGGGTCAATGCCAAATTTATCTCTTAAATGCCTAATATTCAAAATATTACCATTAATAGATGATTTGCCATAAATCAAAATATAATCTTTTGAATACATCATAAGTTTATTAAGAGGGATATTTATATCAGGCAGATTTATTAAGGAACACTGACTACCCATGACCCCCAAGAAAATGTGTAATTCTTTTGACCCTATAAAATTTTTACCAAATATGCTCTTTGCTATAGTCTGTGTAACTCTTTCCATTGTTGATAAGAAATTGCTTCTTCAAAACTAGCAACATCACCAGATACCTGATATTGCTCAATTTTGCTAAATTCTATCTCAAGTAAATCTATCCTTTTTCCCCAAGCGTTATTCTCAAACCAAGGTAATTGCTGGGATGGAGAATTATAAATTTGAATTTTTAAACCGTAACTCAACATAGATTTAATGAAAGTAAGATATGCTCTATATTGGTGATAATTAGACGCAACAAGAATAATTTTCTTCCAACCATTATTTGCACTCATTTTCATAATTTCATCTGCTTGCTGCCTTGTCTGTTTTGACTGGTCCTCGTAAACTAAGACACTTGCCGGTATACCCAATTTAACTAAAATAGGCTTGGCTTCTTGAAATGGGAAACTACCGTATTTGTAATCGACAGCAGAACCGCTAAAAACAACAAGTGGTGCATAACCCATACTATATAAATAAGCTGCATGATTACACCTATTCAATCCATCGCCTTCAAGTAAAACTATTGCATCTGACGGAGATATAATATCTCCGTCAACAATAGCCATGTATTTTTCTCGATCACGTATCATCATTAGAAGTTTTCCCAAAATAACGGAGTACCCTTAACTATATTTTCTTTGCAAATCTTACCAATAATAATTGACTTAAATTTGGGTGGTATTCCTAATGCTGGTCTCAACACATCTATATCTTCAGAAGTCATAATATGTCCCTTTTCAATATCTTTTGCCGCATACAGACAACGTCTTTGAACATACACCGTTTCTCCTTCCTCTGCTACAACTTCTTTGCACGTACTACCCATAGCTCTCTCAACCTCTCGCACAGAATCAACCATAAATTTAAATTCTGCAGGTTCCATTGAATGAGGATGATCGGGACCCTTATCTTTTCTATTTAAGGTGAAATGTTTTTCAATTACACGCCCACCTAATACAACCGATGCTAATGCAACAACAGAGCCATGAGAATGATCAGAATAACCAGTTAGAACATCAAATGCCGATTGGTAAGTTTTAAGCACATTAACATTAGCACTATCAATCTTTGAAGGATAATTAGTAATACATTGCATCAACACAAGGTCCTTATTTCCAGCATTTTTTATTGTCCTTACTGCCTCATCAATTTCAGACATTGTTGCATCACCTGTCGCAAGCATAACAGGAATACCTTTTTTAGCAATGTAATCCAACATTTCCAGCCAAGTAATTTCACCAGAACCAATCTTTATAAAAGGAACTTTTAATTCTGCGCATAAATCTACTGCTTCTTTAAAGTAAGGAGCGGTAGAAAAATCGATACCTACCTTTTTACAATAATCAGAAATCTCTTTATGCCAGGCCATTGGAAATTCTACATCTTTAAAAACCTCACTGACCGTGCGCCCCCAAGAACCATGGACACCCTTAAGAGTCATTTTTGAAAATCCTCCCTCTGATACAATTTTAGGGGTTAAAAACGTTTGAAATTTAGCACAGTCGGCACCAGATTCCTTAGCGGCATCTATCAGTTTTTTTGCTTTTTCTATGCTCCCATCAAAATTGCCGCCAATCTCGGCAATTATATAAGTTGGATGACCATCTCCTATCATCCTATTTCCAATTTTAATTTCCTTATTAAAAAAACCCATGATTTATAAATTATTAAGATAAACGTTTAAATCCACTTTGACACACCGGTCCTTCAAGATATTTTTCTGGATTATCTTTAATTTTGGCAAAGTATGCAAAGACCTCATCACAAGCCTTAAGATAAGCTTTAATGTGCTTTTCTTTATGAGCGAAACTTGCATAATATGCGTTGGTTGCCAAAAATCCTTTTTTCAACATCTCTTGGGAAAATAAAGTTTTATAAACCAATGGTTTTTCCTTAAAGTCAAAATGGCTCATAGGATAAATACTTCCGACATGTGCATCAAGATTGTATTTATTAAGCGAAACTTTCCACCCTGCCTGAACCTCTTTGCCACATGCAACCATTTGATCTTGAACCTTATACTTGAGCATTTTTTTAATAGTCGCTAATGCAGCAGCAGGCCCTATTCCTTCCGTCCAATACGTACTGCTTATGAACGTGTCCTGCGCGGCATCCATAAATTTTTTCTTACCAATAACAGCAGCCATAGCGTATCCATTGCTCATTCCTTTTGCAAAAACAGCCATGTCTGGATGTAGCCCAAGGACAAGATGGGCGCCTCCAGTGTTAAGCCTAAATCCACTTGAAACCTCATCAACGATCAATGGAATATTTAAGCGCTTAGTCTCTTCTTCTAATGTAGCAAAAAACTCAGGATCAGCCTCAAAATTTCTAATTGCCTCCAATACAACTCCTCCTATCTTTCCCTCATACTTTTTGATCAATCCCAAAAACTCTTCCTTATTGTTATAGAAAAATGGATAAGATGTCCCTTTCATGTCTCTTGGAACCCCTACGGGACTTAACCCAGGTAATAATTGACCATCAAGGGCATTATCATCGGCTAAATTGGCTGACAAATACCAATCATGCCATCCATGGTAACCGCTGAACAGAATAATATCCTTTCTTGTGGCAGCACGCGCTATTCTTACCGCAACAGACATTCCGTCACCGCCTCCTCTTGCATAACGAACCATTTCAGCCCAAGGGTGAAGTTCAATAAGTTTTTCTGCCAACTCGACCTCTTCTGGACAATTGAGTGTTGTCATATTGCCCATTTTAACTCTCTCAATAACAGCCGCATCCACATCTGGATCGGCATACCCTAAAGTACAGGCCCCAATTCCCATGAAGCTCATATCAATATACTTTTTGCCGTCCAAGTCCCAGACCTCGCAGCCTTTAGCCTTAGAATAATATGCAGGCCACAAATCTGGCAATAACTGTTCAGGCCTTTTTGAAAGTAATTGTGTTCCACCGGGAATCAATCGCTTTGCTTTTTTGTACAAATTTTGTCCTTTCCCCATAATATTAATCGTTTAATAATGATTTTGCATATCCCTCGTCCCGCTTATGATTACTATTAATATCCTTGATAGATTTATTATTATCAAGATAGTCTACATATTCCCTCCAAGAAGCATTCACACCAAGTGCTAGAATAAGAGCCTTGATAACCTCAAAATCCTCAGGTGTATCTACCGTAATTCTATACTTCGAGTAATCCTCGTTATTAACTACATTGCAAGACGTAAAAAGAGCACCTCCATTAAATGATGAATTCCTTTTTATGTATGGAGTCACATGCTCTCTATCACTTTTTAGACTAGCTTCCTTGAAAGTTTTTTCCAAAGCTGCAAATGTAAACACCTCTGTATCTATACCATCGGGATAGGTGGGTTTCAAAGTATTTGAAGCATATTCACATTTTTTATCAATGCACTCCTCTATAACTCTATCTATAACAACGGGATCTATTAAAGGACAATCAGATGTAACTCTAACAACATAATCTGGCCTTAAGTCTTTTACAGCAAAATAAAATCTTCCCAAAACATCATCGATTGACCCTCTATAAGATTTTACATTGTTATTGTTCGCTATTTCTACTATTTTTTCAGCACCACTTTCATTAGTAGTAGCCACTACTAGTTCAGAAATTTTTTTTGACTTAAGAATTCGTTTCAAGTGTATATCAAGCAGTGTTGCATTATCCACTTTCCTCAAAACTTTGGCTGGCAATCTCATAGAGCCATACCTAGCCTGCGTAACAGCAACGACTTTCATTTAACTATAAAATTAGGATCTACGTACTTCTTAATATTCTCTCGCATAGATTCAACCGTTTCCCACTTTGTATTATTGTCTGAACTATAATGGAACCCCTCAGGAACCAAATTGCCGTTATAGTGTGACATATACTCTTCTCTAGTGTGGTTAAATGAAACAGATGGCATAATCACATAATAATCCCCCAGATCAATTGTATTCATTGCATCTGTAACTGTTATCATTTCCTCATGAAGTTTCTCTCCAGGTCTAATACCTATCTCCTTGATTGGAATATTTGGCGCAATAGCTTTTGCAACATCGACAATTTTGTAAGAAGGAATCTTTGGTATAAATAACTCTCCACCAAGGTGATGTCCAATCGCATACATTACAAGAGCAACACCTGCCTCAAGGGAAATATTGAATCTTGTCATTCGCAAGTCAGTTACAGGCATTTCTTTAGCGCCCTGATCTCTTTTTTGAATAAAAAATGGAATAACAGAACCCCTGGAACCCATTACATTGCCATATCTTACAACTGAGAACCGAATATCATGTGAACCTTTGATATTATTAGCAGCTATCATTAATTTATCAGATGTCAACTTTGTTGCACCATACAAATTAATTGGAGCACAAGCTTTATCAGTGGAAAGAGCTACTACATGATGAACATTATTTGCCAACGCAGCCTTAATAACATTTTGTGCCCCATTTACATTTGTCTTGATGCACTCTTCTGGATTATATTCTGCTGTATCCACTTGTTTGATAGCCGCCGCATGTATTATAACATCAACGCCCGTGCAAGCCATTGTAAGACGCTCCAAATCACGAACATCGCCAATAAAATATCTCATCTGAGGGTATTTGCTCTCAGTATACTTTTGTTTTAATTGGTATTGCTTCAACTCATCCCTAGAATAAATAATAATCTTTTTAACATTTGGATAATCTCTAAGAATTGTTTCTACAAACTTTTTACCAAAGGACCCTGTGCCCCCCGTAATGAGGACGGATTTACCATTAAGCATTGCAACAATTTTTTATATTAATTAGTTTTCTTTTCATTTCCTTTTCCACAGCACATCAATACTTCCTCTGACCCTTACCTTTCATAACATTCTTAGTATCAAAGATCACACTAGTATTCCTCTGTACAAACCCATAGGAATATTCTTTGTTTTATAAATTAAATTACCCGGGTCAACGCGTTCCGGCAAGAATCCCAGGTAAAAATCTTTTCCGCATTTAAGACCGGTCTTTTCAAAAATGAGTTTTTAAGTTTGATTCTCTGCATCTTTATTATCCCGCATCTCTTTCTTAATATATCTTGCCACAAGCAGGTATAAAATTATTAGAATACCACCAAAAAGCCCTCCTGTAACCGTTCCTTTTATTTTACCAAGTTTCTGTTTTTTCAGCGGTAATTGAGGGGTATCTATTATCTGCACAAGTGGCGTTTCCCTTGCCATATCAAGTTTTAACGTTTCCAAATTTTTAAGTACCTCTGCATATACCGTTCCGTATAATTGAGCATCCGTCTGCTGTTTTATCTTTGGAACCGCAACGTACTGCATTGCCATATTCATGTT
>Ga0163159_1002127_pt1 | contig 17020 bp, 14 predicted proteins | sample BioMet9_FD_108702 | JGI IMG/M metagenome (GOLD analysis project Ga0163159, IMG submission 108702) | Microbial communities from bioreactor (seeded with sewage sludge) at Lawrence Berkeley National Lab, California, USA - Biofuel... | ecosystem: Engineered > Bioreactor > Anaerobic > Unclassified ... | reverse complement strand
TGCCGCTCAGCTGTTGCCGATGGATCTCTGCCGCATGGGGGAATAAAGCTTGGGCAGAGACGGATCAGTGCCGGTTAACGATGTTCAGTGTGTTGGTGAAGAAGGAACAGGGGGTAAGCGTATGGATGTATCGAGAAGAGATTTTCTGAAGGCGACTGCCGTATCGTTGGCGATGGCGGCGGTCGGTGCGGCCTCGGTCACGACGACCGGCTGCAGCGCGCAGCCGACGAGCAAGACCGCTGCGACGGAATCCGAGACGGTGACGTACAGCGCGGTGTGCCGCTTCTGCGGAACAGGCTGCGGCGTGCTCTGCGGGGTGAAAGACGGCAAGCTTGTGAGCGTCACCGGCGATCCGGACAACGAGAGCAGCAAGGGTTTGAACTGCGTGAAGGGCTACTATCTGGTTAAGCTGCTCTACGGTGAGGACCGGCTGACCACCCCGCTCATCCGCGACGATGCTTCCACGAAGGGTACCGACAGCGGTTTGCGCGAAGCCACTTGGGACGAAGCGCTCGACCTGTGCGCCGGCAAGCTGCGCACCGCATGGAAGAACGACGCAAGTCGTATCGCTTTCTGGGCAAGCGGTCAGCAGCCCATTGCCGAAGGGTACATGACAGCGAAGTTCTGGAAGGCGGGCCTGCTATCCAACAATATCGATCCGAATGCGCGCATGTGCATGGCAAGCGCCGTCGTCGCCTTCATGAACGCGTTTCAGACCGACGAGCCGGCCGGCAGCTACTCCGATCTCGATCTGGCCGATGTGTTCGTCACCTGGGGCGCCAACATGGCCGAAGCGCACCCGGTCCTGTACTCGCGTTTGACGGCGCATAAGCTCAACGGGACCAACGTAAAGCACTACGACCTGACGACCTTCCGCACGCGTACGTCGGCGACGGCGGACAAGGTCATGGTCATGAAGCCGGGCAGCGACATCGCGATCGCCAATGCGATTCAGAACTACATCGTCAAGAACAAGCTGTACAACGAGAGCTTCCTGAACGATCACATCCAGTTCAAGCAAGGTACCGAGGATATCGGCAACTCCAATGAGGATGGATACGATAAGAGCGATCTTGGCAAGAGCGTCGACGCGGTGACGAGCATCACGTTCGAAGACTACGCCGCGCGCCTCGAACCTTACACGCTCGAATACGCCGAGCAGATATCGGGCGTTCCGGCCGCCGATATCGAGGAGCTCGCGAAGATCTACGCCGACCCGAACAAGAAGGTCATGTCGCTTTGGACGATGGGCGTCAACCAGCATAACCGCGGTACGTGGATGAACCACTGCATTTACAACATCCACTTCCTCGTGGGCAAGATTGCCCAGCCTGGCAACAGCCCGTTCAGCCTGACCGGTCAGCCCTCGGCTTGCGGCACGGCGCGCGAGACCGGCACATTCAGTCATCGCCTGCCCGCCGACCTCGTGGTGAGCAATGCCCAGCATCGCCGCTACACCGAGGCCGTCTGGAATCTGCCCTCCGGCTATCTCGATCCCATCAGCACGCCGGGCTACCATACCATCAAGATGTTCCGCGAGATGAGCAAGGGCGGTCTTGACTTCCTCTGGTCTGCTCACAACAACTGGGCGCAGAGCCTGCCCAACCTCACCCGGTTCCTCGGAAAGGACCCGAAGTACCAGGGCATCTTCAGCACCTTCATCGCGGTCAACGAGGTCTATCCGACGATGACCACGAAATACGCCGACGTCGTGTTCCCCGTGGCCATGTGGGTCGAGCGCGAAGGACAGTTCGGCAATGCCGAGCGCCGCAGCACCATCTTCGAGAAGGCCATCGATCCTCCGGGCGACGCCCAGCAGGACCTGTGGGTCATCCTGCAGATCGCCAAGCGCGTGCTCGAAGGCGAGAAGATCGAGGAAGAGCCCGCGTTCGATCGGCTGTTCGGATTCATCTACGACCGCGAAGCTGACGACTTCAAGGGCGATGAGCGCGAGGTCAACCGTCAGATCTGGGAGGAATACCGCACGTTCAGCAACCCGGAGCTCAACGAGCGCGCGTTGGCCATCAACAACGATAGCACGGGCGAGTTCAACGCCAAGCTGAAGATGGAGGCCAAGCAGCTCGCTCCCTACGATGAGTATCTCGATAAGCACGGCATGACCTGGCCGGTGCGCGATGTTGACGGTACGTGGCTTTCGACGAAGTGGCGTTTCGCCGACGGGAAACAGGAAGACGGCTACGACCAATACGGCGTCCAGAAGTACGGCAAGCAGGGCCTGACCAACAACGTGAGCTTCTACAAGAGCGCCAACCAGAAGCCGAGCCTGATCTTCCGTCCATGGGAGCCGCCGTACCAGCAGCCGAGCGCAGAATACCCGTTCTGGTTCTGCACGGGCCGTTTGCTGGAACATTGGCATACCGGCTCGATGACCACCCGCATCTCCGAGCTCAAGCGCGCTCTGCCCGAGGGGCTGCTGTACATGAACAAGCAGGATTGCGCGGCCCTCGGCCTCGCCGACGGGGATATGGCAAAGGTCACCTCGACCTACGGCACGTTCACGATCAAGGTGTCCACCTCCGGGCGTGTCGACCCCGATCCGGGCGTGACGTTCGCGCCGTTCTTCGACGACACCGCGTTGGTCAACCTCGCGGTCGAGGATGTGTACGATCCGCTCTCGAAGGAAGCGGACTTCAAGAAGACGTGCGTTAGGATCGAGAAGGCGTAAAGGAGCCCGACATGAAGAAGCATTCTCTGAGCAAAGCCGGGATCATCTTCGCCGTCTGCATCGCATTGGCCTCTGGATCCATGCTCGTCGCGTGCAGCGCCAAGGTCGTCTCCGACACACCGTCAACGTCCACCTCTACGTCGACTACGCCCCCGATGCAACCTGCGAGCCATGTATCGCGTTGGGATACCGGCGGCGAGCAGCTCTGCTACAGCTGCCATGGTGCCAGCAGCTCGGGCAACCCGACCAACAGCGCGGCGATTGCCATTCCCGACGACCACTACATCGACGGCAGTTCATCGACCATGAAGATTGATGGCGAGCGCATGCAGTGCATCCAGTGCCACGTGGCATCGCAGTCGTAGGCAGCAAACGTATTTCGATAGGAACGTGTATCTGACCCCCGCATCCGCCGGCAGCGCGTCTGGCGGATGCGGGGGAGATGATGGGAGATGTGCGCGATGGTTATCTCGAGTCTGGTGGTGGAGGCGACTCCCGGCAAAATACATGCGGTGGCCGACGAACTCGCGAAGATTCCCGGCGTGGAGGTGCATAACCACGAGGGCTACAAGATCGTCGTGACGATCGAGGCGGAGACCGTGGACGATTCGCATGATATCGCAAGCGGCTTCGTGGACATCGACGGTGTGATCGGGGTCAACCTCATCTACGCGAACTTCGAGGACGATCCCACCTTGAAGACCCCCGAGGAACGCGCTGCGGAGAAGGGCGAATAGCATGGCGGGTGCGAAGGGGAAGACGGGACGTGCCGTGGTGCGCGTGCGGCATGGGGTCCAGATTGCCGTTCTGGCGCTGTTCTGCCTACCGGGTCTGGCGTCGGGGCTCCATTTGTTCGGCCTGTTCGCTGGGATTGACGATCGCGCCGCGACAGCGTCGATGCTGCCGTTCTTCGGTTCGCTTTCCTCTTCGACCATCGGGGGAATCACGTTGCTGGATCCCTTCGGGGCGCTCGAGATGATATGTGCCTCGAAAAGCTTCGAGCTTGGATGGCTCACGGCGGCTCTACCTGTTTTACTGGTGTACGGGCTGATACGCGGACGCGTGTTCTGCGGTTGGGTCTGCCCGGTGAATCTCCTGCTCGAATGCGTGGACTGGCTGCGGGCCAAGCTGGGACTCAAGGTGGCCGAGCATGCGCTGCCACGTCATACGAAGCTGTGGGTCGCGCTCGGTATCCTCGCGCTCAGCGCTCTGAGCGGCACTCTCGTGTTCGAGGCGTTCAGCCCTATCTCCGCCATCAACAAGGGCATCATATTCGGTTCGCTCACAGGTGCTCTGGTCCTTCTCGCGATTGTCATCGCCGAGCTGTTCTGGGCGCATCGGGTGTGGTGCCGCGCGCTCTGCCCGCTCGGCGGTTTCTACGAAGCGCTCGGAACGCTTGGCTTCGTGAGCGTGAAGATGGACGCGGACGCCTGCACGCATTGCAGCGCCTGTCGCGGTGCCTGCATATGCGACCCCGAGATACTCGATGGCGTACTCGATGAAGGCGAGGGCCGCGTCATCGCCGGCGATTGCATGCTCTGCGGCAAGTGCGTGAGCGCTTGCCCGTCTGATGCGCTCGGCTTCGGCGTTGCCGCGCCGTTTCCTAAAAGGCGCAGGAAAGATGGGCGTTCCTGAACGGACGCGGATGCCCGTCAGATGTCGATGAGATGATGCTTGAGCGCGAAATGGACCAGCTCGGCGCGTGACTCGATGCCGAGCTTCGCGTAGATTTTCGAGCGATGGGCTTCCACCGTCTTCTCCGAGATGAACAGTTTGGCGGCGGTCTCCTTGTTGGTATATCCCTGCGCGAGCGATCTGAACACCTCGAGTTCGCGGTTGGAGAGTACCTGGTAGGGGTCGCAGTCCTGAACGGGGGTCCGGTCGTGAAGCTTCTCGGTGAGGCTCGCCGCCATCTTCCTAGTCACGTACATCTCGCCGCCCGCGACGGTTCGCACGGCTTCGAGCAGCTCGGCGGTCGATGAGTTCTTCAGTATGTATCCGGCTGCACCGCCGCGCAACGTGTAGAACAGGTAGTCGGTTTCGGCGAACATCGTGAGGATGACGATGCGCGTGCCGGGATAGTCCCGGGCGATCTTCTCGCAGGCGATCAGCCCGCTTTCGCCTGGCGGCATCGAGATATCGAGCAGCAGCACATCGGGCTTCAGCTGGGCCACCAGATTGTATGCTTCGTGGCCGTCGGCGGCATCTCCGATGACTTCCATATCATCCTGCGCATTCAGAATCATCGCGAATCCCGAGCGGACGATCTCGTGATCGTCCGCGATGACGATGCGTATCATGAGCTATCCCTCCCTCAGCGGCACAGTCAGGGTTATGGTGGTGCCGCCTTCCCCGGAATGTATGCCCAGGCGCCCGCCGATGGATTTCGCGCGCTCCCTCATGCCCGCAAGGCCGCAGCCGCCGCCTTGGATGGTAGGGCGCTCCGTATCGAAGCCGATGCCTTGGTCATAGACGGTCAGGGCGAGCGTGCCGTCGTTCTCGCCGATGGCGATCGCTATCGCATCGGAACCCGAGTACTTGCATGCATTGAGCAACGCTTCCTGCGCGATGCGGTAGGTCTGCGTCTCGATATCGCGCGCGTAGCGTGCGCCATCCGTTGTGTCGTCGAGCGTGATATTGGCGCCGAATGTCTTGCGGTACAGGTCCGCCTGCGCGCGCAGCGCCGCGACCAGCCCCAGATCGTCGAGCGCGAGCGGTCGCAGCTGCACCGACAGGTTGTGTATCTCCTCGAAGATGCGGTCGAGATTCGCATTGGCCTCTCTGATGATCTCCGCTGTCTTCTCGTCCTTATGGAGGAGCTCCAGCTGCCTGAGCATCATCGAGACGCTCAGGAGCTCCTGAGCGACGCCGTCGTGCAGGTCGCGGCTGATGCGCTTGCGCTCCTGCTCCTGCGCATACCCGATGGCAAGCGCTGCATCGGTGCTCGTGCCAGACGAGAACTCGGACTCCTGCTGATGGGGAATCTCGTTGAACCGGAGGAACTCGTCCTCGTTCACATCCATCCCGGAGATGCCGTCCGAGATGCTGGCCATCAGGCGGATGAATACGCCTTCGTGCGCGGGGTCCGCATGGCGATAAGCGCACAGCAGCACGCCCGCCACGTGGCTATCGCGGATGAGCGGAAGCGCGCAGAAGCTGCGCAGATCCTCGGCGAAGACGATGGGGTAGCTGGAGTACTCGCGCGGGTCGAGCTGATTGTCGATATCGGTGAACATCATGGGCTTACCGGCTTTGAGGACGATTCCCCCGATGCCGTGCCCGGGCGAGAGCACGATGCGTTTATAGCGTTCGCCGGTCGCGCCGGCGGAATGCAGCCAGCGAAGGGGAGCGCCTGGCATGCTGGCCAAGCCGATGGTCACGAAATCGAAGCCGAACGTCGCGCGTAAGGCATCGACGGCTTCCTCATAGCTCATATCCCTGAAGTTCATCATCGGCTTCCCCCGACCTGATGTGATGTCTTCGCAGATGCTACGTTTTCTTACCGTTTCATGTTCCCCTAGTATAGCAGCAACCGGTCGCGGGCGCGCGGTTGAACGGTCGTCCTCTACGACCGCGCACGATTCCCGGAACTCTCTTCTCGTGTTGCGGAAAGGGCTTCCCTAACCCTCGTCTTCCTCTATATCGAGGATATCGTCGAATGCGATCGTGGTCCTCACCACGGTGAGCGTGCGGAAGGTGGTGTCGATGGCGGTCATCATGCCGGTCGTCTTCACGTAGGCGTCGCCATCGTAGTGCGTGACTGTCGCCATCGCGCCGCGGCGCAGGTTCGCGATGCGGCGGGAGAGCGCCTCGGCCTCGTCCTCGGTGAGCTCGTGGCGGGGCTCGGCCACGCGTTCGCGCGCGCGTACCATGTCGTAGTAGCCTTTGAGCGAGGCGAACGGCATGAACTGCTGCGCGCGGTCGGCATGCTCGGCTCTGTCAGGCATGATGGCCTCCCACCTGGTCGTTGCGCTCGCGCGCCGTGGCCTTATCGGTCAGGCTCAACCCCTTGATCAACGCGTTCTTGCCGAAGCGTCCCTTGACAGCGAGCACGGCCTCCTGAAGCTGGCGCTCCGCCGCCGCGTCGGCAGTATCGGAGAACAGATCCAGCTCGGCTAAGTCCTCGTCGATGATGCCACCGACTCCGACGCCGATGCGCCTGATAGGCTTTTCACGGTCGGTCGTCTGCCGATAGAGCTCCTCGAAGCACAGCATCAGATGCTTGAACGAGTTCGTTTGCTTGCCGAGTCGACGCGTGCCTCCGGTCGAGCCGGCGTAGCGATGGCGCGGACGGGTTCCGTGATCTCCTGTCACCGTGCCTGCGGCGCGATCTTTCGCATAGCCCACGGAAAGAGAGATCGAGTCGCCCACCAGATGTTTCTCCACGAGTTCGAGCACCAGTTGGTCGACCATCTCCTTAAGGATGACGAGCGCTTCTTCGAAGGTGTAGTCGCAGGAGAGCACCTGGGCGTTTGAAAGCGAATGGGCGCGCGGCTCATAGGCGTGAATCTGCGCTATCGTGCAAGGCTCGACGCCGTGGGCATGGTCGATGAGGTACTCGGCGTTTACGCCGAACTCCCGGTAGAGCACGCTCTCTTCGAGATTGCAGACGCCGGCGAGGTCGTAGACGTGGAAGCGCGCGAGCCGCTCGGCAATGCCGGGGCCGATGTTCCAGATGTCTGTGATTGGGCGATGGTGCGCGATAGTCTGCTCGAAGGCATCGCGGTCGAGATAACCGATATGATCGGGCGCATGCTTGGCGGTGATGTCGAGCGCGACCTTGGCGAGGAACAGGTTCGTGCCGATGCCGGCGGTCGCGCAGATGCCGGTCTCGCGCATTACCGCGTTCATGAGCATGTTCGCGAAGCCGCGCGCATCGGTGTCGTAGAGTGCGAGGTAGGGGGTCGCGTCAACGAAGCATTCGTCGATCGAGTATACGTGGATGTCCTCTGCGCTTGCATAGCGAAGGTAGATCGAGTAGATATCGCAGGAGACCTCCATGTAACGTCTCATGCGGGGTTTGGCCATGATGTAGTCGACGTCGGCGGGTATCTCGAACACTCGACAGCGGTTGCGGATGCCGAGCTCCTTCATGGCCGGCGTGATGGCAAGGCATATCGTCTTTTCCGTACGCGTCGGGTCGGCGACGACGAGGTTGACGGTGAACGGGTCAAGCCCGCGGTCGGCACATTCGACGCTCGCGTAGAAGCTCTTGAGGTCGATGCATACGTAGGTGCGATCCGTCATACTCCCAGCAACCGCTCCTCTTCGTCGAGAAGTTCGCTGTAACGCCTGACGAGCGGCTCGATATAGGAAGGATCGGTCACGTCCACGCCGAGACGGGCGAACAGCTCCACCGTGTCGGCGCTATCGCCGGCGGCGAGGAACGTCTCGTAAGCCTCGAGCGCCGTGGGGTCGCCTGCTTCTAGCCGTTCGACCACGTTGCAGGCCACCGATACATCCATCGCGTAGACGTAGACGTAGTAACCGTAGTAGAAGTGGGGGACAGCCGCCCAGTGCGAATCGTCGTCCGGAAGCGGTGTGAAGCCGGGGCGGAAGGTTCGATAGGCCTCTGCGTAGATGCCGTCGAGGGTGTCGGCGGTGAGCGTGCCGCCCACCTCCACCACCGCGTGCGCGCGCTTCTCGAAGTCGGCGTAGAGCATCTGGCCGAAAAACGTGCCATTCAGGAGTTCGAGTTCTTGCTGCACGTAGTAGAGGCGCTGATGCTCATCGGTAGCGTGCGCGATCATGTAGCGTGAGAGCAGAAGCTCGTTGGCCGTGGAAGCAACCTCGCTCGTCACGGCGGTTGGGTCGCGGTTGTATGCACCCTCCTGCGCTGCGTACGAGCGGTACTGGTGAATGGCATGGCCAAGCTCGTGGGCGAGCGTGCTCACGGAATTGAAGTTGCCGGTGAAGTTCGTGAGCACCCAGGGGTGGATGCCCACGGTGCGTCCAGCGTTGGCGCCGGTATCCTTGTGCTCGGCGGGGAACACGTCGATCCAACGGTTCGCGAACGCCTCGTCGAGCGTGCCGACGTACGCCTTGCCGAGAACTCCGAGCGCGTCTTTCACGATTCCGCATGCTTGCTCGTACTCGAAGTCGGGCGCGACGGCATGGCCTATCGCCACGCGGGAATCGTACGAGTAGAGCGTGTCGACGCCGAGTGCCGCTTTGCGCAGGGCGGCCTCGCGCGCCACGACTGCGGTGTTGTCGCGCGCGCCTTCCAGAAGCGCGTCGTAGATCTCGACGGTGGTGCGGCTGTCGCGCGTCTTCTGGTCGAGGCGCGATGCATAGCCATGGATCTTCGCGAGCTGCTCGGAGAGATTGGTGGCTGCGCCCAGGTTAGCGGCGAACGTGTCGCGGAAACGGTCGTAGACGCCGGCGTAAGCTTCGACGAAGCGCCTGCGGTAGACGCGGTCGGTATCGGTCAACGCGACGAGGTAGTTGGTGTAGTTGGCCACGACTTTCTCGCCATCCGGCCCGTCCACTTCCGGATAGGCGATGCTCGAGTTGGAGAGCTTGTCGAAGACGGACATGAGGTCGCTCGACGCGCGATACGACGGTACGAGCAGCGCCTCCTTGTCATCGGAGAGCACGTGTTCCGCGTCCTCGCGCAGGTTGGTCAGCATATGACGGTACGGGTCGAAACCAGCATCCTTTATCGCGTCGTCCCAGAACGCGTCGTCAAGGGCGAGCGCTTTGTTCTCGAAGGCGGATTCCACCACGCTCAAGCTCATGTTGAAGTTGACGACCGCGCCGACCTGCTCGGTGGCATGCGCGTCGGTCGCATCGAGGTCCGCCTTTGATTGCGCATAGTTAAAGGCACGGTCCAGGTCCTCATAGAGCGTGTCGAAGAGCTTGAGCGCCGCGAGCAGCGTATCGGCATCGTCGATGGCTTCCACGGCGTTGCGGTAGGCGGGAAGCTCCTCGTCGGTAAGCTTTGCGAGTGCCGCCTCGAATGCGGCATCGTCTGCGTAGTATTCGGTGAGATCCCAGGTGTATCGTTCGGATATGGTTTCCGGCTGATCGGCGGTTTTCGCGTCCATTGTTACCTCCATCGATGTCTTTGCTCCATGATACTTCTTATCTTCGCGAGTCACGCGCCGGCCTTTCTGATACAACCGAGGCTCCATCGGCCGTTGGGGAGGAGATGGCGGAAACCGGTCCAGCGGCGGGGGAATCGATGACAGCACAGACCACTTGAGCCCTAGGGGACGCAAGGCGAATCATTGGACTATCCAATAAAGCGGATCGTCCGACTTTTCAGCGCATTCAGCGACCGTCGCATCCTGTATGTTTCCCATTCGTTACAATACGATTACGCCGGCAATCTACTCTTCGGCAAATCATCTCGACGGATAAGGCGGAACACATGGGCGAGAGGACAGACATCCATAAGATCATGATCATCGGCTCCGGACCTATCATCAACGGTCAGGCATGCGAGTTCGATTATTCGGGCACGCAGGCCTGCAAGGCACTGCGCGCGCTCGGCTACGAGATCGTGCTCGTGAACTCGAACCCGGCCACGATCATGACCGACCCGGCCACTGCCGACATCACCTATATCGAGCCGCTCAACGCCGCGCGCCTCGAGCAGATCATCGCTGCCGAGCGCCCCGATGCGCTGTTGCCCAACCTCGGCGGTCAATCGGGGCTCAACCTGTCAGCCGAGCTTGCGCGTACCGGTGTGCTCGACAAGTACGGCGTGAAGGTCATCGGCGTTCAGGTGGATGCCATCGAGCGCGGCGAGGACCGAAACGAGTTCAAGCGAACCATGAACTCGCTTGGCATCGAGATGGCGAAGAGCAAGGTGGCCTATACCGTCGAGGAAGCGGTGGATATCGCCGCGGATCTGGGGTATCCGTGCGTGCTGCGGCCGGCCTACACCATGGGTGGCACCGGTGGCGGCCTTGTGTACAACGTCGACGAGCTCAGAACGGTCGTGGCTCGCGGCCTTGCTGCCTCGCCGGTCCATGAGGTACTCGTGGAAGAGTCGGTGCTCGGCTGGGAGGAGCTCGAGCTCGAGGTCGTGCGCGATGCGAAAGGACACCTCATCACGGTTTGTTTCATCGAGAACATCGACCCGATGGGCGTGCATACCGGCGATTCGTTTTGCTCGGCGCCGATGCTCACCATCTCGCCTGAAGTGCAGGCGCGTCTGCAGGAGAAGTCGTATCGCATCGTCGATGCCGTGCAGGTCATCGGCGGTACCAACGTGCAGTGGGCGCACGATCCCGTGACCGACCGCGATATCATCATCGAGATCAACCCACGTACCTCGCGTTCATCCGCGCTCGCCTCGAAAGCGACTGGTTTTCCCATCGCGCTCATCTCGGCTATGCTCGCCTCGGGGCTCACGCTCGACGAGATTCCGTGTGGCAAGTACGGTACGCTCGACAAATATGTGCCCGACGGCGATTACGTGGTCATCAAGTTCGCGCGCTGGGCGTTCGAGAAATTCAAGGGCGTCGAGAACAAGCTCGGTACGCAGATGCGCGCCGTCGGCGAGGTCATGAGCATCGGCAAGACGTACAAAGAGGCCTTCCAGAAGGCCATCCGATCGCTTGAGACGGGCCGTTACGGACTCGGGTTCGCCTCCGACTTCCACGAGAAGAGCAAAGACGAACTCATGCGCTTGCTCGCCTATCCCACGCCCGATCGGCAGTTCCTCATGTACGAGGCGTTGCGCAAGGGCGCTACGGTCGAAGAGCTCTTCGAGCTCACGAAGATCAAGACGTGGTTCATCGAGCAGATGCGCGATCTGGTGGAGGAGGAAGAGCGCATGCTCGCCTTCGCCGCGGCAAACCCCGGCCGGATGCTTCCCGAGGAGATGCTGCGCCAGGCCAAGCAAGACGGCTTCGCCGATCGCTATCTGTCGCAGCGGCTGGGGTTGCCGGAAACCGACATCCGTGCCGCGCGGAAGGGCTTCGGCATCATGGAAGCCTGGGAGGGCGTCCACGTGAGTTCCACGCAGGACAGCGCCTACTACTATTCGACATACAACGCGCCCGATAAGAGCGTCGTCTCGGGCAATCGCAAGATCATGATCCTCGGCGGTGGCCCGAACCGCATCGGGCAGGGCATCGAGTTCGATTACTGCTGCGTGCATGCGGCATTCGCGTTAAAGAAGCTCGGATTCGAAACCATCATCGTGAACTGCAACCCCGAGACCGTCTCGACCGACTACGACACCTCTGACAAGCTCTATTTCGAGCCGCTCACGGCAGAGGACGTTCTGAGCATCTACGAGAAGGAGAAACCGCTCGGCGTCATCGCCCAATTCGGCGGGCAGACGCCGCTCAACCTCGCTTCTCAGCTTGAGGCGGCCGGCGTGAACATCCTCGGCACGAGCCCCGAGATCATCGACCTGGCGGAGGACCGCGACCGATTCCACAAGGTTATGGATGACCTCGATATCCCGATGCCGGAGGCGGGCATGGCCGTCACGGTGGACGATGCGCTCGGCATCGCCCACAAGATCGGTTTTCCCGTCATGGTGCGTCCGAGCTATGTGCTCGGCGGACGCGGCATGGAAGTCGTCTACGATGATGGGATGCTGCGCGATTACATGACTGCGGCGGTTGGCGTAACGCCGGACCGTCCCATCCTCATCGACCGTTTCCTGCAGCATGCGCTCGAGTGCGAAGCCGATGCCATCTGCGACGGAACGCACGCTTTCGTGCCGGCGGTCATGGAGCATATCGAGCTCGCGGGTATACACTCGGGCGATTCGGCCTGCATCCTGCCGTCGCTCAACATCACGCCTGAGCATCTGGCCACCATCAAGGAATACACGCGGCGGATTGCCGAGGCTATGCACGTGTGCGGCCTCATGAACATCCAGTACGCCATTGAGAAGGGCGTCGTCTACGTGCTCGAAGCGAATCCGCGGGCCTCGCGCACGGTACCGCTCGTCTCGAAGGTGTGCAATATCCAGATGGTGCAGGTAGCTACCGATGTTATGACCGGCGAGCTTACGGGACGCCCGTCTCCCGTGCCCGAACTGCGCGAGAGCGTGTTCTCGCATTACGGTGTGAAAGAATCGGTCTTCCCGTTCAACATGTTTCCCGAGGTCGATCCGCTGCTGGGACCGGAGATGCGCTCGACCGGCGAGGTGCTCGGCTTGGCGAGTACGTTCGGCGAGGCGTTCCTCAAAGCACAGGAAGCCACGCAGACGGCCATTCCGCTTGCGGGGACGGTGCTCATCAGCGTGAGCAATCGCGACAAGGACGAAGTGGTTGGGGTCGCCCGCGAATTCGTTCAGTCGGGTTTCGACATCGTTGCGACGAAGGGGACCTGCGATCTGCTCGACGCGGCCGGCATCCCCGCCAAGCCCATCTTCAAGCTGGGCGAGGGTCGCCCGGACATCCTCGACGCGCTCGCCAATGGCGAGATCGACATCGTGCTCAATACGCCGTCGACCAGCTCGGAGAGCCGAGAAGACGATAGCTATATCCGCAAGGCGGCCATCAAAGCGCATGTGCCTTACATGACGACCATCGCCGCCGGTCATGCCACGGCGGTCGGCATCAGCACTGTGAAGTCCTCGGGAGGTTCCGGTGTCCGGTCGCTCCAAAGCATACACGCGAGCATCAGGTAGCGCGAAGCTGCTCGGTGCGGCGCGAATAGATTTCTCGCATCGCTTCTGAAGACACCATGGAGGTATTGACAAACGATACCTCCATGGTATTATATTGCACGTACTGTAACTAATACGTATACAGTTTATCAGAAAGGGGATGATAGCATGAGGGGAAAACGGATGGCGATCCTGCTCACAGCGCTCGCCTGCGCCGCCGCACTCATGGCAGCCGGATGCACGTCGACTTCGTCTTCGATGGGAAGCGCATCGAGCGGCAGCATGGGCTCGAGCGACATGATGTCGGGTACGAGCACGACCGATACGGGGGGATATACCACCATTTCAGCCGAGGAAGCAAAGAAGATGATCGATGCCGGAGGCGTGACCATCGTGGATGTACGTACGCAGAGCGAGTACGAATCCGCCCATATTCCCGGTGCCGTGCTCGTGCCCATGGACACCATCGGCGATACGCAACCGTCCGCTCTGCCGGATAAGGATGCAACGCTGCTCGTGTACTGCCGGACCGGTATCAGGAGCGCTCAGGCATCCGCTTCTCTGGCAAAGCTCGGCTATGCGCATGTGTACAACATGGACGGCGGCATAACGGCATGGACGTACGGTACGGAAACGGGGAACGGATCCTGATGAACAGCGATTTCAGCGTGGCGGTTCACGCGCTGGTCTATCTGGCACATAAAGGCTGCCGCCTCTCGAGCGAGGCTTTGGCGGACAACGTGTGCACGAACGCGGCCCGGGTGCGCAAGGTGATGGCGCGTCTCTGCGCCCGAGGGCTGGTGACGAGTGCTGAGGGGGCCGAAGGCGGTTACGGTCTGGCGGTTCCCGCAGACGATATCGCGCTCGATGCGGTAGCTGACGCGATCGGCGGACGGTTCGTGTCCATCTCCTGGAAAAGCGGGGATGTGGATCGGGAATGCCTGGTGTCCTCGGGCATGGGCGGAATCATGGATGAAATCTACGACGATCTGGACGAAAGATGCAGACAGCGTCTGCACGAGATGACAATAGGTGGAATCGTGCGTCGTATCTTCGACGCCGACCGGAAGGAGAAAGCATCATGATCACGGGAATCGAGAACTACGACGCGATCATCATAGGCTTCGGCAAAGCTGGGAAGACTCTGGGCGGCGCGCTGGCGGCTGCCGGCAAACAGGTTGCGTTGGTAGAAGAGTCCGAGCGGATGTACGGCGGCACATGCATAAACGTCGCCTGCATCCCCACGAAGGCGCTTGTCGAACGCTCGCGGCGCTCGGCGCTGCAGGGCGGCACGTTCGAGGAAAAGGCGGAACGGTACGCTCAGGCCGTCGCGCGCAAAGAGGAGCTCACGGGGATGCTCAGGGGTAAGAACTACCACAAACTCGCCGATGCTCCGGGCGCGACCGTCATCGACGGACATGCATCCTTTGTCGATTCCCACCATGTGGCTGTGGAGAAAGACGGAACCAGCACGGTCTATGAAGCAGATCTGGTATTCATAAACACCGGGTCGCGGCCGTTCATGCCGAACACCCCCGGGCTGGAACTCGGCGCTCATGTGTACGTGAGCGAGACGCTTCTGGATCTGGCGGAGCTCCCGCATCGGATGGTCATCATCGGCGGCGGCTACATCGGCGTCGAGTTCGCGAGTATGTACGCCGATTTCGGCGCGGATGTCTCCATCATCCAAGGCGGCGATCGCTTCCTGCCGCGTGAGGACGCGCAGGTGGCTCAGACGGTGCTCGAGAGCCTCGAAGCACGCGGCGTCCATGTGCTGCGTTCGACGAAGGTGACGGCGGTATCCGATGGCGAAGCGCAGGCGGTGGTGTCGATCAGCGATGCGGATGGCGAGCGTACGCTCGAGGCGGACGCGGTGCTCGTGGCCACCGGACGCCGGCCTAACGTCGAGGGCTTGGGTCTCGAGGCGGCGGGCGTGGCGCTTACCGATCGCGGCGCCGTGGAGGTCGACGAGCATCTGCTGACCTCGCAGCCGAACATCTACGCGATGGGCGATGTGGTCGGCGGCTTGCAGTTCACCTATATCTCGCTCGATGATTTTCGCATCGTCCGCTCGGCTCTTCTCGGCGATGGCGCGCGCACGACGGCCAATCGCGGCGCGGTTCCCTACAGTGTGTTCGTTCGTCCGCCGTTCTCGCGCGTGGGGCTGACCGAGGACGAAGCCCGCGACAAGGGCTTCAACGTGAAAGTGGGCACGTTGCCTGCTGCTGCGATACCGAAGGCGCATGTGCTCGAAGAGCCAACCGGCATGCTCAAGGCGGTAATCGATGCGGACACGGATCTTATTCTGGGCGCACATCTGTTCTGCGCAGAATCGCATGAGCTCATCAACACGGTGAAGCTCGCGATGGACGCGAAGATTCCCTACACGACGCTACGCGTTGCCATCTACACGCATCCGACCATGAGCGAAGGGTTCAACGACCTGTTCGCCGCCGTCAAGTAACCGAACAGCGCCTCCGGGTGATTCCCCGGAGGCGCCTTCTCGTTTGGCGTGGCACGGTGGGCGGCCTCAAGGTTCTGGGGATTCCTTGGAGCGGCGCCTCTCGCGTCTGCAAAGCGCTGGTTTCCATGATAGTATCCTCGAAACCCGTGGGGGAGTAATCGACGGCTTCATTGCCGCGACGTGTCAACAAACCCGGCTCACATGCCTGGCACGCCATCATCGATGAGACTCATGGTGCAGACCGCCTGCGCCGATGAGCACCTCCGCTTCCTTCGGCGCCCGTAGTACAAGGAGCGCCACCCATGCCTGATTTCTCGATCTTCCTTGCGCCCGAAGCTTGGATCAGCCTGCTCACACTGCTCTTCCTCGAGTTGGTGCTGGGCATCGATAACCTCGTCTTCATCACGATCACCACCGATCGCCTGCCTGCAGCCAAACAGCATATCGGGCGCAGGCTCGGTCTGCTCGGCGCGCTCACCATGCGCATATTGTTCCTCTGCTTCGCCTCGTATCTGGTGAAGATGAGCGCGCCGCTGTTCTTCCTGTCGTTGGGCGGGTGGGCGCATGGCGTCTCCCTGCGCGATCTCGTGCTCATCATCGGCGGTGCCTATCTCATATTCAAGGGCATCTCAGAGCTCAGGGAGATGCTGCGGGTCGAAGAATCTGCAGGCGATACGCTGTCGGTCGGCTCTGCGGGAACCGTTGCCGATGCGAGCGTGCCCGCGCAGATCCTCAAGCAGCTCACGTTGCCGCAGGCGGTAGGTACGATCATGGTCATGGACCTGGTGTTCTCCATCGATTCGGTCATCACGGCCGTCGGTCTCGTCGACCAGCTCATCATCATGATCATCGCCGTCATGACCGCGGTTTTCATCATGATCGTGTTCATCGACGCCGTCTCGGCGTTCATCGACGCGAACCCGGGGATGCGAATCCTCGCGCTGGCATTCATCGCCGCCATCGGGGTGCTGCTCGTGCTCGATGGCGCGGGCATCCATTCCGGTGTCATCGTGCTCGATATGCAGATGGAGAAGCTCATGGTCTATTTCGCCATGATCACCGGAGTGGTGCTGGAGGTCCTGAAGATACGCTACGCGCACGGCCATTCAGGGAGAACTCCGTCAGCGAAGTGAGGCCGATGGGTCCGCGCGATGCATACCGCGCTGCGCGGACCCATCGGAGCGACAGCTGGCTGGTGCATTGCAAGCATTGGTTGAGCGGCGGTCACTCGTCGCGACGCGGGTGCGCGAGATGCTCCGCAATCACCCGGTAGAACCGTTCGGGCTCG
>Ga0163159_1002121_pt1 | contig 17050 bp, 21 predicted proteins | sample BioMet9_FD_108702 | JGI IMG/M metagenome (GOLD analysis project Ga0163159, IMG submission 108702) | Microbial communities from bioreactor (seeded with sewage sludge) at Lawrence Berkeley National Lab, California, USA - Biofuel... | ecosystem: Engineered > Bioreactor > Anaerobic > Unclassified ... | reverse complement strand
GCCGAAGGACGCGTCGCGGAAGGTGGTCGAGCCCTCGCGCGGCATTTTCTGGCGGATGACGAAGGGTTCGCCGGCGCGCACGCGTGCGATGGCCTCGTCGTAGCTCAGATCCCGGCACGCGCAGACGTGCTTTTTAATCTCCTTGCCCTCCTGTTCGGGGGATTCCTCCTCCTCGTCCTTCTGGCAGAAGCAGTAGTAGCCGCCGCCCCTGCGGACGAGCAGGTCCGCGTATTTGCCGAACAGGTCGCGCCGCTGGGACTGAACATACGGCCCGACCGGGCCGCCCACGTCGGGGCCCTCGTCGTGCGTGAGACCGCATTCGGCCAGCGTTTTATAGATGACGTCGACCGCGCCCTCGACAAGACGGCCCTGGTCGGTGTCCTCGATGCGGAGAATGAAGGTGCCGCCCGCACGGCGGGCGATCAGCCAGGTGTAGAGCGCGGTGCGCAGATTGCCGACGTGCATGTAGCCTGTCGGGCTGGGGGCAAAACGGGTGCGCACGGTCCCGTGCGGGATGCGCGCCTCCATTTCTTCAAAAAAATCCATCTGTTTTCCTTCCTTTCGGGTAACTTACACTCTATCATATATTTTCCGGGGCCCGCCGTCAATGATTGATTGCGAAATCCGGCGCTTTGTGATAATATATCTACAACTATGTAAATAGAAAGCAAAAGAGGTTTTGATTATGGAAGGAAAGAAACGGATCTTTTCCGGCATTCAGCCCAGCGGCGATCTGACGCTCGGGTCATATATGGGCGCCATCAAGAACTGGGTCGCGCTGCAGGACGAATACGACTGCCTGTACTGCATCGTCGACATGCACGCCATCACGGTCAGGCAGGTCCCGGCCGATCTGCGCCGCCGCAGTCTTGAGCAGCTGGCGCAGTACATCGCCTGCGGCCTCGACCCCAAGAAGAACATCATGTTCATCCAGAGCCATGTCCCGCAGCACGCGGAGCTGGCGTGGGTGCTCGGATGCTACACGCAGTTCGGCGAGCTCAGCCGCATGACCCAGTTCAAGATGAAATCGCAGCAGCATGCCGACAACATCACCTCCGGCCTCTTCACCTATCCGGTGCTGATGGCGGCCGACATCCTGCTCTATCAGACGGATCTCGTGCCCGTGGGCGAGGACCAGCGGCAGCATGTCGAGCTCTGCCGCGACATCGGCGCGCGCTTCAACAACACCTTCCCCGGCACCTTCACGCTGCCCGAGGCGTTCATCCCCAAGATGGGCGCGCGCATCATGAGCCTTGCGAACCCCGAAAACAAGATGTCCAAATCGGATCCCGACGGCTGTGTGTTCCTGCTCGACAAGCCGGAGGATATTCTGCGCAAGTTTAAACGCGCCGTCACGGACTGCGAGACCGCCGTCCGCTACGACCAGGCTGCCAAGCCCGGCATCTCGAACCTGCTCACGATCTACTGCGCCGCGACCGGTAAGACGCTCGCCGAGGCGGAGGAGCAGTTCCGCGATCAGGGCTACGGCATTTTCAAGCCCGCCGTGGGCGAGGCCGTGGTGGAGCTCGTGCGCCCCATCCAGGAGCAGACCGCGCATCTTCTGGGCGACAAGGCGTATCTCGAGAGCATCTGCAAGGACGGCGCCGAGCGCGCCTCGTATCTCGCCGACAAAACGCTGCGCAAAGTTTATAAAAAGGTGGGCTTCGTAGCCCGCTGACTGGAGGAATCCCATGAATACCCGGACAGCTGTCTATATGCTGCTGGCGATGGGGGTCGCGGCGGTCGTGTCGTTTCTTTCCACACCGATGGTCAAATCCCTTGCCTATAAAGTGGGAGCCATCGATGTCCCGAAAGACAACCGGCGGATGCACAAGGTGCCGATTCCGCGCCTGGGCGGCCTCGCAATCTTTCTCGCGTTTCTGCTTTCTGTCCTGATTTTCGCCGAGATCGACCGCACGATGAAGGGCATTTTGCTCGGCTCCGTCATGATCGTGATTCTGGGCGTGCTGGATGATATCATGGCGCTCAAGGCGCTGCCTAAGCTGCTTGTGCAGATTGCGGCGGCCGGAGTGGCGGTCTATCACGGCTGCGTCATCCAGTTTTTGTCCAATCCCAACGTGTTCAGCGGCACGACCTACTGGAATCTCGGCTGGCTGTCGATCCCGGTCACGATCATCTGGATCGTGGCGATCACGAACGCCGTCAATTTTATCGATGGTCTCGACGGCCTCGCCGTCGGCGTCTCGGCCATTTCCACGGCTGCGCTGATGGTGATTTCGCTTCTTGTCTCCGAAATGAATATTGCGATCATTCTGGCGGCACTTTTCGGCGCCTGCCTCGGCTTTATTCCCTACAACATGAATCCGGCCAAGATTTTCATGGGCGACACCGGCGCGACGTTCCTTGGCTATATTCTGGCGACGCTCTCTGTCACGGGCCTGTTCAAGCTCTACGCGATCATCTCCTTCGCGGTGCCTTTTCTTATTCTCGGCGTGCCGATCTTTGACATCTGCTTTGCCTTCCTGCGCCGCATCGCCAAGGGGCAGAACCCCATGGTGGCCGACCGCGGGCATGTCCACCACCGGCTGATCGACATGGGCTTTTCGCAGAAGCAGTCCGTGGCGATCGCGTATATGCTGACGGCCATTCTGGGCCTTGCGGCGGTGCTGCTGACCTCGTCGGGCGAGTTCAAGGCACTCATCCTGATCGGGGCGGTATTTGTGGTCGGCGCGATCGGCTTTAAGATGATTTTCTCCGCACGGGAGACGCCCGATGCAGACCATGCGCAGACAGATGCGGAAGAAAAGGACAATCCTGTTCAGGAGGAAAAGAAAGATGAAAAAGCTGAAGGTGATGACGGTGTTCGGGACGAGGCCGGAAGCCATCAAGATGGCGCCGCTGGTCCTGGAACTCCGGAAAAATGAGCAGATTGAAAGCATCTGCTGTCTGACGGGCCAGCACCGGGAGATGCTGGATTCGGTTATGGACATTTTCCGTCTGAAGGGCGACTATGACCTTCACATCATGGAGAAAAGCCAGACGCTCTCGGGCATCACGACCAAGACGCTGCTCGGCATGGACGGCGTGCTGGACGAGGCGAAGCCCGATCTGGTGCTGGTCCACGGCGACACCTCCACGACCTTCGCGGGCGCCCTGTCGGCGTTTTACCATCAGGTTCCCGTCGGCCACGTCGAGGCCGGACTGCGGACCTGGGACAAATACTCCCCATTTCCGGAGGAAATCAACCGTACGCTTGTAAGCGACATTGCTGATCTGCATTTTGCGCCGACGTCGGCCAACGCGGCGAATCTCCGCCGAGAGTCGGTCGCGGGCGAGGCCTTTATCACGGGCAACACAGTCATCGACGCCATGAAATATACGGTGCGCAGCGATTATCGGTTTCAGACGGAGCTGCTCAACAGACTCGATTTTGATAACCGCCGCGTAATCGCGATGACCTGCCACCGGCGTGAGAACTACGGCAAGCCGATGGAGGACATCATGCACGCGGTTTTGACCATCGCCGACGCGCATCCCGACATCGAGATCGTCTATCCGGTCCATCTGAGCCCTGCCGTGCGCAATACGGTTTTTCCGATTCTGGGCGGACATGAGCGCATCCATCTGATCGACCCCATCGACGTTGAAGAGATGCACAACCTGATGGCCCGCTGCTATCTGGTGATGACGGATTCCGGCGGCCTGCAGGAAGAGGCGCCCGCGCTGGGGAAACCCGTGCTGGTGCTGCGCCGTGAAACGGAACGCCCCGAAGCGGTGGAGGCCGGCACGGTCAGACTCGCGGGCGTCGATCCGAATGAGATCATCCGCCTGGCGGACGAGCTGCTCGATGATCCGGCGGCCTACGCGAAGATGGCAAAGGCTGTCAATCCCTATGGCGACGGTCACGCCTGCGAGCGTATCGTACAGGCTATATTATGGCATTTCGGTCTGGCGGAGAAACGCCCTGCCGATTTTTGCGCGCGGTAACATGGAAAGGAGTGCGGCGGCATGGAGCATAAGTTCCGGAATCTGAAGACCCCGGCAATCGTCGCCGCCGCCGCTCTGGCTGTGATTCTGCTGCTGATCGGCATTTTTGTGAATTCGGTGCAGAAGGGCAAGCGGGAGACCATCGAGCTGCCGGAGAGCACTTCACAGCCGGAGCAGACCGCAGGCTCCTCCGCAGCTGCGGAGGAGGACTTTGCCGAGGTTACGCCCGACAATGTGCAGAGCGTCCTTCAGAGCCTTTCAAGACCGTCCTCCTATCATCAAATCAATTCGGTCACGACGACGGCCGATGCGGCGGAAAAGACCGTGACGGCGGAGATCTGGGTGAGCGGCAGCAAGATGCGCGCCGAGATTACGGACGGCTCGGAAGTCAAGACCATCCTGACTGACGGGAAAACGCTTTATATCTGGTACAATGACGACCAGAAACCGGTCTCGATGGAACTGAGCCCGGATATGACGACAGATGATCTTACCGGCATTCCGACCTATGAGTCGCTTGAAAAACTGCCGAAATCTGCGATCTCAAATGCAGAATTTGTGACGCTCGAAGATGAAAAAAACCTGGAATGCGTATTTGTCGACAGTATTTCCGGCAAGCAGCAGCAATATGACTGGGTCAGCCTGGACAGCGGTCTGCTTTACAAGCAGACGACACTGCAGGACGGGGTACAGCTCTACGCCATGCAGGAGACAAAGCTGGAGATCCTCGCGGACAGCGATGAATCCCTGAGCGACGTGTTCCTGCTTCCGGACCAAACCGATCCGTTTTCTAAGTAAAAAAGCAGACGAACGCGGCCGCGAGAAGGCCCGGGCGTTCCTCTTCGCCGCAGGCGGCGAAGAGCAGGAAAAAAATAATCAGCAGAAGCAGATCGCCCGGCTCCGCTGGAGCGGGCAAGAGTCCCGAAAGCGGGGAAACTGCCGGGCCAGGGGCCGGAGTTTCCCTGTTCGGCATTTCCGGCGCCCGGTCCTCGACGACGGTGCGCTGAAAGGCTCCGTTCGCATCGGGAATATAACGGTTGTACAAGCCGGCACCTCCTTATTGGCTATCCGTACGAGGACCGCGCAGCGTGCGGCCGGCTATCCTGGTCAGCCGTGCCGCCTGAATGGCGCGGTCCATTTTCTCACGCCGTCCCGGGCTCACAAAGGGACGAAGCGCGGTCAAAAGCATTTCGATCCGGTCGGGGGCGCTGTCCGGCGCAGCCGGAACGGGCGGCTCCTTTGGCTTCTGCTCCGGGGCCAGCCCGAAGGAGGAGACCAGAGACAAAAGAGAGCTCAGCTTCTCCGGGTCATTGAAAAGTCCTGCTAGTTTATCTTCCCAGTTATCCACCCTGAGCCGCCCTCCCCGTCAGTTCGGCCAGAAGCGCCTGCGCTTCCGGCGTCTGCAGAAGCGGCGCAACGGCGTTTTCCACCGCAGTCAGGTCGCCCGCGCGGAAAGCTGCGGCGGCCTCGCGGAGGGCGGCTCCGCCGTCCCGGCTGAGAATGGCGAGCAGCCGGCGGCCATCCGGCGCGGCAAGCAGTCCGCGCAGCTGCTGCGGCGTAAACGGCAGCGCGTTTCCAGAATGTTGTTGTTCCATATACTTCCTCCTCGGATGATATTCCATCCTTATCTTATGCGGCGCGGAGCCGGCTGGTGACGATACTTGAAAATTCTTCTTCTTTCCGATACCCATCATATGCTCGGCTGCGCGTACGATGCCGTGGAAAAGGAGTCACCCGATCTGATTTTGCATCTGGGCGACCATCTCGAGGATGCCGAGGATCTGGCTTCCGCGTTTCCCGGGATCGAGCTGCTGCGGGTTCCAGGCAACTACGACTGGGGAAGCAGTGCCCGACCGAGCCTCCTCATCGAGGAGAGGGGACACCGCCTCTTCCTGACGCACGGGCATCTGTTCGGCGTCAAGCAGGGGCTGGACCGCCTCTTTCTCGAGGCAAAGCATCTCGGCGCTGAGGCGGCCTTTTTCGGCCACACCCACGTCGCGTACTGTGAGAAAAGGGACGGCATCTGGCTGGTCAACCCCGGCGCCTGCTCCTCGATCAGCGGCCGGCCAAGCTATGCCGTTGCCGAGCTGACCGAAACGGGAATGAGCTGCCGTCTGGCAAGAATCGACTGAAATCCACCTGGAATACCCGATATACTGTACCCAGAAATAACAACGGAGGAATGACCATGCTTTTGGCAATCGACATCGGCAACAGCAACATCGTGCTCGGCTGCATTGAGGACAGGGAAATCACGCATGAGGCCCGGATCGCGACGGATCTGATAAAGACGTCCGATCAGTACTGCGTGGACATCAAGAGCGTTCTGGCGCTTTATGACATCAACCTGGCCGCCATCGAGGGCGTGATTATCTCCTCTGTCGTCCCGCCGGTACTGAATTCTTTCCGGACGGCCATCATGAAGCTGACCGGGAAGAAGCCGATGGTCGTCGGTCCGGGGATTCGGACTGGCCTCAACATTCTGATGGACAATCCCGCGCAGGTCGGCAGCGATCTGATCGTGGCCGCGGTGGCGGCTCTGCGGGAGTATTCCGCGCCGCTCATCATCATCGACATGGGCACCGCCACGACGATCTCCGTGATCGACAAGGAAAAAGCCTATATCGGCGGCTGTATCTGCCCGGGCGTGAAGATCTCGGCGGATGCGCTGTCCTCCCGCACGGCGCAGCTGCCGGGGATCAGTCTGGAGGAGCCGAAAAAAGCCATCGGCCGGAATACGGTCGACAGCATGAGAAGCGGGATCATGATGGGCTCCGCCGCCATGCTCGACGGGATGATAACCCGCATGGAGGAGGAGCTTGGACAGAAGGCCACAGTGCTGGCCACGGGCGGCATCGCAAGATTCGTCATCCCCATGTGCAGGCGGGAAATCGTATACGACCGCAATCTGCTGCTCAAGGGGCTCACGATCCTATATTACAACAATCGCAAGCCGGAATGATCGGAGGCATATGGAAGAGGACTGGTACGGCCGGACAGACCTTCCGGACAGGGCGCTGAAACGGCTGATAAAATCGCTGCCCACGCCTTTTTTCCTGTACGACGAGGACGGAATCCGGCGGATCGCGCAGGAGCTGTTTGCGGCCTTTTCCTGGAACCCAGGATATCGGGAGTATTTTCCGGTCCGGCTCAACTGCAACCCCGCTATTTTGCGCCTGATGCACGAAGAACATGCCGGTTTGCTCTGTACGTCCCGCGCGGAGCTGATTTTGGCGGCGCGCTGCGGCTTTTCGGGCGAACAGATCCTGTATGCGCCGCTGCGCCGGGATGACGCAGCGGAACGGATGGCGCTGGACGGAGGAGCAGTCTGGCTTCTGGACGGGCCCTGGCTGCTGCCGTCCAGACCGCCGGAGAAAGTCATTCTGACGCTCCATCCGGGAGGAAAGCTCCGGATGGACGGGAGAACGCTCGGCTGCCAGGAACGCAGCAAATTCGGCATGGATGAAACGGCGCTGCGGCAGACGGCGAGAACGCTGGCCGATCTGGGCGTGCAGAGACTTGGAATTGCCCTCCGCGCCGAGTCGAACGAGCTTGACGCCGATTACTATCCCGCGGCGGCGGAACGGCTGTTCCGCTGCTGCGCGGAGCTTCAGGATAAAGCGGACATCCGGGTTTGCTGCTGCCTGCTGGGCGACGGACTCGGAGCGTCGTACCGACCGGAATACCGTGAACCGGGGCTGCCGGAATGCGGTGAGAGAATCGCGAAACTGGCGCTGGAAATCCTTGAACCATCCGGGCTAGGCGGCCTCGCGCTGTTTACCGCGCTGGGCAGACGCCTGATCGTGCACCAGGGCCTGTATGTTATGAGAGCGATTGCGGTGAAACAGCGGGAACGCCCTCTCATTTTGGCGGACGGCAGCTGCGGACAGCTTATGCGCACAACGTTTCTGGGCAGCTATCGCCGCCTGTCCGTACTGGGCGGCGGAAAGCGGGACAGGGAGCTCTGCGATGTGACGGGCTGCTCTGCGGACGATCACGACCGCTTTGCGGAGAGCCGCCTGCTTCCGCCTGTCAGGACAGGCGATTTCCTGATTCTGCACGATGTCGGGGCGGGCTGCTGTACCGCCGCAGGCTGCATGACGGATGGACTGCCCTGCGCGGAATATCTGCTGGATTCGGATAAAATGCTCCGACCGATCGGCCGGGCCTGTCAGGCGGAGGATTTCGTGGACTGGCTTCTGCGGCGGTGATCAGAGCATGGTAAAGAACAGCAGAAAGCAGAGCGTAAAGCCGATTCCGATTGCCGCGGTGACGGCTGTTTCCACAGCGGCGAGAACGGACCGCCGCGCTTCCGCTCTCCGGAAGCGCACCTCGGCGCGGCGATTGTACCCTTCGTAGTCAAATCCGGCGGGAGCCGCCGGTCTTAAAATCAAAACGCGGTTGGATTTCATATTCATCTTCATCTACCTCCTGTATGAACACATCATACAGGAAAATATGTCCCATAAACGGGACAGAAGGAGCGTAATCCATGGAAGAATTCTATATCCCCTCCAATGGAAGAGGCAGCCTGCACTGCGGCATGTGGAGACCGGCCGGCAAACCGAGAGCGGTCGTCCAGTTGATTCACGGCATCGCCGAGCACATCGCACGCTACGACCAGTTCGCCTGTTTTTTGAAAGAACAGGGGTATCTTGTGGTTGCGGACGATCACATGGGGCACGGCGCATCCATTGGCCCCGGCGGCATCCAGGGCTATTTTTACGGCGGCTGGCTTTCGGCTGTCGCGGATGAAAAGAGCCTGCACGACCGCATCGCGGCGCAGAATCCCGGCGTGCCGTACTACATGTTCGGTCACAGCATGGGATCGTTCCTGCTTCGAACCTATCTCTACACCTATCCGCAGGCGCTGGACGCCGCGATTATTTCCGGCACCGGCTGGGCCGCTCCGGTGGCGATCCAGGCGGGCCTGCTCGTGTGCCGCATAGAAGCCCGGCGCGTTGGGGAAACCGGCGTGAGTCCGGTCCTGTCGAAGATGATGTTCGGCGGCTACAACAAGGGGTTCCGTCCGCAGCGCACGGCATTTGACTGGCTGACCAGCGTGGACGAGGTCGTTGACGCCTATGTGGCGGATCCGCTCTGCGGGTTCGACGCGACAGTCGGCCTGACGCGGGACATGCTGACCGGGATTCAGATGAACGAGAACCCGGAGAACCTCTCCAGGATGCCTGCGGAGCTGCCGGTCATGTTTGTATCCGGCGCCAGAGATCCCGTCGGCGGAGAGTCGAAGGGCGTGCTTCAGACGATCGACGCATTCAAGCGCGCGGGCATGAGAAATGTCACCATTAAAATTTACCCGGAGGGACGCCATGAGATGCTCAATGAGCGCAACCGCGGGGAAGTGTACGGGGACATCCTCGGCTGGCTGGAACAGCAGGCAAAGGCGTAATCGGACAGCCTCCCGGAAGTTATTTCCGGGAGGTTGCATTTTGTTACGCATTCTGCTATAATTGTTTAGGATTTGTAATCATTGGGAAGGGAGCGCGACAGCATGAAGAAACACCTTGCAGCTGCTGTACTGACGCTTGTTCTGGCCTTGAGCCTTTTCTGCATCTCCGCCTTTGCGGAGAATGCCACAGCGCAGGTATTCACGGATGTCGCCTCCGGCGACTGGTATTATTCCGATGTGATGTCTCTCTATCAGGCCGGTGTCGTGAACGGCTTCGGCGACGGCAGCTTTAAGCCGGGCAGCACGGTCACGACCGGACAGGCTCTGAAAATGGTCCTGCTGGCCGCCGGCTACGCGGAGCCGGAAACCGTGGCGTCCCACTGGGCCAGAGGGTATCTCAATCTGGCGCTCAGCGAGGGAATCCTGGCCAGGGGAGAGATTACGGATCTCGATGTGAACATTTCCCGCGGCCTTGTCGCCAAGGTGGCCGCAAAGGCGTTGAATGTCACCAGAACTTCGGATTCCTATTATTTTACCGACGCGCAGGACGACAATGTCCAGGCGCTCTATGAGGCGGGCATCCTGAAGGGATATTCCGACGCGACCTTCAAGCCGTCTCAGTCACTGACAAGAGCTGAGCTTTCCGCGATTGTTTTTCGCATCTACGACTATGTGGCCAGCAAGGAAAAACCGGCCAACGACCTGGACAACAAAACGGCTGCGGATTTCAAGCTGCGCACGAGTGAGGACGGGATCGCCTTTATCAAGGCGATGGAGGGCTTCATTCCCAATGCCTACTGGGATTACTCCCAGTACTCCATCGGATACGGGTCCTCGTGCACGAAGGACGAGTATCCCGACGGGATCACAAAAGACGAGGCTGATATTCTCCTGAGAGAAAAAATCGACAGCATGGAGGACAGCCTTGACGCGTTTTTGTCCAAAAACAATATCACGCTGAACGGCAATCAGTATGACGCGCTTTCCTCGTTTACATACAACGTCGGAACGACATGGATGAACAGCAACTATCGCCTGGCCAAGCTGCTGAGCTCCGGCGGATATACCGACAACGATTTCTCCTGCGCCATGGGCATCTGGTGCCATGTGACATCCGGAGGAAAGACGCTGATCGACAAAAACCTGATCAACCGCCGCATCCGTGAGGTGCAGATCTTCCTGAGCGGAGACTACACCGGCAAGGCTTCGGATCCGTATTACTATGTGATCTTTACGACGGAAAAGGGCACAGTCGACGTGGACGTGGCGCTTTACCGCGCAAACAGCACGTACAGTCCGTTCTATTCCGCGACCAACAGCGGGGACACCTTCCTCGGCTGGTTCACGAGCGATGGAACGGAACTCAGAGCCGATTCGACCGTGACGGGAAGTCTGACCGTGACAGCGTCCTGGCTCAGCGATACGCAGACGGGCGGCACAGGCACGGACACAAGCGAAACGGACGGCTGGCTCAACCCGTAATTGTCCCAATTATAGGACAGCGAACCGAATACAATGAACACAGAATCTGAACAAAAGGAGACTGCGTCATGGAGTATTCGATTCGCTACGTCCGGGGACATGTGGAAGTGTATGACCGGCTCGGCAGATTCCTGTTTTCTGCCGACAGTGAGGCGGAAGCCGAAAACATGCTGGAGGACTGAATGAACATCCAGATCTTCGGAAAAAGCAAATGCTTCGACACCAAAAAGGCCGAGCGCTGGTTCAAGGAACGCCGCGTGAAATTTCAGAGCATCGATCTTCCGCGTTACGGCATGTCCGGCGGGGAGTTCGACAGCGTTCTGCGGGCGGCGGGCGGCGTGGACAGACTGATTGACTGGGAGAAGAAGGACCCTGAGATCGATCTGATGCGTTATATGGGCGATGCACGGGCCAAAGAGGACAAGCTGTTCGACAACCCTGCCCTCATGAGAACGCCGGTTGTCCGCAACGGAAAACAGGCCACAGTCGGGTACTGCCCCGACGTATGGGAGAACTGGGAATAGAAATCGGGAGCTGTATCAAAACAATGTTTTGCCGCAGCTCTTTTTTGCTTTGCAAGGAGAAAGGATGACTGGAAATGGATACCATTTTTACGAGAAGAAGTGTCCGGAAGTTTGACGAACGGCCTGTCGAGCCGGAGAAGCTGGAAAAGCTGCTCCGCGCGGCGATGCAGGCGCCGTCCGCCGGCAATCAGCAGCCATGGGAGTTCCTGATCGTGCAGGAGGAGGCTGGCCGCGCGAAGCTCTCCAAAATGAGCGCCTATGCGGGACCCATTGCTTCCGCGCCGACTGCGATTGTCCTGCTGGGCAATGAGGACCGCATGAAGTTCCCCGAGAACTGGCAGCAGGACATGAGCGCGGCAGCCGAAAACCTGCTTCTGGAGGCGGCTGAGCTGGAGCTTGGCGCAGTCTGGCTGGGCGTTTATCCGGTGGAGGAGCGCGGATCGAACATCCGCGAGCAGTTCCTGCTGCCGGAAAATCTGACGCCGTTTGCGGTAATCGCGCTCGGCTATCCCAAGGATCCGAATGCCAACCATTTTATCGAGCGGTACGACGAAACACGCATCCACTACGAGAAAGTATAAAAATATCGGGCTGCTCCTATTCGGAGCGGCCCGATATTTCTGTGAGATCGCTCTCACGGCCGAGCAGCCAGTTCACAGATACGTGCAGGGTATCCGCCAGAGCGCACAGCTCCCGGTCGGACACGGGCCGTTTCTGACCCTCGAGGAGGGAGAGAGCCGGGATGCTGATGTCGATGCCGGCAGTCTGCAGCTGAGCCAGCAGTTGCTGCTGTTTCATGCCCTGACGGACACGCGCTTCTGTGACCCGCGCTCCGATCAGGTTCCGGTTTCCCAGGGCAAGCTTTCGCGTTTTCAGAATGCCACCCCCTATACTGAAATTATAGGGAGTAAGGGACTTGATAAATTTGGTATTACCAAATATAATAAATTTAATTTGGCGAGACCAAATAATACGGAGACAGACGGCGGGGAACGAAGTATGGCGGGAGATACGGAAGTATGCTGGCGGTTTGGGCGCAACAAACTGTTTATCGACACGGAAAAGACGAGACAGCGGTACATCGGTCTGCCGGAGCTGCGCGGAGACAGTGCGGAAGAGAATTTCCTGCGGAATCTCCGAATGCGTGCGGCGGTTTGCCAGCCTTTTTTTGCCGCGGTGGGGATTGCTCCCGAGAAACCGGAGCGGTTTTCGGTCAGGATGATCGACCCGTTCAAGCAGGCTGTTGCGGTGAGCGGCTTTTTTCCCGTTTGCGGCAGAACAGAGCTGCCGGCGGCCGGATGGCCGGCGGACGCGGACGCGCCGGAGGAGGTCCAGGACGCCATGGAGTCCAGCTTCGGATTCGTCTTTTCTCCGTGCGTATACAGGGGGGAACTGGGCCTCTATTTTGAGGCAAGACTGCCCTGGCTGTTCAGGCTGCCGATCCCTGTGCCAGAGAAGAGCCAGCCGGTCCGGCTTCCGGCGCTGCTGGACATGGGCTAGAAGCGGAGAAGCGGGGGATCATGCTTCATTTCATGCGTTCCCCGCTGAGTGTCCGGGAACATCCGATAAAAGGGGCTGCTGCAATCCGTTTGCAGCAGCCCCTTATGCTGTTTAGTCGACCAGCCGGAAAGCGTCCTCGGTCTGTGTAAATCCAAGCCCGGCGGATGGGTATTCAATGGTCAGACCGCCAGGGAAGCTGTCGATGTGCCGCCCGATGACGGCGCCGTATATATTGGGCTTGCTCTGGAGGCAAACTGTCCCGTTGCAGGAGTAGAGAATGCCGCGCAGGTAAATGCTGTTGCAGTTTGCCGATACGGTGAGCGTGCCGTTCTGGCAGTAGAAGAAGGTCTCATCGGACAGCGTGTAGATGCCGGAGCCGCCGAGAAACATGTTTTGACCGGCGTAGATGGCATTGGAACCGGTGAAGGTCGTCCCGTAGCCGCCGGGACGCGCGTCGATGCTGCCTGTCACATAGACGGTCGCATCCTGAAAACGCGGCAGATAGGTGCCGTAGCCGCCCCAGGAGAGATCGCCGTTGACGATCAGCGTGCTGCCGGTGGCGACCATAAGACCGGCGGCGTCGTAGTCGCCGTTGACGATCAGCACGCCGTTGACAACGACAAGGCCGCTTGTCTTAAAGTCCCCGTCGATGATGTTGTACCCGTCGAGCGTCAGCGTCTCCCAGTTCTTTTCCCAGGTCCGCACGGTCGTGCTCGAGGCGGTCGTGAAGGTTCGGCCATCGGTGGCCTCCTCCTTGAGACCGTCGAAATACCACTGCATGTCCATCATCGCCTGAGAGGAAACCCCGGTGGTGACGCTGCCGATGCTGACGCAGGGGAGTATGTCTGCGGCAGCGTCGGAAACGGTTTCCAGCGCGGTGATGGAAGTCGCGCCGCCCGGTTTGCTGCAGAAGGCACCGTTGGAGAAAACCTTGCCCTTGACCGTGAAGGCCGCGCCGCCCATTGTCAGAAGTTCGCCCGGTTCGCCCTGGAAAACGGCATAATCGAAGGGACTTGCAACATTGCGTTTCGTTTTAATGGCTGTTGCGTGCAGCTCCTGCGTATTTGTGCTGTTGATGCCCAGGACGCGGGCGAAGGTCGTCTCGACCGACTGCGAGCTGGAGCAGGTGATGGTGGAGCTGTCCGGGAATGAAACGATGAGATCCGCGGAGGAATAGCCGTTATCGGCGAAATAGAGCTGCGCCTTGGCAGTAGCGTCGGCTGTGGCGGGCAGGCTCTGCGCGCCTGCGAGAGCGGCCGCGTCCAGCGCGTTTTGCAGACTGCTTTTTTCCAGATATAAACTGCCCATATCAATGACCAGAGCGGAAAATCCCAGCAGCACGGTCATCATAAGGGCGGCCACAATAAAAACAGCTCCGTCCTCCCGGCTGACCAGACGGAGGAGCTGGCTGCCCGGCTTCTTTTTCACGGCGGAACCTCCCATAGCACTTGTCAGGAGCGGGCAGGGGGAACGGCAACACCGGCTTCCGCGTTGGAGAGCCGCAGTCGGGCCGCTTCGAGCCTGCGCTCGGCGAGCAGCTTTTCCGCGTTGAGCTGCGCTTTTTCGGCGAGCAGCGCCGCAGCGCGGGAGAGCGCCTGTTCGAGCTGCTCCGTCAGAGAGGCGTTCGCGGCGGTCAGTTTTTCGTTTTGAACGGTCAGCTGCTCGGAGGCGTCGGCGAGATGCGAGGCGGTGTCGCGCAGCCCGGCGAGCTGATCGGATAGAAGCGCGTTCTCCCGTCGGGAGGTCTCGTACTGAGCGTCTTTGCGGGAGATCAGCTCCTCCTGCAGCGAGGCGTTCTTCGCCATCGCGTCAAGGGAGGCCTGAAGCTCGGCCACATTGCCCTCGCTTACGATGCCGCTCAGATAGTCGATCTGGGCCTTCTGCTCGTCGATCCGGCCCTGCATTTTCAAAATTGTCTGCTTCAGAGCAGCGGCATCCTTCTTTTCCGTGACAAGGAGTTCCTGACAGGTACGGGTCTCCTGCGCCGCGCGCTCCCCGGCGGCCTTGTGATCCAGAACGCTCTGGGAGAGCTGGGCAATCTGCTGATCCTTCTGGGACAGCTGAGTCTGCATTGCCGTGCAGTCGTTCCGGGAGGATTCAAGGGCGGTTTTCAGCGCGATCACGTCGTCCAGCGTGTATTCGGTGTTTTCCACTTTGCAGGCGGTGATGGTTTCCGTCAGCGTGCGGTACTGGGAGGCGGTCTGATCCAGCTTCGCGCTCAGCAGACTGTTCTCCGAGACGAGCTGTTCCTTTTCGTCGAGCATCCGTTTCAGTTCCAGATTGAAATTTTCGCCCATGAGCTGCTGCTGTCGGCGCAGGCGTGAGACATATTCCTGCACGGACTTCTTGGTGTAGCCACCCATCGATGCCCGCAGACAGTCCTGCAGGGCGGTTTCTTCTATGCGGCTGCGGATGACGGACGGTGTTGGCACCGCCTGCCCGGCGGTTTCCGGTGCGGCGATCGATTCCACTTGAGCCATAAGTTACCTCCCGTTATTCATAGATGCGGCCGAGTATCCGATGAACCGGATGGACTCGCCGGTCTTCAGTTCGGCGGCTGTGCCGGCGGACAGCTCCAGAACATGTCTGGCGCCGTGAAAAAGATGTCCGACGCGCCACGGCGCGACGGTTTCCGTTCCGACGACACGGAATTCCCGGTCCAGATAGACCGCGTCGATGGGAAAGCGCATGAAAAAACAATGGATCGAGGAACAGTTCTCCAGCAGGAGCCCTTCGCCGCAGCCGAGGGAACGCCTGCCCATCAGGCCCAGAAAACGGCTTCCGAACCGATTTGCCAGCCGGACGTGCTCTGCGATCGGACCGCTGCTTTGATAGACGACCATGGTCATCACCTCAGAGATTTCAGGATATTCATGGCCGCCGGGCCGAGAAGGATGATAAACAGCACGGGAAAAATGAAGATCAGCATTGGGATGAGAATTTTGGTTGAAACCTTCTGCGCCCGCTCCTGCGCCCGCGTTTTACGGGACAGGCGCATGGCGGAGGACTGGGAGCGCAGGACGTTCTTAATGGAAATGCCCAGCTGTCCGGCCTGAATGACCGCGCCGGTGAACGTGCGGAGATCGTCGAAATCGCACCGGTCAGCCATCGCCTGCATGGCCTCGCGGCGCGTGCGTCCCATGGACATCTCTCGGTAGGAGACGGCGAATTCATCCACCATCGGCCCGGACATGTTCCGTGTGATGTGTCCGATCGCCTGTTCAAAGCCGAGACCGGCCTCCACGCTGATGCTGAGAATGTCGAGAATATCGGGCAGTCCGCGCTCCAGCTTTTTCTTCCGGGCAGTGGCCATGGCGGCGGTCACGTAACGGAGAATCACATAGGCGGCGACCGGACCCATGGCGCTGAACAACAGAGTCTGTGCCAGAGAAAGCCTGGTCATCCGGCAGCAGAACAGAAGCCCGAGGAGAGCGGCCGCCATGATCATCAGTCTCAGCAGCCGATAATTGGAGGGGGAGAGGGAGAGCCCGGCCTGGGACAAGAGCTTTTGAAGCTGTGCGTCCCGCCGGCTTTTTTCCTGCGAGCGGTCCTGCTCCGCACGGCGCAGACGCTCCGGAACAAGGCGCTGAAAGAGCTGACCGAAAGAGACGGCGATCGGTTTCAGGAACCGCTCCGCAAAGGGCTGCTCCAGCTCCTCATCGATGCGGAAGCGGGACTTGGGGTCCTCGGCCAGCGATTCAATCCGGCCCCGCACGACATCGCGGCGCCGGCCTGCTCCGGAAAAGAGCGCCACGATTGCGCAATATACGGCGAAGGCGGAAAGGCAGATCACGAACAACAGCATATCGTCACCTCAGTACCGGACATCCACGATTTTGCGGATCACGAGAAATCCGAGAAACTCCATCACGAGTCCTCCGGCCATCATCGCTTTTCCGATCTCCGTGTCGAAGAAGGAGACAAGATAGGTCGGATTGATGAACATGAGTATCAGAATGATGATGAGAGGCAGGATTGAGAGAATCAGACCGGAGGTTTTGCCCTGCGCGGAGAGAATGCGGATCTCGTCTTTGATCTTGATGCGGTCGTTGACGGTCGCGGTGCAGACTTCCAGAATATCCACGAGGTTGGCGCCGACCTGCGCCGAGGTTAAGACAGCGGAAATCAGCAGATCGAGTTCGTCGCTTTTCATACGCCTGGACATGTGACCGAGCGCATCCTCCAG
>Ga0163159_1002114_pt1 | contig 17086 bp, 13 predicted proteins | sample BioMet9_FD_108702 | JGI IMG/M metagenome (GOLD analysis project Ga0163159, IMG submission 108702) | Microbial communities from bioreactor (seeded with sewage sludge) at Lawrence Berkeley National Lab, California, USA - Biofuel... | ecosystem: Engineered > Bioreactor > Anaerobic > Unclassified ... | reverse complement strand
TCGCGTGCGTGCAGGCGGTCCGCACGGGCATTCTGCCGCCGAATCTTCATTTTGAACAGTTCGACGAGGGCGTTTCCCTGCCGCTCGTGGCAAACGAGGCGCTGAACGAGCCCGTGTCCGCCGCCATGACGAACGCGCTCGGGTTCGGCGGACAGAACTCCTGCCTCATCGTCGGACGATACGGAGGATAATGGTATGACCTACACCTATGATGCCGAAGCATTCCGCTCCGTTTTTGAAGAAAGCTTCACCTGGATCTCCGGATTCATGCGCAACGTACGCCGGTTCGGGAACAGTCCCGCGCTCATGGACCCCGCAACGAACCGAACCTGGACCTACCGGACGCTCAACGAGGACGTGAACCGCTTCGCCAATGCACTCGCCGCGCGCGGCGTCGGCCGGGGAGACGTGGTGCTCTACCAGCTGCTCAACTCACCGGAGTTCGCCTTCTGCTACCTCGCGCCGCAGAAGCTGGGCGCCGTCAACAGTCCCGCAAACTACAATCTCGCCGCCGGTGAAACAGCCCGCATCCTGAGCCACGACCGCCCTGCGGTCTATATCTATGATCTGGATGTCGCGCCTATGGCGCAGAAGGCGCTCGAGCTGTCCGACTGGAAGCCGGGCACCGTTCTCGCGGCCGCCGGCCTGCGCGAGCATCCGCCGCTGCCCGAGGGGCACCGGTATCTGGACGAGTTCATGGCCGGCGCGCCGGCTGCCGAGCCGGTGCGCACGGAACCTGCGAACCTCTACGACGAGGTCACACGCATGTTCACCTCCGGCACCACAGGACTCGCCAAGGGAATTCCGTCGAACAATGTGACCGAGGTGCTTTCGGCGCACGATGTGATCATGCATTTTCCGCTCAACCCCCACGACCGCACGATGAACATGACTCCGTGGTTTCACCGCGGCGGCCTGCACTCGGGCGGCCTGACCCCGACGCTCTACGCGGGCGGCTGCGCCGTCGTGCTGCGCATGTTCAGCGCGAAAACCTGCCTCGACTATGCGGTCAGCTGCGGCGTCACCTTCCTCATCGGCGTGCCCGCCGTGCTGGCGAGCCTGGCGGCCCGTCAGGAAAAACATCCCGTCGACCTCAGCCATCTGCACGGCATCGTCACGATGGGAAGCCCGCTGGAGAAGAACGCCTGCATCCGCTTCCAGAAGCTCCTGAGCCCGAACATCTTCAACGGCTACGGCACGACCGAGACGTTCTGGAACAGTTTTCTGCGTCCCTACGATCTGCCCGAAATGGCCGGGACAGCCGGCCGCTCCTGCACCGACGACGAGGTCCGGCTTGTGCATGTCTACGACGACCGCCGCGCGGAGCCGGAGGATGTTGTGCCGACGGACGGAAAGACCACGGGCGAGATCATTATTTTCTCGCCGTGCAAATCGGTTTTGAGCTATCTCGACAACCCCGAGCTGACCCGGGAGAAGTACTACAAGGGCTGGCTCTACACGCACGATCTCGGCACCTGGGACGAACAGCAGTTCGTCACGGTTTCGGGCCGAAAGGACGACATGATCATCTGCATGGGCGAGAACATCTATCCCACGCAGATCGAGGAGGTCCTCAACCGCTGCCCGGGCGTGAAGGACTGCATCGTGACGGGCGTGCCGGACGCCTCGCGCGGCGAGGCGGTCGTCGCCTACATCGTGCGGGAGGACAAAAATCTCACGGTGCAGGCGGTCAACCACTTCTGCGTCACGAGCCACGACCTGTCCGGCTACAAATGCCCGCGCTGGTACTGCTTCGTCGATGCCGTACCCTACAACGCGACCGGGAAAAAACAGCATTACGTCATGCGCGACCGTGTGCTGGGCGATCTGAATGACGGGCTGCTGCAAAGACCATAATCGGTTGCGGTCTGCCTGAAAATATGCACAAAAACCGGAGAGAGAAAAGGAAAAAATCCTTTTTTCTCTCCGGTTGACATTTTTTGCAGAGGTGCTATAATGCAGATAATTCGTTCAATCTGACAAAAACGCCGAATGTATGACAATACAGCGGGAGAACCAACTTTGGGGTGAATTCACTGTCGTGATAGGAGACCTTCTTTCTCCAAACCCGTCAGCTAATCTCGCAGGCGGAGGAAGGAAACCGGCGCGCGGGCAAAAGAGCCCGAAGCGTCCGCTGCCGTCCGCCGCCGTGAAGGGTCGGCGGCGTTTTTTTGTTTCGTTTTATCCTAACTTTACGGGAGGATCATCTGCGATGGAGACAATCTGTGCTCTTTGGCTCGACGTTGTGCGCAAACGGTATTCCTACGCGCAGAAAGAGGGATACAGCCGGTACCCCTATGAAACGAAGAACATTGCCGACCGGGTCGCGCATATGCTTCAGACAGAGGGCTACCGGGAAGAGAAGGAGTCGTAAATGGCCGGCGCGGTGCTTGGCGTCGTATTCGGCGCAGGGCAGCTGTGGCTGCTCATCACGGGCGTGCGTTCGGTCGGCTCGGGGAAGCTCAAGATCTGGGCGCTTTTTCTGCAGTTTCTCTGCCCGCTCGCGGGGCTTGGCCTGTGCGCCTGGCTGGCCCGCTCCGAGCTTGTGCCATGCGCGATCGCCATGGGAGCGGTGCTGATGGCGGGCTCCATTTACTGGGCCGTGAGGTTTCGCAGATCGGACAAACAGCCGGGGGATGACCCTGAAAAGAAGGTGTAATCGTGCCATTGCTGATTATCAAATGGGTGCTGCTGGCGCTCGGCGCCGAGCTCGGCGTGGGCGGCTGGTTCTGGAGAAGATCCGCCGTGCGCGTCTATGACGCCGAACCGTCCAAGCCGCACAAAAAGAAAAAAACGCTGGCCACGCTGCTCATGGTCGTGGGCGCCTGGCTCTTTGCCGAGCAGCTTCTGCGCGTCATTTTCGGCACCGAGCAGAAGGGAAAGTTCACAGTCGAGATCTGGGCGCCGCGCGTCACGCTCGCGGGCCAGTCCGTCAGCACCACGGTGCTCATCACCTGGGCCATCATGGCGGTCGTGCTGGTGCTGGCGCTGGCGTTCCGCATCTTCGCGGTGCCGCGCATGAAGGACGAGCCGCATGGGCTGCAGAACGCGGTCGAGGTCGCGGTCGAGTATGTCCGGAAATACACCGAGTCCAAGGTGGGCGATCTCGGCGACGGCCTGCCGAGCTTCCTCTTCGCCATCGTCGTATTCATGGTCGGCTGCGCCGCCGTGGAGCTCTTTGGCTTCCGCGCCCCGACTGCCGACATCACCATGACCTTCGCCCTCGCGCTTACGACGCTCTTCTGCATCAACTACTACGGCTTCAAGAAAAAGGGCCTGGGCGGACGTTTGAAGCGCTACTTCCCGAACGTCATGAACTTCGTCTCGGACATCGCCGCGCCCGTGTCGCTGGCCTGCCGGCTTTTCGGCAACATGCTGGGCGGCATGATCGTCATGGACCTGCTCTATTCCGCGCTCGGAAACGCGGCCATCGGCTTCCCGAGCCTGGCCGGCCTGTACTTCAACCTCTTCCACCCGCTTATCCAGACCTACATCTTCATCACGCTGTCTCTCACCTTTATCGGGGAAGCAGTCGAATAAAAAAATAATCCAAATTTGGAGGAAACTATTATGAGTTCTACCGGTCTTATCGCCATTGCCGCAGCCCTCGCGCTGCTCCCCTGCACTGCCGCCGCCATCGTCATGGGTCTCGCCACCGGCAAGGCTGCCGACGCCACTGCTCGTCAGCCGGAGGCCTCCGGCAAGATCCAGTCCATCCTCGTCCTCGGCCTGGCGCTGACCGAATCCTGCGCCATCTACGGCTTCGTCAGTGCGCTGATCGTGATCTTCACCCTCGCGTAAGGAGAAACGCTATGGAAATCTATCCGTTGGATATTGCGATTCATCTCGTCAATATCGTCATCTTCTATCTCATCGTGAAGCTGCTGGTCTACAAGCCGGTGCGCAAGTTCATGGACGAACGCACAGCGCGCATCCAGGGCGAAAAGGATGAGGCAAAGCGCCTTATGGACGAGGCGCAGAAGACCCAGGCGGAGTACGACGGCAAGATCGCCGAGGCGGAAACCGCCTGCCAGCAGATCATCGCCACCGGCCGCAAGATCAATCTGGAGGCCGGCCAGAAGGTGCTGGGCGACGCCCAGAAGGACGCCGAAAAGCTTCTCGCCGATGCCCGCGGCGAAGCGGCGGAGCTCAAGGCCCGCGCGCTCGACGACGCCAAGACGGAACTCGCCGACGCGGCTGTGGACATGGCCGGCCGCGTGCTGCGTCTGGACGATTATGTGCAGGCGAACGTCAAATCCGGCGCCGTGCAGCTGGTCGGTGAAAAGACCGGCACCGTCAAAACGGCCAGACCCTGCTCGGACGCCGATTTGGCCAGCATCCAGGGCCGGCTCGAGCATCTGCTGGGCTGCCATCTGAAGCTCGACGCGCTGGTCGATCCCAGTCTGATCGGCGGATTCTGCGCCTACATAGACGGCACCGTCTATGACTTCAGCTACTCCACACAGCTCGGCGCCATGAAACAAAAACTCTCCTGAGAGAAGGAAGCCTATGCTGAATTTCGATCAGGCTCCCATCGGGGGCTTTCTCAAGGAAAAACTGAAGGACTACCAGCCCGCGCCCGTCACCTATGAATACGGCACGGTTGAGAGCTGCCAGGACGGCATTGTGCGCGTCAGCGGCCTCAGCCACGCCCAGTACGGCGAGCTGCTCGAATTTGAGAACGACGCCTACGGCATGGCGCTCGATCTGAGCATGGACGGCGTGGGCGCCGCGCTTCTGAGCAAGCACGACGCCGTCACGCCGGGCAGCGTCGTGCGCGGCACAGGCCGTGTCGCCGATGTCGGTGTGGGCGAGAGCCTGCTCGGCCGCGTGGTCGATCCGCTGGGCCGTCCGCTTGACGGCGACGCGCTCACTCCGCGCACATTCCGCCGCTGCGAGTATCCCGCGCCCGCGATCATGGACCGCGCGCCCGTCGATACGCCGCTTGAGACCGGCATTCTCGCCATCGACTCCATGATCCCGATCGGACGCGGCCAGCGCGAGCTCATCATCGGCGACCGCCAGACCGGCAAGACCACCATCGCCCTCGCCGCCATGATGAACCAGCGCGCGACGGGCGTTCTCTGCGTCTACTGCGCCATCGGGCAAAAGACCTCGTCCGTCGCCGCGCTGGTGCACGAGCTGGAAAAGACCGGCACGCTGGAGCACACGGTCGTCGTGGCCTCCACCGCCGCTGACAGCCCCGCTATGCAGTATCTGGCCCCCTACGCGGCCTGCGCCGTGGCCGAGGGCTTCATGTACGAGGGCAGGGACGTGCTCGTCGTCTACGACGACCTCAGCAAACACGCCGTCGCCTACCGCACGATGTCGCTTCTCCTGCGCCGCCCGTCCGGCCGAGAGGCCTATCCCGGCGACGTGTTCTATCTCCATTCGCGCCTTCTCGAACGCGCGGCGAAACTGTCCCCGGAAAAGGGCGGCGGCTCTATCACGGCGCTGCCCATCATCGAGACGATGGCGGGCGACATCTCCGCCTACATCCCCACAAACGTCATCTCCATCACCGACGGCCAGATCTATCTGGAGTCGGAGCTGTTCCATTCGGGCGTGCGGCCGGCTGTGAACGTCGGTCTGTCCGTTTCGCGTGTCGGCCGCGCCGCGCAGTACGACGCCATGAAGAAGGTCTCCTCGTCCCTGCGGCTTGAGGTCGCGCAGTATCGCGACATGGCCGTGTTCGCGCAGTTCGGCGCGGATGTGGATGCCTCGACCAAAAAGCTTCTTGCCCGCGGCGAGCGGATGACGGAGCTTCTGAAGCAGCGCGGCGATGAGATCCTGAAGCTGTCCCAGCAGGTCGCGCTTCTCTGCGCCTATTCGATGAACGCGCTGGAGAACGTGCCTGTCCGCCAGGCAGTCGAATTCAAGAAACGGCTGTTGCAGAACCTGGCCGCAGAATCGCCCGCGGTCCTGGCGGTGATCGACGACACGAAAAAACTGACCGAGGATGTGCGCCGCCAGCTGGAGGACGCCATCCGCGCCTTCGCAGCGAACTGGACGGAGGCCCAAAATGCAGAGCGTCAGTGAGATCCGCCACCACATCCAGGCGGTCGGGGAGACCAGGAAGATCACAAACGCGATGGAGCTCGTCTCCTCCGCGCGAATGCAGAAGTTTTCTCAGTACATCCCCTACAACACGCACTACTTCCAGCGGCTCCAGTCCGCGATGAAGGACATCCTCGACTCCGCCGCCGGCGTCTCGCACCCCTATCTTCAGCACCGCCGCGGCACGCGGCGCGCCTACATTGTGATCGCGGGGGACAAGGGGCTCGCGGGCGGCTACAACGCCGCCATTCTCAACTTCGCGCTCGAGGAGTTTCGGGGGCACACGGTCGACCGTCTCATCACGGTGGGCCTTGTCGCCGACAACTTTTTCCGCAAGAAGGGCATCATCCCCGATGATTCGACCGTCGGCATCGCCCAGAACCCGACGCTGTTCAACGCGCAGCGGCTGGCGGACCGTGTGACGGCCCTGTTCGACGAGAACATCATCGACGAGATTTTCGTCATCTTCACACTCTTCGCGACCGCACCGGGCAAGATCGTCTCCCGTCCGGTCATCCGCCGCCTTCTGCCGCTGCGGCTGAGCGATTTCGAGAACGTCGAGGCGGGGGATTACCTGCCCGACAGCGATGTGATCTATTCTCCCTCTCCGCAGGAGGTATTCGATCAGCTGGCGCCGCAGTTCATCGCCTCGCGCATTTACGACGCGCTGATCCAGTCCTTTGCGGCGGAGCATTTCGCCCGCATGAACGCAATGCGCAGCGCCACGCGCAACGCGGACGATCTCATCAAAAAACTGTCTCTGAATCTCAACACCGCGCGCCAGACGCAGATCACGCAGGAGATCGCGGAAACGACCTCCGGCATGGCGCAGGCGGAGGGAACACAGACCATCCGGCGCAATAAGGAGGAACAGCCCATGCAGCCGCAGGATCAAGCCATCATCACACAAATCAGCGGCCCGGTGCTGACCGTCTCCTACCCGCAGAAGCAGAGCTTCCGGCTGCACGATCTGCTCGTGACCGAGACGGGCGTGCACATGGAGGTCAGCGGCCACTCCGGGCCCGGCGAGGTGCGCTGTGTCGCACTCGACGCCACCTATGGCCTCAGCTGCGGCATGACCGTCACAAACACCGGCTCGTGCATCCGCGTCCCCGTGGGCGAGAAGATGCTGGGCCGCGTCATCGACGTGCTCGGGAATCCCATCGACAACCTCGGCCCCATCGAGGCCCCGACCATGCCCATCTACCGAACCGCCCCGAGCTATGAGGAACAGACCGGCGTTACGGAGTTTCTCGAAACCGGCATCAAGGTCATTGATCTTCTGACCCCCTATGCCAAGGGCGGCAAGATCGGCCTCTTCGGCGGCGCCGGCGTCGGCAAGACCGTCCTCATCATGGAGCTCATCTACAACGTCGCCAAGCAGCACGGCGGCTACTCCGTCTTTACGGGCGTCGGCGAACGCAGCCGCGAGGGCAACGACCTCATCCACGACATGAACGAGACCGGCGCCATCTCCAAGACGGCAATGGCCTTCGGCCAGATGAACGAACCGCCAGGATCCAGAATGCGCGTCGCGCTCTCCGGACTTACGATGGCGGAGTATTTCCGCGATGAAATGCAGCAGGACGTGCTGCTCTTCATCGACAACATCTTCCGTTACGTGCAGGCCGGCAACGAGGTTTCGGCCATGCTGGGCCGGATGCCGGCGGCCGTCGGCTATCAGCCGACGCTCGCGGAGGAGCTGGGCGAGCTCGAAGAGCGCATCACCTCCACCTCCAGGGGCTCCATCACGTCCGTGCAGGCCATCTACGTCCCGGCGGATGATCTGACCGACCCCGCGCCGGCCACGATCTTCTCTCACCTCGACGCCACGACCGTTCTCTCCCGGCAGATCTCCGAGCAGGGCATCTACCCCGCCGTCTCTCCGCTGGAGTCCTCATCGCGCATCCTCGATCCGGCCATCGTCGGGCAGGAGCACTACGACGTCGCGCGCAAGGTGCAGGAGTGCCTGCAGCGATACAACGAGCTCAAGGACATCATCGCGATCCTCGGCATGGACGAACTGTCCGAGGAGGACCGCAAGATGGTCTACCGGGCCCGCAAGATCCAGATGTTCCTCTCCCAGCCCATGAACGTGGCCGAAGCGTTCACCGGCAAGCCGGGCCGTTTCGTGCCCCTCAAGGATACAATCCGCAGTTTCCGCGCCATTGTGGACGGACAGGTGGACGATCTGCCGGAGCAGGCGTTCTTCATGGTCGGCGACATCGACGAGGTGATCGCCAAGGCGAAAGAGATGCAGGAAAATGGCTGAAAACACCTTCCTCTTTGAAATCCTGACGCCGCAGCGCCAGTTCTTCTCCGGCCAGATTGAGGCGCTGACCTTTCAGGCGCACGACGGCGAGTGGACGATCCTCAAGGATCACGCGCCGATGGTCGCGGTGCTCCGCCCCGGCGCCGTCCGGATCAAGCAGGACGGCTCATGGAAAACCGCCATCAACTCTGAGGGCTACATGGAGGTCGGCCACAGCGGCGTGGTCCTCTTCGCGCAGACCTGCGAATGGCCGGAAGAGGTCGATGTGAACCGTGCCGAGCGCACGAGACTGCTGGCCGAGGAAAAACTCCGCCAGGCCAAGAGTATTGCCGAGTATCACACGAGCCGCGTCATGCTGGCCCGGGCGATGGCCCGTCTGCGCAACAGCGGCAAGAACGTCAACCTGGACTGAGGAGACACCATGGGCTTCTGGATCTTCATGCTGGTCATGGCGCTGCTTTTGCCGGCCTTCATGACGGCCGCCGGCGCCTATTATCGCAGCCACAGCCCCGGAAAAATCAATTCCTTTGTCGGCTACCGCACCGCGCGCTCCATGAAGAATGAACAGACCTGGGCCTTTGCGCACCGGCTTTTCGGCCGGATCTGGTTCCGCACGGGACTGGCGGAACTGCCGGTGTCGGCGCTGGTCATGCTCTTCTTCCTCGGCCGCGGCAAAGATGCCGTCGGCTTCGCGGGCACTGCGCTTGAAATGGCGCAGCTTGTACTCGTCATCGGGTCGATCATCCCCGTCGAGCGCGCGCTGAAACGCAATTTTGACGACAGCGGCATTCCGCGGCCCGATGCCCCGGATCTCTGAAAATAGTCCTTTACAACTATCCATTGTGGTGCTATAATCATCTCACAACCAAATAAAGCATTTTGCGGCCGCGTCCGGGGACTGGAGACAGAACGGACACGGTAAAAAGGGAATCGGAAATCGAACGCCACCCGGCACTGTATACACCGAGTCCGCGCAGCCAATGGGCGAAAGCCGGTCATTCGGAAACTGAGAAGGCTGCTGCGAGGACGTGGGGGAGACCCCGAAGGTGCGAGTCAGGAGACCTGTCAAAATGCACGGAAACACCGCACCTCCGGGACTGGAGGCAGAAGTTTCCGAATCCGTGGCAGAAAAACGGCTGCCGCACCCACTGGGTGCGGCAGTTTTTTTGTCTGTTTGGCTGTCCAGTTTGCCTGCCTGCGGGACCGATCCCCCTCGGTTTTCCGCTGCAGATAGAGACGGATGCCCGCGCCAGATCCCCCGGCGCCCGGCCGTCAGAATTCCCCGGAGACATGGCGTCGGGAACCGCCACGTCTCCGGGGCTTTTCATATGCTGTCGGTTATATGGAGAGATTTGCACAAAAGAGCTTGAAACACAGAGAATTCACGTATATAATAAAATAACATGGGATAAATGACGTGTGCAGGCGCCGGTTCGACCGGAATCTTGTGCGGAAAGCTGATGACTTCTGCCTTTTTTTGCAGGGGCATCAGCTTTTTATGAATCCGTGACCTGAAATGCGGAAGGGGAGAGGACGATGAAACCGCTGTGCCGGCGCATCACTGCGGCGCTGTTGGCTGTGCTGACGGCAGCCGGTCTCTGCGTCGGGGTCCTTTCGGCAGACCGGAGAATTGTGCGTGTCGGATTTTTCCCGTTCGCCGGGTATCATGTTGTGGACGGCGAGGGAAACCGCAGCGGATACGGCTACGATTATCTGCAGAAGCTTCTCGACTATGCCGACTGGAGCTATGAATATGTCGGATATGAGACGGACAAGAGCTGGAGCGACATGCTCCGCATGCTGAAAAACGGGGAGATCGACCTGCTGACTTCCGCCTCCAAAACGCCCGAACGCGAGGCGGAGTTTGCCTATTCCTCCGAACCGATCGGCACCAGTGCGACCATTTTGACCGTCAAGGCGGGCAATACGCGCTATTCTTCGGATGATACGCTCTCCTGGAACGGCATGCGGGTCGGGATGCTGCTGGGCAGCAGCCGCAACGGGAACTTTGACGCGTACGCGAAAAGACTCCGCGTGATCTATGCTCCGATGTATTACAAGAGCACGGAGGAACTGACCGAGGCGCTGCAGAACGGCGAGATCGACGCGATTGTGACGAGCAACCTGCGTCAGCTGCAGGGGGAATGGCTGCTTGCCCAGTTTGACCAGCAGCCCTTTTATGCCATCGTCCGGAAAGAGGACACGACGCTTCTGGCGGAGCTCGATTACGCGATCGAACAGCTCCACACGACCCACCCGGATTTTGAGGACAGCCTTTTCCGCAGGTATTACTCACCTCAGAGCGGCGACCAGATCGCCTATACGGCGGAGGAGCGGGCCTTTATCCGGTCCTGCCAGGAAAACGGCACCGTGTTCGAGGCGATCCTCAACCCGGACCGCCGTCCCTATTCCTATCTGGAGGACGGCGAGATGAAGGGAATTCTTGCCGATGTCTGCCGCGAAATTTTTAACCGTACCGGACTCACCATTCATTTTCGCACAGCGGCTGACCGGGTGGAATATCAGACGATGCGGAGAGAGGGGGCGGCTGCGATCTGCTGTGACTGCTCCACAAGCTTTTCCGCGGCGGAAAACGCAGGCTATGTTCTGACCTCGCCTTATTTTGACAGCAGCATCGCCCGCGTTACGCGCCGGGATTTTACAGGCAGCGTGAAGACAGCCGGCATGCTGCGCAGCGGTCTTGTCGCCGAGGCGATGGAAAACAGTCTCGACAGCAGGACGAAGATCATCTGGTTCGACAGCATCCAGGCCAGTGTTAATGCAGTCCGGCAGAAAAAGATCGACGCGGCCTATCTGTTTGTCCTGAGCGGACAGAATGCGTTTTACACCGACGTGACCAATCAGCTGGCCTGCGTGTCGCTCCCGCAGCAGACCGTGCAGTTTGCCATTGGTGTCCGGACAGAGGAGGATTATCTGCTGTCGTCCGTCCTGGACAAGGCGCTTTCCTCGCTCAGCAAGGAGGACATGACGGACCTGTCCGCGCCGTATCTGCAAAATCAGCTCAAGGATCAGACACTGGTCGGCATTTTTTACAGCCAGCCGCTCTTCGCGGTCAGCTGTCTGGCCGGGCTGTTCCTTTTGATTTTCCTCATCGCGTTTTCCGTGATTCTGCGCCGACGCCAGCTTGAACAGGAGCAGGCCAACCTGGATCTCCAGCGCGCCGTGGAGGAGGCCGACCGCGCGAACCGCGCGAAATCGGATTTTATATCCCGTATCAGTCACGACATCCGCACGCCCATGAACGCCATCCACAGCATGACGCAGTTTGCCATGCAGGATCGGAACGAACCGGAGAAGCTCATGGACGACCTGAACAAGATCCGCTCCTCAAACGTCTACCTGCTGAGCCTCGTGAACGATGTGCTGGATATTTCAAAGATCGACAGCAACGCGGTCGAGCTCCATCCGGAGGTCTATCGGTACAGCGACTATACCGCCAATATCCGCAACATCTTTGAGCCGCTCTGCCAGGAGAAGAATCTGAAATTCACGATCGAAGGCCGCTCCTGCAACCGGCCTGTCATCGCCGACCGCACGCGCCTCGATCAGATTACGCTGAACCTTGTGTCCAACGCGGTTAAATATACGCCGCCGGGCGGGGAAATTGCACTGCTCGTGACAGGCCGCGATATGGGAAGCGAAATCGCTGTCACCATTGAGGTCCGCGACACCGGCATCGGCATGAGCGAAGAATTTCAGGCGCACATGTTTGAGCCGTTCACGCAGGATCTGGAAAACGAGGCGCGCCGCCGGCTTGAGCGCGGCAGCGGCCTGGGCCTTTCCATCGTCCGCCGTCTGACGCAGCTGATGGGCGGCGAGATCTCGGTGCACAGCGAGCTCGGCCGGGGAACCAGCGTGCTGCTGCAGTTCACCTTTCCGGGCGCGCCCGTGGATACCGCCGCGCCATACGAGCCGGACGGCGCCAATCAGACGATTCAGCCGCTGACCGGAACCGTCCTTCTGGCGGAGGACAACGCCATCAACATGCAGATCGCCTGCCGTCTGCTCGAGAGCTTCGGCCTCACAGTTGTCTGCTGTGAGGACGGACAGGCGGCGCTGGAATGCTTCGCGCGGTCCCGTGTCGGAGAGTTTGCGGCCGTGCTCATGGACATCCAGATGCCCCGCATGGACGGCTACAAAGCCGCCGCGGCCATTCGGGCGCTTGGGCGCGGGGACGCGCGCACCGTTCCGATCCTGGCCATGACGGCCGATGTCTTTGCCGAATCGGCCCGGCGGAGCGAGGAAGCCGGAATGAACGGCCGCATCGCCAAACCGATCGATGTCAAAGAGCTTTATCGGGAGCTCAGACGCTGGATTGCCGGCTGAATCCGAAATCGCGGGAAGGGGGAACGCAGATGAGACAACAGAGATATGAGCTTGTTCCGGGCCGTCTGTTTTCCCGGGCCACCCTGTTCCTGATGCTGGCGGGCGTTGCGCTCAATGTCGGCTTCAACAAGCTGATGAGCCTGCTGGGCGCGCCGCTGTACCTCGACAACATCGGCAGCATTCTTGCCGCCGCGCTGGGCGGCCCGCTGCCCGGCATGATGGCCGCATTCCTGTCGAACATGCTGATCTCGATTGGCTGCGCGAGCAACATCTATTATGGCATCTTTACGATTCTGATTGCGCTGACAGCCTCGGTTTTTTCCCGGCGCGGCCTGCTGAGGACGATTCCGGGCTGCCTTGCGGCGGCCGGCGTGTTCATGCTGATCGGCGGCGCGGGCGGGTCCCTTCTCGGCTGGTTCATGAACGGCGGGGAAATCGGGGGAATCTCCACGCCGATGGCCACCGCGCTCCACATACACGGATGGCCTGCCTTCTGGGCCCAGTTCGCGGCGGATATGGCCGTCGATTTCTGCGACAAACTGCTGACCATGGCGATCGTATGGACCGCTCTGCACTTTGTCCCCCCGAAAACGTATGATACCCTGCCGCTCGGCTATCTCTACAACCGGGACCGCGAGGCGGCCCGCCGGACGGCGGAGGAGCTGCTGACACACGGCCGCAAAACGACGGTGCACCATCGCCTCGTCAGGCTGATCACACTGGCGCTCATCATTCTCGCCGCCCTGACGACTTCGCTTGCGGCGCATTTCTATCAGAAATCCCTGATGGAACTGTACATGGAGAATGTCTCGAATGTCGCCTCCATGACCGCGCGGCTGATTGACGGGAACCAGGTGGACAGCTGGCTGGCGAACGGTGGACAGGAGAGTTATCGGGAGACCAGACTGCATCTGCTGCAGGTGTTCCGCGACACGCCCCGGCTGGAATACCTCTATGTCTATCAGATCCGGGAGGACGGCTGCCATGTCGTGTTCGATTTCAACACACTTCAGACGCCCGCCGATGACGTCGGCTCCGTGGTGGCGATCGATCCGGACTTCATCTCCTACCGCGAGGCGCTCCTGGAGGGGAAAACGGTTCCGGCCGTTTCGTCGCACAGTGCCTACGGCTGGCTCATCACGGCCTACGCGCCGATTCAGGACGACTCCGGCAGCACGGTGGCCTATGCCTGCGTGGATATATCCACAGTCGCCTATATTCAAAGCGTCCTCATCTATCTGCTCCGCCTGCTTACGGCCGAAACGGCCGTTTCCCTGCTCATCATCGGAGGGGCGCTCTGGTATGCGCAGAAGATGATGGTGATTCCGCTGAACGCACTGGTGGTTCAGGCGCTGGCGTTTGACCGCGCGGACCCCGAACAGTGGCTCACGGACCCGGCGTGGACAGGCCGCACGCGCATCCGCACGGGGGACGAGATTGAGACGCTCTATCGGACGATGTGCCGTGTGGAAGAGAATGTTTCACGAAGCGTGGGACAGCTGCGCGAATCGGAACGGACGCTTCGGCAGGCTGCGGAACTGCGCAGAAAGAATCAGGAACTGGCCGAGGCTGTCCGTCAGGCCGATGCCTCCAGCGCCGCCAAGACCGAGTTCTACTCCCGCATGAGCCATGACATGCGCACGCCGATGAATGGAATCCTGGGCCTTGTGACGCTTTCGCGCGACGAACAGAGCCCTCAGGTGCTCCGCGAGAACATCCGCAAGATCGGCGAGGCCGGCAACTATCTGCTGGGACTGATCAACGACACGCTCGATCTCAGCAAGCTGGAGAGCAAAAAGCTCGAGCTGAAGCCCACGCCGTTCCATGCCAGTGAATTTATGGACAGCCTCAACGACATGCTCAGGCCCAGCCTGGAGGAAAAGGACATCACCTTTGAGATCGTCAACCACGGCGTCCGCCTCGACGTATATCCGCTGGCCGATGAGCTGCGGCTGCGCCAGGTGTTCATGAACCTTCTGTCCAACGCGATCAAGTTTACCCCCGCCGGCGGCGCGATCAATCTGACGCTGGAGACGCGCGGCGAGGAGACGAATCTGGCGCATGACCGCTTTATCCTCCGCGACACGGGTGTCGGCATGAGCAGGGAGTTCATGCAGACGGGCCTTTTCCACCCCTTTTCGCAGGAGCACAACAGCCTTACCACACAGTATGCCGGCAGCGGTCTGGGACTTGCCATCGTCAAGAACCTGGTAGAGCTGATGCATGGGACCATCACGGTTGAAAGCCAGCCCGGGGAGGGCACCACCTTCACGCTCGATCTCGATTTTACGCTTCTCGACGCGGACAGAGCGCGCCGGGAGATCTCCGGCGCCCGCCAGCCCATCACCCCGCCGAAGCTCGCCGGGCGTACCATCCTTCTCTGCGAGGACAATGATCTCAACGCGGAGATCGCGGCGAGGCTGCTCACCCACGTGGGAGCCAGGACCGTTCGCGCCGTCAACGGCCTGGATGCGGTCGAGCGGTTTTCCAAATCGGCGCCCGGCACATTTGACGCGATCCTCATGGACATCCGGATGCCCGTCATGGACGGCATCTCGGCAGCCCGCCGGATCCGGGCGCTCGATCGCCCGGACGCGCAGACTGTGCCGATCATCGCCATGACCGCCAACGCCTATCTCGAGGACCGGGAGCAGACAAAGGCGGCCGGCATGAACGCGCATCTGGCCAAACCGATCGACACGCAGGCGCTGTACCGCACATTGAACGGGCTTCTTCGCTGAAAATTGCAGAAAAAGGGCCGCCGCAAATGCCTGGCATTTGCGGCGGCCTGTTTTTTTAAAACGGAAACCGAAACCTCGAAATTCGAATCCGGTCAGATGAGGCTGCGGTACAGCGCCGCGATCTCCTCCACGCTGGTGTCGCGGGGATTGCCCGGGCGGCAGGCGTCAGCAAAGGCGCTTTCGGAGAGGAACTGCACGTCCTCCTCCTTCACGATGCCCTTGAGATCCTGCGGGATGCCGACGTCCTGGCCGAGCTTGCGCACGGCGGCGACGGCGGCTCTGCGGTACTCTGGCTGCGTCATCTTGTCCGCGCCCTCGACGCCCATGGCCTTGGCCAGAGCAAGATATTTTTCACCCGTATAGTCGGCATTGTAGTCGAGCACGGTGGGCAGGATGATCGCGCAGGCAATGCCGTGCGGCGTGTCGTACAGAGCGGACAGGCCGTGCGCCATGCTGTGGACGATGCCGAGGCCGACGTTCGAGAAGCCCATGCCCGCGATGTACTGGCCCAGAGCCATGCCCTCGCGGCCTTCCTTCGTGTTCTTCACGGCATCCCGCAGATGGGTGGAGATGAGGCGGATTGCCTCGAGGTGGAACATGTCGCTCATCTCCCACGCGCCCTTGGTGATGAGACCCTCGATGGCATGGGTCAGGGCATCCATGCCGGTCGAGGCGGTGAGGCCCTTCGGCATGGAGGACATCATTTCGGGATCGACGACCGCAATTTCAGGGATGTCGTTCGTGTCGACGCAGACGAATTTCCGCTTTTTCTCGACATCGGTGATGACATAGTTGATGGTGACCTCGGCGGCGGTGCCGGCTGTGGTGGGAACGGCGATCGTAAAGACTGCGTGCTTTTTGGTGGGGGCAACACCCTCCAGGCTGCGGACATCGGCGAACTCGGGATTGGTTACAATGACGCCGACCGCCTTGGCCGTGTCCATCGACGAACCGCCGCCGATGGCGACGATGCAGTCGGCGCCGGAGGCTTTGAAGGCGCGCACGCCGGTCTGAACGTTTTCAATGGTCGGGTTGGGCTTGATATTGGAATAGAGCTCATGGGGAATCTTTGCCCCGTCGAGCACATCCAGCACCTTTTTGGTGACGCCAAATTTTACAAGGTCGGGGTCGGAGCAGACAAAGGCTTTTTTACAGCCGCGGGAAGCCAGCTCATGCGGGATCTCGGCGATCGCGCCGGGGCCGTGGTACGAGATGGTGTTGAGAACAATGCGATTGGCCATAGCAATCTCTCCTTTGCATACATGACGACGGGTTGTGGAATTTTACCAGTTCCATTATACCATGTTTTTCCGGAACGCAAGAGGGAAAACGGGAAAACAGAGGGACGGGAACAGAAATATTTCGAGCGCCGCCGCCCGCGCCTCATTCGTAGTACCAGTTTTTGCGGTAGCTCGAGGGCGTGATGCCCTCGTGCATCTTGAACAGGTCGATGAAGTGGCTCGTGTTCATGATGCCGACCTCGCAGCCGATCTGCGCGATGGCCATGTCGGTCGTGCGCAGGTATTCCTTCGCCTTGTTGAGCCGGATCGTCTGCAGATACTCGTTCGGGGAGTAGCCCGTGTAGCGGCGGAACAGCTTCTGGAAATAGAATTTGCTGACCGAGTAGCGCAGGGCCAGATCGTCGAGCGTCACGCGCTCGGCGTAGTGG
>Ga0163159_1002102_pt1 | contig 17162 bp, 8 predicted proteins | sample BioMet9_FD_108702 | JGI IMG/M metagenome (GOLD analysis project Ga0163159, IMG submission 108702) | Microbial communities from bioreactor (seeded with sewage sludge) at Lawrence Berkeley National Lab, California, USA - Biofuel... | ecosystem: Engineered > Bioreactor > Anaerobic > Unclassified ... | reverse complement strand
GAGCGACAAGGAGCGCGAGGAGCTGAGCGTGGGGGCGGTGTTCAAAGACTACCTCCGCTGGCGCAACGAGAAGGCCAAGTACCCGGACGACATCGACGAGCCGTTGATGAACCGCCTTGCGGATGCCTTCTACGGCTACTATGACCACATGATCAACAAGGAACGGAAGGAGGGCAAAAAGAGCGATGGCAAATCCAAGCACTAAGCGGAACGCCAACACGAATCCGCAAGACCTCGTCCGCTATGCCCGCCTTCTGGGAGTGCTGTCGAACATCCGCGAGTCGGGCTTTCTCACGAAGGAAGAGACGGACGCTATTAAGGCCCAGTTGATGAAGAACTACCAAGTCTCGTCCGACTGGATGGTCGGGCGCGAATTCAAGGGAAAGAAATCCATTTCTAGAGGAAAAGGAAAATGAGCGAGAACAGAGTTGTCGTTATCAAAGGCGATCCGAACATCGCCAAGAAGAAGGCCGCCGAGCAGGCGGGTCGGAAGATCCGGGTGGCGGCCTATTGCCGGGTCAGCACCATGGCCGATGAGCAGATCGACTCCTTCAAGAGCCAGGTCGCCTATTACACCAGCCTGATCAACAGCAATCCCGAATGGGAGAACGCCGGGATCTACGCCGACGAGGGCCTTTCGGGCACCCAAGCCGACAAGCGGCCCCAATTCCTGAAGATGGTGGCCGCCGCGATGAATGGCCAAATCGACATCATCCTCGTGAAGTCGCTCTCGCGCTTCGGGCGCAACACGGTGGACAACCTGAACTACATCCGGGCCTTCAAGGAGAAGAACGTCGCCATCCGCTTCGAGGAGGAGGGCATCGACACCTCGAAGGAGAGCGGCGAGATCATGATCACCATCCTCTCTTCCTGTGCCCAGCAAGAGGTCCAAAACACCTCCGAGCACGTCAAAACCGGCCTCAAGATGATCATGTCTAGGGGTCAGTTCATCGGCTACAACGGCTGTCTTGGCTACGATTATGACAAGGCGACCAAATCCATCCAAATCAACAAGGAGGAGGCCAAGATCGTCCGCTACATCTTCAGCCGTTACCTCCAAGGCGCCGGCACGACCGTCTTGGCGCGGGAGTTGACGGAGCTGGGATACAAAGGCAAGGACGGGAATCCGCGTTGGTTCGACTCGACGATCCTCGGCATCATCAAGAACGAGAAGTACAAAGGCGACATCGTGCAGGGCAAGACCTTCACTGTCGATCCCATTAGCAAGCGCCGGCTTCGGAACTTCGGCGAATCGGATCAATACTGCATCCGGAACCACCACGAGGCCATCGTTAGCGAAGCCGATTGGAACAAGGCGCAGGAAATCCTCAAGCAGCGCTCCTATTGCCGGAGGCTGCCTTCCGATGGGTCCCGGATCAAACTCTCGAGAAAATACACGTTCAGCACGGTCATGGAGTGCGGCTTTTGCCATGGGACGATCGTCCGGCGGAGATGGTGCGGTGGCAAGAACGGGCCCATCCCCATTTGGCAATGCGTGAATTACAGCAAGAAGGGAAAGGAACTTTGCCCTTGTTCCAAAGGGATTCCCGAGTTTGTCATCCAGGGCGCGTTCGTGGACATCTACAACGCGGTGATTTCGGGAAAGGATGCCGTCCTGGAAGAGATTTTAGCGGTTTCGGAAAGCACGATCGGCAGAAGCGATTTCGCCCTCCAGAAGAAAGCGAATCAGCGCTTGCTGGGAGAGAACAAGGCCAAGCGGGACAAACTCGTTGGGCTTTATCTGAACCGCGCCGTTGATGAGCAGACCTATCAGAAGGAATATGGCAAACTCGAGAAGGACGAAAAGAACCTCCAAGCCGAGAAGGACCGAATCGAGTACGCCGAGGCCCAGCAATCCGAATCAAGCGACCGGCTTGAGCGGTTCCGGAAATTCATGTCAGCGAACGGGAAGGGCCCGATCAAGGAATTCGATGCCGCCCTTTTCGACACCTGCATCGACAAGGTCATCATAGGAGGCAAGGACAAAGGCGGAGTCGAAGATCCTTATCAGATGACTTTTGTATTTAAGGCCAGTTTTGCAGGGGTTATTGCTCCAGAGAAATCGGAAAATGAAGCCGCCAAGAAAGACAAATACACCATTATCGGCGAAGCCCATCATTATTGGCAGCACGCGACGTTTGTTCAAAGCGGACGACACGAACGGCAAAAAAGAATTAGAGATCTTGTCGATTTAATAGCGGTCGTTGAAACTGTTGAAATTGGGGCAAAACAAAATGCTTAGTAATGGCAAATATTTAGATACTACTTAATCATCCTGCCCCTTGGCCTTATAATTTCTCCGAATGATAAAAGTTGACCAAATAACCAAAGACAACGAGGTCATTAAAGATTTCGACCAAAAGTTGAGCGTCCGTGAAATCGGCATTTTGATGTCCTCGCTTTTTGTTAACTCAGTCGAAAAAGATCGGAAGCAGTTTATCATTGGCAAAAAAGTAGCGATTTTGGCTGCTAATGTCACCTATCTAGGAATCCCACATCCTCTGTTTACAAAACGCATTCAACTTAAAGATTACTATCCGGCCTATTTTGCCGATGATATAAAAAAGGGACTGCATGTTATTTATCTGGGGATTTACACCTATCGCTCTACGCGGCTTTTTGTTGTTTTTGAGCCAACCACTTACACAAATAAGAAAAGCCATAATTCTTCCGCGCACGTGCACACGCTTGACCTTCAATATGGTCTCAAGAAGGGGCTGTATCGGAAAACAGATCGGAACGGGAACACTTTGTCCGTTATGACCAAGGAACGGTTCCAGGACTATGTGGATGACCTTGTCTACGGCAAAATGGATGATGATATAACCTACGACGACGCGATCAAGGCGTTCTTCAATGGGTTCTTTGCCACTCTGCCTCAGAAATGGCTTGGAGTCGATTGCTACAAAGAGATGGTCGCCGCTAACTACAACAACGCTATCCAATCTGAATGGCCCGGTTGGTACTTCGAGTATCTCTTTCAAAAATATCTGGCCAATCACCCTCAGGATGACGTCGAGTGGTGGAGCAGCAAGAAGGAAGGGGACATCGATTTCGACCTCAAATTCCCCAAGCGCCCTTGGTTCTATGGTGACCTCAAAGCGGACCAAACTGGAAGTTCCGTCCAGGGGAATGTCTTTGATAACGTGGAGACGGTCATCAAGGACAACAACGGTCGGATCTGGTACGTGGTCATGAAGTTTGACTGTGAGAAAGACGCTGACCATGGGTATGCAGTTACGAAAGTTTGGGATGAATTGCGCGGTGGCAAGTACGATGGCGACGAGAAGTTGATGGCCGAGCGCTACGGGAAGAAAATGAAATTCTCTGTGACCCCGAAGTATTTCCGCATTCTGAATCTGGACAAGGCAATCGAGGAGATGCTCAAGGCGAGCCTCCGCCATCAAGGCCATAACTCAAACGGCAAGCCGAGGCCAGTCAAAATCCAGATTTCTAAAGATATTGAGGATGTGCTTTCAATTCTGGATGTCGATTTCAAGAAGAATGGCTAGCTTTTTGTCGATGACTCCTATAAAATAATCACATGCCAATTAAAGAAAATTTCACGTTCATAGATCTCTTCAGCGGTATCGGCGGATTCCATCAGGCCCTCGCCTCTTTCGGCGGCCGATGCGTCCTTGCCTCCGACATCGACAAGGAGTGCATCAAGGTTTACAAAGCCAACTACGGGATGGATTCCGGCCACAACGTCCGCGACATCAAGGACGAGGACGTCCCCGATCACGACGTTCTCTGTGCCGGCTTCCCCTGCCAGGCTTTCTCCAAGGCCGGGAAGCAACTAGGGTTCTACGACCAGACTAGAGGGACCCTTTTCTTCGAGGTGGCCCGCATCCTCAAGGCGAAGCACCCGAAATACATCATGCTCGAGAACGTCCGTAATCTGGTCTCCCACGACAACGGGAACACCTTCCACGTCATCCGCCAGACGCTCCACGACCTCGGCTATCGGCTTGAGGCTGAGCCGAGGATTCTGAGTCCGTATCAATTCGGCATCCCCCAGATCCGCGAGCGTGTCTACATTCTTGGCGTCTATGACCCCAAGCACGCTGACAAGCCGTTGGAGATCGAACTCCCGAAACTCATGGAGAAATCCGACAACTCGATCGACTCTGTCCTCGAAAAAAACGCCGATCCATCTTATGGGATCACCAAGCATCAGGAGGAGGTCCTCCAGGCTTGGGACGACTTCTACCACGGAATCGACATGAAGGTCATTGGCTTCCCTGTCTGGGTCGCCTATTTCAAGCGGAAAGCGACCTCCGACATGCCGGACTGGAAACAGGATTTCGTCAACAAGAACAACAGACTTTACCAAGACAACAAAAAATTCATCGACGCTTGGCTTAAGACCAACAAGAATTTGAAAGACTGGACTCCGTCGGAGCGGAAGTTCGAGTGGCAGGCCGGCACGACCGAAGACTCGATTTGGAAATGCCTGATTCAGTATCGTCCGTCCGGCATCCGGGTCAAGAAACCCGATTGCTTCCCAGCCCTTGTCGCAATCGTGCAGACTCCGATCATCGGGAAGTACCGCCGAAAGATGACCGTTCGCGAAGAAGCGAGGCTGCAAAGTTTCCCTGATTCTTTTATTCCTGACGAAAGTCGCCAAGTCGCGTATAAACAGTTTGGGAATTCTGTTAATGTTGCGGTATTACGCATATTATTTTCTTGCTTAACGCACACGTATTGACGCGGAGAGGAGACACCATCCCCTGAGTTGGGGCGAAACGATGGAATTTGATAAGAAATTATGCCAAAAAATCGTTTTTGCGTTCTCTGACTCTGATAAGCAATTCGGAGACGTTACTTTTACCGATGAAGAAAAAGCTCTTTTAAAACAATACTACATTTCGATAATGAGCCACGGATTGTTAACGGGGTCGGCTAACCGCGATGTTCTGGAAATCGTTACCGCATTTCTAATTTGTACAACCAAAAACTATAAAGGCGATTGGGATGGGAAAAGTTTTTGGGACCGCATTTCAAATGAGATCGTTTATCGCCCCGATTACCAAACACAATTGCCCGCCATCGGAAAGTGTCTCGAAAGTTATTGTCGGCCTTCTTTTAGGACCGTTTCACAGTTCGAAGGCGATCACCGCTATGTAGAGTCCCTGTTTTTTCAAGCATACTCGCCGCGCGTTTCGGTACAGGCCTTTATTGAATTGGCCTGGTCTTTTTATAGAGACCCCGAGTTATTCGATCTTAATTATTTCGATACAAAAGAAGAACAAAATCTTTGCGAAGCCATCATCAGTGACTTAGAGAAATTTTATTCGAACGCCGACATCGAAAGCGGTCTTATTATCGAGAGCCAATCGTATTCAATTCGGTCTGGACTTCGCTACGCATTTAAGGAAGCCCCCAAGGCCGCGACGAAGATATTAAGACGGATTTTGCGTTATATCGATTTTATTTATCATCATTCAGACTCGGTTGGAGAAGAAGAAGGATATCTTGGCTTGCTTTGCAACCAATATGTTCCAAAACTTTTGGCTTCTTTTTACTCAAGCGATTCAGCTCAAAGACAGTCGCGGCAGAAAGTAACTGTCGATGATTTGACGAAAGTTAGGGCCTTTTTTATCTATCGAGAATTAGAACACCAGACTTATCTCGAACTTCCTAGAATACGTCTCTATAGAGAAGATCAGCAATTTAGGCAAGCTGAAGTCAAACTTTATATTTGCACGCCCGAAAGCGATGTCCTACTAGATGAAAAAATCGTTTCAACTTCCGGAGAGCATTTCAGACACATTCTTGACGAAATTTCGATCCCATTAACCGATTATTTGCCTCTTTGTTCTGCCGAGATCGATTTTCGAGTGGTTTTAAGTTTTGATGGCGGGAGTCCTGTTTACGATTCGAAAGAAACACTATTTCGCAAATATGTTGTGTTCAAGAGTGGCAAGGAAATTACTGGGCGAGCAGTGCAGCCCGGCGAGTTCGTTGTTCTACATCCAAGCAATTTGGTCATCGATGAAAACGTTCATTCGAATCAAACCCCGCTAATTATTAACGAATCAATATTCGCCTTTTCGCCCGTCGATGGTGACCGCATTTCCTATAATGGATCATATTGTTTCTTCGGCGAAAAGAAGAATGGTGCCCATATTTTTTACGATGAAGAAAAAACGAAGATTTTTCAAGGCGTGACCTATCAGAGACTTGGCGTTACCTATGATATCTATCAATCAATCGGGCCTTTGTTCATTCGAACCGATGATCAGATTTGTGCTGAACACTTAGCCATTCAAATCAAAGACAAGGATGACCGATTGATTAGCAACACCCCCTTAAACACCCTAAACGAGGATTCCGGGATCTATCTTTTTGATTTGCCTGATTTCGTTTCTCAAAAAACGGGGCTTCTGGAAAATTTGCTGACAATAGCGGTGGTTGACGTCTCGGCTAGTAAGGTCTTATTCATCGACCACATAGCCGTTTTGCCTGATTTTTCTATTCAGCGAGGTCTCTCCCCGTATTTAGGCGGGCAAGGAGAAATTACTTTCGTTTGCGATGGGCAAAAGAGCGTATTGTTGTCGGCCAAGAACGCCATTTCAGAAGATGCTTCCGTTTTGGGTGGTGTATTTTCGATTACGACGCCTTATTTTTCTTGGCGAATCAATGAAGGGGATCCTCATTGGTGCCCGGTTGAAAACAAATTGCCATTGATTCAGAGATTTTTCCAATCCAACGACTGCGTTTTCGTTGATTCGTTCTATGAGGACGTGGCGTTATTTTGCGGCGAAAAAGAAATTGCAAAGGATGAGAAGAATGGTGCCTTTTTGCTTGGCAGTTTTCTCTATGGCCCTGACGGTGATGCGGCTTTTCTTTCTAAAAACGGTGTGTATGCCAAAATTGATGATGTCATTTATCCGCTCTTCTATTTGACCGATAAACCTTATTTAAAAAATCGAACTTCTGAGGCCGTTGTTGTTGTGGATGGAAATAACATTTCTGTTGCGCTGGCCGAAAACTTTGTCGGCGATCCTAAAACATTTTTCCGCCTCGAGTTCATCCCCTACGCAGGCGAACCCCTTGTTTTCTCCGGCCAATTCGCAGAAAAACCTCTTCTGAATCAAACTATCCCGACGGGGTCTTACACTTGTCGCTTGTCCTATTCGAACTCTTCTGACGAATATTCGCTGAGGACAATGATTTTTTCTGAAGTTATTTCGATAGGTGATGAGAATTCCCTTTTGTTTAGGAATGTTGGCCAAATCGCGATTAGTAGGGTATCAAAAATTAAGATGACTGGTGTTAATTTGTCTAAAATTGAATATTTGGGGGACAATGGTTTTGGCCCTATGTTCCAATGCCAGATTCACGCTCCGTGGTTTAAAACGATTGAGGGACAATTTGGGATTAAAGCCGGGAATAGTCTTTCGGTTATTCGATATTTAGGGAAAGACGGTATCTATCGTGATTTTTCAGTTGACGTTGCTAACAAAAGACTATCGATGAAACCTGCCGATGAAGTAAATTACATAGAGTGTTTCTCGATTTATTCACAATCTGTCAAGGAGGATAGTTAATGTTTAATCCAGCAAAAGCATCTGCGCAAATCAAAGAAGATTTCATTCGCTATCTTTGCACCTCGTATCGGACTAAGGATGAAAATTACAATCAGCAATTTAAGGCTTTGCTCGAACAAGAAATCACAAAAGGTCCTTTTGTGGACATCAATGATGTTTTTGAAACTGGGCATTCAATCAATGATTTGATTAATGAAGGCGTGGCCTCCTCGCTTTATCGGGAGCTTGAAGCGAAAAAACCAGTTGAGGCGGAGATTGACGCCCCTTTGAACCGGCCTCTTTTTAAGCACCAAGAACAAGCGATTCGTTCCACTTCGGCCGGTAAGAATATTGTCGTTACAACAGGGACCGGATCGGGCAAAACCGAATGTTTTTTGTATTCGATAATGAATTCTCTTCTCAAGGAAAAAGAAAAGGGGACATTATCTGAAGGCGGAGTCCGGGCAATCCTAATTTATCCGATGAATGCCCTCGCAAATGATCAGGTTGATCGGTTACGAAGCATGCTGATGTTTTACCCCGACATCTCCTTCGGTGTTTTTACCGGCGAAACAGAAAGCAATCCTTTGAGCGCAGAAAACAGATACAATCGCACTCACTCTTCAGAAACCGTTGCGCGCGCCAGGACAAAGTTGCCAAACGAAAGATTGTCACGAGAAGAAATGTATGCCAATCCTCCGCATATTCTCATAACAAACTATGTGATGCTTGAATATCTTTTGTTTAGGCCCGACTATTCCGATGTTTTCAAGGGCAGCAATGTTCATTTTATTGTATTAGATGAATCCCACGTTTATCGCGGTGCTACCGGGATGGAGACCGCAATGCTTTTAAGGAAGTTGAAGGCAAGATTGAATAAAAACGAGGGGCAAATTCAATTCATCCTGACGAGCGCCACGCTCGGGAAACCGGGCGAATCAGAAGATGACATCGCCTCGTTCGCCTCAAGTTTGACTGGGGAAACGTTTGGGCCAGGCGACATCATTTATGGGCAAAGAAAGCAAACGGACATAACCACCATTCCGCAAAAACAATATCCCGTAGAATTATTCCGTTCCATCGCCGATTCAAGCCCCGAAACGATCTTGTCAGTTTTTGCAAAATTTGGGGTTGCTTGCGCAAACGAAAAAAAGCCCGAAGAGACAATTTACCAAATTTGTCACGACAGCCAGTATTATTACCTTCTTCGTAATCATTATTCAGGTCCTGTCGCGATTGTTGAAGTTGCAACTTGGCTAGGTCTTGATTTAAACGACACCATCGCTTTCTTGTTCTCTTGCTCCAAAGCGGGGAGAAACGGAATGCCTCTTTTAGACATTCACTATCATTTTTTCATCCGAGCAATGGAAGGCGCTTACGTTACGCTTTCCGGTAAAAGAGAACTCTTCTTGGATCGCAAAGAAGAAGTCATCAATTCGGACGGAACCAAAGATAAAGTCTTTGAAATTGCTCGATGCAGCAATTGTGGGGACATTGCTTTGGTAGGTAATATTGTTTCGGATGATAGCAAAGGCGAACTCAATTTCGTTATGCAAAATCCCCCCTTAGACAAAGGAAGAATTGAGGAAAGGGATCCACAATTTTTCCATATCGTTGATCAGCGTTGTTCTGAAGACGAAACCGAAATTTACGATGATGACGGAGAAAAGGAAACTAAGAAAGAAGACTATTGGCTCTGTCCCCATTGCGGAAGAGTTACCAAGACCATTTCCGGCAAACCAAAATGTGGCCATGACTCTGACGAGATGATTTTATTGCGGGTCAAAAAAGGCTCAGATAAATGCTTGTTTTGCTCCGAAGGAAATTACAGTGCGTTTTATGTCGGGAGTGATGGTGCAACATCGATCATTGGCATGTCACTTTTTGAGGCGCTCCCAACCAAAAAAGTTAGCATTACAGACGGAGACACGAGAAAAACCTTTGAAGGCGGAAAACAATTCCTTTGTTTTTCAGACTCAAGGTCTGAGGCCGCTTTCTTTGCTTGCTATGAAGATAAAACATACAACACTTTTATTGCCCGTCGTGGTTTAGCAAAAGTCTTGGATGGAATGCGCCAAGAGATCATCGATTCGAAAGTGGGCTATTGTACGGCCACCGATTTGGCCAATTCCCTCGGAACATTTTTCGCAAACAATCAAAGTTTTGCCGAATCGTTAGCAAATGAAGGCGTCAACAAAGCACTTCACGATTTGTCGATGAATTACTCCTGGATGATTGTTTTGGACCAACTTGTTGGTGCGAATCGGAAAAACTATTTGCAAAACATGGGTTTCCTTCAATTCAAATATCTTGGAATTAACCATTCTGTTGTCGCTGACATTAAGAAACATTTTGGACTTCATATCGATGATGAACGACTTGGCGATTTATTGAATCTCTTGGCGATGACCTTCGCAAAAAACGGGGCGCTCATCCCAGAGAAAAGCGATTTGGAACCTTTCGTTATGGAATATGTTTATCATTCATCGGTTCAGAATGCACTTCTCGAACAAAAGACAGAGGGCTCCGGGTCTCATAATCAGAGTTGGCTCCCGCAGAATCTGAAGGGAAAAACAGATAAGTGGCGTAGGTCCTATCGACAAAACATTGTGATGAAGACGTTGGGCTATGATGGCGCTCAGGCGAATGATTTTTTACGGTATTTTTGGGAAAGTTGTTTAACAAATCCTCAAACAAATTCTGCCTATTCCGCTAGACCGATTGGCAGTTATGGGGGGTTTGCGATGCCCACCAGTTCTTTTGGAATTCGGGTCCCCGGCTGTGCAGATGCTCATTGGTATCGGTGCAAAAGATGCGGCCATATTTTTGCTTATGATTTAAATGGTGCTTGCCCGCTGGAAAATTGTGGTGGTTCACTTGAAGAAATTAAAGATGTTGCTGGGTATTACAAAGACAACTATTACTATCGTGTTTATCAGGGGAATTATCTTAGAAAACTTCTGATCAAAGAGCACACGGCTCAACTTGGGCGCGAAAAAGGTGCTGAATACCAGAACTTATTTAGAGATAACCTCATTAATGCCCTCTCATGTTCAACCACGTTTGAAATGGGGGTTAACTTAGGCCATTTGGAAACAGTTTTTCTAAGAGACGTTCCTCCTACGGCCTCGAATTATGTACAGCGGGCTGGCCGTGCTGGTCGTAGCCAAGAGGCATCGGCCTATGCCATTACTTACGCCAAACTTTCATCCCACGATTTCAATTATTTCGAGAATCCTTTAGAGATGATTTGTGGCCGAATCAATCCCCCTTTGCTTAAAAGGGACAACGAAAAAATAGTATATCGTCACATTTATTCGGTTGTTCTTGGCTATTTCTTTAAAAAACGCCCAGAATTTTTCGGGAAGGATGAAGTGTCTGTTTTCGTTAATCCAGCCTCCGTAAACGATGGTTATTCAGAATTCAAAAAAATGGTGCTTTCTCGTCCCGACGAGCTTACTGCGTTATTAAAAGCTTCTTTTGGTGGGAAGATTGACCAGGAATTCTTTATTAGCGCCTATGGTGACGGAGCTAAAAATAGTTGGGTGCGGGACTTGATTGGCGATGGAGGCCGTTTGGAGAGCGCAGTGGCGGTTTATAAAAATACGTGCAATGAGTTTGACAAAGAGAAGGACGAATTGATAAAAACAGAGCAATACGAACTGATTGAAGGCGTTAAAAAACGAAAGGAATTTTTCCTTAATCAACCGCTTATTTCATTCCTTGTTAACGCAAACGTTCTTCCTAAATATGGATTCCCTGTTGATACGGTCGAACTTTCGGATCGCGTTTATTCGCCGAAAAACCGAAGCAGGTTTGATCAGGGGATTTCACTAAGCAGGGACATGAGCCAGGCGATAAGCGAATATGCCCCGGGGTGCAAAGTTGTAGCAGACGGTCATATGTACACTCCAAGATATATTTCTCAAGTAATTCGATTTGGTCAAGCCAAATTTGATGATGGATATTATTGCGAATGCGGGACCTGCCATACACCAAATTTCATGGTTGATGATTCTGTAACAGCAAAATGTTCCGGATGTGGTGCAACGCTTTCCGGGGTGAATAAAATCAAAGCAATTCAGCCAAGCGCGGGGATGCTGACAGACGGCAAAGTCGAAGACGTTCCGATGACGAAACCGCAAAAATATTACCATTCGCGTGAATATTACGTAGGAACAAACTACGGCGCATCGAAAAAGGTATTCGTCGTTGGCAGCAAAAAAATCACCATCATTTCTACCGAAAACGACAAAATCATGGTTACTACCCCAACCAACGAACCGTTCTACGTTTGCCAAAAGTGCGGATTCGCATTGGGGAAAATGGATTCGGTTCAAAAAGAAGACCCTAAGAATCCTGGGAATTTGGTCTTCGATGGAAAAGAGACGAGACGTTTGCAAAGCGGAGTCGCAACCGGAATAACCTGTGCCCACATCACACCTTCTGGCAAGCGATGCGAGCAATCGGTCCTCGAGAGACGAATTTTAGTCCACACGTTCAACACAGACATCATCCAAATCTTGTTTAACGGCGCCACGTTCGACGAAAACGCGCAAGCGATGCCAGGCACTTCGCCGACAGGCATTTCGGTTTTGTACGCTCTTTTGTACGCGATTTGCAGAACTCTGGATATTGAAGATAACGACATATCTGGTTGCTTAATCCATAACGAATCAGGGGAAAATACCAATTTTCGTTTGGTAATTTACGATAACGTACCCGGTGGAGCAGGACAAGTTAAGCGAATTTTAGACAACGATGGCAAGAACCTCCGAGCCGTGTTGGAGAGCGCTTATGACAAAATGCAATGCGAATGCGATACATCGTGTTATAAGTGCCTTCGAACGTATGAGAACCAATATTATCATTCGATTCTTTCTCACAAAAAAGCTTCGGATTTTTTGAAAGATTATCAGGGCGTCGTTACTCCAACACAACCCGATTCCGATACGACTCTGAAGTTGAAATTTTCGCCTTCGAAATTGCATTTTGATCCAAACTCCGGATCCTTGAAAGCCTTGATGGCGCTTTTAGGCGGACAGCTTTCCAAAAAAGCAGCGGAGTATTTCAAAGAAAAGTGCGACATAAATCCGGACGAAATCGTTGTTCCTGTCATTAATTGGTCAACAAACGTTTTGATGAAATGGAACAAAGAAAAAATACTTCTTTTGAGGACGGCAGATTCGGCAATCTTCGCTAAATATGTTGGAAAATGTGATTGGACTTTGATACTAGGCGATGACACGTTTGATCCGACTGCTTTCGATTCTTTGCTAAAAAAAGGAGAGTAAAACCATGGCCGTCATGATCAATTCCAGTTCTTTCTTTGACCCCCGGTCTCACGAAGACATCATCTGGAATGCTTTGAAGAAATTGCCTGACGATTGGTACGTGTTTCACTCAATCCACATTTATGATCCTCACGTCGATGATTATGACGGGAAACAGGAAGTGGAGATGGATTTTGTCGTTTTAATTCCATCAAAGGGCTGCATTGTGATAGAGGCTAAAAGTGGGGGAGTAACTTTTACCACAGAGCCAACGTCTTATTTGGGGATGCCTGTGCCGCCCTATACTTGGACCTTTTATTCTGGACAACCGATGAATCCCTTTGCCCAAGTTCATACTGCGATGTACTGCTTGTCGGAATATATCGCATCAAAAAATCTAAAACAATTTGTCGAACGAGAAAACTTTTATCGATGTGTTTGGTTTCAGCAAATCCCCGGGATTGCTATTACCTCCTTGCCTAATCGCCCAGAAGCGCCGAAAGACATTATTCTTACGGCCGATTCTTTGAGTAATCCCGAAGAGGCCCTTCTTAAAATTATCGCGGTCGAATCACAGAGAATTCCTCCTAAAACGAATCCTTGGAATTTAGAGGATATTCGCTATGTGACTCAGCACGTCTTGGCTCCCGCGATGAGCCTTTGCCCTTCGAAAAATTGGGAATATGACCAGAACGTAGAAAAATTAAACGCCATGCTCGAGGAGCAAGCGCACGTCTTGGACTTTCTTAGCGAACAACGGTTTGCTGTGATTTCTGGCGCGGCGGGGACCGGAAAGACGATGATAGCCTTGAAAAAGGCAAAAATGGAGTCCGAGCGCGGCAATAAAGCCCTTTATCTATGCTATAACTCCGCACTTTGTGACTATTTGAAAGAAAATTATGCCGCTGATGGAATTGATTATTTCACAATTGATAAATGGGCGTGTGTATTGTGCAAAACGCAGTTTGCTGACATGGGGGCTCTAGTTTTGAAAATTCGTTCAATGATCGACCGGGGAACTTTTGAATATAAGGCCGTCATCGTCGATGAGGCTCAAGACTTCGGACAAGAAGTTTCGGATAACGGGTTCGTTAATGTTTTGTCAGAACTCAATGATGCGATGCTGTTAACGGACGGATGCTTTTACGCTTTTTATGATAAAAACCAAGTTGTTAATTCGAAGAAAGTGCCGTCCTTTATTGCTAATGCTGATTGCAAACTCACCCTATATCGAAACTGCAGGAACACTAGGAAAATAGCCGAGACCTCTTTTTCTCAATTGGATGAGAAGCCGAGATTGATTGAGAGTGCGATTGCAGGCGACTCTCCGGCCCTTTACTTCGCAAATAAAAACGAGACTTTTTCCGCATTGTCAAAAGCCATTAAAGAACTTTCAGACGCCGGAATAAAACAAATAGTGGTGTTAACTATTAAGAAATTTGCTTCTTCTTGTCTAAAAGACCGCGCCGAAGGACAAGCCATAAAAATTAATAACCAAACCTTCCCGTTCTATTCCTGCGCTCAGTATAAAGGCCTTGAATCTGATGCCGTTATTATCACCGACGTTACGAAAGAAGCGTTTTTGGATAGCCGTCAGAAACTTTCCTTTTACGTCGGGACATCTCGTGCCAAGTTCAAACTCTCAATTATTGCTGAAATGACGGGCGAAGAATGCGAGGAGGCGTGCAGGGCTTGTTTGGGCGATGCCTTCATTGAGGGCGCCGATTATCGAACCGAACTTTCTCTTGCTGTTGCCGCTACAATCCAAGGCCAATAATTTGGTTTGGAAATTTTGAAGAAAACTGTCCCCCCGTTCTGCCGATCTGCTAAGATAATTTAATCTTATGGAAAATGTACAAGCGGCGCCGTTGGGCGTTGGAGCGATTTATAGCGGTATCGCTTATTATTGCGACCGGATTGACGGTTTTTTATCGACCGCCCCAGACAAGATCCTTGATTGCCTTTTTAAGGCCGTAATTGATAAAGAGAGAGCCCCCGAGCAAGACGATGCTTGGAAGGACGAAATCTCGTGTCTTCAATCAAGGCTCAAGGAAATTAGCGCTGAGGGGTACGTCGTTTTCGAGTACAACATCATCAGGATGGCCAAACGAATCGATGTTGTTTTGCTTTTGAGAAACGTTGTTTATTCGCTTGAGTTCAAAGATGGGCAAAGCACTTATTACGCCGAGGACATGGAACAGGCCCTTGATTACGCCTTGCGTCTGAAGGCGTTTCACAAAATGTCTAAAGGGTTATACGTGTGCCCGGTCCTTATCGCGACGAAAGCAGATAAGTCCTTCACCAATCCCTGCGTTCTCGATTCCGAAAAGACGATTGGCCTCCAGAAAACGAATAAAACCGAACTTGGGAAGATCATTCAATACATCGATAAGAAATATGGGTCGGATGGCTCTTTCGACTTCAACAAATGGTTTTGGTCGGATTACAATCCCAGCCCCTCCATCGTCGAAGCGGCGATTGACGCCTTCAACTCCGTTCCGGTTGCGAGCATTGCCCATTCGGAAGCGGGGCAAGCCGGGATAGACTCGTGCGTCAATTCAGTAAATGAAGTTGTCGAATATGCAAAGACCAACAAAGCAAAGTGTATTTGCTTTGTAACTGGTGTTCCTGGCGCTGGAAAGACTTTGGTTGGTCTTGATATTGCTGCCCAACACTCTAAGCCTTCCGATGATCTTTATTCGGTTTATATTTCCGGCAACGCTCCCCTTGTGGATGTTTTGCAAAACGCCCTGGCTGAATCTTGGCTGAAAGCGAAAAAGGTTCCAACTAAAAACGCTGGTATGACACGAGCGTCAGCCCTAATTCAAGATGCCTATGAATTTAGACAGTCTTGTCTAAGCAATCCAAATCCGCCTGTCGAGCGTGTTTTGGCTTTCGATGAGGCGCAAAGAGCTTGGGGCAAAGAGCAAGTCGATGCGTGGTCGATTAGGCACAAATATCAGCCCCCACACGCTAGCGAGCCTGAGTTAACAGTGAGATTTATGGACCGGCACGATGATTGGGCCGTAATTGTTTGCCTAATTGGACTCGGACAAGATATTCATGTCGGAGAAACCGGCGTGGACGGGTGGTTTAATGCCGTTTTGGATAGTCACAAGGGGTGGGAACTCTTCTATTCCGACAGCCTTTTTGGTAAGAGCGAAGACGAACTGGCTAAAAAAGAGGCTGTTTCGCACTATTTTGGATCTCACGTTATTCCGGGGATGCACCTCGGGGTTTCCGTTCGGTCCTTCCGGTCCGAAAAAGTGAGCGACTTCGTCAATTCCCTAATCATCGCGGACACCCAACACTGCCGAGAAGATTTGGCTTCTATAAAAGAAAATTACCCTATTTTCATTACTCGGGACCTCGAGTTAGCCAAGGCTTGGGCAAGATCAAAGGCTATAGGAACGCAAAGAATCGGTCTTATCGCTTCGAGCACGGCCAAAGACCAAAAGGACAACGGGATTACTGTCCCGGAAGAAAGATACTTTGATTGGCCCAAATGGTTTTTGAGTACTGACCCCAAAGAAGCGGGATCATCCAATGCTTTGGAATTCGCGGCCAGTGAATTCAAGATTCAAGGCCTAGAGATTGATTGGGCCATCGTGTGTTGGGGCGCTGATTTCAGGTATGAAAACGGAGAATTCAAAAAATACGTTTACCAAAGGAAGTGGAATCCCGTTTCCGAGTACCATTTCCGTTCAATAGGGTGGGAAGATAAAAACAGGTGGATTTCCAATGCTTACCGGGTCAATCTGACAAGAGCCAGGCAAGGGATGGTTATTTATGTTCCTATCGGAACGCAAGGTCATTGGGACACCAATTTTTCGCAATATTACCAAGGCGTCTTTGATTATCTGAAAAATGCGATAGGGCTTCCCGAACTTAAGAAAGACGATATTCCTGACGCCAAGATACCCGCAGCTATGATGGGGCCGACAGAAGAAGGGGTGGCTGGGAAGCTTGCCTTAATTAAGGGTCTCTACGACCAAGGATTGCTTACAAAAGAAGAATACGATCATAGAAAAGAAGTTATTCTAGATGGTGCTCTTGCTAGGATGCCGGACTAGTTTTTTTCGACGAATCATTGATGCCAGAAAAAAGGCAAGGAACATATACAAACATAAGTGCAGTTAAATTTTACGATTTCGATTCGTTTTTTATCGAAATGACCTGATTTTTAACCGTTTTGAGATGTTCAAACATAAGCGACATTATCTTCCCGACATATCCAAACGTTGGTAACCACACATGTTGAGACTGTATGCGAATTGTCGTTAAGAAACGCAGATAAACACTAATGTTTTAGAAGAATATTAAGAAATCGAGAAACCCGATTTTACCCCATTTT
>Ga0163159_1002101_pt1 | contig 17171 bp, 15 predicted proteins | sample BioMet9_FD_108702 | JGI IMG/M metagenome (GOLD analysis project Ga0163159, IMG submission 108702) | Microbial communities from bioreactor (seeded with sewage sludge) at Lawrence Berkeley National Lab, California, USA - Biofuel... | ecosystem: Engineered > Bioreactor > Anaerobic > Unclassified ... | reverse complement strand
CAACAGATACCGGTTCAAGACTAGTTTTTGATAAAATTTTAATTGCGGCTCGTTCATTGCAGTTCTTCTTGGCATAGTACGCCGCCCCCCTACTCTGCATCCTCAAACATACATTTTTTCATTTCCTCGTCAATTAAAATAACCTGCCAGTTTTCATTGTCGCTGCGCAAATTCATGAGATTATTATCACAATTGACATATATCCACTTGAAACTGCGAGCATTGGGCAGCAAAAGGAAATAAGCATCAAGCGCTGCGTTGTCCTTCGTAATATCGCCTGTCATTTCTCGCCACAAAGCAAGCGTTTTGTCGCCATTTGGCAATGTGCCTTCAACTGCTTTAAATTTATACGTCTTCCCAGCTTTCAGCTTTGCAGAAATAACTCCATACTTCCCAGCAGAAAAATCAGCGTCATATGAAACGAGAGCATGGTTCTTTGTAACAGTAAGCCCTGTGAGATAGTTAAAAGTTTCAACAAGGTCTATATTTCTTTCTATGCTTTCAAGATTTCTGGTGATATTCATTTTATAGCTAAATGGTTTGTCTAGCATTCCTACATTAAGCAAACTTGTACTGCCAGCTGATTCTGCATCCAGCATGTATGAAATAACATAAGACTCGCGGACATCAGCAAGTATATCGTTATCTCCGTTACGCAATATAATATTATTCAGAGCATCCTCATAAGATTCAAGTCGAATGTATTTAAATGCATGTGAAGAGCCACAACGTGAGACAGGTTTTCCGTTTACCCAACCTTTTTTATCGTTCGTATCCATTGAGTAAATTACCCTTTGAATTCTAGGTTTTGTGGCTGTATCGAAGAATTCACCCATCTCAACAAGAATATACTTACGCTTCCCTGAATCAGCTCTGTTATATGAAATTACACAATGCCCTGTCGATGCTGAACCAGCAAAATAATCCATAACAATTGCATTTTTATTGTCATGAAGATTTTCCAAATTCAATACTTGATTCATAAACGCTTGCGGTTTTTTCCCATTTCTAAAAGTGGTTCCACCTTCGTCAGTGCAATCATTAAATGCAGATTCAAAATCATACATATTAGGATATGGAACACTTTTCGTATCCTTTTTAGTTAATGGAACTCCTTGATAGTAATCACCATTTTTCCGTCCACTCTCAATAGACGGACACCAAAAGTATCTGTAACCTAAACCATCATCGCCCATATTAGTGACACGAAGTAAGCAATTACGAAAATTATCACTATTTGGCTCAATATGAGCAACATAGAAACGTCCGCTTGAGTTTCCCTCTCTTATAGATCCTCGAACACTAATCTTCTTTAAACCTTTTGCTGTGGGTAAATCCTTTCTAATACCATATGTACCAGGTTTAAAAATATCGATGGTTTTATTTTCCCGAACAATTGTTTCAGAAGGATCACTTTGATGGTCTATATAATATTTATAGTCATCAAGTGATGTGTTATCTTCTATTCTTTTAGCCGGCATATACAATGAAGTCTTAGCATATGCTAATAACATTTCATATATCTCATGAAAATCTTTATCTCCTTTAAGAATACGATTTTCATGTCTTACCTTTATTGCAATAGTTGCAAGATAGTTATGCAAGCCGTAAATATTATCCAAACAGAATTTTAAATTATATAACTCATCTTCGTTAATGCTAATATAAATTGGACAAATATCTTTTTGTAAATTATAAACAAGCTGAAGCCTATAATCCATCATCGCAATCCAAGATGAATCTGCGTAATTATCTTTGTATAAAAATTTTCCCTCTGCTCGGTCACCTTCTGTATTATAAGGTGGATCAATATATACACAGTCAATTCTTTTGGAATACTTTCTTGATAATAAGGAAAGGGCTTGTGAATTTTCACTATGTATCATTAAACCATCAATTTGTTCATCAAAATTGTTAATACTGTCTATAAGATGTTCTTTGAAATCCATATTAAAAAATGCCGTATCTAAAACAAGGAACGGATTTTGCCTAAGAAAGTCAATAGTAAGTGGCACAGTATAAGATACCTTAGCAGGAATAAAAAGATTGCCAGACTCCGCCTCTATTTCATCAATTGAAAATAGGCGAGCCCATTCTGCTCGCTGAGCATCATTAGCGATAATTTCTGGATACATATCTTCCGGCACACGGTCAAGCGTAATACAGTAGTTAGTCTCAACTACAAATTTCTTTTTAAGATATAACTTCTTTTGGAAATTTTCTATCTGCGCGAGAAAAGAGATTACTTTTCTAGCAATTGCTCGGATAACTTTGGCTTTTATTAAATAAGTTTTCGTTTTTGTGTCATTCTGCACATCAATATCATCGAGAAAGATAACGTCATTCTTAATATAAAAATCGAGCTCACGATTTAAGAACTTCCCCAAATCTTTGTGTATGAAGTAATCAAATGTGTTTCGTGCCGTATAACGGATAAGTTGGCGTTCTAACAAAGATTTACCATCAGTTATGTTTAAAATCTCTGCAAAAGACTGAAATTCAGGTTGTGTTTGTACTGCCACAAATGCGTTGACAATGTCAGTAATATGCCTAGCCTGCGCATTACTATCATTATATTCAGATGCCTTATATTCTACGTATATGAACAGTGCTCCGTTAATTACTTCAAATGACTTTGCAGAGTGAAGTTGGAAAAATTTCTTTTTATCTGCTTTGTTGTTATCTTGTTCTATGTCTGCCTCAATGAGTTTAAAGTGTATTTCGTCTCCATAAATTGTCTTGAAAACATAATTTTTAAAATATTCGCTAGTTTTTACATAATATTGATCTGCATTTGCCCAGTGAAGTTTGACCTCTTCACCTTCATATGGAATTGCATATACGCCATCCTTGTAGCGTCGTTGTGATATAAAATCACCGGCATCGTAATAGCGGGAGAAAAAGTTCGTCAAATGGTTATAAATATCTGATTCGACAGCAGACACGTCTATACCATCGCCAATACTTTTTCTCTTTGCTTCTAAATCAGCTAATACGGCAGTTTTTGTTAAATCAGAAAAAACTGTATTAGCTTTTGCATCGGCAATCTGTTCATCTATTTTTATGATCTCAGATGAAACATTAAGTTCAGCCAGTTCCTTTAAACCTTTTGTAATTTGTATAGGCAAATCCTCTTCAATAAATTTATTTATTTCATCATGCTTCATTCGCATGATGCGATATATACCAAAATCCAGATCCGCCTGATCAAATTGGAACATATCGCGGAGAATATTCATAAATTTTTTTTGATTTTCAGTCATATTATGGTTCCTCCATTTCATCTAAAACCAAATAATAACTTAACGTGCATGACTAAAAGTCATGTCACCATATTTTTTACACTTGGCATTAACACAACGCAGCTATTATACAAAAAAAAGACGGACAGGCACAGCCCATCCGTCTTAATTATCTCACATCTTCCCCGTCAGCCTCAGCGCCTGCAAGCAGATGATGTAGGCGACGCTGATGGTGATCAGCCGTTTGAACATGCTGCCTGATTTCCCATCACGTAGTTCTCAGCCGCTATGACCATGTGGTCAAGAACGCCGAGGTCGTCGCCTTTTACGGCGATGTAGGAGAGCGCCGCCTGCCCAAGGAGCGGATAAAAGTCCAACTTGCTTATGAAGTCGATGCAAGGAGCGCAGATCGTTTTGAGCCTGTCCAGCAGCTCCGCTATTTCCGGCGCGTGTCTGGAAATGACGTAGACGTCGCCAAGACGGCCGCGGCCGGGAGTCTTTTTTGATTCGACGATGAGGCCGGCACCTCCCCACTGAGATTTGCCGCTCGCTGCGCGGAATTTTCCGGAACGAATTTCGGCCCTGAGGTTCTCAAGATCTTTGAAGATAAACGCGCTGTTATGAATGATGCTGTCTGCCATAAATATTCCTCCTCGTCTGTCTGTGCTGCCTCTCTGGTGAATTGCCGCCGCCGCGTTTCCGATTCCGCTGCACTCGTCTAGATCCAGTTCTTCCGCACGCATCCTTTCGCTGTGTCCCTTATGCCTCTGTCAAAAAGCGCACAACACATACGCGTTCTAAAGCAAGATACTCCGAACCGTTAAGCCATATTCAGTTTTCTTTTGGGACGGGACCAGATAGAACATCTGCCCGTGATAGTCCGCCGACCGCCGCTTGCGCTGGATCATTGCACTCGATATTTTGAAGAACCGCGGCCAAACCAGTCGCAGGATTTAGAATTTTACTACAATTTCTTGGCCTGTCAATCACATATCTGAAAATTTGAATGAAATTTCTAAATGCCAGCCGCTGGTCGTTTTATCAAGCTTATAATCCTGCAGCCGCGAAAATTATTATGGAGGGCACCTGCTTTGGATCAATTTCGTGAGGTCACGAAATTGATCTGAGATTTTTCAAGACCGACAGCCCACCACATCCTCAACTATTAGGTTTTCCCGAATAGTTGCCCGCTCTTTCCAGGGATCACCATTCATCAGGCAATTTTTAGTAACTGCTTTTGGGCCTCAGTTTTGTGAGCCGACTCCGTGCGAAAATTAGTGTTCGGAATAATTCTGTATGCATTTCCAAAAAGGCCGTTTCCCCGTTAGCGTAACATTTACGCTTACGGGAGAGGTTTCGTTTTAGAGAAATAATAAACTAATAAATAGCGCCAATATTTTCACTATCAGCAAGGCTTTATGATGTATTTATAAATTTTACAAATCACGATATTTCTTTTGATCAGACTTTTATCTGACCAATTTTCAAATTCGCGTTTTTAGCCGTTTTCGCACATTTTATAATTTATAAAGACAAACAGTTATCATATATTAAACCATCGCGAATTGTCTGGCGGCTGCACGACGGACAGCGGACGAAATAACGGCTAAATACAAAACAGAGCTGCCGTTGGCAGTGGGCGCGGCAGCTCTGTTGCATTGCAATTGTTTGTTCTGTTTCGTATCAAAGCACGCTCAGGTACTTGTCGCCTCTGTCGGGCTGGACTGTCACGACCGCGGAATCGGCGGGCAGGCGTCGGGCCGCTTCGATGGCGGCGTAGACGTTGGCGCCCGTGGAGATTCCGCTGAAGATGCCCTCTTCCGAGGCCAGTTTTTTTGCGGTGTTGAGCGCGTCGTCATCCGTTACTGTGACGAATTTCGTGACGACGCTTTTATCCAGATTTTTCGGCACAAAGTTGGCGCCGATGCCCTGGATCTTGTGCGGGCCGGAGCGCCCCTGCGTCAGCAGCGGGCTGGAAGCCGGTTCCACCGCGATGATCTCGGCGTCCGGCCATTTTTTCTTCAGCGCTCTGCCGATGCCGGTCACCGTGCCGCCGGTGCCAAAGCTCGCGATGAAGGCGGCCAGTTTTTTGCCTGCCGGCAGCTGGGAGAGGATCTCGGGGCCGGTCATGGTCTCGTGCGCCCAGGGATTGCCGGGGTTGGCGAACTGGTCTAGCATCACGGCGTGTTTGTCCGCGGCCAGCATTTTTTCCGCCGCGACGGAGGCGCCTTTCATGCCCTCGGCAGCGGGGGTCAGCACCAGTTCGGCGCCGAAGGAAGAGAGTATCTTGCGGCGTTCGACCGACATTGATTCCGGCATTGTGAGCACCACGCGCAGTCCCATTGCGCGACCGAGCAGCGCGAGCCCGATGCCTGTGTTGCCGCTGGTCGGTTCGACGAGCACTGTGTCGTCGTGCAGTCTGCCGGCCTGTTCGGCGAATTTCAGCATGCCGTATGCGGCGCGATCCTTGATGGAGCCGCCGGGGTTGCCGCCTTCCAGCTTGATCCACACCTCGGCGCCGCCCGTTGCGGCGTTAAGTTTGTAGAGCGGCGTATTGCCTATCAGTTTGACGATTGAGAGTTCCGAAAGTTTTTTCATGGTTCTGTCTATGCCTCCATCAGCGCGGTCTTGAAGACTTTTTCGACGGCTTCCTTAGTCGGCACGCCTTCGTGCACCTTTTCGCCCGCGACAAAGAAGGTGGGCACGTAATAGTAATCGTACTGCTCCGCTATTTCCGGATGTTTCTTTTCGTCTATCATCTCAAAGGGCACGTCTTTATATTCGGGGTGTTCCGCAAACAGTTCCGCCATCAGTTCGCGCGCGTGTCTGCAATGGGGGCATCCGTCGAACATGAACATCTTTACTGCTTTCACAGCTTTTGTCATCTTGACCGCCGCCTTTCTTATTTATAAAAATATAATCAAAATGCAAAAAACTGTTAAGGGGTTTATACTGATAGAAGATAGATGCGCAGGAAATCGCCGCAACATGCACAGCGAGATTTTGGGAGGTTATGCGTTTGAAGCTGAAGAAAATGGTTTTCCTGACCATATTTCTGTGCGCCGTGGTGCCGGTGCTGGCTCTGTCGGCCGTGTTTATCGCAACGTCTTCAAAGACAAGCAGGAACCTGATGAACGACAATATGGCCGCCGCCTCCAGGCTTTTTTCAAACAGCATCGACAATATTTTCGACATCAACAGAGCGGATATCTTCGTCACTTTTCATGTCTCCGAGATCCGCAGCTTTATCAGCGACAGCGTGTTCGGCGACCGCAAAGACGCAGCCGCCGTCAGAAATATCGCCAAGCGCCTCGCGCTCAGAGTCTCGTCCGACGGCAGGTACATACGCTACATCTCGCTGGTCGACGCCAACGGCAAGGTCCTGCTCAACAACGATATAAGCAAGATCGGCACGCGTTCGCGACTGCCGGCCGGCACGCTCGAACAGATCAAAAAGTCGGGCAGCTACTTTGTGACGGATATTTTCAGCATCAAGGGGCTCAGAGATCCCTTCGTGTACGCCATCGTGCTGCCGCTGATCGACCATCACGAATTTCACGGCTCCATGTTCTATGTGCTCTCCCCCGCTTCCATACAGGAGCTGGTCCGCTCCGCGGGATTTTTCAAATCCTACAGGTCGGGTTCCGTCACGGTGCTTGATTCCGGCTACAATATCGTGGCGACCAGCAACCCGCTGCTCAAAAAAATGACGAACTTCCGCACCGAGGTCAGGGACAGCAATCTGCTGGCTCTCGTCTCCAGGGACAGCGTCTCCGGCGACCAGGCCGGCGCCGTGCGCTACACGGCCGGCGGCAGGAAGAGGATCGGCTATCTGCATACGGTGCCCGACTCCGGCTGGAAGATCATCTGCTCCGTGGAAGAAGATGAACTGTTCAGGCCCGTGAGGCGCATGATCCTCTGGGACTGCTTATTCGTGGTCCTGCTGCTGGTGATCGTCACGGGAGCCTTCCTGCTGCTGATGAGACAGATCACCGACCCCATGTACGGACTGCTGAGCACCATCCACAAAATGCGCGGCGGCGACTACGCAGCCAGGTTCAACTATCAGGGCAGGGACGAGTTCCGCGAGATAGCCGACGCTTACAACGACCTTGCCGACATTACGCAAAACACGCTGAAACGCGAAAAGGCGCACAGCGAATTTCTGCTCGACAAATCAAACCACGACCAGCTTACAGGGCTTTACAACAAAGCCGCCACGCAGGAACTTATTTCTGAGTGCATAGGCGAATATGGCAGGACGGGCAGCCATGTTCTGTATATAATGGACATCGACAACTTCAAGTCGATCAACGATACTCTGGGGCACAGCCTCGGCGACAGGGTGCTGGCGGAACTGGCCAAACACCTGAGCGCCGCGGCGAGGGAGAGCGACGTGGTTGGGCGCATAGGCGGCGACGAGTTCATGGTCTTCCTCAAGGATATCAGGAACACGGAGACAATCGCCATCAAGGCTGAGGAACTGCGCAGCGCGTTCCACACTGCCGGCGCAGCCATTCCTGAACTTGCCAGGATGTCGGGCAGCATCGGCTGCGCGCGCTACCCGGACGACGGCGGCACGTTTGAGGAGCTGTACAAAACGGCTGACAAGGCGCTTTACGAGACAAAAGCCAGCGGCAAGGACGGCTGGACAATTTACGGCATAAAGAGGAGCAATAAGAACGATGCAGTATAAGATCAAACAGGCCGACAGAGGCCTTTTCTACAGCAGGAACGATCCCAAGGACCGCAGGCTGGGAGAGCTGATAGCCCGCGCCGATATCAGCGACATAAAGCGCGGCGAGGTCGCGATCCTGGGCGTGCCGGAGGACCGCGGCATCACGGCCAACAAGGGCCGCGCCGGCGCCGCCAAGGGGCCGGACGAGATCCGCAGAAAATTATACAAGCTGACGCCCGGCTTCTACATCGACACGACCAAGCTCAGCATCAAAGACGCCGGCAATATAGACACGGAAGGGCTTTCGCTTGAAGAGGTGCATCTGGCCGAACAGAACGCCGTAGCCGACCTTGTCTCGCGCGGAGCGCTGCCGATCGTGCTGGGCGGCGGACACGACCTGACCTATCCTGGCGTGGCCGGCCTCGTTCAGGGCGCCGCCATCGGGCATGACGGCCTCGGGCTCATAAACGTCGACGCGCATCTCGACGTGAGGACAGATGAAAACGGCATCAACAGCGGCACTTCGTTCTACCGCGCGCTCACGCAGCTGCCCGACAAGGCGCTGGCCGGCGACTCCTTCGTGGAGTTCGGCATCCAGGAACAGTACAACTCGCCCTACTATTACAACTGGGTGCGGGCCCAGGGCGGGCACGTCTACACGCTCAGAGAGGTGTCGGAACGCGTCATGGAGTCTTTCCTCAACATTCTGACGCTGTCCGGCAGAAACGGCCATCAGGTGGCGCTTTCGCTAGACATCGACGCAGTCAGGAGCACGGAAGCTCCCGGCGCGTCGGCCAGCAATCCGAGCGGCCTCAAGGCACCCGAACTGGAGAAAATAGCCTATCTCGCGGGACGCAGCTCCAACGTCCGTTATCTGGACATCATGGAGGTCTCGCCGCCGCTCGACGAAGGCCACAGGACCTCCGCTCTGGCCGCGTCAGCCCTGTTCTGGTTCTTCAGGGGCTTAAGCGAAAGGTAAAACTATTTTCTGTTTCCAAAATAAATGCGGGAGGAAAATTGCAGCCGGTCAACCGGCGTGATCTTCCTCCCGCTGTTTTATGCCCTCAAAGCAGTCTATCTGATCTTGTAGTATTTGGCCGGTACCTTGATCTTGTTGAGCCCCAGAGTTCCCTTGCCGAAAACGTAGGTGTCCTGGTAGATCAGCAGGAAATTCTTGAGCCTGACGCCTGAGGCCGCGTCCGTGTAGACGTTGCTGTTCCAGGCCATGCCGGGCGAGAAGAACTCAAACGCTTTCATGACGTCGCTCTGTCTGCCAAGCTTCGCCTGATGCTCCACCACGCGCTTGCCGTACTCGGCCAGCCCCGCCACGATGCAGTAGCCGGAAGGATAGGGCCAGGTCGCGAGACGTCCCTTGCCGCCGCGGCTCACGACCGTCTTCTCTATTTTGCCCAGGATTGCCTTCCAGTTGCCCTTTTCCTTGCTGAGGTCAATGCCCAGCGCTCCCGCATAGCCCTGCAGCGGAGAGTCCGTCTGCACATAGTAGCCGCCCAGCTCCGTGATCTGACGAAGCAGAGGCTCTACCTGAGCGTCGTTGGTGCTGAAGAAAGCGGTCTTTTTGCCGTACTTGTTGAGCCAGGTGGGCACCTTTTCAAGCACATACTGCTGCGCGCCGGCCACGCCTACGTCGCTGGTCGGGTCCGGGGCCGTCTCAAAGGCAAACTTGAGGCCCAGGTCGCGGCAGGCCGCCTCGATGACCTTGCGGCGGCGTGAAAGCAGTTCGTAGCTCATGTGGCGCGGGAAGGAGATGTGCACGTAGGTTTTGGCGCCCAGCCTCTTGGCGGCCAGCGGCATGATATAGCCCATCGCGATCGTATCAGAGTTGACCGAAAGGTCAGCGGCGGAGGCGATCATGTTCGGGTCCTCCTGCGGCTGTCCCGTGAAGCAGAGGATATTTTTGTTCTTCTCTTTGATGCGTCTGAAGGCCTCGGCGGTGCCGGGCACGCCTTCCGTAACGACCACGACTTTCATGAGCGGGTCGTCGGCCAGCCCTGCGATCTGCGTGATGACTGTCTCCATCTCTGAACCGAAATTGTCCGGGTAGGTGACGTGCTTGATCATGCCGCCCTTTGATACGTCACCGTACATCTGAATGAGCCTTTCGGCGCCGCGCACCACATCCTCGCCTTGCGAAACAGTGCTGGTCACGACGCCGATGTGAAACTTCGGCGCGGCCAGTGCGGCCGTCGCTGAAAACAGCAGCAATGAACAAGTCAAAACAAAAGCAAGCTTTTTAAGCATATCTTTCTCTCCATTCCGGTCTGGTCAAGCCAGCCTATGCGTTCAGAAGTTTTTCGATCGAAGCCTCTATGTTCTGCGGCGTCGCCCTTTCGTCGCCAGTCAGCCTGGGCGCGAACTCATGGCCGCCGTTCATAAATATGATGGTCGGCACGCCTCTGAGCGATAATTTCTTCATTATCTCGCGATTATCGGCTCTATTGAGTTTCAGAAACACGATACGGTCCCCGTATTTATCAGCCAGCTCCGCGAACTTCGGAGCCAGGGCCGCGCAGGGAGGTCAGGTCGGATCCCAGATGTCAAGCACGACAGGCTTGCTGCCCGAAGCTTCGACCACACAAGATTCATATTCGGACGCGTTTATCGAACGCAACGATCACACCTCCCTTTTCATATTTACAGGCATAAAGAGTATAACGGCGTTTTGCGCCTTTTCAAGCGGCAAGATGTACGAACCGTCATCCTGTCTTGCCGACACAGGCAGCCCCAGCCACCGCTGACATGGCCCACCGAACGACAGCTCTACCGCCGCAGGGACCTCCATGGGCGCCAAAAAGCGGCCGTTCGCGGACAAAGCTCTGTCCAGCGCCTTGCCGGGATCGCCGCAGCCCGCCTGCCAGAAGCGCACAGGACCGAAAGAGTTCCACTTGTTGACGGCACCAAGCTCCATAAATTCAATTTTGTCTGAGTCAAATGAAAGTTCAGACGGCGACGGCACTAGAAAGTCCAGCAGAGCGCCGGATCGGCTGCCGGTCATTGCTTTCGCGGCGCCGCGGTAAAAGGCGGCCGCCGCGTCGGAGGCTGGCAGCCTGACGCCGGCAAAGGCGTCTTTCATGCCATATTCGTCCGCATCAAAGAAAAACTCCGCCGCGATGACGCGCTTCCCAGTTTTGGCAAACCACTCTTCGACAGCCGCGTAATCCGTTCCGCCATGAACTGTCAGACAGTGTTCCCAGTCGGAACCGGCGGCGAACTGCAATCGGCTGACGGCGCAGCGGCCGAGTTTCGCCATTATTTCCACAGTTCTTCCGGCCTTTCCTCGCTTGCGACCCTGAGCCCGTTTTTCATTAAAAGGCCGGCTGTGATGCCGGCTCCGGCAATCCTTTTACCGCTGAAGGTGCCGTCGTAGATCTCAGACGAACCGCAGGAAGGACTGCGCTCTTTGAGCAAAGCTGCCTGACAGTTCAGTACCATGGCCAGTTTCAGGACCTCATGGGCTCCGCGCAGAAAATATTCCGTATTGTCGGTGCCGTCTTTGCCAACTACGCGGCCGTTTAAGATCTCATCCGGCTCGCGCGGCGTCGGCAGCCCTCCGAGCTGTTCCGGACAGACCGGCACCAGTTCGTTCTCCGCAGCCAGAGCGGCGACTTTTTCGTTAAAACAGCCGTCGCCGCAGTAACGGCAATTGACGCCTAGCAGACAGGCGCTCACCAGTATCTTCAATACAGCCGCCCCCTTTTGGACATATGCGATATATTAACAGATAAAGCTGTATAATTCAGCTGTGAACAAATCTCGGAATGGAGCATCTGCCTTTTGAAGAAAATAATCATGGCTCTGGCTGCAGCGGCTCTCGTCTTCTGCCACCCGCTCAGCGCGAGCGCCCTCTTTTATAACGAGCTGTACAGCGACAAGCAGTATGTCGTCTCCATCAACCCCAATTACGTCGGAGACCTCGGGGACCACATGATCGTCTGCATCAGATGCGATCTGCGCCGCCGCAACAACGGCAGGGCCTATGCGCTTGAGTACGTGGCGCTCGACAAATCTGCGCGCAGAATGCAGATAACCAGGAGCGAATGGTACTCTGCGAAGAATGAAATGCTCTCCTCCTCCGGCGACGGCAAATATCACGGCGACCGGCTGACGGACTGCGAGAAGGGCAGTTTCTACGATCTGTTGTGGGACGCCATCGTCAACAATTCGGCCGAAGCCAGAACCTTTGGAGTCAAGAAAGGCACTTTCGCCAAGCTCTACGATTTCGGAGATTCGACCCTTTTCATCAACCGCGCCACCGTCGACGACCGTGGAACATACAAAGTCGCCTGGATCAAGTGGCAGGACAATAAAAACGGCGGCTGGTATCTGGATTACATGGCTCTGGACAAAAAAGCGCCGAAGGAGCTGGTGCTCAAGCGCATCCGCTACTCCGGCGACGGCAAAGCGGTCTATTTCGAGGAGAGGCCTTTTGACAAAGCCAACTACGCTCCCTGCAGCCCGCACACTTCTGGTGAACTGATCTGGAAATCGGCAATGGGAAAATAAAACGCCGGCCTACACGTTGCCGACGAACACAAAGTCAAGGTTCCGACTGGCCATGTCCGCCAGCTCATAGAGCAGTTTTATATCCGTAGGCTGCTTGTCTGCCATTTTTCTGCGCGGGAAGAACCTCGTTACATGCAGAGGTATTTTTTTGTCCACGGAAGCCAGCCAGCCCGACAGCTCGCGCATCTCTGAGGGAGAATCGTTTTCGCCAGGCACTATAAGCGTGGTGACCTCTACATGAGAGCTCTGCACGGCCGTCTTGATGAAGGCTTCCACCGTTTCCAGGTCGCCGCCGAGTTTTTTGTAGAACTCATCCGTAAAGCCTTTAAGGTCGATATTGAACGCGTCGGTCCAAGGCAGCACTTCGGCCAGGGTTTCGGCGCAGAAGCAGCCGTTGGTGACCACGACGTTCTTCATGCCGAGGGCGCGCACCATCTTCGCCGTGTCGCGCACGTATTCGAATCCCGTCAGAGGCTCGTTGTATGTGTAGGCAACGCCAATATTGCCGTCATCCCTGAGCCTGACTGCATAATCAGCCAGCAATTCCGGCGCCACATATTTTGTCGGGACTTCGTTCTCAGCGGCCATGGAGATAGAGTCGTTCTGGCAAAAAGGACAATCCATATTGCAGCCGAACGAGCCGACCGAGAGGATCATGCCGCCCGGATAAAAGCGCGCCAGAGGCTTTTTCTCGATCGGGTCCAGCGCTATTGAGGTCAGCTTGCCGTAGTTTATGGAAACGGAATTGCCGCCGACATTCTTTCTTGCGCGGCAGCGGCCCGTCTGCCCCTCTGAAAGCTTACAGCGGTGCGGGCAGACCTGACACACGATGCTAGTGATGGCGGACCACCTCGAAGCGCTGCAGTCTGACCGGTTCGTCGTCCCTGATGCCGGCCTTGCGTTTGGCGATGGAGATCTGCTGCTCCACCGTGTCCACACCTTCAAGGCTGGGCAGCAGCAATCCGCGTCTCATGCCGTTGGTCACTATGACTCCGTATCTGTTTACGTCGAGCCGGTCCGGCGCATCGATATCCTCTGCGTCTCCCAGCACGTCCACGCTGTAGACAAGGTCGTCCAGTTCCCTGGGCTCCACAGGTTCAAAGCGCGGGTCCTCGGTGGCGGCGCTGCGCGCGTTTCTGATGATCTCAGCGGCGACGCTGTCTGCGGTGGCCGTGATGGTGCCGATGCAGCCGCGCAGCTGGCCGTGTTTCTTCAGCGACACGAACGTCCCCGCGCGCCTGGACGTCAGCTCCTCCGGCAAACCGCCGGGAACGGCTATCTTTTCGCCGTTTTTGACCCAGGCCTCCAGGGATTTTCTGGCCAGCTTCACGTAGGCGTCCTCCGACTGCTTAAGCGCGGCGTTTTTTTTGCGTTCATTATGCTCGTATTCGAGCAGAAAACGCCTGCCCGCGTCCGGGCCCTGCGGCGCAAAGGTGCAGACGCCGTAGCCGACTCCGAAGGGGCCCTCGTGTGAAAGCTTGTCCGCCTTGACGGCGACTCCGTCAAAACAGCCTGCCATAATCACAAAGGAACGGTGGCCGCATTCCGCGGCCTTTTCGCAGAACACGTCGTCAAAATCAAAGAGCTCTCCGAAAGCGCCGCGTCCCATCACGTCCATGATGCGTTCGTCGTAGACCGGTCCCTCCCTGTGATAGCCATAGGGACCGTCGGCCTTGAGCACGTGCGAAAGGTCTCCGCTGGCTACGACGGCCGTTCTGCGGCCCAGTTTTTCCGACGTCTGCCTGATCAGCATGCCCAGTTTGTAATGGTCGGCGAGCGGCAGACCCGAAAGTCCGATCCTGACGATCGGGCATCTGAGCTCCCCGCCCCAGGCCTTTTGCAGAAACCAGAGAGGCACCATCGTGGCGTGGTCCAGCTTGGCGTCACGCTCTCCCATCGTGCCTGCGCTCAGATCCTCTGACTTGGCAAGCGAAGCCAGTTCGCTGGCAAAATCACTGGCGTAGCGCACCGAAAAACCGACCTGCGGAGCTCCGAACTGGCCGAAATTGCCGACCGCCGCGGAGCCTGGCGAGATATGGAAGTAATCCGCGTACATGACGCTGTGAGGCGAGGTTATCACGATCACCTCCGGGTCCGCCTCGGCGACGAAGCGGGCGGCGGCCAGGTAGGCGTCGATGGTGTGCTGTATTTTCCGTTCTTCTCCGCGTCCGACCTCCGGTATGATCAGCGGAGGATGCGGCACCATGATTGCCGCTGTAATGCCCATGCTACTTCGCCTCCGTTCTTCTGATGAACGCGCGGGCGGCCGGTATCTCCTCATAGCTGCCGATGATCTGCAGGCGGGCGGCCTTTCTTTCAGCCTCTGCATGCAGCAGCAGGAAATCTCCCCGCATAAGAACGATGCTTTCCCCTTCGAACGACAATTCCAGTCTGGGCGCCACGCAGTAGAACGTTTCCCAGCTTTCTGCCTCGCCGCCGCCGAACACTTCCACATCTGACGCAGTTTGCGGCACGAAGCCCAGCCCTCCGGTATAGCCGTCCTTTGTCATCAGGTTGAAATCCCGGCAGCGGCCCGCGGATCTGGTGGTCCAGCCGCCGTCGAATTCTGCCACCGGCTCGAACGGCTTCATGTCCAGTTCCCTGATGCCTTCGTGGACGAGATGGATATTGCCTTCGAGCATCATCAGCCATCTGTGAACGCCGGGCAGAGCCGTAAAGGTCGACTCCGCGAGCTCTACGCGGGCGGTGCTGACGCGCCAGCCGAAATTGCGGGTCTTGTACTCAGCCCCGCGCGGCCAGATGCCGAGCTGCGTGGTCACGCCGCCGCTCCATTCGCTCGTGTTCTGTTCGTCTTTACGTACTATAATTACGTCTGTCATCATATTTTTCCTCCCAATGTCCAAATGGGTAACGCGGCAGCCGCCCTGACGGTATTTGTACAGCGGGAGCCGCTGTGCTCAATTTTGACTATATGATAACGCTGCGACAGGAATATTTCATCTGCAAAGCACAAATATTCAGACAGTAGTTTTATATCAAACATAGTACTATACTTATCGCGCTGTCATATTCAAAATGTTTGGAGGTTTTTGACTTGACTCAGAAGGAAAAACTCAGAATCACCAACAGGGAGACCCTAGCTGTTCTGGGCCTGTACCTGCTGTTTTTCGTCTGGTGGTACGCCACTGCCTACGGTTTTGGCAGCGATCCGGCAAAATACAGCTACATACTCGGTTTCCCCGAGTGGTTCTTCTTCAGCTGCATAGTGGGCTACGCGGGAATTTCCCTGCTGCTGTGGGCTGTGGTGAAATATTTCTTCAAAGAGATACCTTTTGACGACGAGGATGATAAAAATGACTGAGCGCCTTGGCATGATCATTCCGCTGGTGCTGTATTTCGTGCTGATCATGGGCATTGCGGTCTGGGGCAGCAAAGCGGCCGAGAAAAAACGCGATACGACCGGTTTTATGGAAGAGTATTTCATCGGCAGCCGTTCGATGGGCGGCTTCGTGCTGGCCATGGCTATAATAACGACCTACACCAGCGCGAGCAGTTTCATCGGCGGCCCCGGCATCGCCTACAAGGTCGGGCTCGGCTGGATACTCCTGTCCATGATACAGGTGCCGACCGCCTTCCTGACGCTGGGAGTGCTCGGCAAGCGCTTCGCGATCATCGCGCGCCGCACCAAGGCGGTGACGATCACTGATTTTCTGCGCGCCAGGTATGAGAGCGACACGGTGGTCGTGCTCGCCTCTATGGCGCTGCTGATATTCTTCATGGCTTCGATGCTCGCCCAGTTCATCGGCGGCGCGAGGCTCTTCGAATCCATCACTGGGTATTCGTACAAAATAGGGCTCGTCATCTTTGGCCTCACAGTCATAATTTACACTACGATCGGAGGCTTCCGCGCCGTCGTGCTGACTGACACCATCCAGGGGCTGATGATGCTCTTCGCCTCTCTGGCCATACTAATCACCGTGGTGTTGGCGGGCGGCGGTGTCGCCCATATCATGGGCTCTCTGCGCGCCATCGACCCGGCCCTCATAACGCCGACCGGCGCTGGCAACGCCATTCCCAAGCCCTTCATCCTGTCGTTCTGGGTACTGGTCGGCTTCGGCATCCTGGGACTCCCTCAGACCACGCAGAAATGCCTGGGCTACAAGGATTCAAAATCCATGCACAACGCGATGATCATCGGCACCTTTGTGGTGGGCTTTACCATGCTCACCATGCACCTGGTCGGCGCCATGGGCAGGGCCGTCATTCCCGGCATTGAAGTCGGCGACCTTGCGGTGCCAACCCTGACGGTAAAGCTGATGTCTCCCTTCTGGGCCGGCATTTTTATCGCAGGACCTCTGGCCGCCATCATGTCCACGGTCGACTCCATGCTCATTATGTGTTCCGCCGCGATAGTCAAAGACCTTTACTTCCATTACGCGGTCAAAAACGACGAGTCAAAGCTGCCGCCGAAAAAGGTCAAGCGCATGAGCGTGGCTGTGACCGGCATCGTGGGCATCTTTGTCTTCATCGCGGCTATGGATCCTCCCTCGCTGCTGGTCTGGATCAACCTCTTCGCGTTCGGAGGGCTGGAAGCGGTCTTCTTCTGCCCCACCATCTTCGGGCTGTACTGGAAGCGCGCCAATTCGACCGGCGCGATGTGTTCCATGCTGGCGGGCTGCGCGGCCTTCTTCTGGTTCAACATCACCAAGACGAGCGTGGCCGGCACCACGGCGATCGTGCCGACGCTTGCAATCGCGGCGGTGGCTTTT
>Ga0163159_1002099_pt1 | contig 17201 bp, 14 predicted proteins | sample BioMet9_FD_108702 | JGI IMG/M metagenome (GOLD analysis project Ga0163159, IMG submission 108702) | Microbial communities from bioreactor (seeded with sewage sludge) at Lawrence Berkeley National Lab, California, USA - Biofuel... | ecosystem: Engineered > Bioreactor > Anaerobic > Unclassified ... | reverse complement strand
GCTGTTATTCAAAGAATTCATTGATTTTCAAAATTGCACACCGGAAACCTACAGCACACAGGATTTCGACGGTAACTGCCAAGGATGTTGAAGCAATCCGACTTATTAATGATTCTACTTACGCCAAAAACCGTATTCTTATACGTTACTGTCTACCCATCATGAGCAAAACTTGTGACAATATCTATACAGTCTAAATGATAATTCATAATATACTGAAATGAACGTCTTGCCGTACCATAATAGTTATACCTGTTATTCCAATTCCATTTTCTACGATTTTTCTCATTTTAAGGAAATCAAATATACAGATATTTATGTCAGTAAAACTTCAACTGTGAACTTCTTTATCTTTCGCTTCATTTTTTTTCAAACCCGTCATCTGATTAAGTAGGCTCTTTATTCTATTTTTATTAATCACAAGAATTATTACGAGAATTCCAGTTAAACCATATCTTAGGTAAATATTTCCATATGTTGCTAAATAAGAAAATCCAATTACCAAGAAAATGCCCGTGATAGTTAATAAAGCCTTTGTTTCATATGGATATTCTCCATTCATCTCGCTCTTACATACCTTCTTCATAGCTACATAATGAAAAATTGAATACAGCATATAACATACAAGCGTTGTATATGCAGCTGCTATATATCCAAAAAGTAAAATGCATATATAGTTTAGTATAATATTAAGTACAGCCCCAACCATAGTTGATGCAGCTATTAGTTTCGTTTTTTCATAATAAAACTCAAACTTTGCAAACAAATCATAACTATACATAAAATAAACACTCATAGCAATAGGAGGTATACACCAAATTGCTTCATAATATGATTTGGGGGCAAATATTGCTACTGCTTCAGGTGCAAAAGCAATAAGTAAAATGTTTACACCACCTATAATAATTAATGACCCATATGCTACTGGCGCAATTTCCTTTGTCTTTCTATCTCTGATTTTTGTGTACATCCAGGGACCTAATGTATCCATTAACGAAGTATTAAATACTATCATAATTGACGATAATGCGTATGCCAAGCTATATATTCCTGCACAGCCATCATTAACCATTTTTTCGATCATTATCCGATCAGCACTGTTTAGTATCGTTTGTGAAAGATAATGTGGAATAAGTGGAATGTTAAAAATCAGAGCATGTTTCCAATATTTTCCTACATAGAATTTACGTCCTCTTGCCATTTGAACTATAAACATCCATGTATATGCTAACAATTGAACAAGAACAAGTCCCAAAATTCTTGCAGTTACCTTATCATCTGACTGAATTACAAAAACAATACCTACAATAGGTTTCGCTAATGAAGTGACTAATGTAACGATTACCAATGCTTTATACTTATATATAACTCTCTGTTCACTGGCCCAAAACGTAAATACAGCTGTAGACCACATAAGTAATATCATTGATAGCATTTGAACAGTGCTTAGTGTAAATAACTTATTCCAAAAATCCTTAGATATAAGATATACTGCCGTCCAGCCAGCGCAAAAGACAACCGTCAAGCCTTGTAGCGAAGAAGAAAAGATCTCTCTTTCTTTTTCAAATTTAACCAACCCCCTAGCATATACTCCATAGCTTAGGTCCATTGTTACAATAATGGTAAGTATCCCCATCCAGGAATTAAAAACATTAAACTGGCCGTATTCTGCTGTTGATAACAGCCTGGTAAAAATCGGCGTCGTTATCACAGATATACCTTTTTGAAGGAAAGAGCAAATTAGGAACCAAAATGATGCTTTAACTTGTACCGGAAGTATTGTATACTTTCCCATTATTTTTTTTATCACTTATTAATCTACATCCTTTTTTCGGAATTCTCATATCATGCAGTAATATCTCTATTATTTTCATTTGAACCGTTAAAACTAATCTCTGTTAAACCTTCTTTTTTATTATAGCTTTCTATTACCCTTACAATTGCCTCAGAGATTTTTTCATTAATATATGAAAACTTTGTGCCACTTTCAATATTTTTCATAAAAGAAATGACTTCATATCTAAGTCCTTCTCCATCAAGTTGGTAAAAATATCGTTTATTATTAGCAGGATTCTCAAAACGAATTTCGAAGTAGTCTGTCTTCCACCATGGAGCTGGAATGTATAGATAACCTTTTGTTCCGCTAATTATCAGCTCACCTTCAGATTTTACGCCATTAGCAACTTTTATTGATGCAACTGCTTCCGGATATACAAAATCTATCTTTGTAAAATTATCAAATGTTTTCTCAGCATCAATATAATGTGACACAATATGTCTGTAATCATAGTTGGTTCCCAGCAAATCAAATACCGGTAAAAGAGCAGTTGGTCCCCATTTATTAATACTTGTCCACATTAGATCAATGTTCTCATCACTAACCGGTCTAATACTGGTACAGGTTGCATCGACAGATACAATATTACCAATCGCACCACCCTTTAGCATAAGAATTGCCCGATGAAATGCTGTTGCATAAGCTGTTTTAATACCATCCACTAAAACTACGTCTTTCTGCCGTGCTAATTCAAACAATTCATGAACATACTGTGCGTTTTCAGCCATAGGTGACTCACAGAGAATATGTTTACCAGCAGCAATTGTATTCTTGATCTGTTCATAATGATACTCTGGCCTACTGATAAGGTATACAGCGTCACAAGAATCAAGAAGTTCTTCATACGAATTCTTCTCAATTATCTTCAATGAAGCGTCCAGTTCTGTATCATTTTTTGAATACACTGATGCTATTTGAACACCATTAATATACTTACACTCATTTGCAAACTTATTAAGTACGTTTGATTCACCAACCAACCCAAATTTAATCTCACGCTTTTCAGAACGGATTTCCGAACTCGATACTCCATTTGTTCTATCCAGATATACCACTTTGCAATATTCATTAAGATAATCAAAATAGCCCTTCCAATCAGATCCAATGGCAAAGACGTCTACTTGAAGTCTTCTAATATCATCAATCTTCTGTCCTTGATATTCCTCGACAACAATCTCATCTGCGATACCTGTAGCCTTAATTGCTTGCATTCGCTCCATAAGACTCTGCTGAACGTTAACTTTTCCTCTTTTTTTATCAAAATCATCCGCAGTAACGCCGACAATCAGATAGTCTCCTAATGCTTTTGCTCTTTCCAATAACCGGATATGACCATAATGTAATAAATCAAATGTTCCATAAGTTATTACTTTAACCACAGTAAATACTCTCCTTATATTTGATTCATAATATTTTTCGTAAGCTTCTCTGACAAAAATGCATTTAAACGATAATCAATTCAATTACTAAAAGTATTTGTAAAGATTATCTCAGTTCTTAACACGTCCAGACATCAGCTTGTATTGATAAGAACTTAAGCCAAATGCATGTGGATCAGATTCATATCTTTCAATAACACTCTTGTAAGTCTTTTCATATTCTGGAATGAATTTTTCTTCACAATTCAGCATATGATCAACAATTTGATTTGCAAGATCTGCTGTCAAATCCACATGGTTAATCTCTGCTCCGTTGAATTTTGTCCCTATTATTGATCCAGGACTAACATTCAATATTCGATTATGTGATCCATTGACTTCCAATTCAATATTAACTGATTCTATAAATCGCATTAAAGCGGCTTTAGACGCGGCATAAACTGTGAACATTGGCGAACTTACGTATCCTGCTATAGAAACCATCATGCCTGTATAAAATGGTTCTTTTGATCTGATTCTGTCGTAAAAGCACTTAATAATCTTAACTCCCGCAACAGTATTCACCGTAAAAAGATTATCAATCTCCTCAATGCTTAGATTTTCAAAATTTGTAACTCGTCCGAAACCAGCCGTTATCATTAGACATTTAACTTCTGCATCTAATGCCAGTTTTTCAAACAGTTCCTTATCGAAATTTAAAAGATCGCACTTATAATATGTAATATTTTCAGCATACTCTTCCAGTGCTGTATCCGGAATGACTCGATCTATTATATTAACGTGATAACCACGAAAAATTAAGTTTTGGGTAATTGATAAACCAATCCCATTACTTCCTCCTACAACTATCGCCTGATTCATAAAAAAGTCCTCCTGATAAAACATCAATAGTAATTAACTAGTATAGTATCAAGGATGCAAGTTGCGAATTGAATTCCATATTTCTTTGTATGTATATTCATCACCCCACATCCTTTTCTTTAGTCTGGGATAATTGTCTGGAATAAGTTTTTTATACTGTGAATTGTATTTTCTCAATAATTCAGTTAATTGGTCAATATTTCTTGTCAATTTTCCTATTAAAAACTGCGCTGGTTTTAATAAAAAACCTCGATCTTGAAATTGATATTTTTTTAAATCTGGTGCATAAAAAATAACCGGCAGATCATAATACAACGCATCCCAAACTGCAGATGAATAATCAGAAATCAATAAATCAATGCTTTTATATAATATATTTATGTCAAAATCGTCATCAAGAATTATTATATTTTCTGAATTTCTTGCAACTGCACTTTTCGATTTCTCGGCACTATGCTTCTTTGATATCCATGTTATATCATTTTGTTCTATAAAATCCACAAATTTCGAACTGGAAATTGGATCTTCAATAGATATTACTGACTCTCTAAATGTTGGAACATATAGAATGATATTATTTCTTGTTTTAAGCCTATCTAAAATCTCAATTTCAGAACTTCTAAATTTTAAACATTGCTTAGTCCGTGGATATGACGATATAAGTATTTTAGTCACCGGAACATTAAAGTATTTCTGCATAATTGAAGCGCTAAACATTGACGTGCTAAAATAATAGCAATCACGCCATCCTCCCATATCAATTATCTGTCTGTAAACTTTAAAATAATTTAACTTCTCTCCGATTACGCATTTTAAATAGTGTTTACTTCGTTCAGCAAGATATCCTCGACTAGCGTACCCAACACCTTTTAATCCACCCAATCCATGCCAGAGATTTATTTTAACCGCACCATTCGAATACTGAACAAGTAAATCTGTATTTTTTTCACCCATGAACTGCGAATTATTGCATATTATGTGGTAGTAAGCTTTTTTATGAAAATATACTGATTCTGAACTATACATATCGTATGCCTCATAACCCATACTTTTAAGTTCTGAGCATAACGTTTCATTGCTGGTCACCCATACAACATGATTCAGGTTCAACTCACGCTTATTATTGCTAAGATACTGAAAGAGAAAGCGAGCATTATCTGTAAAAAGCTGACCGAACCATCCACCAAATAATACGATACTTTTATCACGTTCTGTGTTATTCAATAGTTCTCTCACATTATATCTTATAATTTCAATTCTACTTTTTTTATTAAAATTATTTATGATCATCACACACCTAATTTATCCAATTATTTATAATTAATATACTTGTATCTAAAAAATTAGTTTCTCTTTTCTGTCCTGACAGAATTTGTTATTTTGCTTTAAGTGCATAATAGACAGACGCAGCAATAAATCCTGATATTGAATATACACAGTAAAACAGTGTAAACCAATCGTAGTGATTAAAAATCTGAGAAAAAATCATAAATGGCATCGCCAATCCAACTAAACCCAGATGGTAATCAGCTGCTACTCTAATTTTAGTAAAAGTTGTTGCTGGTTTATCATAAGAACTAAAAACTATTTTATCATTGTTACGAACCTTCTTTTCTAGTTCACAATATGAATATTTCGCATTTAATAGTCTTGCCAATATATTACTTATTGAGCTTATTGCCCCAAATATGATAAAAAAATAAGCCTTTTCCCTGTTTAGCATTGTTGATGTGTTAAATGCAGCAACACCATTACTGAAAAAGATAAAAGCCATTATTGTATATCCACTCTGAGCATCAATAAAATCTCCCATAGTCGAACATGTTTTTGTAACACGAGCAACATTTCCATCAACACAGTCTAATACTAACCACAAAATTGATAATACTATACCAGTCCACCTTAATGAATACCCGAAACACATAAACACACATGCTAATATTGCAACAAAAATTGACAAAACGGATGCTTGCCAAGCTGTCCAGCCCAGATTTGCCATTATATATGAGATTGGAAATGAAACTGGACGAGCTACAATTCTGCTCCACAAAGATTCTTGATGATTTTTGGGATACGATTGTAGAACATCCTGATATGTGTATTTCACTTAAAGTGATCCCCCTTTTAAAGTTCCAAAGTATGCTAAATAAGCATCTAATAATATTCCCTTCCATCTTCCGGTAAAAGTGTCACTATAAAACAATGCTGTTCTTAACCAAATTAACGGATTTTTACTGATTAAAAATTCAATCCTTAGTTTCAATGAGTGTATATTATATTCAATATATTTTCCCTTTTTCTCAGATAACCCCATATCCTTTACAAATAATAATAATTTTCTATGATATTCGAGCATAGATTGTAATTCTTGAATTCTCCATTTTAAAGTTCGAATTTTTATTTCTGAAGTATTATTTAAATGCAGCCTTCGACGATGCAATATTTTATGATATATTGCACAATGTCCACTATATACAGCCATTTTCCACAGAAAATCATCATGTGGCCATTGTGCAATCCAGTATCGATCAATATCTTGAAAAAAATGTTTCCTAAAAGCCATCGTGCAGCCAGATCTTCGAAGATGATGATTCTTTTTTATATCAATACACTTTTCAATACTGCCATTATTAATCATATCCTTTAAACTATGCGGATCCCACCTTGGTGCATTCTCATCTGAATAAAATGGTTCAAGATCACAACATAAAAGATTAATCTCACTATGTCTATCTAATATGTCAGCCATTTCATCAATCTTTGATTCTAGCCAAATATCGTCTTGATCACAAAGAAATATATAATCTCCATGTGCAGCTCTAATCCCTTTATGGAAATTCTCTGCATATCCGAGATTGTTTTGATTTGTAACTACTGTAGTGATATCATTAAGCCCACATTTCTCAATTTCACACTTCAAGAACTCAAGTTCAATAGATTTTGAGCAATCATCCATTACAATAATCTCATCTGGTTTTAAGCATTGATCAGATATAGATTCCAACTGTTCATGTAAATACTTGCTTCCGTTATAATATGTTAATACAAGTGATACTTTTATATTCATTATTATACTAACCTTTTTTTCTTCTTTTTGCCAAAAGCGACGATATGACCAACGGTATTAAAATATAATACACTAAATGCCTAGGAATTAAATACATGTCCTGTCTTATTGCCCAAACCAACTCTGTCATAATATATAACGAAATAATAAATTTTCTCTTATCGTTATTTATTGAGAAATAAGCAAGCCTGGATGTTAATAAATTTAAAAAATATCCAAAGAACAACATAATACACGGTGAAAAGAAACCATAGTTGAAATAACTTTCCGTCAAAAACGATGATCCATATCCAGCCCCACTATAGCCATAATATAATGGAGACAATTTTGAACTGAGTTGCAAAACTATATTATTAAGTGGACTAATTCTTAAAAATGCAGGTAAAATATAATTAAAAGCACCTAAAATACTCTTCCCGCAATTATAATAAATTGTTGAAGGAACATGCATGATGGTATTTGAAATTGATGTAAATGTAGTACTCGTTTCAAATAGGCACTCATAGAGAACGTTTCCTCCCAATACATTAGCTATGCTGCTTAATGATAAGCCACTTCCCGTAACATCTCTCGTGTAACTAACAGATCGCAATATAACGATTGCAATATAGCCAATAACGATAAATATTATAATATCTCTCAGCCTTATTTTTTTATCTGAGGTATACGTATTTATAACAAATATGGCAAAAGCAATTTGTATTATTTCATATCGTGATCCCGTCATTAGATATAAAATCATATATATTGCCAACAGTATATATATTATTCTTTTACCTTTAGGCTTTCCACAAACTAGTTTCATATAGCAAGCTGGCAAAAACCACCCTTGTATATAAGACATGGCAAACCATATACCCATATAGGAATCTTCAGATTTTTCATGTAAATATGCAAGATGGCCTATAGCCTTTGCAACGGAAATATCATATCCTAGCCTAACAATTGTAGGAACTGCTGCTACAATTATCAGTATCGTGGCAACGAGGTTAATTGCCGCGCTTTGATCATCCGCCGAAAATGTACTTTCAGCATTCCGAAATTTTTTTTGAGAATCACGATTATTCCTTCTGAATTGATAACCAATATTTAAACATTGAAGAGAAATGATAATATATTTCATGGCCGCAATATTGTATTGCATACCCACCCTGCCATCTACAAGTGAATATCTTTCATCTGCTAACTTCGCGCCATAGCCAAGCAGAATTAAAATTTGCCCGCCAAAATAAAATGGTATCGTTAATGCTATAAAAACTAAGAATAGGTTAATTTTATTGCTGAGTCTTTTTGAATTCGAAAAAAATATCCATACATAGCCAAGGATTGCAATTATTCCGTAGTACCTATATTGACAATACATATCACCGCTTACATCAAATTGCAAAAATACCAGTAAAATGGCTGTAATAAATATACTTTGCAATAAATTTACTGGAACATAAATCGGTCTGTCTCTCATTAGTCTGTATCCTTCGCTTTTTTTATTGACTCTAAATAAGCGTACCCGTTTTTTTCATCGGGTTCCAAATAAGCACCTTCGCCCCACTCATTCCATGCATTTATCATAATAAAATCAGATCCGTTCGTATCTTCAAGCATCTTATGTAGGTTATTCTGAAATAAATCCGGGCTTCCTCCATCAAAAGCACAGCCTTTTTCCTGTTTTCTAGGTGTATTATCCCAGCCCGGACATATTCCAAATGCGCACTTAACCTCATTGCTATCTGGAAGCCTAATATTCTTATAAAGATCTGGCATGCTTTCTTTCTGTTCTAAGATCTTGGTTCTTGATACTTTATTTCTAGTTTTTTTTAACAAACGCAATAGAATTCTTTTCACATTAGTTGTCATCGGATACTGATAATGTAATGTATAGGCAGGTTCAAACAAATATTCCTCATCAATCAAATTCTTTCTTGTTTCTTGCTTAAAGGCCGTTTTTGCACCAATAAAATAAATTCCCTCATAACCAATCTTTCTTGCCAAAGAATTCCATACCTTTTTCATTTCTGATAACATTTCAATGCTGGCCGTTTTATATATAGCAATTACTGGTTTGTTATCTATTTTAACGTATCTCTTATCATTGAAAAAATCTTTTAGATATTCAAAATGGGCCTTCCATTCATCTATACCACCATAATCCTGATCTACCAATATTTCATAATTATTGCCATACCATGTTTTCTTCCAAGGTTCGTTTGCCCAGCATACAAAGTAATTTATATCAATCTCTTTATAATTTAACAATATCTCCATTGGTTTTTGCAGTTCTTGTTTGCTATTTTTAAACCAGTAGTGATATATGCAAAATCCATCTATACCATATTGTCGTGCTAAATCTGCCTGCCATTTCCATACTGATCCTGATTCATCTGATAAATCATAATAATTATTATTAAGCGGAACATTGGGCTGATTATGACCAGCATACAGAGACTTTGCTGCTTTCACTGCATCCCATTCTGTATAATTCACACCCCACCATTTATCATTATCTTCTGTGCGATGATATTGTGGTAAATATAATGCATATACTTTCTTCATACTTAATCTCTGCCTTCTGCCAAATGATTGCTCCTATAATGCTTTTCTTATCTTCCTACTGCGGTTTTATTATTTGGTTTTAAAATGTTTTGGATGACTTCATCAACTTCTTTTATACTATTTCCAACACTGTACTGTTTTGCCTTTTCAATATTTACTAAAGACATTTTTTTTCGTATACTCGGATTTTCAACCAAATGTTTAATTGCTTTAGTGAAGGAACTGACATCAAATGGATTACACATATATCCATTTACCCCATTGACCATATAATCTTTTATTCCTTGGACATTTGATGTGACAAGCGGAAGACCAACAGCCATTGCTTCGATTACCGATATTCCGAATCCCTCTCGTTGTGATGGATGGACAAAAATGTCCGAAACTGCTAATATTTCGGGGACATCATACCTGTGTCCTAACAGCTTTACCTGATTCTCAATACCAAGTTCTTTTGAAAGATTAATATATCTATCTTTTAGTTCACCAGTCCCACACAGGATGTATCTAACATTCTTATTACTTAACTTTGCAATTGCTCTCAATGCAACTTCTTGATTTTTTCTGGTTTGTAATTCTCCTACAGATATTACTATAACTTCATTGTCATTAATGCCTAATTCTTTTCTTTTTTGTTTTTTATCAACAAGTACATTAGAAAATTTGTTTAATTCAACTCCTATTCCATTGATATGGAATACCGGTATATTGAATTTATTTTTTGTAAGATAATAATCTTCCCAATTTATCACTACGATAGCATCACAAAAATGCGACATTAATTTTTCAATCGGGTAAAAAACCCAATTCTTTACTGATGCTCCTTTGAAAAAGTGATAGCCATGAGCCATATACATTACTTTTGTTCCATGCCTTCTCGCTCTAATGGCTGCCACTCTTGTCATAACACCCATAACTGGCTCATTTGTCCATATCAGATTATAGTTTTCTATATTGATAATCCTTTTTAAATCAATTAGTCCGTCAATATTGTGAATATCAAATGGATTTCTTTTTGTTCTAATATGATAGACTTTACAGCCAGCCGGAACTGATTCTTTAATTTTTTTAAAATAGCCTTCTTTTTCGTATAACTCCGCAGATGAACATGCTACATCCACATGAAACCCTTTTAATGCTAAATAGTTTACGTATGGGACCAAAAACTGAAACATCATAACATCAGTGGAAGTAATTAGTATTGATTTGCCATCTTTCATTTATTTACTCCGTATATCGGGCTTAGCCAACTTCTATATTTTTCATCCCTGCCAGTCACAATTTCTAAGTACTTCTTATGAATCATGTTAGTAATTTCGCCTTCGTGTTCAATAGTTATCGGATATCTGTCAACACTATAAACAGCTTTAATCTCCATAGCTGATCCACACAGAAATGCTTCATCACAAATATACAATTCAGTTCTGTCAATACTTCTTTCTTGAACCTCTATACCAATGTCCTTAGCAATCTTAATTACAGAGTCACGTGTAATAGATTCGAGAACACTATCAGTAAGCTGAGGCGTAATTAAAACGCCATTGCGAATCATAAAAAAGCAACTGCCCGGTCCCTCAGATACCTTCCCAATATTATTTAGAAAAATAGTTGTATCATAGCCATTTCTCAATGCTTCACGTTGTGCCATACGACTATTAATATAATTAGCACCACACTTGATTCTCGGACTTAGAACGTCATCGGAAATCCTTCTCCAAGAACTAATACAACAATTCAAACCCTGCTTTTTATACTCATCACTGCTTTTCATCTTCGGTATAGGAGACACAAACATCCCTACAGGATCGGACGCTCCCCAAGAGCCAAAACCTTCTACAAAAACGGTCTGTCGAACAGCAATATCTTCCCTATACTCATTTGCCTTTACTGTTTCAATAAGAGCTTGCTGCATTTCTTTCTGACTATAAGGGCAGTTGATTTCCAGAAGCTTAATTGATCTAAAAAGCCTCTTATAATGGTCATTCAGCCGAAATGCATAAAGTTGCTCATCGGTTTCATTCCAGTAGCAGCGAATGCCTTCAAAAACGTTTAACCCAAACTGCGAAGTTGGAGTCAGTACATTCACTCTTGCCTCATTAACATTTACTATCTCTCCATCCAGCCAAATCAATCTGTTTGTTTTATCCGATTTCATTTCCTTTTACTCCATATTTCAATTTTTCAAATTTTTTATACTCTTCATCTGAAAGATGTGCAATTCGATCAATTTCAGCATCTTCAGCAGCTGCAACTTCCTCTACTCGCATTGTTTCATTTATCTTTTTCTCGTAAATATCTTGACTTTTTGACACTTTCAAAAAAGTCATAAAAAGAATTTTCACATCCAAAAGAACTCCATATTTTCTAAACTGATCAATATATTTATTATCATAATGAACTTTTTCATCCCATGAGATATTATTTCTACCTTCAGTCTGTGCTAATCCAGTTATTCCGGCAGTCATACCGAAACGCTTCTTGTAAATACTATTCAGTGTCTTAAAATCACCAAGTTCATATGAAACTGACGGTCTTGGCCCAACAAGAGATAAATCTCCTGCCAGAACATTTATCAACTGCGGAAGTTCATCTAATGAAGTATTCCTCAGTTTCCGTCCTACCCTTGTAACTCTTGGATCATTTTTATAATTGAAAAGCCGTGCTCCCTGTTTTTCCGAATCCATATACATTGAACGGAATTTCAACATTTTAAATTCTTTTCCATTTTTAGTAAGTCTATCTTGTCTAAACAATATTGGGCCTTCAGAATCATTTATAATTGCAAACGATATACCTATAAATACTGGCAAAAGTAAAAACAATCCCAAGCCAGATCCTATTACATCTACAATACGTTTAACCACTAAATTTGCTTGTATCCATAAACTGTTCTTTTCTGTTTTCGCATTTGACACTTTTATGTTTTCTCCTTCTCCAGTTCATGCTTAAACTGCCAACTAGCTTATCAGAAACAAAATGTGTGGAAAAGGTCATCAAAATTTTCCTGTCGCTTAATCAACTTCACATCACCATTACTCATATCCAAAATCGGAACGTTCGGTAAAATAAAGGGGGGCTTCATAACAAGCGAGTAAGATCCACAATTACTAATTACTATATAATCACCTATTCCAAGCTTTCCCTTATAACCCCTATATAGAAAGTCAGATTCTATACAAGTAAATCCAGCAATATCAATAGATTCATAAAACTCCCGTTCGTTTCCACAAGATACTATTTCCATCGGCGGATTTAGGCCACGCATACTAATATTTTCCTGAGAACCAATTACTGTAGCAATGGCATGCTCTTTTATTGCCTTGATTGTCTTAATTCTAGCTACAAATTTCATGCAATCACCAGCAACAGCTGAACCTGGCTCAATAAAAAGATATGGTGCATCCGGCATGTCTGAAAAGTGTTCTGCAAAAAGTTTTGCGGATTTTGATGAGTAGTCATTAAAAGTTATTTTTCCAATACCAAGCTGTTTTCTAAACTCGTCTGGCATCTTCCCATAGATACCACCACCTAAATCAAGGCATTCCGGTCTTAGACCATATTTTTCAACAACTCTGTCATAAATTCTCAGTAATCCATAAGCTCGTGCTGTCCAAAATTCTGAGTTCCTGTTCGCAAAATGTGCTTGAAGACTGAAAAGATGTATGTTAGGTGATGCCTTAATGAATCTCAGCACTTCATCAAATTCTGTTCCATCAACATCTACCCCGAATCGTGACAGAATCCCATCTCCAACATCGTAATTGCAACGGACACCTATATTCAAAATATGATCTGGATAATTCGCAGAGACTTTTTGAATGTTGTCTATTTCATCAAATGAGTCAATGTTAACTGTGCCACCTGACAAAAGTAGTTCTTTAACTTTTTCTTCGTTCTTAACTGGACCATTCCAAAAAATATGATCCGGTTTGACCCCGCTTCTCAGAGCTATCTCCATTTCCATATCAGAAACTACTTCTGCATATCCGCCAAGTTCATTTACAATCTTCACCAATGCAGGTGTGTAATTTGTCTTATATGAATATGCAATGTTAAACTTCGGATAATATGACTTAAACGATACCATAAGTTCCTGACAATTATTTCTAAATACCTCAGAATCAAGAATGTAAAAAGCATCTCCGTATTCTTTGCTTAAAACATTCAATATTGCACAATCCAGTTTCATCTGATTTCAACTCCTAATCAGTGTTGTACTGCTTTCCTAGCTCTTGCCTTATCAGCTACCACAAATACAGACTCCTTAAAGATTTCATGATTCTTTTTGAATGCACTGCATTCTCTTGTACTCATCAACTTTTCATATTCTCTGATGTCTGCTAAATCTTTATGAAAATTTATGCTAATTTCTTCAAGACTTTGGTCAGGTTCAGGCATACAGAATGAACGTGATAGAATAGCTCTTGTACTGCCAACTCTGTAATGCTCACTAATGACCATTTCCGCTGGTATAAGTCCCTCACCCAAACGAGCAATTCCACCAAAACCATATGGTTTACCAGCTGCTTTTATCTTCATACAAATCTCATCTACCATACCGTTAGCAACTGGTTCAAACATGAAATCCTGATGGAATGACAGATGAAGGTCATTAAGTCCAATGTGGATTTCATCAATTCCAGGAATTACCAATGTTTCATCAAGAATATCTATTGCCTCTTTTGTCTCCAGAAGAAGTATGGTAATAGCTCTTCCCTCAACATATTTCGCAAAATTTCGAACTTCTTGAATGGTCTTGTAATATGGAAGCATTATATATTCTGCTCCAGCACTAATGACAGCATCTATCTGTTTTTTTGAATAGTCCCCCATATGGTCGATACGAACTTGCATCTTAGCTTTCTTTAAAAGAGGCTTAATCAAGCTTATATCCGATACTTGATGATGTGATTTAACAGAATTTAATCCCTTCTGTCGAATCTCCTTATCCTTATATTCAAGATCGATCCAGACTCTATCAACGCCTGCATCATCAGCAATTTGTGCAATATTTGGATTATTGGTAATGTACATCAATTCCAACATAATATTAACTACACTCCCTCAAGCTAAACCAAAATGTGGCTTTGTTTCACCATTTGCTGTAATAGCAGTTTTCTTAGACTCCGTCTCTACTGCACTTAGGCTCTATGCACTTTTAAGTACATCCTTAAGCCTAGCTACAAGTAGCATAACTCTCAGCCTATATTTTATGTTACCACTCACTGTATGTCATAAGCTGCCCTCATAAAATGAAAAGAAAAATAATTAAGTACAGATTGAAAAAGTCGCTTATCCAACCTCTTCCACCCTATACTCCGGCACAATCTCCTTCACCATCCGCTTTATCTCCTTACTCTCCCTATACGATGCCTCATCCAGCTCCGCCAGCTTTTCAAAGAACATCTTCTCATCAATCGCGATCGGCTTCCCGACATGGATGCGGTGATTGGACGTTTCCTGCAGGCCTTCTTCATCCATCAGCATTTCCTCGTAAAGCTTCTCTCCCGGCCGGAGACCGATGATCTTGATTTCCATATCGACACCCAGCTTATAGCCGGCCATTTCAATCATGTTCTTCGCGAGATCCATGATCTTGACCGGCTCGCCCATATCGAGCACGAAGATCTCACCGCCCTTTGCGTATCCGCCGGCCTGCAGCACAAGCGCCACGGCCTCCGGAATCGTCATGAAGAAGCGGATGATGTCGGGATGCGTCACGGTAACGGGACCGCCGTCGGCGATCTGTTTCTGAAAGAGCGGAATGACACTGCCGTTGCTGCCGAGGACGTTGCCGAAACGGACGGCTACAAAGCGCGTATTCGGGGAGCAGCGGTCCATGCACTGGATGATCATCTCGCAGATGCGCTTCGTTGCGCCCATGATATTCGTGGGATTCACGGCTTTATCCGTTGAAATCTGCACAAAGGTCTGAACGTTGTAGCGGGCCGCCAACTTTGCGACGGTATACGTACCGAAAACATTGTTCTTCACGGCTTCGTTCGGACTGATTTCCATGAGCGGCACGTGTTTATGCGCTGCCGCGTGATAGACGAGTTCCGGATGATACGTTTTAAAAATAGATTCCAGCCGTTTTTCATTGCGGATCGAACCGATCAGGACTTTCAGGTCGAGCTCCGGATGGTTACGGATCAGATCCTGCTGAATGTCGTAAGCGTTATTTTCGTAGATGTCGAAGATGATAAGCTGTTTCGGCTCGTAAATGGCGATCTGACGGCACAGCTCACTGCCGATCGAGCCTCCCCCGCCTGTGACGAGAATGACCTTGCCGCGGACGTAGCCTGCGATGCTGTCCATGTCGATCGTGATCGGATCACGTTCCAGGAGGTCCTCAACCCGGACGTCACGAAGCTTGCTGACGCTGACCTGGCCGCTTACCATCTGATAGATGCCCGGCAGAATCCGCAGCCTGCAGCCGGTGCGCTGACAGATCGTTATAATATTGTGGCGGTCCTCTGCCTTCGCGCTTGGAATGGCGATAATAATATGAGTTACCTTGTACTTCCGGGCGTTCTCGGCAATCGTATCCCGCCCGCCCGCAACAGGAATGTCGCGGATGAACCGGCCCTGCTTTGTGCGGTCATCGTCGATGAAGCAGGCGACGTGCCCGTCCAGATACCGGCTGCTGATGATTTCCTTCAGAATGATGTTTCCGGCATCGCCGGCACCGATGATCATAACCTCTGCCGGTGCATCGGCGTCAGAAGTTCTGTTGCGCGAGCGAAAGAATCGCGCGAAGCGATACATGAAGCGCAGTCCCATGAAGAGAATAAAGCCGATCAGCAGGTTGAATACGTAATAGGAACGCGGCATGGAAAGCGCGAGGATCGTCATGCCTGCGTACTGGAGCGCTGTATTTGTCACGATCGCCAGTCCCAGAAGCATAAGCTCATAGATACTGGCATATTCCCACATGGTACGGTACAGACGAAAAAGGGTAAAAACAAGAAGCGTGGTCACTGTATAGATGGGCGCGTACACGATCAGTCTTGTCAGATACTTGACCGGAATGCGCGACCAGATACAGTCAAAACGTATCCAGAGCGACAGAAAGCTTGTTAAATTTAAAATCACAATATCGCATATAACAAGCCCTGCGACGCGTACGCCCAGGGCATGTCTGCCGACAAATCCCTTCACCGTTTTTCCTCCCCTCGAAAAAACGACTGCTTGTTCTCATTTCTTTTAATATTACAATACGTGATGTGCAAAGTCAAATTAATGTTGTTAATACACATATTTAAGTTTGTTTACTTCGTTAAATTGAGGGTCAAAAAAGGACGCATTGCTTTCATTTTTCAGGATGAAATGCAGTACGTCCTTGTGTTTAAAAATTTGTATCAGACTGCCGCCTGCGCGGCGCGTCCTACAGAATATGAACGGCTACGACAAGTGCCGCGAAGACGATGGAAACCATCGATGTCAGCTTGATCAGGATGTTGATGGAAGGTCCTGATGTATCCTTGAAGGGATCGCCGACGGTATC
>Ga0163159_1002098_pt1 | contig 17202 bp, 13 predicted proteins | sample BioMet9_FD_108702 | JGI IMG/M metagenome (GOLD analysis project Ga0163159, IMG submission 108702) | Microbial communities from bioreactor (seeded with sewage sludge) at Lawrence Berkeley National Lab, California, USA - Biofuel... | ecosystem: Engineered > Bioreactor > Anaerobic > Unclassified ... | reverse complement strand
GCTCGTCGATACCGCGCAGACGCTTTCGGCCATGAACTGCGATATCGTGGTCATCCGCCATAAGCTTGCCGGCGCTCCCTACGTGCTCGCGCAGAACATGACCGCGCATATCATCAACGGCGGAGACGGCAAGCACCAGCATCCCACGCAGACGCTTCTGGACCTGTTCACCATACGCGAGCATTTCGGCGGGTTCTCGGGGCTGAAGGTCGGCATCATCGGCGACATCTCGCATTCGCGCGTCGCGGGCTCGCTTGCGCCAGCGCTCACCTCGCTCGGCGCCGAGGTCACCTTCGTCGCGCCTGCCACGCTCATGCCGGCGCGCCCCGACGTGCTCGGCGCCCAGAAGAGCTATGTGCTGACCGACGACCTCCTCGCGAGCTTCGACGTGGTCTATATGCTGCGCATCCAGCTCGAACGTATCGAGGGGGCGCCGCTTCCGAGCCTGAGGGAATACGCGATGCTCTACGGTATCGATGCCCGCCGCCTCGCGTTGCTGAAGAAGGACGCGATCATCATGCATCCCGGACCGGTCAATCGCGGCGTGGAGATGACCTCCGAGGTCGTCGATGGCTCGCGTGCGCTCATACTCTATCAGGTCAACGCGGGCGTAGCCGTGCGCATGGCGCTCATGTACGCCCTTCTCGGAGGTGATTCCGATGGCACTGCTGCTTAAAGACGCGCATTTCATTGATCCGCAGATCGGGCTCGATCGGATATGCGATATGGTCATCCGCGATGGGCGCATCGTGGAGGTGGGGGAGAACCTCGCCATCCCGAAGGGAATCACGCGGGAATGCGCGGGCAGGATCGTCGTGCCCGGTCTGGTCGATATGCATGTGCATTTTCGCGACCCGGGCTATGAGTACAAAGAGGATATCGCATCGGGGTCGCGCGCGGCAGCCCATGGCGGCTTCACCGACGTATGCGTCATGCCGAATACCAAACCCATCTGCGATGATGGCTCGAAGGTGACCTATGTGGTCGAGAAGGCCGCGGCGGTCGCGCGCACGCGGGTCCATCCCGCCGGTGCGCTCACGAAAGGACTCAAGGGCGAATCGCTCGCGGAGATGGGCGACATGGTGGCAGCCGGCGCGGTCGCGTTCACCGACGATGGGCGCGGCGTGCAGAACACCGGTGTCATGCGAATCGCGATGGACTATGCGAAGATGTTCGGCAAGACCGTGCTCTCGCACTGCCAGATGGAAGATCTGTCGGCCGGAGGCGTGGTGAACGAGGGCGTGGTAAGCACGCGGCTCGGCATGGCAGGCTATCCTGCACAAGCCGAGGAGATACAGATCGCCCGCGATATCGCGCTCTGCGAGCTGACGGGATGCCCATTGCATATCCAGCACCTCACGACCGCCGCGGGGCTCGCGTTGGTGACGCAGGCGAAAGAGAAAGGGCTGCCGGTGAGCTGCGAGGTCACACCGCACCATCTGTTCCTGTGCGAAGATGACCTAACAGACACCTACGACACGAATCTCAAGATGAATCCGCCGCTCAGGACCGCCGATGATGCGCGCGCCCTGCGGGAGGGCGTGGCCTCCGGGGCCATCGATTGCATCGTCACCGATCATGCGCCCCATGCCGCCCACGAGAAGGCGCTCGAGTTCGAAGCGGCGCCATTCGGGATGGTGAGCCTCGAGACTTCTCTCGGACTCGTGCTGACCGAGCTCGTCGCCACCGGCGCGATGGACTGGAACCGTCTCGTGGAAGTCATGGCGGTCAATCAGCGCCGCATCCTATCGCTCGAACCGGTAAGGTTAGAGGAGGGAAGCGTGGCGGACCTGACGGTCATAGACCCTGCTGCGGAGTGGATGGTCGATGACGGGGAGTTCGAATCGAAGTCGAAGAACTCCGGTTTCATCGGCTGGCGCCTTAAAGGGCGCGCGACCGACGTGTACGTCGGCGGCTATGCCTCGATGGAGGACGGCGCGGTCGTGGCCGTGTGAGCCGGCAATGATTCGGGAGTCTAAGAGAACCCGTCGATATTCATAAGGATCGCGCTCGGAAGCGCGATGCGCGAAAGGGCCGTTCAGGCCACAGAGAAGCAGATCGGAGTGCAGATGACGGAAATGACCATGATGGACAGGATGAAACCCGCATTGCTCGTGTTGGAGGATGGTACGTCGTTTACGGGCATCGCCTGCGGCGCGGATGGCGAATCGTTCGGCGAGATCTGCTTCAACACCTCGCTCGTCGGCTATCAGGAGGTAATATCGGATCCCTCCTATGCCGGCCAGATCGTCACGATGACCTATCCGCATATCGGGAACTACGGCGTGAACGCGGCCGACATGCAATCCGACCATCTCGCTCTGCGCGGTCTGGTCGTTCATGACATGTGCTACGAGCCTTCGAATTTCAGATCCGAGCGATCGCTTCCGGCGCTTCTGTCCGAGCGGGGAGTCGTGGCCATCGAGGGCATCGACACGCGCAAGCTCACGCGCCATATACGCGATTGCGGCATGCAGCGCGCCGCAATCTCGACGGTCGACCTCGATGCAGCTTCGCTTCTCGCCAAGGTGAAGGACTCGCAGGGGCTTGCGGGCATCAACCTGGCGTCCACGGTTTCATGCGCATCGGCCTATCATTACGATGAGGATCTCCATGATTTCGATTTCGCGAAGAAACCGGCACCGCCTCACCGCTACCGCGTGGTCGCCTACGATTGCGGGATCAAGCGCGGCATCCTGCGGGGCTTACGCGACGCAGGCTGCGATGTGACCGTGGTACCTTGGGACACGCCGGCAAAAGAGGCGCTGTCCTACGACCCCGACGGCATCTTTTTCAGCAACGGCCCCGGCGACCCTGAGCCGGTGGAAGCGACCTACGGTACCGTGCGCGAGCTTATAGGCGTCAAGCCCATCTTCGGCATCTGCCTCGGCAACCAGATGATCGCGCTGGCTGCGGGCTCGCGCATCGAGAAGCTCAAGTTCGGCCATCACGGCGGCAACCAACCGGTCATGAACCTGCGTACGGGACGCGTGGAGATCACCGCGCAAAACCATGGCTTCGGCCTCGTGTTCCCCTCGCTCGGCGCGCTCGTCCCCGAGCTTTCGGGCGGTATCGCGGAACATGCCGATGACCTGCGCTTCTGGTCTGAGAAGAAGATCGCGCCGGTCGTGGAGAATGCGCGCTACGGGCGCATCCAGCTCACGCATGTCAATCTCAACGATGGTACGGCCGAAGGCATCGCGCTGCTCGACCAGCCGGTCTTCAGCGTCCAGTACCACCCCGAAGCCTCGCCGGGTCCGACCGATTCCACGTACCTGTTCGCCGCATTCACGCGTCTGATGGACGCATGGACACCCGGGGATGCATCCTATCTCGATATCGATATTGCCGCCGACCGCCTTGCGGCCTGGGCGTAGGGGGAGCGCAAAACATGCCACGCAGAGATGATATCCACAAGATTCTCCTCATCGGGTCCGGACCGATCGTGATCGGTCAGGCCTGCGAGTTCGACTATTCGGGCACGCAAGCGTGCAAGGTGCTTGCCGAGGATGGCTTCGAGGTCGTGCTCGTCAACTCGAACCCGGCCACGATCATGACCGACCCGGCCATGGCGGCACGTACCTACGTCGAGCCGATCACGCCCGAGTTCGTCGAGCAGATCATCGCCAAGGAGCACCCCGACGCGATTCTGCCCACGCTCGGCGGGCAGACCGGGCTCAACTGCGCTGTCGCGCTCGCCGAGTCGGGCGTGCTCGAGCGCTACGGCGTCGAGATGATCGGCGTCAACCTCGCGTCCATCCAGCGCGGCGAGGACCGCAAGCTCTTCGCCGAAGCGATGGAAGAGATCGGGCTCTCCTGCGCGAAGAGCGGCTTTGCCTATACGATCGCCGAGGCGGAGCAGCTCGCTTCTGGCCTTGGCTACCCAGTCGTTCTGCGCCCCAGCTATACGCTCGGCGGCGCAGGCGGAGGTATCGCCTTCAACCAGGACGAACTCGACGCGATCGTGCGTCAGGGGCTCGACCTTTCGCCGGTTTCCGAGGTCCTCGTGGAAGAATCCGTCATCGGCTGGAAAGAGTACGAGATGGAGGTGATGCGCGATAAGGCGGGCAATGCCATCATCATCTGCTCGATCGAGAACTTCGATGCCATGGGCGTCCATACCGGCGATTCCATCACCGTAGCTCCCGCGCAGACGCTCTCCGACATCGAATATCAGCGCATGCGCGTCGCTTCGCTCGCAATCCTCGAGAAGGTCGGCGTCGAGACCGGCGGCTCCAACGTGCAGTTCGCCATCAACCCCGCGGACGGCCGCATGCTCGTCATCGAGATGAACCCGCGCGTGTCGCGTTCGTCCGCGCTGGCCTCCAAGGCCACGGGTTTCCCCATCGCGAAAGCGGCGGCCAAGCTCGCCGTGGGCTATACACTCGACGAGATCGTCAACGATATCACGCGCAAGACGCCTGCATGCTTCGAGCCCACCATCGATTACACTGTCGTGAAGATACCGCGTTTCGCGTTCGAGAAGTTCAAGGGTGCCGATGCCACGCTCACCACGCGCATGAAGGCGGTCGGCGAGGTCATGAGCATCGGCTCCACCTTCGAGGAGGCATTCGGCAAAGCCGTGCGCTCGCTCGAGAAGGGACGCGAGGGGCTGGGCTGCGACGGTCACGATAAGATCGACGAAACGCGTTTCAACCGCTTCTTGTCGCAGCCGACCGAGGAGCGCATCTTCTATATGGCCGAAGCCCTCAGGCGGGGCTATTCGGTTGCCGATGTCGCCGACCTCACGAAGATCGACCCCTGGTTCGTCCAGCGCCTCGCCGACATCGTCGCCGTGCAGGAATCCCTGCGCGACCGCACGCTCACCGACCTTTCCAGAGAGGAGATGCTGCGCGCCAAGCGCTACGGCCTCTCCGATCGCCAGATTGCCTGGCTCACCGATGTGAACGGCGCCCAACACGACAGAAGCGCGCTCGAGACCGGCGAGATGTCGGTGCGCATGTGCCGCAAGCTCCTCGGCGTGCAGCCGGTCTTCAAGGTCGTCGATACGTGCGCGGCGGAGTTCGAGTCGGAGACGAACTACTACTACAAGACCTACGAGGACGAGAACGAGGTACGCCCCTGCGACAAACCCAAGGCGATGATCCTCGGTGCCGGTCCGAACCGCATCGGTCAGGGCATCGAGTTCGACTACTGCTGCGTGCATGCGTCCTATGCGCTTTCCGAGCTCGGGTACGAGACGATCATGGTCAACTGCAACCCCGAAACGGTTTCAACGGACTACGATACCTCGGACCGCCTGTACTTCGAGCCGCTCACGCATGAGGACGTACTCGATATCGTGGAGGTCGAGAAGCCCGACGGCGTCGTCGTGACCCTCGGCGGGCAGACGCCGCTCAAGCTCGCGCACCTTCTCGAAGCCGATGGCGTGAACATCATGGGCACCAAGCCCGAGGCCATCGACCTTGCCGAGGACCGCGATCGTTTCTCGGCGCTGCTCGACGAGATGGGCATCGCCTATCCCGAAGCGGGAACTGCAAGCTCGGCCGCGGAGGCCGTCGAGGTGGCGAAGCACATCGGCTTCCCGCTTCTCGTGCGCCCGAGCTATGTGCTCGGCGGGCGCGGCATGGTTATCGCCTACGATACCCAGTATCTCGAGGAGTACATGGCCGAGGCAGCCCGCATCACCCCCGACCATCCGGTCTATCTCGACCGTTTCCTCGAAAGTGCCGTCGAACTCGATGTCGATGCGCTCTGCGATGGCGAACAGGTCTATATCGGCGGGATCCTCGAGCATATCGAGGAGGCGGGTATCCACTCGGGTGATTCGGCTTGTTGCACGCCGCCTTTCACGCTTTCGCAGAACATCATCTCCCAGATTCGCGATATCACGACGCGTCTTGCTCTGCGCATCGGCGTGCGGGGGCTCATGAACATCCAATTCGCCATCAAGGACCAGACCGTCTACATCATCGAGGTGAATCCCCGCGCAAGCCGCACCGTGCCGTTCGTCTCGAAGGCATCGGGCGTACCGCTGGCTAAATGCGCGGCGGCTCTTATGGCCGGCTACTCGATCGCCGATCTGAACCTGCCGCCCGACGACCGCGAACTCGACCATTACTCGGTCAAGGAGGCGGTCATGCCGTTCGGGCGCTTCCCGGGATCGGATACCGTGCTGGGGCCTGAGATGAAGTCGACCGGCGAGGTCATGGGCGTGGCTAACGATTTCCCCGCCGCCTACGCCAAGACGGCGCTGGCCATCGATTACTCGCTGCCGACGAAGGGCACCGCATTCATATCGGTTTGCGACCGCGATAAGCGTTCGATCGTGGCAATCGCGCGCGACCTCTCCAAACTCGGGTTTTCCATCCTCTCGACGACGGGCACCTATCATGCGCTCAAGGCGGCTGGCATCCCCTGCGAACGCGTGAACAAAATGCAGGAGCAGCGTCCGAACATCGGCGACGACCTCGCTAACGGACATGTCGATCTGATGATCAACACGCCGTTCGGCCAGCGCACGCGCTCCGACGGCTATCAGCTCAGAAGCGCCGCGGTACGGTACGGCGTGTGCTATGTGACGACGCTCGACGCGGCTAACGCGATGGTTCAGGCAATCGAAGCCGTTCAGCAATCGGCTGACGAGAAGGTCACGCGTCTCGATACCATCGCGCTCCAGGACCTCGCGCAATGGCAGCCCGATCTGGCGGGTCTGGCAAAGGAGCGCCGATGAGCGACGAACGCTACCCCCGCGGATCCTCCGATGAGCCTATTGGCGGAGAAACTGCTTCTGCGAACGATTCCTGCGCCGAAGATGCGGCGCGCGCCGGACGGGCGCTTCTCGAGGAGGTTCGCGTCCTCGATAACTACGAGGAAGCACCGGGCGTATGGGTGATCGCCCTCGAGAGCCCGCGCGTGGCGTCGCTTATCAGACCCGGGCAATTCGTGCACCTGCGCCTCACCGGTTTCGAGGCTCATATCCTGAGGCGGCCGATCTCGGTCTACGGGACGGACGCCGAAGCGGGTTTCATAGAACTCATGTACCAGGTTGTCGGTTCGGGCACCGACTGGATGACGAAGCTCGAGGAAGGCGATGTTCTGGATCTGATCGGCCCGCTCGGACAGGGCTGGCGACCGCCGCTTTGCGCGCGACGTGCCCTGCTCGTGACCGGCGGCCTCGGCGCCGCTCCGCTCACGATGCTCGCGGAAGAGCTCATTGATGCGGGCGTCGAGGTGGAAACGGTCATGGGCGCGCCGACGGCTCAACGCCTCGTATGCCGCGAGCGGCTCGAAGGCGATGGACGCGGCATGGTACAGGTGGCGACCGACGATGGTTCCGAGGGGCTGCACGGGTTTTCCACCGTGCTGGCCGAAGAGCGCCTGCAGGCAGCGCACGACGGGCTGATAGAACCTTACGACTACATCGCCGTATGCGGGCCGGCGCCTATGATGCGCATCGTCTGCGCGACCGTCGCGCGGCTGGCCCCCCAGGCCCTGTGCGAGATATCGCTCGAGAAGCGCATGGCCTGCGGCATCGGTGCCTGCCTTTCCTGCGTGGTCGAGACCGTCGACGGTCTGAAGCGCTCGTGCAAGGACGGTCCGGTGTTCGCAGCTGAAGAGGTGGTATGGTGATGGCGAATCTTACGACCACTCTCGGCTCTCTGACGATGAAGAACCCCGTGACGGTTGCTTCGGGTACGTTCGGCGTCGGCCGCGATTATGCCGACTTCGTGGACCTCAACCGACTTGGCGCGCTGACGTCGAAAGGCGTGTCGGCCAAACCTTGGGCAGGAAACCCCGGTGTGCGCATCGCCGAAACCCCGAGCGGGATGCTCAACTCGATCGGCTTGCAGAATCCGGGCGTCGAGGCGTTCTGCGCCGAGGAGCTTCCCTGGGTGGAGCGTCTGGATGTGCCGTTTATCGTAAACGTGTCCGGCCATACGGTCGAGGAATACGTTCAGGTCATCGAGCGGCTCGAGAGAGAAGAGACCGTCGATGCCTACGAGATTAACATCTCCTGCCCGAATGTCGACGCGGGTGGTATGACGTTTGGCACCGACCCCCATGCGGCAGCAGCGGTTATCGCAGCCTGCCGGAAGGCGACGAAACGCGACTGCTATGCGAAACTCACGCCCAACGTGACCGATGTGGCGGAGATCGCGCGCGCCTGCGTCGATGCCGGAGCCGATGGCATCTCGCTCATCAACACAGTGCTTGGCATGGCCATAGATATCCGCTCGCGTCGTCCTGTCCTCGAGCGGGGCGTGGGCGGGCTTTCCGGACCGGCTATCAAACCGATTGCCCTCGCGCAGGTTCATGCCGTCTACCGGGCAGTCGAGGTGCCGATCATCGGCATGGGCGGCATCAGCTGCGCGACCGATGCCATCGAGTTCCTGCTTGCCGGCGCGACGGCGGTGGCTGTCGGCACGGCCAACTTCATCGAGCCGACGGCCACGATGACGGTGATCGACGGAATCGAGCAATGGTGCGACGAAGAGGGCGTGGACAATGTCCGCGAGCTCATCGGCGCTCTTGAGGAGTAGGGGGACTACGACCATGGAGAACAGGTTCAACGCGATACCGGCGGCCGAGAGGATCATCGTGGCGCTCGACTGCCCGGTTTCCCGGGCACGCGAGCTGGCGGATATGCTCGAAGGCCATGCGGTTTGGCTCAAGGTCGGCATGACGCTCTTCTATCAGACCGGCCCTGCGATCGTCGAAGAATTCAGGAACCGGGGCTTCAAGGTCTTCGTCGACCTCAAGTTCCACGACATTCCCCATCAGGTTGCCGGCGCCGCGCAAAGCGTTGCGGCAATCGGCGCCGATATGATCACGATGCATGCTGCCGGTGGCGTCGAGATGATGCGCGCGGGCGTCGAGGGCATCCGGAAGGGCGTCGAGAAGCGCGGAGCATCGGAGATGCCCGTATCGCTTGCCATCACGGTGCTGACGAGCATGGACGAAGACGCCTTGGCCGCAAGCGGCGTGAACCGTCCGATTGCCGAACAGGTCGAAGCGCTCGCCTTGCTGGCCCAGCAGGCCGGCGTAACCGGTGTGGTCGCCTCGCCGCTCGAAGCACCCCTGCTGCGAGAGGTGCTCGGGCCCGATGCCTATATCGTGACGCCGGGCGTTCGTCCGGCGGAGTCCGACAAGGGCGATCAGTCACGTGTGACCACACCGGCCCAGGCGTTCTCGAACGGATCCTCGCACGTGGTGATCGGTCGTCCCATCACGCAGGCCGACGATCCTGCGGCGGCATTCGACGCAATCGTGGCGAGTATCATCTGAAAGGCGTGTGCGGTTTTCAAGTCGCCGGGAGGAGCGCAATAATGTCTGCGCGACTGCGATAATGCTACGATAATGCTGCGATAATGATGAAAATTGTGCCCGACAACTGCGCTAATGGTATTGTGACGTTGTTTGCGCTCGCGTATAATCAAGCCAAGTGCAAGAGGAAGAAGCAAGCCCGGACCATAGGGTGGTCGAATCGGAACAGACGCGATGGACGGTGATTCGTCGATCGTGTCGGAGTATGAGGGAGTGATTGCATGGCATTACCGAATCTGAGCGATCAGGAACGGGCGGCGGCGCTTGAGAAGGCCGCGCAGGCACGGCATGAGCGCGCACAGCTTCGCGAAAGAATTCGCACAGGGCAGATCAGCATCGAAGAGCTCCTGAATACCGAGGATGTTCCGGCAATCGATCGCCTGAAGGTTTCCGCGATGATCGAATCACTTCCCGGCTACGGTAAGGCCAAATCGGCGAAGATCATGGAAGAGCTCGGCATCTCCGAAACCCGTCGCGTCAAGGGGCTCGGCGCCCGCCAGCGTGCCGATCTGATCAAGCGCCTTACCAAATAAACGTGTCTTCGCATCTTTTCGTCATATCGGGTCCTTCCGGTGCAGGGAAGGGGACCATCGTCAAGCGCGTCCTCGAACGTCTTCCGGATCTCCATCTGTCCATCTCGGCGACCACGCGTCCGCCGCGCGGCGATGAGAAGGACGGCATCGATTATTACTTTCTCGATGACAGCGCGTTCGACCAGAAACTCGCTGAGGACGATTTCCTCGAGTGGGCACCGGTTCACGGCAAACGCTATGGTACGCTCAGGTCCGCGGTGGTCGACGATCTCGCATCGGGGCATGATGTCCTGCTCGAAATCGATGTTCAGGGAGCGCTCAAGGTTCAGGAGCGCTACCCTGATGCGCGGCTCATCTTCATCGAGCCACCGTCGATGGCGGAACTCGAAAAACGTCTTCGGCTGCGAGGCACCGATTCCGAAGAGCAGATTGAATTGCGTTTAGATAATGCAGTTTGGGAGATGTCGCAACGGTCGCGCTATAATATTTCGATTGTTAACGATGATATCGATACCGCGGTCGATGAGACCGTTGCATTCATCGAAGCCCAATAGGTTACGTTTACACGCCTTTGTAGTGAGGATGACCCACATGTCCATCATTGATCCCAATATCGACGAGATGCTCCAGTACGTGGAAGGCGATAAATTCCGTCTTTGCGCCGTTGCCGCTAAACGGGCCTGCGACATCAACGACATGATGCGCGGGCAGCGCACTCGTGCGGTTAACCTCCAGAGTGCCGACGATCTCGTGAGGTTCTCGGAGACCAAGCCGCTTTCGCTCGCCATGGAGGAAATCGTGCGCGGCGATTTGGGCTATGTCAAGGAGACGGAAGCCCCTGACGAGATCGAGGAATAGCCTCCCAACATTCGATTTCTCGCGGTCTGACTCCCTATGCCTACACCTATAGTCCTCGTGCACTATCACGAGATCGGTCTCAAAGGCCGCAATCGCGCGTCTTTCGAACGAGACTTGCTCGACAACATGAAATTCGCCCTGCGCGATCATCCCGAGACGGTCGTCACGCGTATTTCCGGACGTCTTCTTGCTGAACCCGATGCGTCCATCGCAGCATCTGAAGTCGTGGAGCGGCTGAGGCAGCTTCCCGGGGTGGCGCGCGTTTCGGATGGCTATCGATGCAGCCGCGATGTCGACGAGATGAAGCGGGTCGCGTGCCGCGTACTCGACGAAGCGCAGCCGTTCTCGACGTTCAAAGTGGCTGCCCGCCGCTCAAACACCGATTTCGAGATCAACTCCATGGAAATGAACCAGCTGTTCGGTTCCTGCCTGTGCGAGCATGCTCCCGAAGCGAAGGTGCGCATGAAGGATCCCGATGTGGTCGTTCACATCGAGGTCATTCAGGGGAGCTGCTACATCTTCGCGCGCTCCATCAAGGGCATCGGCGGACTGCCGGTGGGTAGCGCGGGCAAGGTCGTGAGCCTGATCTCGGCGGGCATAGATTCCCCGGTGGCGACGTGGCGGATGATTCACCGTGGCGCGATCGTCATCGGCCTGCATTTCTCGGGCAAGCCCCAGACCGACGATCTGTCGGAATACCTGATCGACGATATCTTCCATGCGATCGAGCCTGCCGGCGGTGTGGGCTGCTGGTACGTGGTCGCGCTCGGCGATTACCAACGCGAGATCTCGCTCAGGGTACCGCCGAAATACCGCGTCATATTCTACCGTCGCCTCATGTTCGCCGTTGCGAACGCGGTAGCGCTCCGGGAGGGCGCGAAGGCGCTCGTCACCGGAGAATCGCTCGGTCAGGTGGCATCCCAGACACTCGATAATATTCGCGCCGTCGATGCCGTGGCCGATTTCCCGGTGTTTCGCCCTCTCATCGGCATGGATAAGCAGGAGATCATCGAGAAGGCTCAGGAACTCGGCACATTCGATATATCGATCCAGAACACATCCGATTGCTGCACGCTTTTCATGCCCCGGAGTCCCGAAACGCATGCCGACCTCGCGGAGGTCGACGAGATATGGACGGAGCTTCCCCACGAGCAGTGGGTTTCACAGATCATCGATGACATCGAGTTCCATAAGGGCTGCTGCTGCCATTATCATTCGCCGAAAGGTCTCCGCAAACGTCGTAGCGCGCCGGAAGACCCCATTCGGATTTCGTGATCGCGCTCCTGCGTTCGCGCGGGGCGGCGTTTGCTTTCCAGATTTGCAGACCGACTGGCTGCGCAATCTTGCGATCGCGCGGGCGGCGCACGATGGTTCTGCCGAAAGCCAATCTCCCATCGGATGCTTTCATGCGAGATTTTCGAGACAATTTTCGCGCTTCACGGTAAAGCGCATCTCCCAGGCTCTTCGCCTGTACGGCAGATGTTGCATTTCCGGTCGAGGATTGTAACTTCCTCGTTGCACTGCCGTGATTCGTTGGCGGTCCGGAGTGCTCCTGTCACCAAGCGGTAAACCGTAAGACGACGGTATGATTGCCGTCACGACGGTGTTTACACGGCGCGGCGAGGTCTGCAGATATTGCCATCCCGCGACGCTGCCGCGTAATATCCTCTTCCATGATGGGAGGAGGAGCATGCAGCAGTCTATGGCGGGCAGGGTACGCGACGCGTTCAGGCGTACCGCATTCTCGTATACCGATGGCAAGCGGATGGCCGCGACGATGTCTGTTGTCTGCGCGGTGGTGGCCATCGCCATCATCGTGTTCGCGGTCAGGGCTTGCGCGCCCACCACGCGGTTTCAAGTGATTGAATCAGAAGAGATGAACGAGGAGAGCACGAGCGCAAGCATGGGAGCAAGCGGTTTCGATGCCGTCGTCGACCAAAGCGCTATGTCTTCTGCATCGGTAGCCGAAACCCGAATCGCGACCATTCGCGTCCATGTGACCGGTGCGGTCGCCGAACCGGGGGTCTACGAGCTCGCCGATGGCGCGCGCATCGTCGACGCGCTCACGGCGGCGGGCGGCGCAGTCGAGGGCGCCTCGGAAGAAGCGCTCAACCGCGCCTGCCGTATCGAAGATGGGCAGCAGGTTTACCTGCCGACCGCCGATGAGGTAGCTGCGGGTAAAACGCAGTCGGGTATCGCCATCGACAAGCTCGTCGGCAGCGCCTGCGCGGGGAGCGCGAACGCGGACGTGCGGGGGGCGGTGGCAACCGGCTCGGCATCCGCGAGCGGCAGTGCCGGCCAGAATCTCGTCAACATCAATACGGCGTCGCAAGCCGAACTCGAGGAATTGCCGGGCGTCGGCCCGGTGATAGCGCAAGCGATCATCACCTATCGGGAGCAGAATGGGGCGTTTCAGGAGGTATCGGACCTACGCTCGGTCAATGGCATCGGCGACAAGAAGTACGCGCAGCTCGTCGACCGCGTCTGTATCTGATGGCTTTGGTTTTCCGTTTGGGCGGCGAGCGCTCATGAGGGATGCGGATCGGACGGTGCCAGGCGTTGGCGTGTCCGGTGAAAGCCGCGATGCGCATCTGCCGAAGCGACCGATGCTCCCGCTCATGTTCATGCCGGCTCTTTCGCTGTTCGCCGGCATCCTTTTATCCGAATCGTGGTGTTGGACGTATTGGTGCACCCGCGCGTTTCCCCTCAAGGAAGCGTCCGCGATCCTGTGCATCGCTGCGGTAACGCTCGTGGTCGCGCTCTCGACGAGAATCGGGTGCAAGCATATACCCCGCATCTCACGGCTCTCCGTCGGTATCATCCTCCTGTCCTCGTTTCTCATGGCCGGAGTAGTCCTGGGATGCGTCTCCTATCTCGGATTCCATCGTGATATCGAGCGGGCGGATGCGGTCGTGAACGAAGTCCGGGTACGCATCGTCGGCGATCCGAAGACGACGGTGGGCGGAGCATGGTCGCTTGCCGAAATGGAGATCGATGGAGGCGGAACGCTGCCGATACGCGTTTTCTGGTCCGCGCGCGACGATGTGCCCGCGCTGGGCGAAATATGCACGCTTCATGGTTCGTTCTCGCCGCTCAAGACCACACAGGCTCAACGCTACCTTCATGAGCAGCGCATCGGCGGTTCGTTCACGGTCACGCGCATTGTGGACACGCGTGACCGTGCCGATTTATTCGCAGACATCGGGTATCTGCGGATGCGCTGCGTCGAATGGATCGGCGAATCCACGCAAAACGCAGGGACGGAGGCCACGGCGTTGCTCGACGGGGTCATACTCGGTTATCGCTGCAACCTGACCGGGACATGGCTCCAGCGCGATTACAGCGCCGCCGGGCTCGCGCATATCCTCGCGGTTTCCGGCACGCATCTCGCGGTATTCAGCGCTCTCATCGTCGTCATGCTCGACGCACTGCGCATCAAGCGCGCGATGCGCACGGCGCTCACGATTTCGCTCGTGATCGTCTATGTGATCATGACAGGGCTCCAGCCTTCGGCGATTCGGGCGGGATTGATGACGGCAATCGTGCTTCTCGTCTGGCTCTCGGGGCGGCGCAAGCATGCGCTTTCGGCGCTCGTCGATGTCGCGCTGGTCATGGTGGCGATCGAGCCGAGCATCGCCTTCTCGACGGGTTTTCGTCTCTCGGTCTGCTCGTGCATCGGCATCATCGTGTTCGCGCCCCTCGCCACCTGCTGGCTGATGACGATAGGCGGCGGCGATGGACGTCGACGGCTCGCGGAGACGCTGCTCGCGCCGTGCGGTGTCACATTGACCGCGCAGGCGGTCACCGCGCCCATCACCGTGCCGCTGTTCTCCCAGCTCTCGCTCGTCGCCCCTTTGGCGAATCTCATCGTCGTTCCGATCGTGTCCATGCTGCTGTCGCTTGGCTTGATCGCGCTTCTCGCACGCGCGCTGATACCGCCTCTTGGATGCGCGCTGCTCGCGATCCTCGGCTATTCTGCTGCCGGCTGCAATGCGCTCGTGAGCATGCTCGTGCAGCTTCCGTCTGCCTGCCTGCCATTCACGATGGACGAGGGGCTCGCGTTCTTGCTGAGCGCCGCTGCCGCGATCACGCTCTACCTATTCTGGCCGCTTCCGACTGCGCGACGGCTCGCTCGCATGGGCGACGGTGTGCGCGAGTTCGTCGAGACCGGGCACCGCCTTCCCCGAATCATCGTCGCATATCCCCGCGCGGCCGGAATCTGCGCGTGCTTGCTCGGTATACTCGCGGTTCTTTCCGTCCTGTACGGGTTCTCGACGGACGCATCTTCGCTCACGGTGATGGACGTCGGTCAGGGGGACGCGCTGCTCGTGCGCGATGGAGGGCATTCCGTGCTCATAGATACGGGCCCCTCGGATTCCGCGCTTCTCGCCGCTCTTGCGCGCAATGGCGTCGCGTCGCTCGACGCGGTGGTGCTCACGCATTTCGACAGCGATCATTGCGCGGCGCTCGAGGCGTTGAGGGGAACCGTTCGGGTCGATCGCGTGCTCGTGAGCGAAGGATCGATCGATTTCGCGAGTGCGGATGAGTCGGCAGGCGAAGTCATGCGGACGGCCGAAGCTCTCGTCGGCGGAAGCGGGGGTATCGCCGAGATCGGGCGGGGAGACACGGTGATCGTGGGCGCGCACGTGTCGCTTGAGGTGCTCTGGCCCGCAGAGATCACGGCGGAAGGCGGCAACGAGTCATCGATCATCCTGCTCTGCGGCTATGACGGCGATGAGGATGGCAAAGACGATGCCACGGCTCTCCTGACCGGTGATGCCGAAGCGCCGACGCTCGAAGAAGCGCTCGAGGGCACCGGCATCGGCGCGGTCGATATCCTGAAAGTCGCGCACCATGGATCGCGGTCGTCGCTGGCAGACGATGCGCTCGATCGGCTGCGGGTGGGAATCGCCTGCATCAGCGTCGGTGCGGACAATCGATACGGGCATCCAAAGGAGGACACGCTTTGCGCGCTCGACGCGCATCGCATTGCCACTTATCGCACAGATGAGGACGGGGACATAGCGGTCACCTTTGATTTACGTTCGTATACCGTTTCCTGTGAATCATCCCTGGGCCCATGATCAAAAAGCAAATACGATGAGGTATCATATCCATGTTTGAAACGAAGGTTTCCAGAAATGAAATGAGGTAGGGTACGTGGATCAAGCGATACTCGTAGCCAGTTTCGGCACGACCCATGATGATACCTGCGAGAAAAACATCGCTTCCCTGGAGCGCGCCGTCGCTGCGGCCTTCCCCGATGCGCAGGTGTACCGCGCGTTCACGAGCACGATGGTTCGCGCGGCGCTCGCGCGGCGGGGCAAACCGGTGGGAGGCGTCGATGAGACGCTGGAGCGCATCGCGGCGAGCGGATGCCGGAAACTCACCGTGCTTCCCACGCACCTTCTCTACGGTGTCGAATACGATGATCTCTGCCGGCGCGTGGACGCGCACGCAGACCTGTTTGACGAGGTCTGCTTGGCCGCACCGCTCCTTGCCGATGTCGCTGACTATCGTCGGGTGCTGCAGACGCTTTTCGAGGAGAATCCCCTGCAAGAATACGAGGCGCTTGTGCTCATGGGCCACGGTACCTCGCATGTGTGCAATCCGGTATATGCCGCGCTCGACTACGAGGCGAAGGCGATGGGGCTCGCGCGTGTCTTCATCGGCACCGTGGAGGCCTATCCGTCTCTCGACGATACCGTCGTGCAGGTGCTGAAAGCGGGCTTCAAACGCGTGCTCATCACTCCATTGATGCTCGTCGCGGGCGATCACGCCGTAAACGACATGGCTTCGGACGAACCGGGGAGCTGGAAGACGACGTTCGAGGAAGCGGGCATCGAGACCCGCTGCCTTGTGAAGGGACTCGGCGAATACCCGGCCGTAAGAGCGCTCTACGTCGAGCATGTCGCCGATGCCATCCCTCTCGACCGCGGCAGCGCGAATCATCGCGCCGATGACGATGCCCGTGATTCTCTGCCATCGGAGCGCGTATGACATTCGAGCATTATATCCATTCGGGAACCAAACGCCTTCGCCGCGGATATACGACGGGCAGTTGCGCGGCGCTCGCCGCGAAGGCCGCCACAACGATGCTGCTCTCGGGGGAGGCGCTCGATACCGTTTCGATCATGACGCCCAAGGGTCTCTCCGTGAAGGTCGATGTCATCGATGTGAAACGTGCGATAGACGCGGTCTCGTGCGCGGTCATCAAAGACGGCGGCGATGATTTCGATGCAACCAATGGCACGCCGGTCTACGCACGCGTCAGCCGCATCCCCGAGGGCGTGACAATCGATGGCGGCCACGGCGTGGGACGCGTGACCCGCGAGGGGCTCGACCAGCCCGTCGGCGCTGCAGCCATCAACCGCGTGCCGCGCGCGATGATCGCCGAAGCGGTCGGTGATGCGTGCGCCGCACAGGGGTACGCCGGGGGCATCGCGGTCATCGTGAGCGTTCCGGAGGGGATGGCGATCGCGGGCAAGACGTTCAACCCGCGCCTCGGCATCGAAGGCGGCAT
>Ga0163159_1002094_pt1 | contig 17215 bp, 19 predicted proteins | sample BioMet9_FD_108702 | JGI IMG/M metagenome (GOLD analysis project Ga0163159, IMG submission 108702) | Microbial communities from bioreactor (seeded with sewage sludge) at Lawrence Berkeley National Lab, California, USA - Biofuel... | ecosystem: Engineered > Bioreactor > Anaerobic > Unclassified ... | reverse complement strand
AGCGAAGATCGTATGACTTTTTCTTTTTGAAGCTTATCCGCCGCTTCTTTTACCGTCGTTCCGGAAGGTATGAGTATCTTTGACGAATACTCATTCTGTTTTGAAGTGACTGGACGCAGCGAAGACGACCACCATGAAATAGAGATGCATACAACTACTGCAATGATGGCACAGAACCACGCAATGAATTGTACTACCTTGTTGTTTGATTTAAATTGCATATGTCTTTTCAAATTTCAATTTCCTGCCCTTCAATTGCAAGAAATACTTGTACATCAGTATGCGCGGTATAACTTGCATACATGCGGGCTGACTGCAGTATGGAAAATATTTTCTTATCATCATACGTCGGTTCATGATGAAAAAGATACAGTTTTTTTATATGCCATGTGTTGGCAAAATCAATTGCATAGCAGAATGCGCTATGTCCCCAGTTTTCTTTTTGAATGGCCTCTTCAACGGTGTACTGGCTGTCGAGAATGACAACATCTGCATTTTCAAAAAAATAATTTGACTTTCTGTCCTTGCTGAAATCAATTTCCTGCAATTCCACATCCGTCGCATAAATGAATTTCTTGCCATTCTCCTCAAATGAATATGAAAATGAGTTGCCCGGATGCTTCATCTTATGAGTGTTGATTTTTACACCGCTGATTTCAAACGGAACACCTTCCTGCAAAAGATGGAAGGTAAACTGTTTTTTGACAGAATCCCAGCTGCCGCTCTTTGGAAAATAAGGACATCTGCTTTGTTCAGCAAGTATACGTTCCGCCGCAGGAAACGTTGAGTAGAAATCAATTTTTGTCGCTGGATTAAATGATGCGTCAAAAAAAGGAATACCCTGAATGTGGTCCCAATGGAAATGTGACATAAGAATGTTGTAATGTTTGTCCGCAGGCGGTGTGCCGTTCTTGCACATGGCACGCAGACCGCTTCCGCAGTCAAGCACAAATTCCGTTCCATTGTCTGATTTTAATTCAACACACGCTGAGTTGCCACCGACTGTTCCAAAAAGATAAGAAGGTAAAGATGCCAGAAACTTTTCCTTTGCATCCTCTGACTGTATATCCTGAGGTGTAATACGTGCTACCACAGCTGCGATTTTAGCTTGTACTTGAGCAGGTGTTAACGGTGTTGGAATTGAACCTCGTACACCCCAGAAATGGATTATCACCGATCCTCCCCAAAATCAGATAGAATCTCAGCTTCCGCAAAATCAGTCGGTCTCAGCGGCTCATTGTTTTCGTACAGGGCGAGCTGTCGTTCTATTTCTTCCTTCGTATGTAATTGTCCTTTGTTAATTCCCGGACATGATTTTTCATTTTCGTTCCAAGCGCGCTCTGACTCTAAAAAATGCGACCAGAACGGGTAAGTCGTGCACTGAACGGGCTTTTTATCGTATGCCGTGCAACCGTTTTTCCAAAGGATGCAGTCATATTCATCTGTTTCTTTCAAACATAAAACTTTCGTGTTGTCATAATACGGAACCCACCGACAATACCGCTTGATAAAAAGACTATCAGTTAATTTAGACCATATGCAGAGATTTGTCAAATCTGCACGGGAGAGATAGACAAAACCCGGCCTGATTCTGCAACAGTCAGAGCATCTGTTGCAGGAAAACAAAAGACCATTGTCATAGAATTTTGACATATTCCACCAATAAAAAAAAGGTGTCAAAAAGTTTTAGCTTTTCAACACCTTTCGGTTTGGGGAGTGAAGGATTCGGACCTACGAAGGCAGAGCCAGCAGATTTACAGTCTGTCCCCTTTGACCACTCGGGAAACTCCCCATATTTCTTTTTATAAGAAACTAGCCGACTCAGGGATTCGGACCCGGGACCTCGAGATTACAAATCACGCGCACTACCAACTGAGCTAAATCGGCAATTGACTGTATAGCACTATATATTTTTAATGTAAGTCTGTCAATATCATGATTGACGTTTTATGAAAAAAATATCATTTTTTCCCCAGCAGAGCCGTATACAGCGGAATATATTTTTCCTTTACCACGGTGCGCCAAGAATAATGTTGCCGCACGTATGACGCCGTGTAAGCAATCATATTGTTGAACAAGTCCCCTTCAGCCTGCTTCAGGGTGACAAGAGATTGTATTATTTCGGAAATCTCCGCATCAGTATTCTCTTTGTACAAAAAACCGGTCTGCTCATCTATAATCTTGCACAATCCTCCAGTTGCGTGTGCGATAGGAATCGTGCCGTATACCTGTGCAATGAAATCTTCGAGTCCGCACGGTTCAAATGTGCTGGGAAACACAGCGAAGTCAGCAACAGCAATGCAAAGTCTGGCAAGCGATCTATTGTAGCCGCGCAGAAACAGACATTTACCAGGATATTTTCTTGACAAATCAATCAGTTCATTTTCAAGCGACTGTTCGCCCTGCCCTATAAAAATAAAACGAACAAGCGCATCGTGGGCAAGAAGATAAGATGCAGCTCCAGCAAGAATGTCAATTCCTTTTTGGCGGACAATTCTTCCGTGGTACGACAGAAATACCGGTTCACAGGGGTCTGCAGCGCTGCCAGTCTCAAGGTGTCCAAACTGTTCAATTCCCTGGTACGTCTCTACGGGAGAACCGTCCGCTGTCGAATCATCAAAGAATTTCTCAAGAAAAAATCTGCGGCAGTGATATTTGCCAAGCAAATCCTTTCGCGCCGGATTGAACACGAATGGGAGCAAAGACTTTTTTATGTCAGAAGGGTCATACTTGCTGAATTCAATTCCATTTGTAATTCCCTTGATGATGATGTGATGATATTTAAAACTCTCGCTCAGACCGGCGGTTTGCGTCGTTCCGTCTGCAATTTCCTTTGCATATTGCGGAGAAACCGTTGTAAGCTGTGCATTGAGCGATGCCAATAAAAAAGGTTCCACTCTGTCACCGTTCATGCTTTTTTCAACAGCTTCAAGCGGTAATCCGGTATATGCAATGCATTCCTGCGCTGAAGGAAATTCATGGTGGTAGCCGGGACCTGCATTGTGAATGGTCACGACACATTTTGTATGTGAGAATACAATTCTTTCCGTCATTGCTGTTTCCGCAGCATACTTGATAAATGTTGGAATGATTGCTGTAGTTGCATCTTGACAGTGAACAATGTCGGGAATCTGATCCGGCTGGCAGAACGATGCAAATGAAACAACAGCTTTTTGAAACAATGTGTTTAAAAAGAGCGCGTCTTCATGTCCTGTTCCGTGGACATGGCTGTTGTTGAGCCGCTCTTCTTCCGCCGTATACGTGTAGACAGCACGTTTTTCTGCAAAAGAAGGATGGCAGACAAATACAATCTCTACGCCACAGCTCCATCCCGTTGCATATTGCACCTTTTCCAACTTACCATGCACGGAAATTTCTGTGTTCATCAAATCGTTTTTTTGGAACGACGTTACATTCTGCAAATCTGAGCAGCCATACAGCGGAAGAAAGGCAATGACTTTGTTTCCTAGACGAACAAGATTCTCGCAAAGAGAACAAGTTACATTCTTTACACCGCCGGCTTCGGCAATTCCCGCGTATTCCCGGCTTGCCACCCAGACAACCATTACTTGTCCTCGGTATGCGCTCTACACAAATCTGGACGCAGTGACTCAGCGCCATTGAGATAAACTGGAACAGGAATAAATTCCTGCTTCTTGTATACAGTCACCATGACTCGGACAACCTTTGGCTTCATGTTCTGAATGAGCGGTTCCGCACAGCAGAAAAGCGGAATATTCTTTGTTGCGCCCGTTTTATCAGATTTACGCAATGCCGTCGCAGGGTTAAGCGCGTCCAAATCAGGCGTAATTGAAAATTGAATTGATACAATGTCAGCTGCTTCAAGTTCGTTTTTGTTGCACAACTCCTGATACAGTTCGCCAACATTCTTTACAAGCGAATCGGCTGTGTTCTCGGAACATACCGCACCCCGTATACAATACATTCTATTTTCTAAACTATTCATGTTTCCTCTGGCTGCACGCTATTCAAATAATTTAATTGCATTCATTATTGATGATGCATCGCCACTTTTAAAAATGTCCTGCAGCTGTGGATATTTCTTTAGCAATTCGCCAAGTTTTTCAAGTCTTTGCAGCGAACGGTTCTCTGTAATCATTGATGCCGCCTGAGCCGCAGCTTCCTTTTTCATCACTTCGGCAACCTCATTCTGATACGTTTCATATGCATTCTTCGCTGTTTCATATAACGCAAAGTCCGGAATTTTTATATACGCTATTTGAATTGAATCTATCATCACATCAGAAAAATCAGCTTCATCGTCACTTACCATTTTATTGAGTTCTTCCGCGGTCACCGCCGTGGGCACGAATGTCATTGATTCCTTTTTTTTCAAAATGCAATATTCCATGATGCGCTTTGCAAGAACTGATGATTTTGATTCAAGGAATGAGTCAAGTTCAGCTTGCGACTTCCAGTTGTATTTCTGGACATGTGAAACGATTTCTTCGCTCTTCATGCCTAGTGTCACCACGATATTTGCGCAGTAAGAAAAGTCAGGTTCTTCCTTTAGCTGCTTGCTATATAACTCTGCGGAAGGAAGCGCTCCTGACACCGTCTGCTTGCTTTGCTTCGGCGTCAGCGAAAAAATCCGAATATCAGCATTTGTAGGAAGCAGACGTTCCCAGCGCCATACAAAGGTGCCGGGAAGAATCGGTTTGCTATAAACGCCATTTGTTTTTGAGACAAGAACGCCACATTCCCCCGGTTTTACCTTGAACTGAATCCAACCGATATAAAAAACAGCCGCGCCGGCAATGAGCAACACCACAATGTTAGCAATTATTCTTCCTTTTTTCATAATCACCCTGTCGAATAAATTTTCAAGATAGAGTATACTCTTTTAAAGGAACTTGAAGCAAGCACTAAGATATGGACACTATACAGAAACATGACCAAGGATATAAAATCAACACCTTTCTCTTTACTTTGACCTTCCGGAGTTTTTGTTTCTTCTTTCTGCTTCTTTCCGTATTTGTTCTTTTTTACATCTCCGGAAATTATCAGGAATTTCTTGACTCAACACAGCATTTTATTTTGGTTCTTTGTTCCACCATTTCCATAGCGCTCATGCTTTTCTGTATTGCCGGAACTTTGGAAAGCATTGTCTATTTCATACTTACTAAGAAAAACAAATATGTAATTTTTCTTATCGTGTATATTTTTGTCTTCATTGTTTCCACATTGCTGCTTCTTGCAGTACGCACCATATCATCACTTTCCGCAGGAATTTGACACACAGACCGCCGCACGCGCAGGAACAATGAGCAAGAACATTCCGCTCTTTACAATAAGCTCGACAGGCGCTTGATTTTCTGCTTCATCTTTCTTGCGGTTGCTCAGGCTTGCCATTCCCTGCTTTCTGAATGTACCGCCTTCCCACTGGAGTCCGTGTGATGAGATTGAACCGACGGTACGCGAACCGGTTGCGCGCGCTACAGAAATAATGTCGTTTTTTTCAAGGTTTGTGATTGTCACACAATCTCCTTTTTGCGTGAAGTATAATTTTTGATATCCATACAGCCATATGTCCGCATGTTGCTTCGTGCTGAACGTATCATACAGCGCAAGCAAATGATCTATTCTTCCTCCTGAACCGCCTACAAGTACAATTTTGTCCGCTTTGCCTTTGACTGCATACGCTTTTTCAAGGGCAAGTTCCGTGTCGGAAAAATCTTTGTCACAAGGAAACTGTTCAATTACGGCGCGGGGAAACAAGTTGACGCTTTGCCTGTCTGCAATGCTGTCCATGTCTCCAAGAATATATGCCGGCGACAGGTCAATTTTATCCTTAAAATATGACTGGTATTTTATAAGTGTATCAAGTCCTGAATCCGCGGCAATCACTACGGGCTGCTTCATGTGAGTCGTAAAAAATGATTCATTTAATTCAGGTTCGGGCGCCGCTCCGCCAGTAAAAACAATCACATACATAGCAATTATTGCCTCATTACGATATAGTTGAGTATACCATGACTAAAATAAAAATTCCTGCTGATTTACAGAAAGTAAACGATTTATTTTCGTCTCACGGCTTCAAGGCGTACCTTGTTGGCGGTGCAGTACGTGACACTATTCTTGGAAAAGAAATGCACGACTGGGATTTGGCGACCGATGCAACACCGGAACAAGTCATGGAAATTTTCCATCATGTCATACCAACCGGCATCGCGCACGGGACAGTCACTATTCATATATTCGGCCATGAAATTGAGACAACTACATTCCGCACAGAGTCAGATTATTCCGACGGCAGACATCCTGACTCCGTTTCTTACGCAAAGACAATCGAAGCTGATTTAAGCAGGCGTGATTTTACGATGAATGCAATTGCGGCCGACCTTGCAACTGGTGAGCTTGTTGACCCTTTTGGCGGACAAACTGATATCCAAAACAAGATCATCAGAACAGTGGGAAATCCGCTTGAGCGTTTTGATGAGGACGGACTTCGTCCCGTGCGCGCGGTGCGTTTTGCCGGGCAACTTGGCTTTGTCATTGAAAAACAAACGTTTGACAGCCTTTCAAATCCTTCCGTTTTGCGCAAAACAGCATCAATTTCAATTGAGCGCTTCAGAGATGAATTTTGCAAAATGATTCTTACCGCAAAGCCTTCTGTCTGCTTGAAACTTGCGGAGCAGACAGGCATACTCACTCTTTTTATTCCTGAATTTGTCCCATGCCGTGGCTGTACACAGGCAGATGTGCGGGGATTTCATGAATTTGACGTGGCAGACCACCTTTTTTACGCTTGTGACGGAGCAGATAATCCACTTCCCGGAAATGATGACAACAAATTGCTGATACGACTTGCATCGTTGTTTCATGACATTGGAAAGCCAGCCGCGCGTTCAACGGACATAATCGGCGGCAATGAAATAATTCACTTTCACGGACATGAAAGCGTTGGCGCCGAAATAACACGGAAACTGCTTACAAGGTTGCGCTTTCCTACAGCAACCGTAGACACCGTCACCAAGTTGGTGCGCGAGCATATGTTCTACTATGAGCCAGTTTGGTCTGATGCAGCGGTAAGACGCTTTATTGTACGCATAGGGCTTGAGAACATGAAGAATCTCTTTGCGGTACGCATTGCCGACATTTACGGTATGCACAACACGCCGGTCCTGGCACAAAGCTCCACACGGCAGAATCTTGATGAACTGCAGCGCCGCATAGACACCGTTACCACGCAGAACTGTGCGCTCAGTTTGAAAAGTCTCAGCGTAAACGGCAAGGATCTTCTGGCACTTGGAATTCCCGCAGGAAAGACAATTGGATGCATCCTTTCAGAACTGCTCGAAACAGTCCTGGATTCACCTGATATGAATGAAAAGCAGAAGCTGCTTTCTCTTGCGGAGAATATTTATATACAGAAATACAAAGCGTAAAAAAATATATAGCCGCTTAGATTTCCATGTTCATCACGTGGCGCACTTCGTTGAGTGTTGCAATGCCTATTTCACGAGCACGTGAGGCTCCGTCAAGCAGCACCTTTCGTATGTATTCGGGATTTTTTTCAAGTTCCGCCCTCTTTGCACGTAACGGACGCAATTCTTCATTCAACGCTTCTATCAGTGTCTTCTTGAGCATACCGCCGCCACCATCGCCAATGCGCTCGGCAATAGCTTCCGGAGCTTCCTTGGTGCACAAAGAAATGAGCATCAAAAGATTTGCTACTTCAGGACGATTAACGGGATCATACGATATATGTCGCTCGGCATCAGTTTTTGCCTTCTTGATGAGGGAGGCAGTCTCATCTTCTGTTGCAGAAAGCATGATTGCGTTGCCGCGTGACTTGCTCATTTTCTGACTGCCGTCAAGGCCAAGAATGCTTGGCGTCTTTGAAAGCAGTGCCTGCGGTTCGGGAAACACCGGCTCCTTGCCAACACAAAATTTCTCATTGAAGCGACGCGCAATGGTACGGGTAAGCTCAAGATGCGGAAGCTGATCCTTTCCTACCGGGACGACATTGCCTTTGCAGAAAAGAATGTCGCATGCCTGATGAACAGGATACGTATACATTCCGGCATTTACATTTTTGAGGCCTGCACTCAGAATTTCTTCCTTCACCGTAGGATTGCGGGAAAGTTCGGCGTTGCTTACAAGTGTAAGAAACGGAAGCATAAGCTGATTGCATTCAGGAACATAACTGTGTGGATAAATGATGACATCCTCACCAGGCTCAATACCTGCTGCAAGATAGTCTATAACCAGTTGCTTTGTATTCTGACTGATTTCCTGAAATGCATCATGGTCTGTAAGAACCTGATAGTCCGCAATAAGAATCATCGTAGGCACGCCTAATTTTGAGAGTCGCACCCTGTTCTGAAGAGAACCAAAATAATGGCCTATATGCAAGCGGCCAGTAGGACGGTCTCCCGTGAGCACGCGGTATTTCTTTGGATTCTTTACGATGTCCTCTTCTATTTTTTTGCTGCGTTCCACAGCTGCTTCAAAAGTTTTGTTCGATGTGTAGTCAATCTCTTTTTCGTCTTCCACCATGATAATTTCCTTGTTACTGTTTACAATAACATAAAAACAGTATTATAGCAATTGCATAATTTTTGATTTTGACAATAATAGAGCACTATGAGATGTACAAAAGCAATCATTCATCTTGAATCATTCAAGGATAACATAAAAGCGATACAGTCTTTTACAAAACCAGGCACGAAAATGTGTGTCGCGGTAAAGGCGGATGCTTACGGACATGGCGCAGTCGCATGCGCAAAGGCTGCAGTTTCTTGTGGTGTTGACTTTTTGGCAGTGGCAACAGTTGACGAAGGAATTGAACTTCGCAGGGCAGGAATTAAAACGCCTATCCTCATGCTGAGTATCTGTAGTCCGGAAGAAATTCCGTCTGCGGTACGTCATTCAATCACCCCGCTTGTTTTTGACAAGGAATATATTGCGCTTTTTGATAAGGCTGCTTCACAACGCTTGCTGCCAAAAAAATTTCCCGTTCATCTTGCTGTAGACACTGGAATGGGAAGAATAGGATGCCAGCCGGAAGAAGCTGCGGAAATTGCAAAATATATTGACTCATCAAAGTCGCTCAAACTTGGCGGAATGCAAACTCATTTTGCCGTGAGCGACAGCACTACGAAAGAAAATCGCGCGTACACAAAACAGCAGTTCACGTTGTTTAAAAAAGCAATTGATTCCGTACGCAATGAAGGCATCGACCCGGGTATATGCCACTGTGCAAACAGCGCCGCAACATTGGATTTGCCTGATATGCATTTGGACATGGTTCGTCCAGGAATCATCGTATACGGTTACTACCCTGACATGATAAACAAAACATATCTTGAAAAGAAAGGTACGCCAATAAATCTAAAACCGGTGATGACGCTAGAGACAGAGGTGAGCGCAATACGTTCCTTTGCAAAAGGAAAGAGCATTGGATACGGACGCACATGGACGGCGACAAAGTCAACGGAAATTGCAGTGCTGCCAATAGGATATGCGGATGCGTTTTTCAGAAGATTTTCAACGGCAAAGGTAAAAATTGCCATCAACGGCAAACCATATCCAGTGCGTGGCAGAATTTGTATGGATCAGTGCATGGTGGACATCGGCCAGCAGAATGACGTTAAACGGTGGGACAAAGCCGTCATTTTTGGAGCTGCGGAAGATGGCGCGCTGCAAACAGCCGGTGACATTGCCAACCTTACCGACACTATTTCTTACGAAATCACCAGTGCGGTGACTAAACGTGTCCCCCGCGAATATGTTGACTGAACAAGCTGGATTTCATCTGTTCAACGGTTGAGTGTCTGAGATAAACAAGACTGGACACATTTTTTGCCAAGAAGGAATTTCTTTACTTCGGCCACCAGATAAAAGGAACCCGTTACAAGAAGCGGATGTCCGTTGCTGTCAGCATGAATGAATGACGCTTCAATCGCGCGGACGTAATCGCTGCATGTTTTGTGCTCGATTCCTGCATGTAAAAACGCATTTTCAAGTCGCTCCATGTCCGCAGCTTTTGTTTCACCTGGCTTTGTAAGCATCACCTGATCAAATCTATTCTTGAAATAAGGCACAATGTCCTCTATGTCTTTATCAGCCGCGCATGCAAAAAGTAAATCAGCCCTGGCAAGCGGTGAATCATTGTATATTTTTTCAAACGTATCCATGGTGAAATGGACACTGTTCACCGTATGAGCGCCATCAAGAATAAGTTCCGGAATATGCGGGTAACAAGGTATGTTCTGCGCAATTTCAAATCTTCCCGGCAGCACAGCGTCAGAAAGCCCTTTTTCTATTATGGATTCATCAAGATTCGGAAACAACGTTTTTACCGCCACTGCCGCCACCGCCGCGTTCTGTGCCTGAAAAGCGCCCATGAGCCGCAATGTCGTATGAATCGGGCGTGCAAAATAACTGCTGTCTATGTTTACAGTCATTCCGCCTTCTGAAAAGCGTTCTGACTGTCCGGAAACACACGACGGTTCCGGAGAAAGTCTATTTTTGTATACATATTCACATTTTTTCAAGACATCTTCTATGAATACAACAGGCGCATTCCTTTCATCTGCAATTTTTTGAAACACTTTTCTGACACTTTCTTTCTGCGGAGAAATGATCACCGGTACGCCGGGTTTGATTATTCCCGCTTTTTCCGCTGCGATTTTTTCAACAGTATCACCAAGAAATTCTGTATGCTCAAGTTCTATTGGCCCGATGCAGCAGCATTTTGGAAGAATGACATTTGTTGCGTCAAGACGACCGCCCAGCCCTACTTCGTAAACCGCATAATCGGTATGTGCCTTTCTAAAGCAAAGCATTGCAAAAAGCGTAACAAGCTCAAACCATGTCACCGGACGTTGTTCTGGAAGGTCTTCTGGAATAATTGATTCCACTCCGTTCATGAGCTCTTTTACCGCATACTCATATACTTCCTCTGCAAAAGGACCGTCGGCTTTTCCGACACGCTCGGTAAATTCAAGAATGTGAGGCGAAGTGTATAATCCGGTTTTGAATTCTGCGCGGGCAAGAATACACGAAATCATTTTTGAAATGGAACCTTTGCCCTTCGAGCCTGCGACATGAATGGACGGACAACAGTTTTCAGGGTTTCCAAAACGTTTGCACAAATACTGCATGGTGTCGAGCCAAAAAATATTTTTCTGCGGTAAATGCTCAAAATTCAAATATTGGTCAAGCCACTTTGTAAGCACTGTAATTGGTGAACAATCACTCATGCCCTCTAGTATACTCCTTGACAAATCAAAACTCAAGAAATATTGCTTGTTATATTCAGATATTACTGCTATAATGGTTCAATCATTTAAACGGCGATAGATTTGATAGCCGTACATCAAAAAGTTATAGGAACAGTGATATGATTTATACCGATACCCGTGATAAAAAAGTAAAGGCAGATTTTAAGACAGCAGTTTTAAACGGAATGAATGCTGCCACCGGCGGTCTTTATATTCCAACGAGTTTTCCAAAACTTGACGCTTCTTTCATCAACAAGACACCGGAACCTTCCTTCCGCGAAATAGCGTATGAAATGGCAAAACCGTATGTTGCAGGGGAAATTCCTGATCAGGATTTACAGTCAATAATTCAAGATGCATATCCTTTTACCGCGCAGGTTGTACCTATTGACCCGGTGACCTATGTGCTTGAACTTTTTCACGGCCCGACATGTGCCTTTAAGGATTTTGGCGCCCGCTTCATGGCACGCGTAATGTCCTATTTCAACAGAAATGAAAACGACGAGCTTCATATTCTTGTCGCAACAAGCGGAGACACAGGCAGTGCCGTTGGAAGTGCTTTCCACAATGTTCCCGGTCTTGATGTGACCATACTCTACCCCGACGGAAAAATCAGCCCGCTTCAGGAAAAACAGCTGAGCACTTTTGACGGCAATGTACGTGCGCTCAAAGTAAAAGGTACGTTTGATGACTGCCAGAAGCTGGTAAAGACTGCGTTTACCGATGCGGATCTCCGAAAAAAATTTAGACTTTCTTCCGCAAATTCAATCAATATTTCCCGATTGCTTCCACAGAGTTTCTACTACATGTATTCCTCGCTTGTTGTGCAGCATCGCGCTCCACATGACTGCAAACTTGACAACCCGGCCATCATTGCAGTTGTTCCGAGTGGCAATTTCGGCAATCTCACCAGCGGCCTTATCGCATACGAAATGGGTGCTCCGATAACAGGATTTGTTGCGGCGACAAATGCAAACCACACTGTTCCTGATTGGATTGCAACGGGAGAATATAAAACACGCCCTTCAATTCCTACACTGAGCAATGCCATGGATGTAGGCGCTCCGAGCAATTATGAACGAATCAGCACAATGTACACCCTTGAACAAGTTCGCGCCCTGTTTGCTTCATATTGGACTGATGATGAAGGAACACTTTCCGCAATACGTGAATGCTATACAAAGACAGGATATATTATTGATCCGCACGGAGCTGTAGCATGGAAAGCGTGGGATGATATGCGCCACGGTGGAATGGAAAAACTGATGGGCAGACTTTCATCAGGCGACATAAACAAACCGGGACTTACTGCAAACATACCTTCATGGGCCGAGCAAATCGCCGCAAAGAATGCAGTGGGCATCGTTCTTGAAACTGCACATCCGGCAAAATTTGGTGCAACCGTCGTGAAGGCAACGGGCCGTGAGCCGAGCATTCCTGATCGTCTTGAAAAAGTAATGGGACTTCCGGAACATGCAATCCCAATGAGCAAAGAATATGATTCATTTAAGGAATGGCTTATTCAAAACTTGTAACTATTTTTTTGAATCTAAAAAAAAAGCTGCATGGCTGACCAATCGCAACCATGCAGCTTTTTTATGCATTACATATTTTCATACTGTTGCACGCAGTCCTCAAGATGTTCTATCTTGATTCCCGCCTGTTTGAACATTTCAAGGCTGTCTGCCTCGTCATGATAATGCTTTTCGCATACGACACGTTTGATGCCACAGTTGATGATGAGCATTGCACATGTTCTACAGGGAGTCATCTTGCAGTACACTGTCGCGCCGTCTATAGAAATGCCCCGCTTGGCAGCCTGACAAATTGCATTCTGCTCAGCATGTACTGTTCGCACACAATGCTGCGTTATCGTGCCGTCATCATGCATTACCTTGCGCATGAGATGCCCCACATCGTCGCAATGCGGCAAGCCTGCAGGAGAACCTACATAGCCTGTGACAAGGATCTGATTGTCGCGCGCTATGACGCAGCCACTCATTCCCCGGTCACACGTTGCACGCTTTGCAACGGTGCGGCACACTTCCATAAAGTATTCATCCCATGTCGGGCGAATATGTTTTGTTGAAGTTGTGTCGTTTTGCATAATTTACAAACAGTATTTAAGAATATAGCGGATAATAAATACTGCAAACAGAACCCAAGTAACGACAGTAATATCCTTGAACTTGCCTTTCACTGTCTTGCAGATGACATAAGAAATGATGCCCCATGAAATGCCTTCTGCAATTGAATATGCAAATGGCATGACAATGATTGTAATAAATGCAGGAATACCTTCTGTTGGGTCCTTAAAATCAATTGCACATACGCTCTTCATCATAAGGAATCCTACAATGATAAGCGCAGGAGCAGTTGCTGCAGAAGGAACAAGCAGAAACAGAGGACCAAGGAACAATGCAAGCAGGAACAAAATGCCCGTAGTCAAAGATGTAAGTCCGGTGCGTCCGCCGGCTGCAATACCAGCTGAACTTTCCACATAGCTTGTCACTGTTGAAGTGCCAAGACAAGCGCCAAGCACGGTACCAATAGCATCGGTAAGAAGCGCCTGTTTTACTTTGATGATGTTTCCTTTGTCATCCATGAGATTACTCTGTTCTGCAATGCCCATGAGTGTTCCAACGGTGTCGAAGATATCAACAAAAAGGAAGGTGAAGAACACGGTGAAGAATTCAAGAGAAATAACTTTGGAAAAGTCAAACTTGCAAAAAATCGGCGCGGACGGAAGTGATACCGGCGACCATCCTTTTGCAGGATGTGAAGTGACAAAAGAAGTGATTGTATTGTAACCGGGTCGCGTGTTGCCGGAACAAATGCCCCGATTATTGTGGTGACAATAATTCCGATAAGAATTGATCCCGGTACGTTGAGCACAAAAAGGATTGTAGTGATGACAAGACCAATGATAGCCACAAGCGCAGCACCCTGGTGAATGTCACCAAAACCGATTATTGTTCCTGTTGAACTTGAAACGATTCCGCCGTCATTAAGACCGATGATAGTAATGAAAAGACCGATTCCCACAGCCACAGCCTTTTTCATATTTGCAGGAATAGCCTTGATGATTGCTTCGCGCACATTGAAAAGTGAAAGTATGATGAAGAGGATGCCTTCAAGAAAAACTGCGGTAAGGGCAATTTGCCAAGAGTATCCCATTCCCATGCACACCGTGTATGTGAAGAATGCATTGAGCCCCATTCCCGGTGCAAGTGCTACCGGAAGGTTTGCTAAGAAAGCCATAATAATCGTTGTAATTCCAGATGCAAGAGCCGTTGCTGTAAAAACTCCTCCTGCACTCATGCCGGTCTGGCTGAGCATTCCAGGATTCACCGCCAGGATGTATGACATTGCAAGGAATGTCGTAATACCAGCAACAATTTCTTTCTGCACGGAAGTGTTACGTTCCTGCAATTTAAACAAAGAAGCCATTGAATTTTCCTCCTCAAGAAACCTAAATAAGATTTACCATTATATCATTGATTTTTGAGAATGACAAATATAACAAACCCCATCCATATATTATTGACAAAAAATGCGTTTTCCTGTAAAGTAACAATCACTTGCGGTAGTCGTATAACGGCTTCATTACTCCAGCCTTCCAAGCTGGTAACGAGGGTTCGACTCCCTTCTACCGCTTACGTAAAGCAACTTCAGTCATTCGGTGATTGAAGTTTTTTTATTTTAAATTATTGCATTGCCCAATGTTGCAGACCCTCCCAAAGACAACCCTGTGGTGAATGTCACAGCATTATTTCTTATCTGAATGTTTCCGCCCTTGCCTGCAAGGATGCTTATTCCGACAAGAACCAGCCCGCCTATCAAGCCACAAACTGTTATCGGCAAAGTCCAGACTTTACCAATGAAATCAAGAATGGTATTTTTTAGAGACACAGCCTGTTTCATTTTCTTTTCCCCCAAACTGCGAAGTAGCGTTATTTTTAATACAGCTCAACGGAATTCTGTTATTCATCATTTGTATTTCTTCTGGTTTCGCAGTAACCGGGATCTTCTGCGACAATTCCATTACTTTTTGCATTCTTTCGTATTTACCTTTAATTTGATTATGATTTTCTTAATCATAGAACGACAGTAATTAATAATTATACTAATACAAAAAATCACAGGAAGATAAAATGGAATCAGTGCACGCCCACCATCATCTATTACTTTATTTTCATAATAGCTCCAAGTATCCGTTTGTTCTGATACTGCAAAAATTCCATCATGATCTATATCACATAAATTTAATTTATACAAATAATATTTGTCTCTTACGAACAATATTGAAATAAACAGTATTACAAGGACACCCCATGTAATAACTATTTGAAGTAAAAATTTTAATATTTTTTTTGATTGAAATATCATATGCTGATTTATATCCACCTCTTGGTATGTTATTTTTTTGATATTATTTCATGGTCCATTTCATGTCTTGTCAACGTTTTTTTCAACCACCAAATTGCGAACGTTATTCTACACTATCACGGCGCACGCAGATGGTTCGCAGACTTCATCGACTGGTACAACAACAGTCATATGCATTCAGGTCTTCAGTATGTGACCCCTGCACAGAAAAGAAGCGGCCAGTATATTTCCATCTTTACGGAAAGAAACAGAATTATTAATGAAGCAAGGTTCGCCCATCCGGAGCGCTGGTGCGGCAGGATGGCAAAGCAGTATATAGTTCGTGCAGCAGAGGTCTTGAATCCAGACAAAGAAACAGTTGCATAATTTTTTTTAGAAAATAGCGACAACTTTATTGACACATTCCGATACGTAACACCTGAGCAGCGTTACACAGGAGAATCAGTGGGCATCATCAGACATCGGAATGAAGTAAAGAAAATCGCATATGAGAAACGCACAAACCGCTGGAGCAGGCGCTTTGCTAAAATTGAACATCAGTCAGTTGTATATCTTAATAAACTGCCTGACGTTTTCGCAAAAGTAAGTTAATATATCAAGAGGGTATGCCATCTATCTTGACATAAAGCGCCCGCTGGCCGTCCGCTCCGTACAGGTAGTTATTAGAGTTACAATATGTTGAATACATCTAAACTTTGAATAAAAAGTTTTATTCTTCATATAATTTCTTAATAATCCTAAAATAACACAAAGACAACAGAAAACTTTTATCAATAAATATAAAAGATTCATTTTTATTACCTCAAAATTAGTAATTAATGATGCTCATAATATCTGTCCATCATTTCATTTCTTTTCTGTTCAGCATTCTTTTACAAACTGCTGCAGCTCGTATTCATAAAGGGATTCGATTACTTCACTTTCCCTTTTTCGAATCGCTCCTTCAAGTAAATCGAATGTTTCATTATTGGAATTTCCCTCGATTTCCAGTACTCTGTTCATAAGAGGTCTCCTTGGTTTTGTTTTACCAAAGAAAACTTTAACAAAGTCAGACCTCTTTTTCTATGCCATTCTCAGGCAGTCCACAACTTTTGATTATAACTCAACACAAATTGTACTCTGCATAATAAAACAAAGTAAGAGTTAAATTACGATCGTCAAAGTTTCCATCAATTTTAACAAAAAGTTGATTCTCTAGTGTTAAAAAATTAATGATTTGTTCTACGTAATTAAATTTTTCACATATGATTGAATCATAATTCTTTAAATCAGAATTTATGTTTCTTGATAAATAAAGAAATAATGTTGAATCTTTTCGACCTAAGTCAATAATTTTTTTCAAATCATTATCCTTTTTAATTAATCCAATTCCAGAATAAAAAATTCCGTTAATATCTTTATGAATGAAATCTTCTGATTTATCTATATCAGATAACAAAAGATACGGCTGGGTTTTCCATAATTTTTGATATCGTTGTATTGTATTTTTTACCAAATCGCTAGGTGTTTTTACCCAAAAATAAGGATACAAATCAGTAAATATTTGTTTATGAATTTTTTCTTGAATAACTTTT
>Ga0163159_1002091_pt1 | contig 17231 bp, 20 predicted proteins | sample BioMet9_FD_108702 | JGI IMG/M metagenome (GOLD analysis project Ga0163159, IMG submission 108702) | Microbial communities from bioreactor (seeded with sewage sludge) at Lawrence Berkeley National Lab, California, USA - Biofuel... | ecosystem: Engineered > Bioreactor > Anaerobic > Unclassified ... | reverse complement strand
CACGACCCTGGTGAAAGACACGGACTACACGGTATCGTACAGCGCGAACGTCAATGTCGGCACAGTGACGATCACTATCACAGGAAAAGGCAATTACAGCGGCAGCATCACGAAGACATTCAAGATCGTAAACGCCGATATGACAGTGACAGCGAACGACTACAGCGGGACATATGACGGATCGGCACACGGCATCAGTGTAAGCGCAAGCGCGCCTTCGAGCACTGCGACGGTATATTACGGGACCGAAAAGATCGATTCAACGAATTATCTGGACACGGCCAAAAGTTCAACTGTGAACCCGACATATACCAATGCCGGGACATATACGGTCTACTACTATATAACAGCCGATAATTACAATGCGGTGAAGGGGAGCAAAATCGTAACGATCAGCAGGAAGACGATCGGAGACGGCAGCGCGACACCGGCGGCAGATATTACTGCAGCAGTGGATCTCGGCGACAAGGAATACACGGGGTCGGCATTCACGCCTGCACCGACAGTAAATTACAGCGCGCTTCCGGGAACGGACAAGGCACTGAAGGCAGGGACCGACTATACTGTATCATATGCAGACAACACCAATACCGGCACAGCGACGATGACGATAACCGGACAAGGCAATTACAGCGGCAGCATCGTGAAGACATTCCAGATCGTCAGGAAGAGCATAGGCGGCGGGACATCTGAAGCTGCATCCGGGATAACGGTCAATATGGATCTCAGTGACAAGACATACAGCGGATCGGCATTCACACCGGCAGCGGAAGTTAAATACGGAGAGACAGTGCTGAAGGAAGGAACAGACTATACTGTATCTTATGAGAACAATACCGATGTCGGAACGGCGACGGTAACGATCACGGGAATAGGCAAGTACAGCGGCAGCATCGTGAAGACATTCAAGATCGTCAAGGCCGGCATGACAGTGACAGCTGAAAATTACAGCGGAACATATGACGGCAAGGCACATGGCATCAGTGTGAGCGCAAACGCGCCTGCGAGTACTGCCGTGATATACTATTCGGCATCCGAGCTGACAGCTGAAAATTACAACAAAGACGGCAGCACGGTGAACCCGACATATATCAATATTGGAACATATAAAGTCTACTACTACATTACAGCCGACAATTACAATGCAGAGAAGGGAAGTAAAACCGTAACGATCAGCAGGAAAGCGATAGGAGACGGAAGCGCGACACCTTTGACAGATATTGCTGCAACAGCAGATCTCAGCGACAAGTCATTTACAGGGTCGGCATTCACACCGGAACCGACAGTTAAGTTTGGAGATACAACGCTGACAAGCGGCACGGACTACACTGTATCTTATAATAACAACACCGGTGTCGGCACAGCGACGATGACGATCACAGGACAAGGCAATTACAGCGGAACGATCGTCTGGACATTCAGGATCGTCAAGGCAAAGATGACCGTCAGCGCGGACGGATACAGCGGTATATACGACGGCAAAACACACGGTATCAGCGTTAGTGCAAGCGCGCCGGCGAGCACCGCAGTGATATACTATTCGACATCTGAACTGACAGCTGCAAATTACAGCACATCAGGCAGCACAACAAAGCCGGTATTTACAGATGCCGGGACATATACGGTCTATTACTGCGCGGCGGCTGACGACTACGATGCAGTAACAGGGAGCAGGACCGTGGCGATCAGCAGGCGGCCGATCGGAAACGGAAGCGCGGCACCGGCGGCAGATATTACTGCGACAGCGGATCTCAGCGACCGGGCATATACGGGATCGGCATTCACGCCGGCACCGGCAGTGAGCTGCAGCGTACTTCCGGGGACGGACAAGACGCTGAAGGCGGGGACGGACTATATGACGACCTATGAGCACAATACGAACGCGGGCACAGCGACGATGACGATCACAGGACAAGGCAATTACAGCGGAACGATCGTAATGACATTCAATATTACCGCCAAAAGCATCGGCAGCGGCACGGCCGAGAATTACATAACTGTATCCGACATTGCGGATCAGACTTACCAGCCGGCAGGCTGCGAGCCAAAACCTGTGGTCAAATGCACCGGACTTTCGGGCGGCGACAGAACGCTCGTGGCAGGGAAAGACTATACGCTGTCATATGAGCAAAACAAAGCCGTGGGAACGGCAACGGTAACTATTACGGGAATCGGCGACTTCAGCGGAACGATAACAAAAACATTCCGGATCATAGCCGCAGAGCCTGACTACAAGGTGAACGATTATACAGGGACCTACGATGGAAGCGAGCATTCAGGACAGGTTGTCAAACCGTCAGATGATACAGTGGTTTACTATTCAACTGAACCGCTGGACGAGAATAATTATCTGAATGCCAGCCAGAGCGTTCCTGAGTTCAAGAATGCGGGCGACTACACGATTTACTATTACGTCACGAGACCGAACTACAATGCAAAGAGAGGTTCTTTCAAGGTCAAGATAGATAAAATGCAGCCGACAATAAGTGCCGATCCGGGAAGCTTTGTATATGACGGTAAGCCGCACAGAATAGATGCAACGACAAACGGCGACGGTGCAATATCATACAGCAATAATGATCAGATCAAAGCCGGCAGCTATGATGTCATCATCAGTACGGCGGAAACTGACAATAATAATGCGGCTGAGATTACTGCTAAACTGACTATCACAAAGAGAGGCATAACTTTGACAGCGGACAGCGGCAGCAGGAAATATAACGGCAGTGCGCTGACTGCAGACGGTTATAAAATATCCTCGGGATCGCTGGCAGGCGGGGACAAGATCGCCAGCGTCAGGATAAGCGGCAGTCAGGTCAAGGCGGGCACGTCCGACAATACCATCAGCAATGCGGTGATCCGCAGCAGTAATGGTGAGGATGTGACTTCATGCTACGACATCGTTTATGTAAACGGCTCGCTCGAAGTAATAAAAGCTGCTTCCGCAAGCGTTCACAAGAGAGGCGGAGAAGGAACTGCTGACAACGGCATTACTGCAGTAAGCACCAATAATGATTCCCGCAGAACTATATCGAAAACGAAGGATAAAACCGATAACAGCGGCGCTGAAGATGGCGATACAAATAACGGTACAATAAAGAAGAATGCGAATAATGCGGATAGCAGCAGCAATATGGCTCTGTTCAATATACTCGCACTGGTACTGCTGATCATATCGGCGCTTTACAGCCTGCTGAGAAGGAAAAACAGCATGCTTAATAAGATTTTAAACACTGGCATCGCTGTTGCCGGGATAATCCTGACAATACTTACATTCCATGCAGGCACCTTAGTATTTGTCAATAAGATAAGCATAGAATTTGCGATACTGCTGGCGGCAGCCGTTGTAGTAACAGCTGCGGGACTGCACCATAAAAATGAGGAGTAAAATAACAGAAAATTAATTTCGGTCAGGCTGTCAGACGGCAGCCTGATTTTTTATGACCGGGCGCAGACGCAATTAAATATAACATTGATTTGCAAAATATGTAAAGTTTGATTGGTTGCCGCAATGCAAAAAATGGTTACAATAGTAAGTGATCAATGGTCCTGGTGTCTGGAGGTTAGATATGTTAAAGGATAATCTGATAATGCTGAGGAATCTCAAAGGAATGTCCCAGGAAGATATTGCCGATGTGATCGGAATATCGAGACAGGCTTACGCCAGGTGGGAAAAGGGTGATACCGTGCCTGATGTGGAGAAATGCGCGGCCCTGGCCGATTATTACGGAGTGTCCATAGACAGTCTGTGGAATCACGACACAAAAAAGAAAGGCCTGAAGATCGCACCGGCGCCGAAGGGTAAATATATTTTCGGCGTAGTATCTGTGAGCGAACGCGGGCAGATCGTTATCCCGAAAGAAGCCAGAGAAGTATTCGGACTTCAGCCGGGGAGCAGGCTCATTGTCCTCGGAGATGAGGATGAAGGGATCGCGCTGATGAAAGCTGAAGATTTTGAAGAACGTGCACGTCTGATGGCAGAGAGAATGGCTTTCGATGCATCAAAGGAGTAAGCAATGAAAAAAGTACTTGAAGTGCAGGGGATAGGCAAAAGCTACCCTTTGTTCCAGCTGAAAAATATTTCATTTGACGTTGAATATGGGGAAGTAATGGGTCTGGTCGGCAGAAACGGCGCCGGAAAGACTACGGTGCTCAAGTCTATTCTGGATCTGGCGCATCCCGATGCGGGCAGTGTGAAGATCATGGGCAGGGAATTCACCGGCCATGAGAATCAGATCAGGCAGCAGATCGGATATGCGGCAGGCGGCATGGGCTATTATAAAAGGAAAAAAGTCAGGGACATCATAGCTGTGACGCGGACTTTTTATGATAACTGGGATGATGATGAATGTGCACATTATATGCAGGCTTTTAATATTGACGGCAGCAAAAAGATCATGGAGCTGTCTGAGGGGATGAAAGTCAAATTTTATCTGACCATGGCTTTGTCGCATCATGCGGAACTTTTGATACTGGATGAGCCGACCAGCGGACTGGATCCGGTTTCAAGGGATAAACTGACTGTGATTTTCAGAAAGCTGGCGGAAAAGGGAACAGCGATTTTGTTTTCGACACATATTACCAGCGACCTGGAGAAATGCGCTGATTCCATTACTTATATCAAAACGGGAGAACTGGAATCTTCCGGCAAAAGGGACGACTTTGTCAGGGAGTATGCGGCTGAAATGGGGACGGCGCCGACGCTGGAGGATATCATGGTTTTCATTGAGAGGAAAGGAGCGGAGCTATGATAACGAAACTTCTGTCCAAGGAAATGAAGCTGACGGCCAGTCCTCTGAGCTATATTTTCATAGCCTTTGCGGCCATGACGATGATACCGGGATATCCGATATTATGCGGCGCGTTTTTTGTCTGCCTGGGGCTCTTTTATACATACCAGCAGGCAAGGGAGTGCGATGACCTCATATATACTGTTCTTCTGCCGGTGCGAAAACGGGATATTGCCGCAGCGAAATTTCTGTTTGCTGTGATCATTGAACTGATAAGCTTTGCTGTCTGCGCGGTGCTGACCGCTGTCAGAATGACTGCATTAAGTGAGGCGGCTGTTTACATCAGGAATCCTATGATGAATGCCAATACAGCTTATCCGGGGTTTGTACTGCTGGTGTTTGCAATGTTCAATATTTTCTTCCTCGGCGGGTTTTTCAGGACCGCATATAAAATAGGGGGACCTTTCATCGCCTTCTGCGCAGCATCTTTCATCATCATATTTATCGGTGAAACGATCCATCATGTGCCGGGGCTGGAATACATGAACAGAACTGCGGGCACTGATGCGGCGCAGCTGATGATCCTGATCCTGGGCACTGTTGTCTTCGCGGCCGGAACAATATTATCATACAGGATCTCCGCCGGAAGATTGGAAAAGATAGATTTCTAGACATGGATTTTGTTCACCGGTGTTAAATGATGTGTATGTATTCCATCAGCTCTTTTTCCATTTCAATTCTGTGATGCCCGGTGTATATGCCGGGTATGCCGCCGGTGTGGATCATGATCACGTTTTCGCCCGGCCTGATAATGCCGCTTTTGGCCATCTGCACGATGCCGTTGAACGTTTTTCCGGTGTAGCACGGATCGAGGATTATTGCCTCCCTGCGGCCCATATAGTAGATCGCCTCGCGGACTTCCCTGACCGGGTTGTTGTAGGCGCCGAAGTCATAGTCGCTCGTGCAGTCAAAGTCGCCCGGCTCAGCCGTTATGCCGAGGCAGTAATAATCTTTCACCCTGTCGAAATACTCTTTGGCAAATTTCTGCAGTCCGCCCGGTTTCGGGCTGATGCCGATACCTGTGACGCGGAGCGGAAGCTTTTCATTCCAGACGCCGACCTGCAGACCCATATATGTGCCCATACTGCCGACTGTCGTAACGATGCGGACGTCTTTCAGTCCGAGGCCGTTTATCTGCTCGTTCATTTCTACTGCGCAGTCATAGTATCCGAGAATGCCGAGTTCGTTGGAACCGCCCAAAGGGATGAAGTATACTTTTTCACCTCTGGATTCCCATTCTTCTTTGACTTTGGCGGCGCTTTCGCTCATTTGCTCACTTTCGGTTTTGGTCGGATCCGGTTTGAACAGATATACCGGGCAGCCCATGATGCCGTCGAGCAGAAGATTCGCTGACATTTCACCGGGATAAGGATCGACCGCCACTATTGCCGCTTTCATGCCGTATTTAGCCGCGACTGCGCCCGTCAGTCTGCCGTGGTTGGTCTGCGCACCGCCGACAGTCAGCAGCATGGTCGCGCCCTTGTCCCTGGCATCTTTGACAAAGTACTCGAGCTTGCGGAGCTTGTTGCCGCCAGTGCCGAAATTTGTCAGATCGTCACGTTTCAGATAAAAGTTGATCCCCAGGTCTTCCGATATGCCGCTGAGCCTCTGAAGAGGTGTCGGCGTGTTGAGGAAGCTGATTTTTTCATATCCTAATGTCATTTTTATATCTCCTTTTATGCGACAGGTGTTACGAGCATTATAACATGAAAGTGCCGGGTATCATATGAACGTGTGATATAATTATGTCAGCAAAGGAGACTCATCATGAATAAAGGTAAAATTATAGGGATCGTGCTTTTGACCGGAGTTCTGGGACTTACGGTTTTCCATATCGTCCATTATGCGCTTTTCTGCAGATACAGAGGAGTGCCTGATAAGAGCCACTGCAGTGTATGCAGACATGCGCGCGTCTGCAGTAAAACTCATAAGGCGGACGTCAGATAAGTCACTAAAGCATAGATCTGATTTTCTTTTCAGCGAATCCGTACATTTCATTCTCATAAAACGGGTATTTTGTATTTCTGGTGCGCATGACCGCAATAGGTATCAGGAACAATATGCAGGCACCGGCTATGGCGCCTATGAGCCCGAGCGCGTATGTGCCGGCTCCGGCAAGGTCACGTACTGCCACATAATGGATATAATATATCCCTATCGGCCACTGAAGGAATACTGCCGCACCCAGTCCGGGGTTATAAATGCTCTTCAGCCTGATATTCATCATAATGCCGTGGGCGATGATCTGCAGCATTCCCAGCATTACCTGGGCAAGGCCGAGCCAGATCATTTTCGGCAGGAAGATCGGAATGATATAGAAAGCGTAAGTGAGGAAAGTATTGCTGATCCAGCACTGGTTCGCATTGAAAGGGTAACGGTCAGGCGCCTGTTTTTCTCTGCACATAACGATGTTGGACATGGACGGGAAACCGCCGGGCCATGAATATTCCTCGCACTGATGGATCAGCATAGCCATGAAGCTGGCCAGAAGGATGGTCTGGATTCTGCTCAGAGAATCTCCGCCGAAAATATAGAAAAAGGATAAGGCGGCAAAAAGTATGCCTCCGATATGGTACCAGTTATGGCGCAGATAATTTGTCATGATATTTACCTCCACAATTTATTATTATCTTTCATTGAGTTTAAGTATGTTCGTGTTTGACTTTTTTTTATGCCCTGATTATAATAGACGATAGTCTAATAAACAATAAGCGGTTATTTTAATACGTCGTTTAAGCGACACTTTTTTAAAATCGTCCAATAAAACCATCAGTGCGAAGGGAATCCTCATGGCCAAGAATGACAGTGATCTGCGTGTTGTGCGCACGAAAATGAATATAAAGAATGCATTTATGGAACTGATCAGGAGAAAGCCGGTGGAAAAAATCACTGTTACCGAACTGGCAAAAGCGGCAATGATAAATAAAGGCACATTTTACCTGCATTATCAGGACATTCCGGCGCTGTATAAAGAGGTTATTCTGGAGCAGACGGGCAAGGGCCTGGAAAAAGTTGACTTCAGTCTGGTGATAAAGGAACCGGAGAAATTTCTTATACACTTTTCAGAAGTCTTTTCTGAGATGAAGATAAAAGAAAAGTTCCCGGAGATAGGGCCGACTGCATTCAACAGCCAGCTGCCGCTGATGATGAGCAGTGAATTCAGGAATCGGATGTATGCAGGCAATGAGCTGGAACGTACGAGTGAAAACGATCTGAAGCTGGATTGCATTTATTCATGCCTGTTTTGTGTGACACTGCAGCATAATGACAGCCGTCCGGAAACAGCGGTCAGGGTTTTTGCGGATATAGTCAGAGCACTGTTTGAGGAATAATAAAAATGTTTGTAGAATTGAAATACGGCAATACGAATACCTGGTTTTTCCGTGACGCCGGTTTACTGCTCGATACCGATATGGCCGGCACCCTGCCTGCATTTTATAAAGAAATCAAAAAAAATAGTGTATATGTAAGCGATATCCATTATGTTCTGGCGACTCATTATCATCCTGACCATATAGGACTTGTCAGCGAACTGATGCGGTCCGGCACTAAATTACTGCTGGCTGAACATCAGAAGGAATTTGTGCATTTTGCCGACAAAATCTTTTCCCGGCAGCCGGGTTTAAAATATCATCCTATTAACGAAGATGAAGCTATAATATTTTCCTGTGATGAAAGCAGACATTTGCTTGCAGGTCTCGGAATCGAGGGAGAAATCGTTCCTGTGTACAGTCACAGTCAAGACGGCATTGTACTGTTGCTGGATGACGGCTGCTGCTTGGCCGGCGACCTGGCGCCGCGGGAATACATTGACGGATATCCTGACAACGATCTGCTGCAGGATGACTGGAAGAGGATCACTGCGTTCGAACCGCGCCGCATTTATTATAGTCATATACAGGCATCGGACTGCGTTTCCAGAGAGTGAATACCTGAATATAACAGTGTGCCGGTCAGGTCTATGATATCATCGATCGCCATTTCTTTCCCGGATGTGACCCATTCTCTGTAAATATCTAAAGTATTGTTGACAAGAAAAGTATTGATGATCGTCTGTTCGATTGGGGAAAAACTGGCGTAAGGATCGAATCGTTCCCGGTTGTGTTTTAATGTTGCTCTGAACAGCTGGCTGCAGTATATCTGATATTCGGGACTGCAGAGAAGCTGCTCAACGTATTTGCCCTGAGATGAAAAATATCTGAAGAAAGCATTTGTCAGGTCTGCAATGTCGGCAGGGACTTCAAGTTTGGCGATCTCCTCATAATATCCGCCGGCAACTATCTGCAGCATTTCATTATAGAGATCTTCTATAGATGTGTAATGAAGATAAAATGTTTTCCTGTTTATTCTGGCACGTTCCGACAGCTCTTTGACGGTGATTTTATCAGGCGGCATTTCACATATCATGTTCCTGAATGCTTCCTGAATAGCTTCTATGGTTTTCTGAACACGCAGATCAGGTGATTTTTTTTGATTCACAGGATGTTCCTCCGGGCAACAGATTTTGATAACTGTGGCATATTTCTCATTTACGGCTGCTGTGACCATTGAATATCAACAACATTGACACTATAATACACTTTGAAGAAATAAGCAACACGTGAGGTGAGCATCTGAAAATGCAGGATAAACTCTGGACAAGAAAATTTTTATCGATATCAGTGACCAGTTTCCTGATATATCTGGTATTTTACAGCATGCTGGTAATAATAACATTGTTTGCAATGAATGACCTGCATGCTTCTTCGAGCCATGCGGGACTTGCCGCGGGCATTTTTCTTGTTGCAGCGCTGCTGGCGAGGATATATACCGGACACCATATAAACAAGGCCGGCGAGCGCAGAACCATGATCAGCGGTCTGATCTTGTTCCTCGCTGTTCAGATCACGTATTTTTTTGCCGTTGATATATGGGTATTTGCCGCGATCCGATTTTTACACGGATTTGCATTTGGCATCTGCACCACTGCGATAACAACACTGGCGGCAAAGACCGTGCCGGAATCACGCCGAAGTGAAGGCATGGGATATTTTATGCTGAGCATTACTTTTGCCTCGGCCGCTGGACCGTTCGCGGGGCTTATGATATACCGCCGCTTCGGGTTTGCAGTACTGACAGCATTCTGCATAGTGTCAATAGCCTGCAGTTTGATGATCGCCCTGACCATACATCTTCCCGGCGACTGTGAAAAAGCCAAAACATTACAGCACGAAAACCGCGGTCTGAAATCATATTTTGAAGTCAAGGCGCTTCCGATCGCCTTGATAAGCCTGGTAATATATTTCTGCTATTCCGGCGTCATAAGTTTTTTCTCCACATATATGAAAGAAATAGATCTGATGGATGCGGGAAATTATTTTTTTATTGTTTATTCGGCAGCTATAATTGTATCGAGACCGTGGCTGGGCAAAATCGCTGACGCCAAAGGTTTTGTCAGGGTAATGTATCCTTCGCTGCTGCTGTTCGCGGCAGGAATGGTGCTTCTCAGCATGACTGCAGACGCGGCGATTTTGTTCGCTTCGGCAGTACTGCTCGGAGTTGGTTTTGGAACTTTTGCGGCTATGGCTCAGGTCATTGCTATTCAAAAAGTCACTGCTGAACGGATAAGCGTGGCAATATCGACAGTCCTGGCAATATCCGAACTCGGGACAGGTTTCGGGCCGTATTTTATCGGGGTAATACTCTTGTTCGCCGGGTACCGTACTATGTATATGCTTCTGGCGGGCGTGGCGGCTGTTTGTATCGCTGCATATTTTCTGTGCAGCAGGCGTGATCTGGTATAGTTTGATAAGTTTTAAGCAACCTTTTTGATAATGCAGTTACATAACTCACTGATCCGGCAAAAGAGACCATTGTTTTCATATTTGTCCGGAATATAATTCTTGCATAAGACATAAGTAACTAAAGTGAAAAAGGAGGCAATATCATGCAGACATATGTAACGCTTAATGACGGTAATAAAATACCGCAGTTCGGACTCGGGGTGTATATGGTGCCGGAAGGGGCTGCGACGAGGGAGGCGTGTCTCAGTGCATTGAAAACAGGCGTACGCCATATTGACACAGCGCATGCGTATCAGAATGAAAGAAGCGTCGGGGAAGCTGTGAGGGAGAGCGGAATACCAAGAGAAGAAATCTGGATAACAAGTAAACTCTGGCCAAGCGAATATGGCGAGGGTAAAACAGCTGAAGCTATTGATAAAATGCTGGGAAGATCAGGTACGGAATATATCGACCTTCTGCTTCTTCATCAGCAGTTCGGAGATTACATCGGGGCATGGAGAGACATGGAAAAAGCCGTTTCTGACGGCAAAGTAAAGTCGATCGGGATCAGCAATTTTGAATCAGAAAGACTGGAGGAAATCTGTGAAGCGGCTATGATCAAGCCGTCGGTCCTGCAGGTGGAATGCCATCCGTATTACCAGCAGGCAGCACTGAAGAAAAGACTCGCCGGGTACGGCACGAAGATAGAAGCATGGTATCCGCTCGGTCATGGCGATGCCGGACTGATAGAAGAGCCGCTGTTCACTGATCTGGCGAAAAAGTATGGGAAATCCAATGTGCAGATCATTTTAAGATGGCATATCCAGGAGGGAACTATAGTATTTCCGAAGACGACAAATCCTGAGCATTTGAAAGCGAATTTTGATATTTTTGATTTTGAACTTTCCGACGGGGAAATGAAAAAGATACGTTCACTGGACAGGGGCATACGCTTTTTTAATATGACACTGGAAGAACAGGAAAGGATGCTGGGCGGCTTCAGACCGGCAGACTAAGGTGAGGATATGGAAATATTTGAAAAACTGAAAAGCGGAGAACCGATGGACATGTTCGCCGATGAGTATCTTCCGGCAATAGAAGAACTGCAGCGTGCAGATAAAGCTTTGTTCCGACTGAATCACACCGAACCGCAGACAGCGGAGCAGAAGCAGGCATTCGCTGATCTCTTTGGCGGCGAATACCCGGAGAAAGTTACTATCATGACGCCTGTACAAATAGATTTCCCGCAGCAGATGACATTCGAGGGAAGCGCTTTTTTCAACCACAGCTTCACGGCAATGTCGATCGGCGGGATCACCGTGGGCGATGGCGTTCAGATCGGCCCGCATGTTACGATCGTGACAGATAACCACGACTTTGTAAATCGAAATATCCTGAAATGCAGGGGAGTAAGGATAGGCAGTAATGTCTGGATAGGAGCGGGCGCAGCGATAATGCCGGGCGTGACGATAGGAGATAATGCAGTAATAGCAGGTGGTTCGGTCGTGACCCGGAATGTAGAGGCCAATACCATAGCAGGAGGCAATCCGGCAAAACTATTGAAGAAGCTTAGGGAGAAAATTTAGGCGGGAGATATCAGCCTGGGCAGTAATGTACGTTGCCGGGCAGAAAGCAAGCTGATAAAATGTAACCACAGTTACATAAATCAAAAAGAGAATGAAATGGAGGATGCTATGCTGCTGACCGGACACGAGGATTTAAGAGTAAAAAGAACGATAGAATCGATCAGGAAGTCTTTTGAAGAACTGATATGCGAAAAAGATTATGAAAAAATCACTGTCAGGGAACTATGCGACAGGGCGATGATAAACAAGAAGACATTCTATAACTACTATCCGTCCATTGATGATCTTCTGGCCGAGATGCAGATGCAGTTTTCCTCGGAATATATTAAAAGAGTGCAGGGCTTCCGTTATCCGGAGGAACTGGACAAAGTCAACAGAGAATTCTTTGTTTATTCTGAAGAGCAGGGTCTTGCTTATCAGAAAATCACCTGCAGCGGAAGCTACAGCACGATCAGACAGGAAATGATCGACAATGTTGTGGACTCGACTTGGGGGAAATCCAAGAAGTTTACAGACCTTGATCAATATAAGCGTAATATTTTGCTGAACTATATCAATACTGTCAGTGTTGGAATCTACAGGCAGTGGGCGGCTGACGGCAAAAAGATACCGCTGGAAGATATTATCGAAATTTCGAACAGGCTGATCTGCAGCGGAATAGACGGTTTCTTTAAGTAACAGGAGAAAGAAAATGGTAAAGACAGCAATAAAATATTATGCGAGAATAGTGAGAATTACTGGAACGGGAGCATTCGCAATCTCGAAAAGAGCAATACCTGAAGAGCAGCCGAGATGATACAGCGCCAGGTCGGCAGAGATATCTTTGTGATGTCCATCAGGGAAAATCCTGTCGAAAATCCGGAGCGGCATCTGCGGGAACGTTAAAAGAGCATTTGTTAATTCGCATTGCTTGCAGCAACGCTGTATCATTACTAATATGAAAGCAGAAAAGGAGGCAAGTACTATGTTTAGTGATAATCTAAAAACGCTTCGCCGGCAAAAAGGGATGTCCCAGGAGATCCTGGCTCAGCGTCTCAATGTTGTCAGACAGACTATTTCAAAATGGGAGAAGGGCCTTTCTGTTCCGGATGCAGAGATGCTGACAAGGATCGCCGAACTATTTGAGGTGTCCGTAAGTGACCTGCTCGGCATGGCGATAAAAGACGAGACAGAAGTCAATGAAGTGGCCGCCCAGCTGGCAGTGCTGAATGAACATCTGGCCGATAAGCGCAGACGCAGCCATAAATTGCATAAAGGGATTCTGATCGTCGTTGTTGCTGTTGTGATCCTTATTCCGACGCTGATGATTATTTTTACGAAAATGTAAGGCATCAGTTTATACTGTAAGGTGTATTTTTCTATTAATAAGCCATTGAAAAATAATATGGATTCTTGATATGCTCAGAAGCTCTGCATCCTGCTGATCACAGCGGGCCGCAGAGCTTTTGCCTGTTTGAGCGATCAATGGTTTTTGCGCAGACTGAATTACATCCTGACACATTATTTGATAATAAAAAATTGATTGACACCGGAATTGGCAAAGTATATAATCCAACGCTGGAGGTGAAAGCAATGGAAGACAGTTGTGGCCGAAGTCACATACGAAAAATGAATAATTTGTATCACAGCACGGGGCTGCAGCGTTTCCGCTTTTATCGGTAAGGAGGCAAGTTTGTCCCGGGCAGAAAAGGGGACAGACTATGCTCAAAATTTATAAAACTATTGGAGGCAGTCTCACAAGACTGGACTCTCTGGAAGAAAAAAATCTCTGGATCGATGTTACTGACCCTGACGAGGCGGAATTGCAGATGCTCTGCAGCCGTTATGATCTGGACATCGACTTATTGAAAGCATCATTAGATGAAGAAGAAAGACCGCGAATAGAAGCATATGACGATCAGGTACTGATCCTGATCAGTATGCCGAATTCGTCTGCCAATAAGTCGCCTATCATTTATAACACTATCCCGCTGGGGATCGTGATCACGGAACAGGTGATCATCACTGTGGCATTAAAAGAAAGCATGCTCATCGATCAGTTCCTGAAAACGAGGGCCGTGCCTGTAACGCAGAAACGTACACGCTTCGTACTTCAGCTGCTTTACAACAATGCCAGACTGTTCCTCAGCCGGCTGAAGGAAATCGATAAGAAATCCACGGAAATCGAGCAGTATCTGCATAAATCGTCCAAGAACGAAGAGCTTATCAATATGCTGAATCTGGAAAAAAGTCTGGTGTATTTTACAACTGCACTGCGCTCGAATGAAAATGTACTGGAAAAACTGCTGAGGACTTATTTAAGGACAGTTCACGATGAAGAAAGCGAGACAACAGTCAGGATACTGAAAAAGTATGAGGAAGATGAGGACCTGCTTGAAGACGTTATCACCGAAAATAAGCAGGCGATCGATATGGCGGACATCTACACAAATATCCTGAGCGGCACCATGGATGCTTTCGCGTCAGTCATATCCAATAACCTGAACATCGTAATGAAATTCCTGGCCATTATCACCATTGTGATGGCGATACCGACGATCATTACCAGCTTCTTCGGCATGAATGTTGCGCTGCCTTTCCAGACCTGGCATTACGCATATGTCGGGATAATTTTCTTAACTGTCGTACTAATGGTCATGGGCGTATTGTTTATCACCAAGAAAAAAATGTACTAGACACACGCATAACTGCGTTATCAGACAGGGACGCTTCGGCGCCCCTTTTTGGTACGTAAAAAACATATTGACATTCGTCTATATGAGTATCATAATAACACATAGACAAACGTCAATATGACAAAATGAAGGAGAGCGCAAATGAAAATAGAAGAAGTGACTGCGATCTGCAGAGCACTGGGCGACAGCAACAGGCTGCAGATAGTACAAATGCTGACGCAGGGCGAGAAATGCGCCTGCAATATTCTGGATGCTTTTGAGATAACACAGCCCACAATGTCGCACCATATGAAGATACTTTGCGAATGCGGACTGGTAAAGTGCAGGAAAGAAGGCAAATGGTGTCATTACTCCATTGACTGTGCCAGATTCAGGGAGTTCAAGCAGTTCATCACAGATGTATCATGCTGCGATAACGCTGAAACATGCAGTAGTGAGGAGTGTGGCTGCAGATGATCTGGGATTTTATTCAGAATCAGATCCTGGGCATGAAATGGCTCAACGGACTGATCGGCACTATACTGACTTCTGCCGGCTTGGATATAGATGGAAGATGGGGCGGCAGCATACAGTTTTTTATTTATGATGTGATCAAAATAACATTCCTGCTGTGCTTCCTGATATTCCTCATTTCATATATCCAGAGCTATTTCCCGCCTGAAAGAAGCAAGAAAATAATGGGCAGATTCCACGGCATAGGCGCCAATACCACAGGTGCGCTGCTCGGAACGGTGACCCCGTTCTGTTCCTGCTCGTCCATCCCGATTTTTATGGGTTTCACGAGTGCAGGTCTGCCGCTTGGCGTAACTTTTTCGTTTCTGATATCATCGCCGATGGTGGATCTCGGAAGTCTGGTGCTGCTCATGAGCATATTCGGCGTCAAAATAGCAGTTGCCTATGTGATACTGGGGCTCGTAGTTGCAGTAATAGGCGGTTCCGTCATCGAACGGATGCGCATGGAGGAGCATGTCGCCGACTTTGTTAAAAATGCAGGTGTTGTCGATGTGGATGCTCCGGAACTTACACACAGGGACAGAGCGGTTTACGCGAAAGATCAGGTCGTCTCAACCTTCAGGAAGGTTTTTCCGTACATTCTTGTCGGCGTCGGCATTGGTGCGGTGATCCACAACTGGATCCCGGAGAGCTTTGTTGAAGAGGCGCTCGGGAGCGGGAACCCGTTTGGGGTAGTAATGGCGACATTGATAGGTATTCCGATGTATGCGGATATATTCGGCAGTATTCCTATTGCAGAAGCTCTGCTGTATAAGGGTGCTCAGCTGGGAACGGTGCTGTCGTTCATGATGGCAGTGACGACGCTGAGTCTGCCGTCGATGATCATGCTGAGCAAAGCGGTCAAGCCGAAGCTGCTGGGACTATTCATACTGATATGCACGATCGGGATAATCCTTGTCGGATATTTCTTCAATGCATTCCAGTATCTGTTTATCTAGGAGAGACTATGCAGAAATTAAAAGCAGCATATATATGCGTACATAATTCATGCCGCAGTCAGATGGCTGAGGCCATAACCAGGGAACTGGCATCGGATGCAATACAATGCTGGTCAGGCGGGACGGAGATCAAAGATCACATAGATAAAGGCGCTGTTAATATCATAAAAAAATTCTATGGTGTAGATATGGAGCAGCTGCAATATCCGAAACTGCTGGCCGATATCCCGGAGGTGGATATTGTTATTACTATGGGCTGCAATGTAACATGTCCTTCACTGCCGGCTGCGGCCCATGCAGACTGGGGCCTTGATGACCCGACAGGAGGTACGGAAAAGGAATATGAAAGAATTGCAAAAATTATAGAAGAAAAGGTAATGGACCTGAGAGAAGCTGCATTGAACAGGGCGGAATAAATAATGGAGAATCAAACAATTTATAATAAATAGGAGGTAAAAATATGTCGTTATTTAAGAAAAAAGAAAAAAGCGAAGAAGCTTCGTGCTGCTGCGGAGGAAACTGCACATCGGAAGATATGGAAAAGGCAGAAGCAGTAAAGGGCGAAGGAGCACGCATCAAAATACTCGGCAGCGGCTGTGCCAAATGTCAGGCGCTTGAGGCTGCGGCAAAAGATGCGTTGTCGGAAATGGGTCAGGATATTCCTATCGATCATGTGACCGATTTTGCTCAGATCGCTGCCTATGGTGTTATGACAACGCCGGCACTGGTAGTAGATGAGAAAGTGGTTTCATTCGGCAAAGTGCTGAAGAAAGACGAAGTAAAGACAATATTCAGCAAAGTACTGTAACGGAGGCAAAAAAATGGCGGACAGATGGTATCCTGTAATAGATTACACATTATGCATCGAATGCGGTGCATGCACTAATAAATGTAAACATGGTGTTTATGACCCTGAGAAGCTGCCGACTCCGGTAGTGGCTGATCCAAAAGCGTGTATCGATCATTG
>Ga0163159_1002089_pt1 | contig 17245 bp, 9 predicted proteins | sample BioMet9_FD_108702 | JGI IMG/M metagenome (GOLD analysis project Ga0163159, IMG submission 108702) | Microbial communities from bioreactor (seeded with sewage sludge) at Lawrence Berkeley National Lab, California, USA - Biofuel... | ecosystem: Engineered > Bioreactor > Anaerobic > Unclassified ... | reverse complement strand
GTAGGGCTTGAAGTTGTCCAGCAGCAGGTTCATGCGGAATTCGCGGCTCTCGGCCGGCTCGGCCAGATCGGCGATCAGCGATTCGAGCGTGTAGCCCTCTTTTTTGCCGCGCGCGAGCTCGACGAGCAGCTTGGTGACGAGATACGCCCCGTCGTCGAGGAAGTAGTTTTCCTTCAGCGCGCCGTGACCGGAGGTCTCCATGGCGAGCTGGCTGTCCTGGCCGGCGGCGTTGAGGCGGATGGACTCGTTGATGACATTGCGGTAGCCGCGCTGGAACCGGCGGTGGATGCCGCCGTGCCGCTTGATGAACGCGGCGAGCCCGGTCGAGGTGATGGAGTCGGTCACGATCGTGGTGCCGGGGTGGTCGCGCAGCAGGATCGCGGACATCATGGCGATGATGCGGTTGCGGTTGAGCTCGGAGCCGTCGGAGAGCACCGCGCCCGCGCGGTCCACGTCGGTGTCGAAGATGATGCCGAGGTCGGCATGGTTCTCGCGGACGGCGTCGATGATCGAGGCCATGGCCGTCTCGTTTTCCGGGTTCGGGATGTGGTTGGGGAAGCGGCCGTCCGGCTCGAGATAGCGGCTGCCGGCCGTGTCCGCGCCGAGCGGCTTGAGGACGCTGTCCACATAGAAGCCGCCCGCGCCGTTCCCGGCGTCCACCACGACGCGGAAGCCGCTCAGCGGATGCTCGCGGCCCGCCGCGGCGCGCACCTTCTGCGTGAGGATGTTCGCGTAGGCCGGCATGAATTCGCCCCTGCCGACGCTGCCGGCCGGCAGGCCGGTGCGGCCGTCGGACGCCGCGAGCGAGAGAATGGCGGAAATATCCCGCTTTTCCAGCCCGCCGTCTTTCGTGAAGAACTTAAAGCCGTTGCGGTTGAAGGGGAGATGGCTTGCCGTAATCATCACGGACGCGTCGTAGAGGTAGCCCTCGGCCACGGTGCACATGAACATGGCGGGCGTCGAGGCAAGGCCCAGCTCGGTGACGCACAGGCCCTCCGCGGCCATGGCCTGGCAGATCCACCCGCTGAGCGTTTCGCCGGAGAGCCGGGAGTCGCGCCCGACCGCCACGCGGAAGGCTGTCTTGTCCGGCTCGCGCGCGCGCAGCCAAAGGGCGAAGCCGCGTCCAATGTCGCGGCAGGCCTGCTCGGTCAGGTTGACGTGCTGGCCCTCGATCCCCTCCAGCGCGACGCCGCGGATGTCGCTGCCGTTTTGTAATTTCTGGTAATCCATGCTGCAATCCTCCTGTCATTCGTTGGTGCTTTCAACAGCTCCATAATACCACCAGAAACAACGAAAGGCAACATAAAAAGAGGCAAAAACCTGCCGCAGGCCGGGGTCCGTGTGGGACCGCCGCCTGCGGCAGGCTTGGTTTTCATCAGAACTGGGACAGACGCTGGAGGATGGCCGCGGTCTCGGCCCGGGTCAGGGAGGCCTGCGGGCGGAACGCGCCGTTGGAGCCCTGCAGGATCGTGAGGCTGGTGCAGAGGGCCACGCCGTCGGACGCCCAGGAGGAGATCTGCGCGGCGTCGGAATAGACGTCCGTCGTGCCGCCCGGCTGCGCCTTGCCGAGGCTGGTGAGATAGCGGCTGACGACGGTCGCCATCTGCTCGCGCGTCAGCAGACTGCCGGGATGGAACGCACCGTTGTAGCCGCCCATGAGCCCGGACTCGTCCGCCCACTTGGCATAGGGAGCCAGCGCGTCGGTGGCGGCGACGTCGGAGTAGGGCGAGGCGGTCTGCTCGCCGTAGGTGTCGAGCACGCCGGAGAGCTTGCCCAGCGCGGTGACAAATTCGCCTCTGGTGATCGGGTGATTGGGCAGCACGTGCCCGTCGGCGTCCTTCTGGAGGTAACCGTTGTCCAGACAGAAGGTGAGCGCGCCGTAGGCCCAGTGCTCCGCGAGCTTGCTCTCGTCGTAATAGTTTGAGGCAATCTCGTCGGCGCTCAGGTTGACGCCCTTGTTTTTGGCGTCGTAATAGATGACGCCGTTCTGCGGCGTGACGCCGCGCCGCAGGAGCAGATCGTGGACGGTGACGAACTCATAGCCCTTGGCCTGCAGCTGGTCGATGGCCGCCAGCGCCCCGTTGACGCTCGTCTTGTAGATGTCGTGCACCAGGATGATGCAGCCGTCATAGGCGGCGGAGACGATGTGCTTGCAGACGGTGTCGGCGTTGAAGTACTTCCAGTCCTCGGGGTCGACGGACCAGCAGATGAGCGGCGCGTCGGCCACGGCGCGGACGGTGCTGTTCGCGTTGCCGTAGGGCGGACGGATGTAGTAGGTCTGGTCGCCGCCGGCCGCGACGAGCAGCTCGCGCGTGGAGTTGATCTCCGAGGTGATCGCCGAGGCGGAGAGCTTGTTGAGATTCGAGTGGTTGTAGGTGTGGTTGGCGAGCTGGTGGCCGCCAGCCAGAATGTCCTTGAGCGTGTCCGGATACTGCACCGCGCGGTAGCCGGAGACGAAGAACGTCGCGTGGACGTTCCGCTTCGCGAGCTCCGACAGAAGCGTTTCGGTGTAGGCGCCGGGGCCGTCGTCAAAGGTGATGGCGGCGAGCTTGGCGCCGCTTTCCGCGGCGTGCACGGGCAGAGGCAGCAGGCTGAGGGCGAGCAGGAGGCTGCAGAGGATTTTTAGAAATTTACGCATAATACCGGCCTTCTTTCAAAACACCAGTATCATACCAAATCCGACCGAACATGACAATATGAGGAAGTGGGAATTATGATTTATTAAGAATCGGCAAAGGGGCGGAAGCCCAGCTTGTCCAGATACGCGAGCGTCCGCGAGGCCTCCTGCGAAACGGTGAAGCTGTAGTAGGCCGTGACGCCGAAGGCGTCTGTCAGATCGAAGCTGACGCTGACGTACGGGTCGCTCTTGGACTGCGAGCCGGTCGTCCGGAATTCAGTCTGGCCGAGCTTGCCGTCCTCAATATCCGGGAGGATGCAGTCGGTGTAGAGCGCGTATGCCTCCCGGCTGTTCAGATCGACGGAGTCATAGGCGCTGCCGTCGGCGTCGGTGGAGCCGCTGACGGAGCAGTAGGTAAAATTCCTGGCGCTGAGGTCCCAGGAGGGCGCCGAGCGCGATAGCACCGCCGGCACGGCGTTGTACAGGGCGGAAAACCGACCGATCAGGCTCTCCGGGTCGCTCTGCGTTTCCGCGGTGACGGCCGCGGTGTATTTCCGCGTGAACTGCTTGCCGTTTTTCAGCGTGTATTCAAGGTAGAAGCTCTGCCCGTAGCTGTCGCTGGAACGCAGATGTCGCAGCTGCCGCTCCACCTCGGGCTGGTTGTCCAGCAGGTATTTCTGGAGCGCCGTCGTCTGCGCGATCACCGCGGGATCCGTGACGGAGCCGATGGTGTCGTCCCGATAGGTCATCACGCGCACGGAGGCGATCTCGTCCGTATCGGGCAGACGGCCGGAGTAGCCGAAAATGTCCAGCCGGGCTGAGCCGAAGACGATCAGAATAACGGCGCAGCAGACAAAGTAGCCCCACCAGCCGTCGGAGAACACCCGGAGCGTTTTCTGCAGCATCATGCGCGCGGCAAAGTAGCCCAAAAAGGCCCCGGCGAGCAGGCAGGTGAGCACGAGCGGGAAGTTGGAGGACAGCGACTGCGCGCCGAGCAGGAACAGGATGAAATAGCCCAGGACGAACGAGCAGCCGATGGTGAACAGGTACAGAAAGCAGGGACGCAGCGCGCGGACGGCGATGACGTCGCCGCAGAGCTCCATCTCGCGCGAGCGGTAGAGGAAAAACGCCAGCACGGCGAACAGCACCCCGACCGCGCCGAGGATCAGCAGATACTGCCAGCCCTGGAAGCCGTAGCCGACCGTGTCGTAGACGGCGGTCTCGCCGTTATAGACGTAGATGCTGCGCGGCTGAACGCCGCCCTCGAGAAAACAGATGAGGGGAGAGAAGCGCATGGCGACCGAGCCGCCGGACTCCGGCATGCCGTACACGAAGGCCTCGAGCAGCGCGTGCACGATTTTGTCGAGCACGTAGACGGCGCAGTTGAACACGAGATAGAAGATCGGCATGGCAGCCACCTGCCCGACGACCATGCACATCAGCACCGCGAAGCTGTAGAAGAACAGATAGCCGAGGCAGTTCGCGCCCAGCCACTGCAGGCAGGCCCAGGGCTGCGGCAGACCGAGCGAGGCGGCGGCGGCCATGGTGAGCAGGCACACGATCAGGTTGGGCAGCAGTCCGATGAGCAGACCCGCGCAGTACTGCGTCATAAACACTGTCTGCCGCCGGACGGGCAGAGACGCGTAGAAATAGGCGCTGCGCGAGCGGAACAGCCAGTTGAAGATCAGCCAGGCCGTGGCCAGGCCGTATACGAAGGACACGACGCCGCAGCCGGTATAGGCGGCGGTCAGGATCGTGTACTGCGCCGACACGGCGGGGCTGCTGCCCGAGCGGGCGACGAGCAGCTGCACGGGAAGGGCGGCGATCCAGAAGACCAGATAGAGAATCCACAGGGGAGCGGTGCGGCGCAGGGCGCGGCGGAAGATCGCGCGGTTAAAGCACGATGTTCTTGACGTCATAGTTGGCACCTCCCAGTTCGTAGATGAAAACCTCTTCCAGCGTCAGCGGCAGCAGGTCGCAGAGCATGGGGTGGCACTGCGCCAGAAGATCCGCCACCTCGTGCTGCCTGCCGCGGAGGATGAGCGTCTGAATGCGGCCGGTCATGGAGCTGTGCAGGATGGTAAGCCCCTCGGGGAGCGGATTTTCCGTCACGAGCTGCACCTTGACCACGTTGTCCTGCAGCTCGGCAAGGGAGCGCTCCAGCAGCATCCGCCCGTGGTGCATGACGCCCACATGGTCGCACACGTCCTCCAGCTCGCGCAGGTTGTGCGAGGAGACGAGCACCGTGGTGCCGCACTCGGCCACGTCGTCGAGCAGGATGCTCCAGATCTGCCTGCGCATGACGGGGTCGAGCCCGTCGATCGGCTCATCGAGAATGAGATAGTCCGGCTTGATGCAGATGGCGAGCCAGAACATGGCCTGCTTCTGCATGCCCTTGGAGAAGCGGCGGAAGGGCTTCGTTTCGCTGAGCTGGAAAACATCCCGCAGCGCGCTGAAGCGCGACGCGTCGAAGCGCGGGTAGACGCCGCGCCAGAACTGCATCATATCCCGCACGGTGACGCTTCCGGGGACGTAGATCTCGTCCGGGATGAAGGCCATCCGGCTTTTGACCGCGGTATTTTCATAGACCGGCAGACCGTCGATGCGCACGTTTCCGCTGTCCGGCCGGTAGATGCCGGTGATGTGGCGGATCACGGTCGTCTTGCCGGCTCCGTTCGGGCCGATCAGGCCGTAGACGGAGCCCTGCGGCACGGTCAGACTCAGCCCGTCGAGAGCGGGAAAATCGTCAAAACGCTTGGTGAGATTTTGAACCTCAATCATGGGGCAGCGCGTCCTCCTTGTCCAGATCGTCCAAAAACGTATGCAGCTCGCGGGTGCTGAAGCCGAGCGTACGGAGCTCGCGCACGCTGGCGCGGAAGCGCGCCAGGGGCGCGTCCGCGCCCTTTTCCGGCTTCGGAAGCTCCGCGACGAAGGAGCCCTTGCCGGCGATGGAGAGAATGACGCCCTCCGCCTCCAGCTCCCGGTAGGCTCTTTGTATGGTGTTGGGATTGATGGCCAGCTCCGCGGCCAGCTCCCGCACGCTCGGCAGCCGGCTGCCGGCGGCCAGCCCGCCGGACAGGATCATCCGGTGCAGCTCGTGCTGAATCTGCTCGTAAATCGGCCGGGAATCCCGGTAATTAATAGAGATCATAGGCGCTTCCCCCGTGACAGCTGTATGAGCTGTAATAGCACAGATAGTATAGCAGATTGCCGCGCTTCCGTCAATGCGGACCACAAATTGCCTGCGGCCAAAGGCGGCCTCCGTTGAGACGGCGAAGAAAAAGCGCGCGGGACGGAAGGACCGTCCCGCGCGAGGGATTTTCCGGAATGCTATGCGCCGAAGAGCGCGGAGAAGCGGTTCAGGAGGGCGGCCAGCTCGCAGCGCGTGATGCCGCCGCGGGGATCGAGCAGGCTGCCGGGTCTGCCGGACAGCAGGCCCTCGCCGCAGGCCCAGGCCAGGGCTTTTTGGGCGTAGCCGCTGATCTGGCCGGCGTCGCGGTACTTGCCGAGGTCCGCGGAGCCGGTGAGCGAATATCCGTTCAGAGCCGCGTACCGGTAGAGCAGAACCGCCGCCTGCTCGCGGGTGAGCGGGGCGTCCGGCCGGTACCGGCCGCCGCCGGAGCCGTTTGCGACGCCGCTCTGCACGGCCCAATTGATCGCCGACTCATACCACGAGCCCTGCGCGACGTCCTTGAACAGGCTCCCGGCAGACAGCTTGGGGGAACCGGCAAGACGGTAGAGCACGGTCGAAAGCATACCCCGCGTGACGGGCGCATAGGGGTCGAATTTGTTCTTGCCGGTGTTCGTCATCAGACCCTTTTCCTGCACGCGCAGCACGTCGTCGCGGAACCAGTCGTCCTCGGAGACGTCGTCCGGCGTTTTCGGACTGCCGGAATTTTCATCCCCGGTCCCGCTGCCGGCAGGATTTTCATTCCCGCTTCCGATGTCCGCGGTATTTGCGGCGCTGCTGCCGGTGTGCTCGAGGAAGTAAGTCAGGCGCGCCGTCACGGTGCTGCCGCCCACCGGCTGGAGATAGGAGTACACGCCGCCGACGTTTTTGACGGATGAAGCGTTTCCCGCCGCGTCGGTCATCGTTACCGAGTTGATCCGGGTATGCGCGTTGAGCGTGATGGTCAGCGTGACGCGGTCGCCCGCATAGATGAGCGCGGTGTCGGCGCTGAGCGTACCCCGTTCGGGCTGGATCACCGTGACAGAATACTTGGGAGCCTCCAGAATTGTGATCTGCATGGAAACAGCCACGGAGACATGACTCGTGTTCGGCACGTCCTGCGGCAGGACGAGCGCGCCGGTCAGCGTGAAGCTTCCGCCCTTCTTGTTTGCAAAATTGTAGGTGACGCTGTCCGTGTTCCAGCGGATGGCGATCTCCTGCGAGCTGCCGTCCGTCTTTAGGATGGAGGCCGTCTGCGGCAGCGCGATGTCGGAGAGCACGGTCCCGTTGGCGAGTCCGCCGATGTCCGCTGGCTGCGTCACAGATACCAGCTCCGGCAGAACGTATTCCATCACCGCCGACACGGTGCTGCCGTTTACCGGCTGGAGATAGGTGTAGGTCCAGTCGCCGGTCTTCGTGACGCTGACGGAGGCGTTCCCCGAATCCCGCACCGACAGCGACTTCACCTGCCGGTTGAAGTCCGGCGTCACCGTCAGCGTGACCGTTTCGCCCGCGTAGGTGAGCGCGGTGCTCGCCCGGAGACTGCCGCCCCAGGCGACCGGCGTCACGGTGACGGCGTATTTGGGCGCTTCCAGGATCGTCACGTCCAGCGACACGCCGAGGGAGATGCCGCCCGGATTGATGACGTCATCCGGCAGGGCGAGCGTGCCGTGAATGGTGAAGGCGCCGCCCTTTTTGTTCGCGAAATTGTAGGTGACGCCGGCAGTGTCCCAGCTGATCCGGGCAGTCTCACTGCCTTTGTAGGATGCCGTGACAGTGGTCTGCGCGGGAAGCGCGATCCCGCTCAGAACGGTTCCGTTCGGATAGTCCGGAAGCACGGCCAGTGGGGTGATGCCGGTAAGCTTGTTTGTGTGGAGCGAGATCTGATAGCTCGACGTAAGTCCCATCGAGTCGGTGAGAAGCAGTGTGCTTGCTGCTTCGGTCATCGGGAGCGCGTAGACGCCACCGTCGCCGGGCGTCAGAACGGTCGAATCGAGCTTGACCGTACAGGGCGTCACATCCTGCACCTTAATGAGCGCCTTGTTGAGCCAGGCGGAGGTGCCCGGCAGATCGGCTCCGCTCCCGGCCAGGATGGCCTTCGGCGCGGTATGGTCGACCGCAATGTCCGCCGAGCAGAGGTACGAGGTGTTTCCGGCCTTGTCCGTGAGTTTGACGCCGATATAGTGGCGGCCCTCGCCGTCGAGCGTGAACGGGCTGCCGGTGTAGGACTGCCAGCTGGTTTCAGCCTGCAGCTGGGCCAGGGTCATCGGATGGTCGGAGATTTCGTAGAGGATGGCTGCCATGCCGCTCTGCGCGTCCGAGGCGCTCAGCGTCACTGCGGCCGCGCCGGACAGGTAGACCGGCGTGCTGTCGCCGGAAAGGGCAGTCCAGGTGTGGCTGGGAATGGAGATGCTGCCCGTCGGTGCGGTGCTGTCCAGCATGGGCGTGAGATAGACGCTGAGCGGAGCCGTCACGGACGGAATCTCATAGCTGCCGGTCTTGCTGTAGGGCAGCGTCGTGTCGAGCGAGGCGTCGCTGGGGCAGGTTACCTGGACGAGCGCGTAGTTTGCGTTCTCCGGGAGGTAGGTGAAGCTGTAGGGCAGTCCGTAACCGACCGTATCGGATTTGACCAGGGAGCTGCCCGGCAGGGTATACACGTTCACCGCATATTTGAGACAGACGCTGATCGTCACGCTTGTCATAAGGCCGCTTTCGCTGGTGGCGGTGATGGTGTGCTGCTTGTTGTCGGGGGGGATGGAATACTCCCCATTTGCGTTCGCCGTTACCGCGGAGTTGTCAACCTTCACGGACACGAGCTCGGAAGCGCCTTTTTGAACGGTGAACAGGAACGAGTCTGCGGCGTTTTCCATGTAAAACGACGAACCTGTTACGACCGGCTCGGTTTTGCCGCTGACGGGATCGCCTCCGATGAAAATGGGAACGTCCGGGTCAGTCGGTTCCGCTTCGCCGCTGACGGGGCGCAGGATGGCGGGAGGGATGTTGTCGGTGGCACGCACGTAGCCGCAAACGGTGCATTTGTATTCATGCGTTTTCGTATCCCAGGCATAGCTGTGCTGCTGCAGAGTTCCTGCCTTGACCGCGCCGCAGACGGTGCAGTACTGATAATGGTAATCGGGCGTTGTATGCTCACTGCCGTCAAACGTGGAGCTGTAGCTCTGGGAATACACATAGCTGTGGGTGTGAGCCGTACCGCTGCTGTCCTTGCAGTCCGCAAATTCAATGGTGATGTTCCGGAAATACAGCCCGAACTTGCCATGGCTGTAATCATTATAATAGGCTGCACCGATCATCGGATCTTCCAGAGACAGCAGCGAAATGTCGCCGCATACCTTCAAAGAATCTTCTTCATAATACCGTGTGGAATAGCTGCCGACGCCGGGAAGAAGGGAATCTTTGCAGGAGATGTGCGCATACCTGCTCTCGCCGGTAGACACGACGATGTTCTTGCTGCTGCTGCCGTTGTCACCGCAGCCAATGGCGAGCGGGTCCGACGTATAGCAGGATGGACTGCTCCGGGAAACGGCGTGTACCTTTCCGCCGCTGATCCTGATGTTTTGGGCGGAACCGTTGTCGCCGCCGCCGATACCGGCGCTGCCGCTGCTGGAAAAAGCACCGTTCAGCAGACTGCCGCTTGCTTCAACGACGCCGCCGGTAATTTCGAGATTCGACAGATCGGCGCCGTTGCCGCCGCCGATGCCGGCGCCGCCGCCTCCACCGCCCAGTGCGGTCACAGCCCCGCCGGAGATGTCGATATTTGTGCAGCTGCCTCCGTTGCCGCCGCCGATGCCAGCGCCACCCACGCACCCGGTCGCGGTCAGAGAACCGCTGGAGATCGTGATGTCGCTGGCGGCTCCGCTGCTGCCGCCGCCCACGCCGGCCGCGCCGACGCCGCCCAGCGCGGAGGTCGTGCCGCCGCTGAACGTGATGTGATCGCCCGAGGCCCCCTGTCCGCCGCCGATGGCCGAGCCTCCGTACAGTTGATTGGGGTTGGTGCCGCCGACGGCCGTGAGCGTGCCGCCCGCTATGGTGATATAGGAACCGCCCGCGCCGCAGCCGCCGCCGACACCGGCGCCCGCGCCGACGGAAGAGGCGTTCACCGTGCCTCCGTTGATCGTGATGTATGTGCCGGTGCCGCCGGTACCGCCGCCGATGCCGGCGCCGCCAAAAACGGCCGAGGCGTTGACAAGGTCGCCGCCGTTGATTGTGATATAACTGCCATTCGCGCTGCGGCCGCCGCCGATGCCGGCGCCGCCGCCGGAGGTCGAAGCGGCCGTGATTTGGTCGCCGCAGTTGACCGTGATGTTGCTGCCTGCGCCGGTGGGGCCGCCGCCGATGCCGGCGCCGCCGTTGGTCCCGGTGGCCGTCACGCCGCCGTCCCAGCCGCCTGAGTTGATGAGGATGTTCTGGCCGATGACGCTGTCGCCGCTGCCGCCGCCGATGCCGGCGCCGCCGTTGCCGGTGGCGTCCAGCGAGGAATCGTTGGCGGCAAGCACGGCCAGTTCGCCGTATGTGCTGTCCTTCTGAATGCCGGCACAGCCCTCCGCGCCCTTCAGGGTGTTGGTTCCACCGTAGAAGCAGAGCGTGACCGTGGCGCCGTCCAGGATCTCGATGGCGGGATCGGACGCGCCGGTATACAGCGTGGAATCGATGTTCACGTGCTCAAGGTAGATCGTGACATGGATGTTCGTGCCGTCGGTCTTACCGTTGCCGTGCACCTCGATGCCGTATTTTTCCGCCGACGAGGGATCGGAGTCCTCGATATGATAGACGCCGGACTTTTTGATCGAAACGTCGCTGGTCCGGAAACTGTTCAGGTTCCAGGTATTGTCAAACGTCGTGGGAATGACTGTGCCGGGAATGGAGGCTCCGGAGGACGTACCGCCGCCGGTCCCGGCGTACACGTGCGGCAGCCCGGCCAGCAGACAGAAGCACAGCGCCGCAGCTGCCATAAAAATCCACAAACGACTTTTCATTTCTTTCCCATCCTTTCCTGCCCCCGCCCCGCGGAGGAAAATCCGTGTTCAAAATATGCAGCCTGCGCGAATAATTCGGCAGACGCCGGATCGCGCTGTCCGATACACATTTTTCAAACCACCTATCTTTTAAAATACAAAAAACACGGAAAATACTCACGAAAAAAAGAAAATTCTTTCACAAAAAATGGACGTGAAATTTGTGCAATCCGGCAAACAAAAAAACGCCCTCCGCCGGAAAATCCGGCGGAGGGCAGGCATGCAAATTACATGTCGAACGGTTCCATATTGAGGACGGGATGGCCGACCTCTGTGAGGTAGTTGAGAAGCTCCTCGGGGTCGCCGTTCGGGCAGGTGGTTTCGTCGGCGACGAGGTCGGCGAAGTTGTCGATACCGTAGAGCTCCTTGGCGGTCTCGTTGAGCTTGTCGCGGATCTGATCCTTCAGATCCTTCGGCAGCCACACCAGACGCGCGACGCCGCCCTCGGCCTTGAGGAATTTGTGCGAGGCGATGAAGTGCTTGCCGTGGCCCATGAAGCCCGGCGTCTGTACGCCGCCGCCTGTCATGGAGGCCATTTCGGAGAACGTCATGCCGAGCGGCGTCATGCCGGCAAACTCGCGGCTGGTGATGACCACGCCGTTGGAGCACGGCTCAATGCCGCAGATGCATTCGAAGCAGCCGCAGGAGGTCATCGGGTCCTCGAGCAGAGAATAGAGCGTCACGTGCTCGAGCGCGCCGTGGCTGTACTTGTTGACGGCCTCGTCCACGTCCTCGTAGCGGCCGGTGCGCTCGTCGGTGCAGCGCTCCTTGGTGACGACCTGGCAGGGACCCTGCGGGTCGAGCTCGTTCGTGGCCTTCGCGTCGAGCCAGGACACGGCGCCGCACAGGCCGAGACGTTCCGGCGTGACGACGCAGACGTGGCTCGGGGAGAACGCCTGGCACATGATGCAGGAGTAGAACACCGGCACGGATTCGTCGGTCATGGACTTGAGCCGCTCGTCGCGGCGGTCGAAGATCTCGTTGGCCTTTTTGCGCAGCTCCGCGTTCGGCTCGTCGCCGACCACGATGCGGACCTGGCACTTGTCGACGACGGTGTCGAATTCGGACTTGATCTTCGCGTAGAGCACCTCGCCGATGTGGCGCAGGCGGAAGCCGGCCTCGTAGTCGGCCTTGTTGATGCGCACGCGGATCATGTCGCGCTGGCCGGTGTGCATGACGCCCTCGACGCAGTTGAGGAACTGGTGGATCTTGCGCTCGAAGACCGGCTCGAAGTCGGGCTGCATGGCCTTGCCGGAGACCTCGACGGTGTAGGAGGCGGAGATCTTGGAGCCGACCGGGATCTCGTCGAGCTCGGGGCCGACGACCTCGATCTTGTGATCCTCGATCTCGGAGGCGTCCTGCGTCACGACCAGCTCGAAGCAGTCCTTGCGCGAGCCGTCGATCTCGACCTGCATGTCGCCCTTGCGGATGATCTCGCCCTCGAAGGCGGAGGAGTAGGATACAGGAATGTCGATCTTCGTGATCTTGAGCTTGATGCCGCGGGCCTCGAGGGAGGTGTCGATCCAGTCTTTCGTGTTTTCATAGACGATCAGGGACTTCGGGACGGCCCACATGTCGTCGGTGTCGTTCGTGATGACTGGGAAGCCCAGCTTGATCGCGCCGGCGCCGCAGGCGACGGTGATGTCGTTCACGGGCTTGTAGGCGTTGACGAACGCGTTGATGCGGTCGAAGGTATAGCGGTGGAAGCCGTCGCAGTCGCCGGGCTGGATGTTGCCGAAGATCATGGCGGCGCGCACGACAAGCGAGATGACGTGCCCGACGGCCCAGATGTCCTCGCCGGTCGGAACGACGCGGACGGGGAAGCCCATGGCGATGTTGGCCTCATACATCTGCTCGATGATGCCGCCGATGAGGAACACGAAGATGCCGCGGGACTGATAGCCCTTGACGGTCTCCACGGCCTCCTGCACGGAGGGCGCCGGCCCGATCATGACGACGAAGCCGGGGATGTCGCCGGTGACGAGCGGAACGCCCAGCTCGCGCACCTCGGCGTCGGAGAAATGGCCGTGGTACTTGGTGCCCTCATAGGGCGCGGCGCTTTTTGCATACTTGCACGCTTCGATCATTTCGGCGGCGATGGCGGTGCCGACGCCGGACTGGAAGATGGAGTGCGTGCGCGGCTCGCGCAGCATCATGGCCTTGACGTCCGTCAGAGCCGCCTGCAGCTGGCCGACCGTGGTGACTTTTTTACCGATATAGGCATAGATACAGGCCAGAAAATAGGCCGTGTTCGGCATGACCATCGGAGCGTCCGGGCCAAGCTCGGCTGCCAGCGCGTTGACGTCGGCCTCCGCCTTGGCGAACATCTCGTCCGAGCCGCGGAATACTCTTTCAAATAATCCCATTTGTTATGTTTCATTCCTTTCAGAAATACTCGAGTCCATTTTCGCCTTGATCGCGCAGATCTCCTGGAGCGCGCCAGGGCTGCAGTCATACGGGGAGAGGCCTCTCCGGTCGGCGTCGATGACGTCGGAATTGTAATGAATCATACCGAGCAGGCTGCCCTCGGGGATTCTGGACCGGACAAACGCCTCGTCCGACTCGCCGCGCACCTTGTTGGCCACGACGAAGACCTGATAAATCCCGAGGTCGGCGGCGAGCTTTTTGACCTTCTCGTACGTCTGCACGCTGCGCGCGCCGGGTTCGATGACGACGATGAAGCAGTCCACCATACTCGCGGTGCCGCGGCCCAGATGCTCGAGCCCGGCCTCCATGTCCATGACGACCACGTCGTCCCTGCGGAAGACGAGGCTGGACAGAATCGCCTTGAGCATCACGTGCTCGGGGCAGACGCAGCCGGAACCGCCCGTCTCGACCGTCCCCATGACGAGCAGCTTCACGCCGTTTATTTCGCGCGAATACTTGTCGGGGATGTCGGAGACCTGGGGATTGAGCTTGAAGAACTTGTTGGCGTCGTTCGCGCCGGTGCGCTCCTCGACGAGGGTGCGCATTTTGCAGATCGGGACGATGGCGTTGACCTCTTCTTCACTCAGACCCAGCGCCAGACCCAGATTCGCGTCCGGGTCCACGTCGGCGGCCAGCACGGTGCGGCCCTCGTCGGCGTAAAGCCGGGCCAGGGTGGACGCCAGCGTCGTTTTGCCGACGCCGCCCTTGCCGGTGATCGCTACTTTCATGGAAAGACCTCGTATTCTCTCAGATTGCCAGCGCCGCGCGCTTTTCCTCGATCGTTTCGATCATGCGGTCGCCGAGCTTTTCAATGTCGGTTTCCACAACGAAATGCGCCTCGACCCATTCCTTGCAGCCGGTCTGGCCCTGCAGCAGCTCCGTGATCTCGGTGGAGCCCTTGGAGTACGGATCGACGCCGAGGAAGGTGTCGATGCCGGTGGCCACGACGTAGTTGCCGATGGAGACGGCCTTTTCGCTCATCCACTCCGGCGCGCAGCCGCACAGCGGGATCTGGGAGATGTTGATGCCCCAGTCCTTCGCGATGTCGGACGCCAGGACCACCATGCGGGAGATGTCCACGCAGGAGCCCATGTGCAGAATGGGCGGAATGCCGACCAGCTCGCAGACGCGCCGCAGGCCCTCGCCGCAGTACTTGGCGGCGTCAGGGTCCATCAGGCCCGCCTTGGCGGCGGCCTGCGCCGAGCAGCCGGAGACGATGACGATGATGTCGTTTTTGAGGAGCTTCTTCATGAGCTCGATGTGCGCGTAGTCGGGCCGCACCTTGGGGTTGTTGCAGCCGACCATCGCGACCGCGCCGCGCAGCACGCCGGACTTTACGCATTCGACCAGCGGCATCATGGTGCCGGTCAGATCGACGTGGCTGTTGGTAACGCCGTCGAGGCACTTCTTGATGGCCTCGACCGAGTAGCCGACGCGGGCCTTGGTCTTGAGATTCGGAATGTTCACAAGCTCGGGCTTGCGGTTTTTAAAGTTTTCAACCGCCAGACGCACGATGGCCTTTGCCTTCTCGGCGGCCGTGGACTCGCTGAACTCGATGAAGTCGGAGTCCGGCATGCGGGCGATGGGGGAGGTGGTGATGAATTTGGTGTGGAAGCACTTGGACAGGGGGCCGAGCGCCGGGAAGATGCACTGCACGTCCACGACGATGGCCTCGCACGCGCCCGTCAGGACGACGTTCTCCTGCTGCAGGAAGTTGCCCGCCATCGGGATGCCCTGGCGCATGGCAACCTCGTTGCCGGTGCAGCAGACGCCCGCGATGTTGATGCCCTTCGCGCCTTCCTTTTTCGCCAGCGCGATCATCTCGGGATCGTTGGCGTAGAAGACGATCATCTCGGACAGGGACGGGTCGTGGCCGTGGACGATGATGTTGACCATGTCCTTTTCCATGACGCCGATGTTGGCGGTGGTGTCAATGGGCTTCGGCGTGCCGAAGAGCACGTCGGAGAACTCGGTGCCCATCATGGAGCCGCCCCAGCCGTCGGACAGGCCGGCGCGCAGCGACTGCTTGATGAGCGCCTCGGGCAGCGACGAGCAGCCCATGTGCGTCATGTGCATGGATTGGGAGACCTCGCGGTCGATCGCGCGCGGCTCGATGCCGGCCTTGTGCCAGAGCTCCTGCGTGTGCTCGGGCGCGCGCTTGAGGAAGCGCTGCACGCCGAAGGGCTTGCCGTATTCCATGAGGCCGGCCATGGCGACCTCGTGCGCCAGCTCGTAGATGTCGCGGTTTTCGGTTTCGATGCCCCATTCCTTCGCGATGCGCTTGAGCTTCTCCGGGTCCTTGACCTGATAGGCGCCGTCTTCGCGGGATTCATAGAGCGTATGGCAGATCTGACGGCCGTGGTCGGAGTGCGTGGCGGAACCGCCCGCCGTGAAGCGCAGATAGTTGCGCCCGACAATGCCGTGCACGTCGCAGCCGCAGATGCCGCGCGGCGACTTCGGCGTGATGCGGCAGGGACCCATGCTGCAGATCCGGCAGCAGGTGCCCGCTTCGCCGAACCCGCAGTGCGGCGTCTGGTTCTTGACGCGCTGCTGCCAGGAGTCCGCGCCGACCTTCCTGCCGGTCTCCAGCAGAGCGTTCGTCGCTTCCTCCATCTGTTCAACAGAGATTAAGTGATCCCAATCCATCAGCTTTGTATCCTCCTATGTAATTTCTGAGCGCGGGCGGCAAGCGGAGAACGAGCTCCGGGGAAGCCGGCCGTCCGGTGGGTTATGCCCGTGCGCCGCCCCGAAATGAGGCGGCGAAACACGTTGCAGCTTGTGTCTATTCTAACAAGCGGGCAGTGGAAAGTCAACAAGATTCAGCTCTTTCCTGTTGATTATTCGGGGGTTTTTCATAAAAATCCGTAAAAAGCCGCACTTTGGGGGAGCAACTAAAATTTGCTCCCCCAAGTGCGGTTTGCGTAATAATTATTACATAGCCTGCTTTGCGGCAGTCGGCTCGGAAATGGTGTGGACATTCAGATGCGGATACGTCATCTCGATGCCGGATTCGTCGAACACGCGTTTGATGTTTTCGAGCACGTCATAGTAGACCTCGAGATAGGCGTCGGCCGGCGCCCAGACGCGCAGAGCGTACTCGACGGCGCTGTCCTTGTACTGGCTCACGCGCGCGAAGACCGGCTCGTCGGGCAGCACCTTCGGATGCTGCGCCGCGCGCAGCAGGGCGGCCTTGACGGCTTCCACGTCGCAGTTGTAGGAGGCGGAGACGGTCAGATCGACACGCCGCTTCCCGGCCGCGGTGCGGTTCGTGATCTCGTTCGAGGTGATCTGGCTGTTGGGAATGTAGATGATCTGGTTGTCGAGCGTGGCGATCCGGGTGTAGATGACGCCGATTTCCAGCACGGTGCCGGCCTTGCCCTTGACCTCGATGTAGTCACCGACCCGGAACGGCTTGGTGCTGAGGATCAGCACGGCGCTGGCCAGGTTGGACAGCGAGTCCTGGATGGACAGCGAGACCGCCAGGCCGACGACGCTCAGAAGCGCCAAAAGGGAAGAGGTGTTGATGCCGAGCGCGCCGGCCACCAGCATGATGGCCACGAAGACCAGCAGCAGCTTGACGGCGGAACGGACAAAGGCATGGACGCTCTTTTCCAGCTTGGAGCGCTTGAGCATCCGGTCGGTCGCGTGCATCAGAATCTTGATGAACACGACGCAGAGGATGAGCAGGATGCCGGCCGCGATGACCTTCGACCAGGTGAAGCCGCCGAAGAAGGAATTGATCATGGACTGAAATTTGCTGGTGTTGGTGTTGAGATCGGACGCCACATCGGAGGCCAGCGCATTGGCGGCTTCGGCGCTGAGCGTGTCTGTCAGGTTCATGCCTGCTCTCCCGGCCGGCTGTTCTGCTCTGTCTGACCTTCGCCGCCCGTTTCACCGGCGGACGGGAGACGGCTGGAATCCTGGTTTACATAAGTCATAAGCTCGTCGCCCGTGATCGTCTCCTTCTGCAGCAGATAGAGCGCGATCTCGTCGAGCAGC
>Ga0163159_1002084_pt1 | contig 17263 bp, 12 predicted proteins | sample BioMet9_FD_108702 | JGI IMG/M metagenome (GOLD analysis project Ga0163159, IMG submission 108702) | Microbial communities from bioreactor (seeded with sewage sludge) at Lawrence Berkeley National Lab, California, USA - Biofuel... | ecosystem: Engineered > Bioreactor > Anaerobic > Unclassified ... | reverse complement strand
TCCCCGGCCGCCGCGGCTACCCCGGCTATATGTACACCGACCTCGCGTCGATCTACGAGCGTGCCGGCCGTCAGCGCGGCAAGAAGGGCTCCATCACCATGATCCCCATTCTGACCATGCCCGAGGACGACAAGACCCATCCGATCCCCGACCTCACCGGTTATATCACCGAGGGACAGATTATCCTGAGCCGCGATCTGTACCGCAAGGGCGTGGAACCCCCCATCGACGTGCTGCCGTCGCTGTCCCGACTCAAGGACAAGGGCATCGGCAAGGGCAAGACCCGCGAGGACCACGCCAACACCATGAACCAGCTGTTCGCCGCGTATGCGCGCGGCAAAGACGCCAAGGAACTCATGGTCATTCTGGGCGAGGCGGCCCTGACCGACATCGACAAGCTGTACGCCAAATTTGCCGACGAATTCGAACGGCTCTACGTTTCGCAGGGCTACCGCACGAACCGCAGCATCGACGAGACGCTTGACCTCGGCTGGCAGCTGCTGCGCATCCTCCCGAGAACGGAACTCAAACGGATCAAGGACGAATATCTCGACAAGTATTACGAGAAGAAGTAAGGTAGAGTTATGGCGGGAACAACAGTCAATCCAACCAGAATGGAGCTGACGCGCCTCAAGAACAAACTCTTGATGGCGCGGCGCGGCCACAAGCTCCTCAAGGACAAGCGCGACGAACTCATGCGCCAGTTTCTCATTCTCGTCCGCGAGAACAAGGAGTTGCGCGAGAAAGTCGAGTCAGGCATCGAAGAGGCGAACCGCAGCTTTGCGCTCGCCCGCTCGGCCATGTCCGACGAGGCGGTGCGCGTGGCGTTCCTGGCCCCCAAGCAGGGCGTGAGTCTGGAGCTCTCGACCAGAAACGTCATGAGTGTCGACGTGCCGGTCTACAAAACGACGACCCGCACGGCCGACCCCAACGATATTTATTCCTACGGCTTCGCGTTCACGTCCTCCGACCTGGACGGCGCGGTCAAGGAACTCTCAGCGCTGCTGCCGGACATGCTCCGGCTGGCGGAGAGCGAGAAATCCTGCCAGCTGATGGCGGCCGAGATCGAAAAGACCCGGCGCCGCGTCAACGCGCTTGAACATGTGCTCATCCCCGAGATGGAGTCGAGCATCAAGTTCATCACGATGAAGCTCGATGAGAACGAACGGGCGTCGCAGACAAGACTCATGAAGGTCAAGGACATGATGCTCGAAGAAGCGCACCACTACAAGGAAAAACAGAATCTGCCCTCCTGAGGGCGAAAAAAAGCGCCGGTTCCATTGGAACCGGCGCTTTTTATTTGCATTATCCCTGAACGGCCCAGGTCTTGCCGTCGTAGAACAGGGCGGCGTCAAACTTCTGGGTGAAGGTGGTCTGTGTGTCCGCCTCCGAATTCTGGGCCGGCTGTTCCGCATCGCCGGACGCCGGCGTTTCCCCGGTGCCGCTTTCGGTGGTTTCCCCGGTATCCGCGCTGCCGGTGTTGTCCTGCGCTGTGTCGGGACTGGTCTCCGTACCGTCTGTCGGTTCGGCCGGTGCAGCCGGCTCAGCCGGAAGGGCGATGCCCGCCGGCAGCGTGTAATCGTAAGTGCCGTTCAGCCGGATGAGCACACCCTTTTCCGTCACCTCCACGTTATAGACATCGTTGATGACGATGTTGGAGATGGCCAGCGCGGCGCTCATCAGATGGGTCTGCGAGAGGATGTGCTGAAGATCGGCGGAAAGGGAGGTGGGCGTCTCCGGCGCCTCGGGACCGAGGCTCGTGAGATAGTCGGAGATGGCCAGCGCAACCTTGCTGCTGCTCTCGTCGCTCAGATCGAGGATGGGATAGATGGAGTCGTAATCATACTGCACCGTGTAGTCGTATGGCTTAAAAATGTCGTAGCCCTCGAGACTGCAGGTCAGCTTGGTGCCGACCGGCACGGAGTCGATCACATAGGCGCTCTTGCCCGTGATGGCGCAGTAGGGGTTTCCGGACCACGCCACATCCATGTTGACGTCATAGTCGTTGTAAATCTCAATTTTGCCGACAGCAAAGCGGATCTCGAAATAACTGTCCGCGGCGCTGACGCTGCTCGTCATTTTTTCGCCGGAGGCGGTTGTGCATTCGGCTGTCAGAACGGTGTCGGGGTGCAGAGGCGCAATCTGAAGCGTCATGTTGGAGCCGATCGTGCCATAAGGCGACTGACCGACGGCCAGCGCCACGTCCAGATCCGAGGTATTCCAGACATAGACGGAGGAATAGCTGAAATTGAGCGCGGTTTCCATGTTTTCCATCAGACTTACTTTGGCGGTCGTCTGGAAGCTCTCGCCGAATGAGGCGGTGTAGCTGGCGCTCAGATCGTATACGCCGGGCAGCAGCCCGGAGAGCTTGGCGCTCGAACGGACCAGATTGGTGTAGTCGCTCGTATAGGTTGTTCCGTCCAGGGCGGGCACGACGGCCTCCTGCGCGACGGAGACGGTGTTCTGCGCGCCGGCCGTGATCGTTGCAGAGGCAATGTTGGTGCGCACAGTCAGATCGCAGGTGTCGATCGTGACCGAATAGGTGGTATAGAGAAAATGACGCTCCGGAACGAGATGCAGAACAGAGGGTGAATCCTCCGAAAGCGAGTCGACATCCCGACGGAAAGCAGAACTGGTGTTGTAGAGCAGAAACATGGGCTGCACGGTCTGTTCTGTAAAGGAGATGCCGCTGTCGACCGGCTGCGCAACTTTATTGAGCAGCTCAAAATCGCCGGCCTCCATGGCCTGACGCAGTTCTTCCACCGTTTTTTCACGGCTGTGGGACGTGGACTGGATGTTGCCGAACACCAGCACGGCCGCGATGCCGACAGCTGCGACGACAACGGTGATCCAGATCGCTTTTGGAACTTTCTTCAGAAAAGAGAGCGGATGGGAACCCGCACCGTCTTTTTTCTGGGGCGTAAAAATAACAACGTCGTCTTCTGTACGTTCTGCGGCGGAAGAATCCAGCTTCGCGCCGCACGCAGAACAGAACTGCGCGCTGTTTTTTTGCTCTTTGCCGCATTTGGGGCAAATCCTGGGCATGTTATACACTTCTTTCAAGGCACTTGCCGCCGACGGCGGCAGTCAATATTCATACAGATATTTCCGCAATCATGCTAAAGTATACGCGCTCGCGGGCAAACTGTCAATCCCTGAAAACAAAAGGAAAAACCGGTTTTTTGCGGTCCGGCCGCCCCTGCTTTTACCCTTGACGCATCTGGTAAAGAATGATAAAATAAAGCCGTTTCCACAGGCCGGTGTGGCGGAATTGGCAGACGCCCGGGACTTAAAATCCCGTGCTGGCAACAGCGTACGGGTTCGACCCCCGTCACCGGCACCAAAGCAATCTAATCCGAACCTTTTTCCGATGGGGGAGAGGCTCGGATTATTTGTTTTCCTGACAGATTTTAAGAAGGACGCCAGTCAGGCTTTTGCCTGATGGCGTCCCTGACGCGTCTTAAGCGCCGACTTTAATTTGAAAGATTACGGCATCGATATGCGAGTTGGCAAAAAAGCCGCGCGGTTCTTCTTTTGCAGGGAATCACATGCGGAGGATGCTCATTTGCCATATTGGTTCTGGTATTCACTTTGGTAATTTCTCTTCATCTGGCAGCTTACGACACCCGGCTGGTAAATTCCGTGAAATAGCACGCAGGACTGTCGTCCGAGGCGTGAATACTGATTGCCCGGATGGTATATCCGTCAGGCGGCAGCTCCACGGTGTACGCTTTGCCGGCCTGTTTGACGGACACCAGCCTGCCGCAGCTGTCATAGAGCGCAATATAGGTGATGATGTCCTCCGGAAGCGCGTCGCTGCGGATCAGCGTGACGGAGGACGAATCGGAGGAGACAGAGAGCGCGGTGAGAACGGGATGAATGACCACGGCCTGCGGGTCGGAAGCAAGCGCTGTTCCGGATGCCTTCCAGCGGATGTAATAGGTTCCGGGGACAAGCTCTGTTTCACCGGCGGCTGAAATCCAGCTGCTTTGATCGGTGCTGTATTCCTGACCGGCCTCCATGGACAGGCGGCCGCTGCCGTTGAGAACCGAAGGCTGCGTCACGGACACGGCGGGGACCTGAGCTCTCGTGACGGAAATGAGCTGAACCGCACTGTCCGACAGAGTCGTTCCGTTGCCGGGCTGACGGATCCGGATGCCGAACGCCGCCGCGACATCGCTCAGGCGGAGCTCCGCAGCCGGGATCGTCTGCCAGAGAACGCCGCCGTCGAGGCTGTACTGCATACCCGCCCCGACGCCCGAGAGAAGTCCGCCGTCCGGACCGTCGGCCAGAAATGCGGCGGCAGGAGTCGGCGCCGGCACGGGAACATAGTCGCCGACGGTTTCCGCTGATGTACAGATCACCGAGCCGGTGCAGGACACATCCGTTCCGGTGATGGTGAGACGGATCATTTTTCCGAGATATGCCCGCGTGTTCAGCTCGAGCGCCGCACCGGTGGCGTCCGGGATGTCCGTCCAGCCAGCCGCGTCACTTCCAAAGCTCCAGACGCATTTCACCGCGCTCGCCGGCGCATCGGCGCCGTTTATCTGCGCTGTAAGGGTGCAGCCGCAGCGCAGAGTGCCGGCAATTGACGCGGAGCGGATCTGCGTCATCCAGCAGATGTCGTATGGCGCCTCTGTATCGGAAGCCAGATATTGCGCGACGACATCCCCGCTGTCCGGGATCAGGTCCTTCAGATTGACGAATGTCTTGCCGGAGGTCTCGGCGATCTTTGTGCCGGGAAGGTTCCCGTTATAATGGGAGATGCGAAGCGGCGCTGTCAGATTTCCGTTCAGCGTGAGAAACTGACTGGTTTGCAGGTAGATGTTGTTGGGCAGCCCGTTTGCCGTGTTGGCGCTCACAGACGGTGCACCCGAAACGTTCAGTGTACCGGATATCAGACAGACGCCGCCGCCGGAAAAACCACAGCAAGAGGCTCTGCTCTTGTTGCCTGTGATGGTTCCGCCGGTCAGGTTTGTCGTGCCAAGATTATTCCAGACTGCGCCATAGGCGTTAAAAACATTGCCGGAAAAGGTTCCGCCGGAGATGTTCAGTGTCCCGCCGGAGTTTAAGATGCAGCCGCCGCCGTAGCTATTATAAAGGGGCTGAACATTGTTCTGAAAGGTTCCGCCGCTGACATTGAGCGTCCCCTTGTTGAGCAGAACGGTACATAAGTCCCCCGTGTTGTTCTGGAAGATTCCGCCGCTGACAGTGGCATTTCCGGAGGAGTCAACATAGATCACGGGGCCGACATTCTGCTCAAAGGTTCCGCCGTCAACGGTCAGAGAACCGATGTATGAATTATAGACGACGGAGCCGGTCAGCGCAGAGTTGGCTGTGAACAGGCCGCCGTGGATGAAGGTCGTGCCGCTGTTGCGGATCGCGGAATTGCTTATTCGATTCACCGAGCAGTTCCGGATGGTCACGCCGCTGTTTACGACCAGCGAGGTATTCTGGGAAACGGCTACGACCCCGCTGGTCGTCGTGTCCGAGCCGCCATCCAGGATCAGGTGCTCATCCGGCCCGGTGCCGAGCGTCAGCGTGCCGGAGGCAATACTCAACATGCCGCTCTCCAGGTAGATGGAATCCGGCTTCCAGATCAGCTGATAACCGTCCGGGGAGGAGATCGTGACGCTGTGCCGCACGATGACAATGGTGGTGAGAACGCTGCTCCGGAGAAGCACAATGACGTCGTTCTCCTGAGAAGCATTGATGGCGGCCTGCAGCGTCGCGTATTCCGCGTTGCCGATGCGGGCGGCGTTTCCCGAGGAGACCCTGGCAATGAGGTTCTGGCCGCTGACAGCCAGAACGAGCGCGCTGTTGGTCAGGACAAACCGGTCGGCCGCTGGCGCGATGCCGTTTGCAAAGCAGACCAGCACGGCACCGTCCTCTTCCGATTCCGAGGTGAGCGCCGCAATCACGTTCATTCCCGCAAGACCTGCCGATACGCTGGCCGGATGGCCGGCGGCCAGATAGAAGTCCGCGCTTACATCCTGCCCGGCGCTGCTCTGGAACACCAGCTGCCCGGCGCTGTAAATTCCGCCGCCGCAGCCCGCGGCGGCTGTCGCCGTGATTGAGCCGCCCGCCAGTGTGACGGTGCCGCTGCTGCGGATCGCGCCGCCGTTTCCCGTGGCGCGGTTGTTTTTCATAACCACGCCTGACGCCAGAGTCAAGGCGCCGCCTGCCTCCACCGCCGCGATACTGTCGCCGTCTGCGGCGGCGTCACCCAGATACAGGATCAGACCGTTTCCCTGAGATGATCCGCTCAGCGTCAGAGCGCCGCCGCTGACGACATGCAGAAGCGGACCCGTAAAACCGGCTGCGCGCGTCAGGAATATATTTGCGTTGGCGGGCTTCAGGGTGACCGCCTTGCTGATCTCCAGCGTTGAGGACAGCTCTGTGTTCCAGGCAAGCTCGATTGTGTCGCCGCTGGCCGCCGCTGCAACCGCTTCGGCAATCGTCGCAAATTCGGTTGCTCCGATCCGCGCCTGCCAGGACGGAGCCTGACCCTCCTTCAGACGGAGAACGCCGTAACCGAAGGACTTGTTCCATCCGAAGGACGGCATATTGGTGGCGTCCATGCAGATTTTTCGGGTCACGGTTTGGGCGCTTGGCCAGCTGGAGGTGACCGGATCATACAGATAGAGGCGGACCATCGCCACCGCAGCCGTTACGGCCGGGGCGGCCATGGAGGTGCCCGACATGGTCGTCATTCCGCCGTTCACCGCCGAACTGACGATGTATGTACCGGGTGCAGCCAGATCCAGTGTCCGGCCGGTATTGGACATGTAATTCAGGTCGACGCCTCCGCCGATCTGCTGAACATTGGAAACGGTCAGCGTCTGCACAATGTTGGCGGGAAAGTAGTAGTCGGCGTTTGTCCCCGCATTGCCGGAGGCTGCGACGCAGACGACACCCTGCTGATAGGCTTTTTCGATCGCGGCCTCCATAACGGCGTTTCGGCCCAGATCGCCGAAGCTCATATTGATCGCGACTGCATTGTGCTCGATGGCATAGGGGATTGCCTCTATGACACAGGAGGAGTAGATGGAAGAGTAACTGCCGACCCTCAGCGGCATGATCTTTACGCTTGGAAGTGTCATGTCCGTGATAATGCCGGCAATGTGCGTGCCGTGTCCGCCGTCATCCTCCGGCGGCGTACCTTTTTCAAGGAAGTTGCAGCCGTCCTTGTAGCGGTCCTTGATAAACGCATGGTCGGTGTCGAAGCCGGTATCGGCAACAGCCACAACAACTTCCGGGATTGCTTCCACAGAGCCGTATTTGGCAATCAGCGCGTCGTTGAAGGTGTCTGCGCAGACAACCTTCGAGCCCCAGGAGGAATAGGAATAATCCTCCGCCCCGGTGTCGAACGTCCAGCAGATGCTGTCCGGAGACACACATTGGACGCAGCTCTGCCGGGAGATCGTTTCCATCCCTTCCACAGCGTCTGTCGGGTCTGCATACTGGATGAGCCAGTAGCTGTCATAGCCGCCGACGATCTCCACCGCATTCGCATCCGAGGGCTTTTCATCCGAAATCGCAATCAGACGCGCTGTCTGATAGGTATAGGAGACAGTGACACCGCTGCCGGTTTCGGCCGAAGTGACGCCGAGCTGCTCCGCTGTGTCGGTGAGCGGAACCAGGACGCCCTGATCGGTCATGGCGGGTTCGGAGACAGGTTCGCTGGCCGCATCCGACATGGCGGTCATGCTTTTCTCCGCCACGTCCAGCCGGACGGTCCCGCCGTTTGCCTGGATGGTCAACACACGGCTGCCGCTGTCGTATTCGGCTGTTCCGCCGACCGCCGCGGCGAGCCGGCTTGCGCGGATCATATAGCTCTCTTCCAGGCCGCTGCTGTCCTGGAGCGCCGAGACCGGAGTGGTACTGCCTCCATAATTGATGTAGAGCTCGTCGTACGGGATCTGCATATCGCGCACAAAAGAGCCGGAATCATAGGTTTGAATCAGCCGCGATGTCTCGTCGGAAAACTCCTCCAGCGTGAGAGCGTCAGCGGCGTGCGCCGGGACACAGAGTCCCGCGGACAGCAGACAGACGGCGAGCAGACAAGACAGAACCTGGTCGATACGTCTCATGAAAGGACCTCCCACATTGCAGGCTGACAGACAACCCTGCTTTACATTACCTCATCATTAACATATTCAGCCAATAAAATCAAGTATTTTACAAAAATGGGACATATTGCGCCATAAAGGCAGACCGGCAGACAGCGCCTCCCGGTCGGGTCGGCGCTGTCTGCCGGTCATTTTTCATTTGCCGCAGCGGGCGTCAAAGCAGCTTCGAAAATTTATAATGAGTGCGGGCCATGCCCTGCCGTTCGTAGAAAAGATGGGAGGCTGTCCGGGACAGATTGCAGGCCGCCTCGAGCTGCAGACAGCCGCGCTCCCGCGCGCACCGGCAGGCTGCCCGGATAAGCGATTCCCCGAGTCCCTGGCCGCGAAAGGGCGCATCGACGATCAGCTCCAGGATTTCGGCGATCTGCCCCGCGTGGTGCAGCTGCGCCTCGATCCGCAGATGCAGCAGTCCGGCGGGCTGTCCGGCGGTTTCAGCCAGCAGAAAACAGTGCGCAGGGTCCGCAAGCTGTGCCGTCAGAATTTCATAAAAGGCTTCTTTGGGCAAGGTTCGGTCCTCCAAACGGCAGACCAGATGATAAATGGCGCCGAAATCGGCGGCATCGGCAGTGCGAATCATATCAACCTCCTGAAATTATGCTTGCAGCGGAGAACGTCCTTTTGTAGAATGGGGTATCATAGGGAAAACGGAGGGAAGAGCATATGCCGGGAACACCGAACAGCGATGGGCTGAGCAAAGAACTGGAAAGACAGCGAAAATACTGGAAGAAAAACTTCCTCTGGACGACGCTGGCACTCATTGCCGCAGCAATCTACTTTCTCTTTTCAAGTCCGGCTGCCCAGATTGTATGCGGGGATACAGCGCTTTCCATCACAGCGCCGGACAACACCGTGACGCAGATCGAATACCGGTCGATTACGGATGTCCAGCTGCAGAACAAGCCGGATTACGGCACCAGCATTTCCGGTGCGGCAAAAAAGGGCTGCGATTACGGAACCTGGAGGAACACGCTCTGGGGCACCTATTACCGCTGCAGCTACGACAAGGCGGCGTGCTGTGTCGTCATCACGACGGCGGATGGCGTCACTGCGATCAGCCAGGAAAACGGTGCCGATACACAGAGCCTGTTTGAGACGATCCGGGCGAAACTGGGCTGAGCCGCTCAGAAAACGAGCGCAAGAATTCCGAATACGAGAAGTCCCAGAATCCCGACTGCCGCATAGACCCGAAAACGCTTTTCCGGCGCCATCTGCGCCCGGCCGTGCTTTGGAACCCGGAAGCGGTCGAAGAATCGGTCGTCAAATCCGCGGTGCAGCTGCACGAGAGCGGCCGGTACCAGCATGATCGCAAAGAGCAGCCAGGTATAAAAAGCCGACTGCGTGACGTTGCTCAGCATTTTCGATACGGAGTATACGCGCCCATAGGTGAAATAGACGATGACATCGTGGCTGACCGCGGCGGCTGAGGCGACCAGCATGGCCCAGAAGCAGAGCCGGCAGAAGCGCGGCAGCAGGGGCTGCCCCGTCAGTTTTTCATACCGCTGCTCGCGCCGGCGCGACCAGTTGCGGGCGGCGGTGTCATCTTTCACGCTCTGGATTTCCAGCTTTCTGCGCAGCTTGTCCCGATCCATACCGGCACCTCGATTCTGAAGGTTATCCCCATTCTAGTGTATCCGCACCGGCTTCGTCAATCCTCTTTTTGTAATAAATGACACACTTCCAGGTGCAGATGCACAAACAAAGCGGAATTAAAACGCGTTTATCGGGCAAAATACCAAAAAATGTGATTGACGCCGGGGAAAAATTATGGTATCCTCGATTCATAAAGATCATATCGGACACACACAATAGGGTGCTGTGTTGGCAGTAAGGCTAAGGTGGCGAATAGATTTTCGCTGCTTTAGCCTTTTGTGTTTATATGGCCCCATTCAATAAGAAATGAGGTAAGCACAATGGGATACCGAATCGTAATCTCGGACGACGAACCCATTATCCGTCTGGATCTGGCGCAGATGCTGGAGAATCTCGGAATGGAAGTGGTCGGGGAGGCGGCCGACGGATTTGATGCGGTGGAGTGCTGCCGTAGCCTCAAGCCGGATCTCGTGCTGATGGACATCAGTATGCCGCTGTTTGACGGACTGAAGGCCGCGCGGACGCTGCTGGAGGAAAAGCTGGCGAAAGCCGTGCTGATCGTATCCGCGTTCAGCGAGCCGGAACTCATCCAGAAAGCGGCTGAGCTCGGCGTCGGGGCCTATCTTGTGAAGCCGATCGAGGAGCGGAATCTTCTCCCGGCCATCGAGGTATCGCTCGCGCAGTACCGCCGCCAGAAAAAGCTGGAGGACAAGCTCGAGCAGGCCAGCCAGAATCTGCAGGAGCGCGCCGTCATTGATCGTGCAAAGCTCGTCGTCGCGAGGGAAAATCATATTACGGAATCCGAAGCCTACCGGCTTCTTCAGAAGATGGCCATGGACAAGCGGCGCCCGATGGGCGTGCTGGCAAAGAGTATTCTGGAACAGAGCGAACAGCGTTCGCAGGTCAACCGGGCCAAGCGTGAGCTGATGGAACACAAGGGTCTGTCAGAAAAGGCCGCCTACCGGGCAATTCAGAATGCGGCCGAGAAAAAGAATATTTCGACGGCAGAGGCCGCGGAAGCGATTCTGGAAGGGGGCGATACCCCGTGACCGATCATATTCTGGCCTCCTGGTGCGGTCTGGACGACGCTCCGGCCAGCCGTCATCTGCATGAGATCATGATGCAGCTTGAACTGATCGCCGATCTCAACGGAGCGGACATGTTTATCGACTGCCTGCGCGAGGACGGGATCGCTGTCGTGGTGGCGCAGGCCAGGCCGCGCGGCGTGAGCTCCAACTATCAAAAAAGCGCGGTGGGCCGCGTCGCCAGACGCGAGGACGAGCCGGCCGTCTACCTGGCCTTTGAGAGCGGCCTGCCGGTCAAGGATCTGAAGGCCGTCACGCAGGAACGCCGGAATGTGATGCAGGATGTCGCGCCGATCCGCATGGAGGACGGCAGCTGCATCGGCGTGCTGATCGCCGAACGGGACGTAACCCGTGAGGTCCGGCGGGAACAGAAGCTCCGCAGCCTCGAAACGCGGGAGGATGCCGAACGGCTCGAGCCGGTGCCCGGCGGCGGGGATCTGGTGCTGCGCGAGATGAATCACCGGATGAAAAATCAACTTCAGATGCTCAGCAGCACCATCCGCATCCGCAGCCGAAGCGCGGACAGCGGACAGACAAGGGCGGAACTGCTGACGACCGCGGCAGAGGTTGACGCCATCGCGTCCGCCTACGACGCCATGACGAGCAGTCCGACGGAGCCGCTGCTGCTGCAGCCGCTTTTGGAAAAGACGGCCGAAGTGCTTCGCGGCCTGCTCTCCGGGAAACCGCTGGAGATCCGGGTCGCCGGCGACCCGGTGCAGATGACGGGTGAGCGCGCGATAACGCTGATTTCCGCCGTAAGCGAGCTCATGGTCAATGCCATTCGGCACGGATATCCGGGGGGGCGCGGGGGCGTCATTCAGGTGACGCTCATCAGCGGAAATCTGGTCAACACCATTCAGGTCGAGGACGACGGCGTCGGCTTCAGGCCGGAGACCGTCCGCAAGACCGGCGGAATGCGCCTGATTTCCGGGCTGGTCAGAGAAAAGCTCGCCGGCGAGATCCTCTGGTATTCCGACGGAAACGGCACACGGGTGACCATCTCGATCCCCAGAGAACAGTAGAGGAGACAGGTTTGGAAGAGATCCTGAGCGTGGGCATCGACATCGGCACCTCCACCACCCAGGTGGTGTTCAGCCGGTTTACGCTGGATGATACGGCCGGATTTTTCGCGGCGCCGAATATCCGCATTCTGGAAAAACGGGTGGTCTATAAAAGCGAGATCCATCTGACGCCGCTCAGGGACGAGACAAGAATCGACGGTGCGGCCATTCGGAGCATTGTCGCAGGAGAATATGAAAAAGCGGGCATCCGGCCTGCGGATGTGGCCACCGGGGCCGTGATCATGACGGGCGAGTCGGCCCGAAAGGAAAACGCGGCGGAGGTGCTGGCGCAAATCTCCGACTTCGCGGGAGAGTTCGTGGTTTCCACCGCGGGACCGGATCTGGAGTCCGCCATCGCCGGCAAGGGGAGCGGAGCGTTTGCATACAGCGCGGAGCACGAGTGTGTAACCGTCAATCTCGACGTGGGCGGCGGCACGACCAACCTGGCGCGCTTCAATCACGGAGAGATCGATGCGGTGGGCTGTCTGGACGTGGGCGGGCGGCTCATCCGGCTGGACCGCGAAGGCGCGGTGCTGTCTGTCAGCCCCGCGGCGGCGCTTGTGGCCGAAGCGATCGGCGTCACGCTTGCACCGGGCGCGAGACCGGGGACTGAAAGTCTGCGGCGCATAACGGATGAAATGGCGAACCTGCTGGCACAGCTGCTCGGCCTGCTGCCGAGACAGCCGCTTCTCGGGAAGGTAAAGACCCTCGGCAGCTCCGACTATCCGGCGGACAGGCTGCCGCAGCGGATCTTCTTCTCCGGCGGCGTGGCGGCGTGCATGGCGGCGCGGACGAGCGAGCTTTTCGCGTTCGGAGATGTCGGCGTGCTGCTGGCCCGGTCCATCCAGTCTGTATTTTCCGCGCTGCCCTGTGTTTTTGAACCGGGGCGTGAGACTGTCCGGGCGACGGTCGTGGGGGCTGGAACCTACACGACGACTTTGTCCGGCAGCACGATATCCTACTCAAATGGTATGTTTCCCATCAAGAATCTGCCGGTGCTGAAGCTCACTTCAGCCGAGCAGACCGACTGCCTGCATGGCGGAACAGAGCTGCTTTCGGCGCGTGTCCGCTGGTTTCTCCGCCAAAACGACGCCCGCCGCCTCGCACTGGTACTTGAGGGCGTCCGAGACCCGGATTACAGATCGCTTCAGCTTCTCGCACGCAGTCTCTCTGCAGTGCTGGACGGGCTGCTCGCGCCCGGCGAGCCGATCGTGGTTTCGGTCGAACGCGACATGGCCAAGGCGCTTGGGAATGCAATTCACCGCCTCGTTCCCGGCCGAAAGGCTGCGGTGATCGACAGCGTCCATGTGGGGCAAAACGACTATCTCGACATCGGACGGCCGCTGGCAAACGGACTCGTTGTCCCGGTCGTCGTGAAAACACTATTGTTCGGATGAGGAGAGAACGATGAATCTGACGACCGTATTGTCCGGCAAGACCTTCGCGTTTTCTTCGGTCAGGGAAGTGCTGGCGAAGGCCAACGAGGAAAAATCCGGCGATCTTCTGGCCGGCATCGCCGCGCAGTCGGATCTCGAACGCGTGGCTGCCAAGGTGGTGCTCAGCCGTCTCACGGTGCGCGATCTGCGGGAAAATCCTGTCGTGCTCTACGAGGATGACGACGTGACACGGCTCAATCAGGACTCTCTCGATGCGACCGTCTACCGGGAGATCGCCTCCTGGACAATCGCGGAGCTGCGGGAGTACATCCTGGGCTACGGCTCCGGCGAGCAGGAGCTGCTGCGGCTGGGCCGCGGGCTCACGGCCGAAACGGTTGCGGGCGTCTGCAAGCTCATGAGCAATCTCGATCTGGTCTACGCTGCGAACAAGCTGCGCGTGACCGCCACCTGCAACACGACGATCGGCCGCCGCGGGACGCTTGCAACCCGACTTCAGCCGAACCACGCAACCGATGATCTTGAGGGTATCACGGCCTCCCTGTTCGAGGGCCTCAGTTACGGATCGGGCGACGCGCTCATCGGTCTCAACCCCTCGGGCGACACGGTGTCCCGGCTCACCGAGGTGCTCAAGCGCTTCGACGAGATCAAGCATCGCTTCGAGATCCCCACGCAGATCTGTGTGCTGGGTCATATCACGACGCAGATCGAGGCCGTCCGGAACGGCGCGCCGACCGACATGATCTTCCAGTCGATCGCAGGCAGCCAGAAGGGCAACACCGCCTTCGGCTTTACGACCGACACTGTTCGCGAGGCGCTGGCGCTTCTCAGGGAGAAGGGCACAGCCAAGGGCGAGAACGTCCTCTATTTTGAGACCGGTCAGGGCTCCGAGCTCTCCTCCGACGCGCACTACGGCGCCGACCAGGTGACGATGGAAGCCCGCTGCTACGCCTTCGCGCGGGAATTCAAGCCCTTTATGGTCAACACCGTCGTGGGCTTTATCGGCCCCGAATATCTCTATGACAGCAAGCAGGTCATCCGCGCGGGACTCGAAGATCACTTCATGGGCAAGCTCTCCGGCATCCCGATGGGCTGTGACTGCTGCTACACAAACCACATGCTGGCCGATCAGAACGACATTGAAAACCTGTCGCTCCTGCTGGCCGGAGCCGGCGTCAACTACATCCTCGGCGTACCGGCCGGCGACGACATCATGCTCAACTATCAGACGAACGCCTACCACGACGCGGCCGCCATCCGGGAGATTCTCAATCTCCATCCCATCCGCGAGTACGAACAGTGGCTTGAGAAAATGGGGATCATGGAAAACGGCCGCCTGACAAATCGGGCCGGAGATCCCACGATCTTTGCAGGAAAGAGGTGAGACGCGCGGTGCTCGATGAAAAACTGATCGAATCCATCGTCGAGGAAGTCTGCCGCCAGCTTTTGCAGAAGTCAGCGCCCGCCGAACCGCAGCAGACAGCCTGCGTGGATATGGATACGGCGGAATGCAAGGCCGTTCCGCTGCTGGAGCATCCCGAGGACCCGGAGACGCTTGCAAAAATGATGCGTGCGACCACCGCCCGCATCGGCGTCGGCAAGTGCGGCCCACGCGAGAAAACGCAGACGGTTTTAACGCTCCGCGCCGACCACGCCAAAGCGCGCGACGCCGTGTTCACCTCAGTGGACGAGGCCGTACTGGACAGCCTGGGCCTTTTCACCGTACAGACCTGCTGCGAGGATAAAAATACCTACGTGACACGGCCTGATCTTGGCCGAAAACTGAGCGAAAAGGCTGAACAGACACTGATGAACCGCTGCGCGGCGCGCCCGGACGTGCAGATTTTCGCCGCCGACGGTCTGAGCAGCACGGCGGTGGAAAAGAATCTCCCCAAACTCCTGCCTGTCCTGATGGACGCGCTGCACGATCAGAAGCGCACGGTCGGCACGCCGTTCTTCGTTCGCTACGGCCGCGTCGGTGTGGAGGATCAGGTCTCCGAGCTGCTCGGACCGAAGGTGGTCTGCGTGCTGCTGGGCGAACGGCCCGGCCTCGCGACGGCCGAGAGCATGAGCGCCTATCTCGCCTACAACGCCCGCGCAGGCATGCCGGAGTCCCGGCGCACCGTGGTGTCGAATATCCATAAGGACGGCATCCCGGCTGCGGAGGCCGGCGCCTACATCGCGGACGTGATCGGGAAAATGCTGGAGCAAAAGGCCAGCGGCGTCGACTTGAGAAAGGGGTGAGGCGATGCGCGGCGATCCCATACGCGCAACAGTCCTGAGCGTACAGGCACTGCCGAACGCGGACCCCATGCTGCTCGCGCAGCTGAACGTCCCGCCGGGACACCGCAGCCTCGGCCTGTTTACGGCCGACTGCGACGACGCCTCCTACGCCGCGCTGGACGAGGCCACCAAGAAGGCGAGGGTCCAGGTGGCCTACGCCAGAAGCATGTATGCCGGCTCGGCGAACGCCTCCACGGCGCTCGCGGGCGAGTTCATCGGCATCCTCTCCGCCGAGGATCCGGCGGAGATCCGCAGCGGACTCGACGCCGCGATCGCGTATCTGGCCGGAGACGACTGCTTTTACAGCGCGAACGACGCGGGCACGATCTCCTACTTCGCCCACTGCATTTCCCGCACCGGCAGCTACCTCTCCAGAGAGGCGGGTGTACCCGAGGGAACGGCGATGGCCTATCTGATCGCCCCGCCCGTCGAGGCCATGATGGGACTTGACGCCGCCCTGAAGGCGGCAAACGTACAGCTTCGCCGGTTCTATGGTCCCCCGTCGGAGACAAACTTCGCGGGTGGCCTGCTGACCGGCGACCAGGCGGCCTGCAAGGCGGCCTGCGAGGCCTTTGCCGAAGCGGTCTGCGGCGTGGCCGCGGTTCCCAGACAGTTTTAACCGGAGGTGAGATTTTGGAGTTTGACAAGGACCTATATTCCATACAGGAAGTCAGAAATCTGATGAAACGGGCCGTGGAAGCCCAGAGACAGTTCGCAGAATTCTCCCAGGAGCAGGTCGACAGAGTGGTGGAGAGCATCGCGGCGGCCTGCGAGGAAAACGCCGCGCGGCTTGCCAAAATGGCCGTCGAGGAGACGGGCTTCGGCATCTATGAGGACAAGATCCTCAAAAACCTGCTCGGCAGCCGCATCACCTACGAGAGCATCAAGGACATGAAGACGGTCGGCATCCTCAAAAAGACGCCGGAGCTCATGGAGATCGGCGTGCCGATGGGCGTCGTGGCGGCGCTCATCCCCTCGACAAACCCGACCTCCACGGTCATGTACAAGACGCTGATTTCCCTCAAGGCCGGAAACGCCATCGTCATCAGCCCTCACCCGAACGCCAGAAACTGCATCGTGGAGACCTGGCAGGTGGCGGCACGCGCGGCCAAGGCCGCGGGCGCGCCGGACGGACTCATCGGCTGCATCACGACGCCGACCGTCGAGGCCACGAACGCGCTGCTCAAGCACCGCGACGTCGGCATCATCCTCGCCACGGGCGGCGAGGCGATGGTCCGGGCGGCCTACTCCTCCGGCAATCCGGCGCTGGGCGTCGGGCCGGGCAACGGCCCGTCCTACATTGAAAAATCCGCCGACATCCCGAAGGCGGTCAGCCGCATCCTGGACAGCAAGACCTTCGACAACGGCACGATCTGCGCCTCGGAGCAGAGCATCGTGACCGACCGCTGCATCGCCGACCAGGTCGAATCCGAGCTCAAGCGGCAGGGCGGCTGGTTCATGACGCCGGAGCAGTCCGACAAGGTCAGCCGCTTCATCCTCCGGGCTAACGGCACGATGAATCCCCAGATCGTCGGCAAATCCGCGCTCAGGATCGCGGAGATGGCCGGCATCGAGGTGCCCGCGTCCACGCGGGTGCTGCTCTCCCGGCAGACGACGGTGGGCAGGCAGAACCCCTATTCGCGCGAGAAGCTCTGCCCCATCCTCGCGTTCTACGTCGAGGAGAACTGGGAGGCCGCCTGCAAGCGGTGCATCGAGAT
>Ga0163159_1002079_pt1 | contig 17312 bp, 17 predicted proteins | sample BioMet9_FD_108702 | JGI IMG/M metagenome (GOLD analysis project Ga0163159, IMG submission 108702) | Microbial communities from bioreactor (seeded with sewage sludge) at Lawrence Berkeley National Lab, California, USA - Biofuel... | ecosystem: Engineered > Bioreactor > Anaerobic > Unclassified ... | reverse complement strand
TTCACCTTACTCCACGTGAAATCAGCCGTCTTAAATTTACGGATGATGGAATTACGTCGGTACTTACCGGAACGGAAGGCGGAACCCGGTACCGGATTACAACGGACAGCTGTCTCCTTCCCGGCGAGATTCTGCGTGTCCGCATCCCGGATGATCCCTGGGGCTCGGACAAGGTCGTGCCGGTTCCATATCCGGTTTCGGTTCTTTACGAGGATGAAGACCTGCTGATAGTGGACAAAATGGCGGGAACGGCAGTGCATCCTTCCCATGGCCATTATAAGGATACAATGGCAAACTACGTGGCGGCTTTTTTCCAGGCACGTGGTGAAACGGCCGTCTGCCGTGTCATCGGGCGCCTCGACAAGGATACATCCGGTGTGCTTGTATATGCGAAAAACCGTCTGACGGCGGCCAGACTTGACGCATCTTCCCGGACAGAAACGGCGCGTCCGGACCGGGACGGGTGTTTTCGCAGGGAGTATTTCGCATTGGCGCATGGAAGCTTTCAGGTGAAAAGCGGCAGTGTGAATGAACCGGTCGGACCGTGTGACGGCGAGCTTATGAAGCAGGAGACGAGAAGCAGTGGGAAGCGTGCTGTTACGTATTATGAGGTGCTTGGCGAAAAGACGTCGCCTGCAGGGACGGTTTCTCTTGTATGGCTTCACATCGGCACGGGGCGCACGCATCAGATCCGTGTTCATATGGCATCACTCGGACATCCGCTGCTGGGGGACAGCCTGTACGGAAACGGCAGAGACGGCTGCGAGAGGACGATGCTGCATGCGTATCGCGTTACGGTGATTCAGCCGTTTACAGGAGAGATGGTACGTGCGGAAGCGCCGTTTCCGGAGGATTTCTGCAGGGCAGGCGGAAAACTTATCAGCGGAAGATGAGAATCAGGCTGCTTTACTGGAATGATTAAGTACTGCGATCAGTTACTTACTGGATTGCAGTACTTTTTTTAATAATAGTGCCTAAAAATATAAATAGGTTTTTGACATTATTTACAAAAAGCAAAATGCAGGGAAGAAATGGTTGACTAAAAGATAATAAAATATATAATGATATATAAAGATACATAATAACATAATATGAATATGGAATTGAATGGAGAATGTTGAATGGATGTTACGGAAGTATTGAATAGCAATTTTTCAATCATTCATGCGGAACGAATTGAAACGCCGTCAGAATTTGCCGATTGTGCGGAAACTTTTTCAATACGATATCGTTCAGATGACTTTGAAGTTGAAGGATATGCAGCAATTCCAAAAACTTTTTCGGGAAAATTGCCTGTAATTATCTTCAATCGCGGCGGTAATCGCGAATTTGGCAGGTTAATCCCTGAAAAAGTGTGTAAATATGCAGTTTATGGATATGCTGTATTTGGCAGTCAATATCGTGGAAACTGTGGTGGTACAGGGCAGGAAGAGTTTGGAGGCAGCGATGTCAATGATATCATTAATTTGACTACTATTGCACTTGAAATGCCTTTTACCAGAAATGATGGTGTTTTTATGGTAGGTCATTCACGCGGCGGTATGATGACATATATTGCCTGTACAAGGGATGACAGAATCATTGCGGCTACAGTAGGGTCAGGCATCGCAGACAGCATAATGATGTACGAGACACGTGAAGAAAGCATGAAGGATGTATACAAGGAACTGGTTGGCGGAGCGCCGGCGGATTGCCCGGAAGAGTTTTATAAGCGGTCAGCTGTAAAATGGGCGGGTGATGTTAAACCACCAATCTTGATTTGTCAGGGAACGGATGACTGGCGTGTTGTTCCGCAGCAGGCGTATGAAACGGACCGGGCACTTGAAAAGGCGGGGAAAGAGCATAAGCTGATAGTATATCAGGGAGCGGATCATTCTTTAAAAGGAACCTCGTATAATTCGGATGTGGTAGATTGGTTTAGACAGCATGATTCGTATTTAAAATAGTGTAGAGATTCTTGGTCAACGCGCGCGACCATAATATATTCTATATCTTAAAAAGGAAGGCGAAAAAATGAAAAAGTTTATTTGTATTATGCTTACTGCATTAATGTGCATTTCGCTGACGGCATGCGGAGGTTCCGGAACGAGTGGATCAACCGGCAATTCAAGTGGTTCGTCAGAGAGCGGAACAATTCACCGTGATACTTTGACAGTTGCAATTCAGCGTGAGCCAAAATCACTTATTCCGTATGAATCAAATGACACAGGTACAGATTATACAACTTCTCAAGTCTATGAGACGCTTATCAAATATGATGATGATTTGAATATGATACCAGGTCTGGCAGAGTCCTGGGAGCAGGTCGATGATACACATTATCGTTTTCATTTGAGAGAAAATGTAAAATTTCACAATGGAGACGATTTCACAGCAGATGATGTCCTCTATACATTCCAGCAGATAGTCAATTCAAAAGCGGCTGCCAGTACAATGGGACCAATCGATATTGAAAACTGCAAGATTGAGGATAATCACACGATTGTGATTGCTCTGACAAAAGCTTATCCTGCATTTCTAAGGCTTTGTACACTTCCGATTTCAAGTATTGTCTGCAAAGAGGCAATGGAAAAGGATCCCGAGGGATATGCAAAAAATCCGATTGGTACCGGTCCTTTCAAATTTGTGGAATGGGTTTCCGGAGATCATCTTACATATTCGGTTAATACAGACTGGTGGGGTGGAACAATCAATTATGACAAGCTTATACTGCGTTATATCCCGGAAGCCACTACAAGAGCCGTTGAAGCTGAAAGTGGAGGAGTTGATATTGCGCAGATCGCTGTATCAGACGCTCAGAGCGTAGACAGCAATAATGATGTAAGTCTTGTTACAGAACAGATTCTGAATACTACATATCTATCTTTTAACTGCAGTATCGAACCATTTAATAATGTGAAAGTTCGTCAGGCAATTTCACTGGCTATTGATTCAGATGCTATCGTAAAGGCAACATACTACGGATATGCAAATACTGCGAAATCATTTATGGCCTCGTCTATGTGGGGGTATTACGATGCAGACAGCGAGTATTCCGGGTACAATGTTGAAAAAGCTAAAGAACTAATGAAAGAGGCCGGATATGAAAATGGGTTCAGCTGCTCGCTTGTTACATATAATAATCAGTCAATGGCAGAGATGATTCAATCGTATCTGGCGGAAATCGGGATTACTGTTACATTGAATGTTACAGATTTTTCAAACTGGCTTGATCAACTTGTAAATGGCAAACAGCAGTTATACATTGGCGGATGGACAACTGCGTCCGGTGATCCGAGTGAAGCATTTGATGCAATGAATTCGGCAAACTTTGGCTCTGGCGGCAACAGATCATTCTACTCAAATTCAGAGGCCGATAAATTAATTAATACGATTGATACGTCAACAGATGACAACACACGTAAGACAGCCTGTGTCGATCTTCAGAAGCTGCTTGGTGATGAGTGCGTAACGGTAAATATGAATGACGGTGTGAATTTTTATGCGGTTTCAAAATCTATATCCAATTTTAAGCCATCCCAGACACAGCGGTGTGACTTTACCGCTATTACATTTGCTGCCAAATAACAAACCAGAATTGTAATATGGAGAGAATATGACAAGATATATTTTGAAAAGACTGTTAATGCTGATCCCGGTTATAATTGGAGTTGTTTTTATTGTATTTACAATAGAAAGACTATCGCCGAATGATCCGATTCGTTCCGTGCTTGGAGATATGGCGTCACAGGAAGAAGTCGATGCCATGCGAAACGAAATGGGATTGAACGACCCCTTTTTCGTGCAGTTTTTTAATTATGCAAAGGGAATCGTTACAAAGTTTGATTTTGGTGTTTCATACGTAGATCGTCAGCCGGTTGTTGAAATGATTAAGAACCGCTTTCCTATCACGCTGGAACTGGCAATTTTTAGTACAATACTTGCCGGCCTTCTAGGAATACCGCTTGGAATCATTTCTGCTGTTAAGCAATACAGTTTGCTCGATAATGTCTGCAGCGTGTTGGCACTGGTTTTTCTGGCAATACCAGAATTTTGGCTGGCCCTGATGCTGATCATAGTTTTTTCTCTTCACCTGAAGGTACTTCCAGCATCAGGATGGTATGGAATCCGATACATGATACTGCCGATTATAGCAACCGGAACAGGCTGCGTTGCCGGTATTATGAGGACGACACGCTCTAATATGCTGGAAGTAATCCGTCAGGATTATATTCGAACAGCGAGAGCAAAGGGCCTTAAAGAAAATGTTATCATTTACAAACATGCTCTTCGTAACGCACTGATTCCGGTCATTACACTAATGGGACTTCAGTTTGGAAAAGAATTGGGTGGTGTCTTTGTCATAGAAACGATATTTGCCATTCCTGGAATCGGAAAAATGCTTGTAGACGCATGCTCAATTAAAAATATTCCGGTAGTACAGGGCGGTGTAATATTTATTGCCGTAGCATTTGGAATAGTAAATTTGATTGTTGATATTGTATATGGATATATAGATCCGCGTATATTTGCCTCTTATAAAAGAAAAGCAAAGAAGAGGTGAAGATGATGAATGAAGAAAAAATAAAGCATAAAGGCCCCTTTGCCGAATTCTGGCATCGATTGAAAAAGAACAAATTGTCGCTGGTTGGTCTTGGGATTCTTGTTTTCTTTATTATAATTGCCATTTTTGCAGATAGAATAGCGCCGTATGGATATGCGGAACAGCACCTTGACAAGACGTTTCTGCTTCCGTGCAAGGAGTTTTTGCTTGGCACGGACAATCTTGGACGAGATATTTTCAGCCGAATCGTATACGGATCACGGGTGTCTCTGAAGATTGGCTTTATTTCGATTCTGCTGGCTATAACCGCAGGCGGAGTGCTTGGCTGCATATCTGGATTTTATGGTGGAGTTGCAGAAACTATAATTATGAGGATTATGGATATGATGATGGCAATCCCGAATGTATTAATGGCGATTGTTATCGCTTCGGTATTGGGAACGGGTGTGTCAAATCTGATTATTGCGATTGGCATTTCATCAATACCTTCTTTTGCAAGGATTGTGCGGGCATCTATACTTTCCATCCGTGATCTTGAATATGTTGAAGCAGCAAGATTATCGTGCTGTTCGGACTTTCGAATTATATCAAAACATATTCTGCCGAATATTATGGCTCCGGTGATTGTTCAGGCAACTTTAAGTCTTGGCCTGGCGATTCTGAGCGCATCTGGCCTGAGTTTTCTGGGACTTGGCGTTCAGGCACCGATTCCGGAATGGGGCGCTATGCTGGCAGCAGGCAGAAGTTATATGAGCAGTTACTGGCATCTTGTAGTATTCCCGGGATGTGCGATTGTACTTGTTGTTCTGGGTGTTAATATGTTTGGTGATGGACTGCGTGATGCTTTGGATCCTCGTATGAAAGGCTGATTTTGATTATGAATAATAGTGTAAATGAAAAACAACTGATTATAGAAGATCTGAAAATCGATTACAAAACAGATGATCAAACGGTACATGCAGTAACAGGACTCAGCATTTCGATGGAAAAAGGTGAATGCCTTGGTCTTGTCGGCGAAACAGGTGCTGGAAAGACCACTACGGCACTGGCAATTCTTCGCCTTCTTCCGAAACCACAGGGAAGAATCCTGTCAGGATCGATTATCTTTAATGGAATTGACCTTCAAGCAATCGGGGACGCTGCAATGCGTGAAATCAGAGGAAAATGTATATCCATGATTTTTCAGGATCCAATGACTTCCTTAAATCCAATACTGCCAGTGGGGGAACAGATTTCTGAGGTTATCAGGCTCCATGAAAAATGCAGTAAAAAGAAAGCCATGGAAAAAGCAGTGCAAATGATGGAAATGGTGGGAATTCCGGGAGATAGAAGCGATGAATATCCACATCAGTTTTCGGGCGGTATGAAGCAGAGAATTGTAATTGCCATTGCACTGGCATGCAGTCCGGAGCTATTGATAGCAGATGAACCGACAACGGCGCTTGATGTGACGATTCAGGCACAGATACTGGAAATGATGCGAAATCTAAAGAGAGATATGGGAACATCTACTATACTTATTACACATGATCTGGGTGTTGTAGCTGAAATGTGTGATCACGTGGCAATCGTATATGCTGGATGTATTATGGAGTACGGCACACTTGCCGATATATACAAGAATCCTCTTCATCCATATACAATCGGACTGTTTGGCTCTATTCCGGATCTGAATTCTGATGTAAACCGACTGAAGCCAATACCTGGAATGGTCCCGGATCCTGCGAAGCTGCCGCCGGGATGTCCATTTGAAAATCGCTGTGACCGAAAAAAAGAAATATGTAAAAACGTTAAACCTGAACTGAAGACAATTGATGGAATACATTCGGTACGCTGTCACTGCTTGGAGGAAAACGTGTAATGGAGAATCTGCTGGCAGTAGAAGGACTAAAAAAATACTTTAAAACACCGCGTGGAACATTGCACGCGGTTGATGATGTCAGTTTTACGATAGAAGAGGGAAAAACACTTGGTATTGTTGGAGAAAGCGGATGCGGGAAATCTACGTTAGGGAGGACAATCGTGCAGCTTCTGGATCCAACAGAAGGCAAGATCCTTTTTGAAGGCCAGGATGTTACACATCTGAAAAGCAAGGATATGCGGGAATATAGAAGCAAGTCACAAATGATTTTTCAGGATCCTTTTTCCAGTTTAAATCCAAGGATGACAGTTTTTGAAGATATCGCCGAGCCGCTTAAAAACGGTGGAATGCATATGGATTCACGGGAGATCCGTAATCGTGTCGAAGAATTGATGGATACAGTAGGCCTTGCATTACGTTTTTCAGACTCGTATCCGCATGAACTGGATGGCGGGAGACGCCAGAGAATTGGCATAGCCAGAGCGCTTGCGCTGAATCCGAAGTTTATTGTATGTGACGAACCCGTTTCGGCACTGGATGTTTCAATTCAGGCTCAAATCTTGAATCTTATGATGGATCTTCAGGACAGTAAGAGAATATCTTATATGTTTATCACTCATAATTTGAGCGTCGTGAAACACATTTCTGATGATATTGGTGTTATGTATCTCGGCAAAATCGTAGAGAAATGTGAAAAAAAGGAATTGTTCAAGCGTCAGTATCATCCATATACACAGGCACTTTTATCTGCAATACCGACAATCAACATTGACCAACTGCACAAGCGAATTATCTTAAAAGGTGAAATCACATCTCCGATCGATCCTAAACCGGGATGTCGCTTTGCATCGCGTTGTTTGTATGCGGATGAACGATGTTTCAGTGAAGAGCCTGAGCTGAAGGAGTATGCACCAAATCATTTTGTGGCGTGTCATCATGCCGGTAATTACAACAATTGAGGAGAAACAATCATATGGGGAATTTTATCAGTGAGATTACTTATGAGGATTGCAGGACACTAATAAACGAAAATACAGTTGTAGTCTTGCCGATTGGGGGCGGTTCCAAGGAGCATGGTGAACATTTACCAATGGGAACCGACTTTTATGTTACCGATTTTCTTGCAAAAAGGATAACCGAAAATTGCGATGTACTGACACTGCCTACGCTGCCGTATGCGTATTTTCCTGCCTTCATTAAATGGAAAGGCACAATAAGTGTTGAATATGAACATTTCATTGGATTTGTAAGTGATATTCTATTAAGTTTTGTACGCTTTGGCGTAAAGAAATTTCTCATTATTGATGGCGGAGTTTCAACACATGATCCATTAATGCTACTGTCCAGAACCTTTTGCAATAAATATGATGTCTTTGTAGCTGTCAGCGATGTTACGCAGCTTGCCTCAGAAAAGGAAGCAGAGCTTTGCAGACAGAAAGCGGGCGGACATGGTGATGAAAGCGAAACATCAACGATGCTGTATATCAAGAAAGAACTTGTTCATATGGACAAAACCACAGAAGAATATAGAACGCATTTTCCGGGAACAGCAGTTGATGGAAAAGTGAAAATTTATATGGCAAGCCGCATGGAAACGGAACACGGCACTACTGGTAACAGTACTCTTGCAACGAAGGAAAAGGGTGAACAGATTCTTCACGCAATGGAAATATCGCTTGAGAATTTTCTGGAAGAATTTATACCTTTCACACCAGGAGGTAACAAATAATGAATAACCAGAAATCCTTGATGGAAAACTATGATTTGCTCGCCCCGATCAAGGATGCATCGCACTTTGAATTCGACTGGGCTTTGGGTGCGGAATTTCATGACAGCTCCGGGAAAACTTATTTAGATATGAATGAAATGTGCACTGTCCTGGGACAAAACAACAGAGAATACATACATGCCATTTCATCCGTTATGAATGGTATCACCAGTGATAAAGAGGGATTCGGTCCCTATAAAGCACAACTGTACAAGTACTTAACGGAAAGCACAGATGGCTTTTATAAGGGAATACATCTTACTGTTTCTGGTTCTGAAGCAGTGGAATGGGCTGTGAAGCTTGCATTGAAAATGACCTCGAGGAGTGAAACGATATCCTTTTGGAACAGTACACATGGAAGGACACAGCTAAGTGCGTCAATTTCCGGACTTCCTAAAAGAAAAGAAGGATATGGGCCGATAACACCAGGTATTATTTTTGCACCATATCCAAACTGTCTTGAATGTCCAATGAAACGATTGAATAAATGTGGCAGACAATGTATAGAAATGCTGGAAAAGGCATATACATATGGCTCTTCCGGTGATGCAGGAGCACTTATTGTAGAACCATATCAAGGCGCGGGCGTTATTATTCCGCCGCATGGTTATTTGAAGGAATTATATAAGTGGTGCCATGACCATGAAATTGTTTTTATTTTGGACGAAATCCAAAGTGGTATGGGCCGTACCGGTGATATGTATTGCTATGAACACGAAGATATCCGGCCTGATATGCTGCTGCTTGGAAAGGCACTGGGAAATGGGATGCATATTGGAGCGCTCCTTGTTGAGAAGCTTCCGGATAAAGATGCACTTCCTGCATTGTCAGGCGGTATAGGAGATGAAACAATTGCCTGTGCTGCAGCGTGTGAAGTGTTTCGCCAGCTGGAACACGGCTTACTGACGCACATAAGACAAATGAGCGGAGTACTGGAAAATGAACTGCAGACACTTGAAAAATTTAGCTGTGTAAAAGAAGTACGTTCTACCGGACTTGCCGCTGCAGTTGAATTTACGGATGAAAGTATATGCAGTCGGGTCGGCAGAAAGATGAAGGAGAAGGGTTTTTTTACAGGACATATAAAAACAGCACTTTTTTGCAAACCGCCTTACGTCATTACCGATGAACAGCTTTTGCTGTTTTTTGATAACTTAAGAGAAATAATTGAGTCGGAATCCTTATGAAAACAGCACTCTCCTGATAATATATAAGTTGACTTTTAGCGGAGCATTTGATACTTTTTAGATATAAACTATAGGTGGTGAGCAATATGGTGGATAAAAGTGTGATAACTCCTTTATATGAACAAGTTGCAGATGAGCTTCGCAAGGAAATTGTGTGTGGCTTATACGGTGAAAGCGGTTCAATCGGAACACAGAACGAGCTTGAAGAGCGCTTCAACGTAAGCCTTATTACTATTCGTAAGGCGGTTCAGATTCTTGAAAAGGAAGGCCTGGTTGAGATCCGGCAAGGAAAAGGTACTTTTATTCGCAGCACGAATCTGGTTGATCATTTACAGAACCTTACCGGTATTACAAATATGATGAGTGATATGAATGTTAAGCCGGAAGTCAGTGTCACTGTCATTGAAATCCGAGATACACCGGAGTGGTTTCCGAAAGATGTCCGTAAAGCATATGGGAGAAAAGCACTTTTTATCCAGCGTATTGTGAGTATGAATAATATTCCTTTTGCAAACACTGATATGTACCTGCCGGCTAAGTATAAGGATAGTTTTACAAAGCGTGAGGTTGAAGAAAGCACGGTTTACAAAATATATCAGAATAAGTTATCCATTAAGCTTGGAAAAGGCAGACAAGTTATACGTGCCTGCGGTGCACACGGAGATGTGGCGAAGAATCTGAAATTATCGGATAATTGTCCGGTGCTGCAGATAGAGAGGAAAGCATACGACGATCACGAAAACCTGATTGAATTCATGATTTTATCATATGAGGCGAGCAAGTATTCATTTGAAGTAGAACTTGAGCTTAATAAATAGTATATTTTGCGGGGAAAATTGAATGGGTGGAAGTCATTCCGGAAATCTGGAAAAAAATAAATCATCAGCCTGGTGTCATACGGATAATATGGATGACATCATGAATTATGCAGATGATTATAAGCATTTTCTAAATATTGCCAAAACAGAGAGAGAATGTGCAGCAGAAATTGAAAAGCAGGCCAAAGAGCATGGATTTATAAATCTTGCAGATTGCATATCTGCTGACAAGAGGCTGACTGCAGGAGACAGAGTTTATACTAAATTCATGGACAAGGCAATCATTTTATTTGTCATAGGTAAAGAGCCGTTGGAGTTTGGTATGAATTTGATAGCGTCACATATTGACTCCCCACGTCTTGACCTGAAGGCGGATCCTCTGTATGAATCAATGGATCTGGCATTAATGAAGACACATTATTATGGTGGAATTAAGAAATATCAGTGGGCATCGGAAGAGTTGGCTCTGCATGGTGTCGTCATGAAAAAAGACGGAACAAAGGTTAATATTGTGATCGGGGAAGATGACGATGACCCTGTTTTTTATATCAGTGATCTGGCAAAACATATTTCTGCAGAACAGATGAACCGAAAGCTTGCGGAGGGCTTAAAGGGCGAGGAACTAAATTTGATCTGCGGTAGTATTTCATCAGATCATGAGACCTCAAACAGTGTTAAGTACCATATGCTTGAGCTGCTTTATAAAGAATACGGCATATCAGAAGAAGATTTATATACTGCAGAATTAGAGGCGGTACCGGCAAGACATGCACGCGATCTGGGATTCGACAGGAGTATGATAACAGCATATGGCCAGGATGATAAGATTTGTGCATATGCGGCTCTTCGCAGTATATTTGAAATTGAGAATCCTTCAAGAACAATAGCCGCTCTGTTTATGGATAAAGAAGAGGCAGGGAGCATCGGTGCGACCGGAGCAAAGTCACGTGTCTTTGAGAATACAGTTGCTGAAATACAAAACCTAACTTCTGGATATAATGGCTTAAAACTGCGTCGCATACTTGCTAATTCCAGCCTGATTTCGGCAGATGTGATAGTAGGACTTGATCCGACGTTTCAAGATACGTATGATTTGCTTAATACCGCAAGAATTGGCGGCGGTGTTGCTATTGTTAAATATGTAGGAAGTCAGGGAAAAAAGGGCAGTAATGATGCAAATGCGGAAACGTTGAGCCGTCTCGTACAGCTGTTTGATTCTCATGGAATTGCATGGCAGACAGGCGAGGCGGGAAAGGTTGATCTGGGAGGCAGTGGAACAATTGCGTGGATGATGGCGTCTTATGGAATGGAAGTCGCAGACTGTGGAGCACCGCTTCTTTCCATGCATGCACCATGTGAATTGGCCAGTAAGGCAGATGCTTACGAGACTTATCGAGCGTACGGTGCTTTCTTGCAAGAGTATTAGAATATTACCTGATAAAATGTATTATTGTAATTAGCGATAAACTTATTGTATTTTTTATAAAACACTGCTAAATAGGGTTTACTTCTACCCCAACATTGTGTTACAATCTTAACAAATCGAATAAGTGGGTTGATTTTTTCTAAGAGAGCGTTCCCGGTATAGATCACGGAACCGCCGAAGAGGCAAGAGTGATGATAATGTCTGCATTACTTGAAACTTTCAGGCAGAAGGATTAGAGAATGGACCACACTCTGAAAGTAAACATACCGGCGTAGATGGACAGACAGAGAGGCGACTTGATTATTGCAGCAACAGGCAGCAATAATTGCGAGCCGCTTTTTTTGATGCCTTTTACACGGAAAATGACAGAGAAGCGATTGCATCTTGCAAAATGATGCAGAGACATAAAAGGCGGGCGAGAAACCGCCGGCAGCAGGAGGAAAGCGGCAGTGGATTTTCAGATTATTACAAATAACCCAAGAGTCAGAGATCATTATCAGGGCAGATTTGAAGTCCATTACGAGGAACTTGCGTATAAGGCCTTACTGCAGAAGGTCCGCGACATGGTTCAGAGCGGTTACAGACTGCTTTCCCACCCACTCTCAGGAAGCGTTAAACCGAACGAGACACCGTATAAATCCGTGATGGTATCGAAGGATCACGGTATGACAGATGCGGAATCCGTTCGCATAATTGAAGAATGCATTGCCGCCTGCGAGAAGTTCGCAGAGCTTGACAGGGTATGGACGGACGATGTACTGGATGATTTCCGGATGATCGATGATACCTTGATCGAAAGCGCTGTAGTGTCGGCATGCCAGGCAGACAGAGTGATGTAATGCTGCAGAAACCGGTATGGAAACAGATTCTGATGATAAGGAGGACATTGTTTTGAAGCTTGAAATGGGCTATTTCCACATCAAGGACATTGTGTTCGGCAGCACGTCCGGACTTTCGGACGGAATTCTGACTGTTGAAAAGGATACAGTCAGTAAAATTGTTCTGCAGGATGAGAAGATCTGCAGTGTAACAGTTGATATTGCAAAACCAGGCGAGAGTGTCAGAATTACGCCTGTCAAGGATGTTATTGAGCCGCGTGTGAAGGTAGAAGGCCGCGGAGGAATTTTTCCCGGCATTCTTGCAAAGGTAGATACGGTAGGAAGCGGTAAAACATATGCATTGAAAGATATGGCGGTCGTTACGGCAGGGCGTATTGTTGGATTCCAGGAGGGAATCATCGATATGAAGGGACCGGGCGCCGAGTATACACCATTTTCACAGCTTTTAAACCTCGTGCTTGTCTGCGAGCCCGTTGAGGGAATCGAAAAGCACAACTACGAAGCGGCCGTTCGTTTCGCGGGATTCCGTGTTGCCGCTTATATCGGTGAACTTGCCCGTTCACTGACACCGGATGAAACAGAGGTATTTGAAACACCTTCTATTATGGAAGGCTCAAAGCTTTATCCGGAGCTCCCGAGGGTTGCATATGTTCAGATGCTTCAGAGCCAGGGACTTCTTCATGATACGTATGTCTATGGCGTTGACGCAAAAAGGATCGTGCCGACCGTTCTTTACCCGACCGAGATTATGGATGGTGCCATCGTGTCCGGAAACTGTGTTTCCGCATGTGACAAGAACACGACGTATCATCACCTGAACAATCCGGTTATTCGTGATCTTTACGCGGAGCACGGCAAGACACTTAATTTTGTCGGCGTTATTATTACAAATGAAAATGTCTATCTGGCTGACAAGGAGCGTTCTTCGGACTGGACGGCGAAGCTTTGCAGAATGCTCGATCTGGACGGCGCTATTGTTTCCCAGGAAGGCTTCGGCAATCCGGATACCGATCTTATCATGAACTGCAAGAAGATCGAGGCACAGGGTGTTAAGACGGTTATTATTACAGACGAATATGCAGGCCGTGACGGAAAATCACAGTCGCTTGCGGATGCAGATGTAGCGGCAGACGCGGTTATCACAGGCGGCAACGCGAATCAGCTGATCAAGCTTCCTCCGATGGACAAGGTGATCGGAATCGTTGATTATGTTAAGAAGATCGCCGGCGGAAACAAGAAGAGTCTGCTTCCGGATGGTTCCGTTGAAGTTGAACTGCAGGCAATCACAGGCGCTACAAACGAACTCGGCTTTAATCGCATGAGCGCACGATAGGAAGGAGGCTTATATCGCGATGGGTAAATTAAGAGTTGTTCATTATATAAATCAGTTTTTTGCAAATATCGGCGGTGAGGAGAAAGCCGACATTCCTGCTGAGCTTCATGTTGGTGAGATCATAGGACCGGGCATGGCTTTTCAGGCTTCTTTTGGTGACAATGCAGAGATCGTGGCAACGATCGTATGCGGAGATTCCTGGTTTAATGAGAATATGGAAGAGGCAAAGAACATGATCCTCGCCATGGTTAAGGATCAGAAGCCGGATCTTTTTATCGCAGGTCCTGCATTTAATGCCGGCCGTTACGGTGTGGCATGCGGTGCAATCTGCGACGCGGTTCATCAGGAGCTGAAGGTTCCTGTACTTACCGGTATGTACATTGAGAATCCCGGTGTAGATATGTTCGCCAAGAAGGTTTATATTGTTTCCACCAAGAATAATGCGGCAGGCATGCGCGCCGCTGTTCAGACAATGGTGCCGCTGGCACTGAAGCTTGGCCGGAAAGAGCCGGTCGGCGCATCCTGTGAGGATGGCTATATCCCTCACGGCGTCCGTGTGAATTTCTTTGAGAAGGAGCGCGGATCGAAGCGTGCTGTTGATATGCTGCTGGAAAAGCTGTCGGGAAAGCCTTACAAGACTGAATATCCGATGCCGAAGTTTGACCGTGTCGAGCCAAATCCGCCGGTCAAGGCTATGAATAAAGCAAGAATCGCACTCGTTACATCAGGCGGTATCGTTCCAAAGGGAAATCCGGACAGAATCGAATCCTCCAATGCACTTCGCTATGGCGAATACGATATTGCAGGTATCGATGATCTGACCTCGGATGCATTTGAAACAGCGCACGGCGGCTATGATCCGACGTATGCCAACGAAGATCCGGACCGCGTACTGCCGGTGGATGTACTGCGTGATATGGAAAAGGCCGGAGAAATCGGCGAGCTTTATCATCTCTTTTATTCAACAGTCGGCAATGGAACAGCGGTTGCATCTGCCAAGAAATTTGCCGCGGAGATCGGTGAGAAGCTGAAAGCGGCTCGTGTAAACGGCGTTATTCTGACCTCCACCTGAGGCACGTGTACTCGTTGCGGTGCAACGATGGTAAAAGAAATCGAGCGTGCCGGCATTCCGGTTGTTCATATGTGTACAGTAACGCCTATTTCAATGACGGTAGGCGCGAACAGAATTGTTCCGACGATTGCGATTCCGCATCCGCTGGGCAATCCGAGTCTTACGCCGGAAGAAGAGAAGAGTCTGCGCAGAGGTCTTGTTGAAAAAGCTGTTAAAGCTTTGCAGACGAAGGTGACGGAACAGACGATTTTTGAATAGGAAACGATAGATAAAAAAATAATAATCGCGCTTATGTTATCGTGCCTGTGTTATTGACAAGCGATTTTTCTAAGAGTAAAATGCAGATAACAGTAATATGGATTTTTTTGTAATCTTTTATAGAAAAGTCCAATATCAGGAGGAAAACAAATGAGCAAGGAATATGATGTAATTATTCTTGGTGCCGGGCCTGCAGGTCTGGCGGCCGGAATCTATGCCGGAAGAAGTCGGCTTTCGACGCTTATCATTGAGAAAAGTCAGGATGGCGGGCAGATTTCGATCACAGATTCCATCGAGAATTATCCGGGACAGATTGTCGACGGAGAATCAGGACCCTCTCTGATTGCAAGAATGACGGAACAGGCAGCCAAATTCAAGGCGGAACGGCTTTCCGACACGATCAAAGAGGTAAAGCTTACTGGACCGGTAAAGCAGGTTATCTGCTCTGGCGGTACGTATGAAGCGAAATCCGTAATTCTGGCAACGGGTGCCACACCACGGCCGATCGGCTGCAAGGGTGAAGAGGAATTCAAGGGACGCGGTGTTTCTTACTGCGCGACATGCGACGCGGCATTTTTTGAAGATTTCGAGGTGTATGTTGTAGGCGGAGGCGATTCTGCCGTACAGGAAGCACTGTATCTGACAAAATTCGCGAGCAAGGTAACAATTATCCACAGAAGGAATGAGCTGCGTGCAGCGAAATCCCTTCAGGAGAAAGCATTCGCCAATCCGAAGATTGATTTCTTCTGGGACAGCGTTGTCGAGGAAATCGGCGGCGAGGATATGCTGCAGTGGATGATCGTGAAGAATGTCAAGACAGGTGAGACACGCAAGGTGGAAGCAAAAGAAGAGGACGGGCTTTTCGGACTTTTCGGATTCATCGGTTTCCTTCCGAAAACTCAGCTGTATGAAGGCCAGATCGAAATGGACAAGAATTATATCGTAACGGATGAGGATATGCATACGAATGTCGAAGGCGTTTTTGCAGCCGGGGATCTTCGCAGAAAGAGTCTCCGCCAGGTTGTAACAGCGGCGGCGGACGGCGCAATTGCGGCAATGCAGGCAGAGAAGTATCTGTCAGATTTAAAATAGAAGGTATCGCAGCAGGGACAGCGCAGGTTTCTTAAGAGTAAAAAGGCCTGCGGGATAGGAGGAACTACATGATTGAGGTTACAAAGCTTACATTTGAAGATGAAGTACTGAAGGCAGACGGGACTGTATTCGTTGATTTCTACGGAGACGGCTGTGTACCTTGCGCGGCGCTTATGCCGACCGTACACGGATATGCTGACAAGTACGGCGACAAGATCAAGTTCTGTGCGCTGAACACAACAAAGGCACGCCGTCTGGCGATCGGGCAGAAGGTTCTCGGACTTCCTGTCATGGCGATTTATCAGAATGGTGAGAAGGTTGATGAGGTTGTCAAGGATGACGCGACAGCTGAAAGTATTGAAGCGATGATTAAGAAGTATTATTAATCATAAAACTAAAGGAGGTCAGATCATGAGTATTTTAAAAGGCAAGAAAGTTATTGCCATCGGTGATCGTGACGGAGTACCGGGACCGGCTATTAAAGAATGTGCCGAATCCGCGGGCGCAGAAGTAGTATTTTCTTCTACTGAATGCTTCGTCTGAACGAGCGCTGGGGCAATGGATCTTGAGAATCAGAAGAGGGTTAAATCATTTGCTGAAGAGTACGGCCCGGAGAACGTCGTCGTATTACTCGGTGCAAGTGAAGCAGAGGCTTCAGGCCTTGCAGCTGAAACTGTAACAGCAGGTGATCCCACTTATGCAGGTCCATTGACAGGAGTCCAGTTGGGACTCACAGTATATCACGTATGTGAACCGGAAGTTAAGGAAGAATACGATCCGGCAGTTTATGAGGAGCAGGTAAGTATGATGGAGATGGTCATCGATGTTGACGATGTTATCAATGAGATGAGCTCGATCCGCAGTCAGTTCTGCAAATACCTGTAGACAGAACCGGAATTAATCCGGAAACACGGCAGGGTGATATTTGCATATCACCCTGCTGTTTATCTTAGCATGTATGCAGCGCAGACTGCCTGACAATAGTTGAATAATTCATGGAGGACGAATGATATGAACAGCGTTATTAAAGGAACCGGATATGTACTGGTGCATGTACCGGACATGGTCCTGCTAAACGGGACGACACAGACGACAGAACGAATCGTGAATCCGGA